>Ga0307468_100000008_pt1 | contig 310810 bp, 253 predicted proteins | sample atmdna_FD_203085 | JGI IMG/M metagenome (GOLD analysis project Ga0307468, IMG submission 203085) | Hardwood forest soil microbial communities from Morgan-Monroe State Forest, Indiana, United States - atmos_gases AM2C_05 | ecosystem: Environmental > Terrestrial > Soil > Temperate forest >...
GCCAGATAGCAATGTCGGTTTTGCCGTCGCCATCATAATCTGCCGCCACGGGGATGTCACCGCTGGCTCCCCAGCCGGTATTGGTCACCGAGGCGTTGGAACTGTTAATGATGAACCAGGTGCCGGTCGAAGGCCGCCAGATGGAAACATCGGCTTTGCTGTCGTTGTCGAAGTCAAACAACTTTTTGCCTGTGCCGCCGGGGGTCGTATACACCGCCGTCATGGTGTGGTTGGTATCCATGGTGATATTGACCATCTGATTGGTGGTGACATCAACGCCATCCTTTTGCCACTTCTGGAAGTTATTGCCGCCAGCGGTTGCCGGTGCGGTCAGAGCGACAATGGCATTGATGTTGTAGGTGCGGGTGAACTGCGTCGTGCCGTTACCCATGCCATCGACATCATTCGGCGATACGGTGATGGCGACACCGCTTGCCGGATTTGAAGAAGCGACGGTTAGCACAGGCGTAATAGAATGGATTGCCTGAAACGCCATCACGATACCGGCTCCCGAATCACGGTCAACCCCGCCGGCCTCTATATCAAGAGCCGTCGATGTGAGGATCGTACGAATCTGTGCAGCGGTAAGCGAGGGCTTGAAGGATTTAAGCAGTCCGGCAACGGCTCCGGCATGCGGCGCTGCCGCAGAAGTACCGAAAAATGGATTCAACCCAGAGCCAGCAGGCAGCGTGGTGGCCACGCCATCGGCAGCCGCAATGTCAGGCTTTTGACGAGTAGCGCCGCCATTCGTCGAGAATAGGAAGTTATTCGCCGTGATGGCCGAGCCATCGGCGTTGTAAAAGACTCTCCGCAGACCATCCGAAGAGAAGGTTTCAACCGGATTGCCCGCACCGCCGCTGAAAGCTCCACCACTGGCGGTGGCGACGTTGACCGCTGCAACGCCGAAGGCATTTACGGCGCTGCCATGGCCTCGCGTTTGACCGGAAGTCGGAATGCTCAACCGGCCACGGCCCGTATCGAGATGGAAGGCGCGGGCGACGCCGCTGACTTTGACGATGGCAATTTTCTCGCTGACGTTCAACGTACTGATGAATTCGTAGGGATCCTGCGTGCCGGTCTGATCGTTACTCGAAGAGCGCAGCACACTGGTTCCGGCGGAATTGAGCACGTAAACGTCGTAGTCGTTGCTGGAACTCGCCAGAGCATCCGACCAGAACAGATCCAGATGCCTTGAACTGCCGCCGGCACTCACCGTATTGAAATGCTGGCCAGCCGTGAAGTCATGCAAGCGGCCAACGGGACTTCCACCGGTAAGGTCAACCCCCGAATCGACAAAGTCACCTTCCCACACGCCGGCTGTGGCATCGTTGAGGTTGCCGGCATTTCCCGCAGATGAAAAGTAGAGCGCTCCTGCGGCGGTCACGGTGTTGACCGCTTGAGCGATAATCGCATCCTGAAACGGCGACTCATCGAAATAGCCGACATCATCGATGATGATGTCGCATCCGGCAGTCCGCAGAGCCTGGATGTTGGTGGCAAAGCTGGCTTCGCTATTGAATGCAGTAGCGAAAAAAAGTTGCGCCCCAGGAGCCAGATCATGAACGATCTGCATCATGGCTCTGCCTTCATCCGTGCCGCCGCCTGCGAGGTCGCCATTGATGATAGTCACAGCCGTCGTGAACCCATTCGGATTACCTGGGCCGGGCAGGTCACCGGATAATATGTCAGCCGCCGCAGTGCCCAGATTGTTAAAGCTGTCAGAGAGCACACCGATTTTGACCCCTGAGCCATTAATGCCGAAACTCGTGCGCGCCGCCGCTGCACGGTGCGCCACGTCTCCCGCAGAGGTAGCGCTGCCGACGTTCGGCTGCTGTGCGGCCAGATTATAGAGGGCAGGGAGGAGCTGCGAGCGAATCGATGTGGCCCGCTGCGTCATAGACATGGCGGAAGCAAGTTGCTGTGGCCTGGGGCCATCGATGCGTTGGGTTTCCGCTTGAATGGCGGGTTTAACAAATCGAACCTTCGGATGATCGGCCAGGGCCTCGGCTTGTTCAGGGTATATGCGCGCGCGAATGGCGCGATACTTCGGGAAGTTGTTAATGACTTCTCCACCCGCGTCCTCGATGAACTTGAGCAATGCCTTGGTTACGGTCGCGTCGACATCAACCTTGATTCTGCCGTTCGCATCAAGGCTGAGGCCGGTTTCGATAGTCGGCACACCTTCCGCAATGGCCTCGCCTCGGTTCATCTTGATAAATGCCAGAAGGTTCGAATCCATCTTCCGCTGCGCGGGCGTGCGCGCCTGCTTGGCGACGGTCAAGGCTTGAATTTGATCCAGAGCACTTTGACTGATGCCGCTTGTTTGCGCCTCGTCGGTGCTCCCGCTGGCGTGTAGGCCAGGCCAGGGGCTGATACCTGCTCCAATTGCTAAAGCCAGTATCAGCATCAGGATCAGGCGAGCGAATTTAATTCGACTGCCATACCGGTTAGGTGACGAGGCAGAGATCTCCGCGTTAATTCCTTTCACTGTATGACTCCTCCAGTTCGTTGTAGGTTAAATTACTGTAAATAGCTAATAGCATTATCTTCCGGCAAGCCTCATCGCTTATTGTTTGGAAAACGAGGGGCTGACTTAAAGATGTGGCTTTAATCTCCGCTGTGGGCACTGGGTCTGGCAATTCCTTCGATTCCCCAAAGGGATCGTCTGAGCCTGTTGAGCTTCCGCAAGAATCGCTCAGGTGCGCAGTCATCGGATAGATTGATTGGTTGTATAGGCGCTCTGGTCGAGCGTTCTAAACTACCGACCGCTGCCAAAGCACCCGCTTGTTGGCTCGGATTCCACTAGTTCCGAGAGCAGTTCGGTCTTCTACCCTGAGGGATACATTATTTTGAGAAAAAAGCCGGACGCACTATAACATCAACAAAAAAGAAGAACAACCTGGACAGCGCATGCGCGCATGCACTCTTGCGCAGTTTTGCATCTTGAACAAGCAGGTGCTAGTCTCTACAATCACATTCCGTAAGCAAGGATTGTCGCATTCTATATTTAGCACCTCAATATGAATGAATACATCTCCTGGGCAATCACGCATCTGGGCGCTTGGTGTCTCATCCTATTTGCCGCTTATGCAGTCGGGCAGAGGCTGCTTCGCCGGTATCAATTCGATTCGCTTGCTGAACGTGTTGCCTTCACCCTGGGCCTCGGCCTGGGATCGTGTGCGCTGTTGCTATTCGCACTTGGGCTGGTCGGCTTGCTCTACGAAGGCGTCATCCTTGGCTTGACCCTTGTCGCCGCTCTGGGAGCGATCATTCAACTGGCGGGTTCTCTGCGAAAGGCTCCCCGCCTCAATCTGCAACGCTTGCGTGAGTATTATTCGCTGCCTAGCGCCGCCGTCGTCATACTTATCGGGTTGCTTTTCGGTTATTGGCTTCTTTTGTTGGTGACGACGCAATACCCGCCCTTCCATTGGGATGCCACCTCACACCATTTGCCTTTGGCTCGCGAATTTCTTGCGCAGCACCGCATTGTCGCTCTCATGGGCATTCCGCATCCGGTAATGCCGGCGTTGAATCATATGCTGTTTGCGTGGGGGCTGGCGCTCAAAGATGATGTCCTGGCGCAGATGATCGAGCATACCTTCTTGATGCTCACGGCAGTCGGCCTCTACGCCTGGGGCAAGCGTCAGGGACGGCAGTTATTCGGTTTGGCGCTGGCGTCTTTCTGGCTCGCCAATCCGCTGGTACTCTGGCTTGGCCAATCCGCTTATGTTGACATCGCGCTTGTCTGTTTCATCTTTCTTGGAGTCTACAGCCTGCGCCTGTTCTGGGAGTCAGAGCAGGCACGCTGGTGGTTACTCGGCATGGCGCTTCTCGGCATGGCTGCGGGAGTCAAATTGCCTGGACTGTATTTTATCATCGTTGGCGGCGGTCTCGGATTATGGAGGCTGGCGCGCCTGCGCCGCAACGTCAAGCCTGGCCCTAGCGCAAGTGCGAAAGCTGAGATGGAGCCGAGCACGATTGGCCAACCGCAGTTCAACTACAAACTCCTGCTACAAGGATGGACGCTCGCCGTCTTATGTTTACTTCCATGGTATGCACACATTTTTTATCACACGGGGAATCCAATCTGGCCAACCTTTCCACAATGGAGCCGGGGTATCTGGGGCGCTCCGGCGGTGGTTGAAAACACCAATAGCTGGCTTAAAAATGCCGCCGAGCCGAGAACCATTGCCAATTTTTTGCTGCTCTCCGTTGATTGGTTAAGATACCCCAGCCGGTTTTATGCAGAGTCAAATCTGACACTGTTTCCGCTGATCGTCGTCTGGCCCATCTCATGGCTTTTTGCTTTGCGGAATCGCTCGATTCGCTGGTGGGTCTTATGGGCATTGAGCTTTACTCTCTACTGGTTTTTGTTCCCTCATCAACTTCGATACTGGCTGCCAGCCTTGCCGCTGGCCATCCTGGCCTTGTGTGAAACCATTCGCTGGGCGGTGGAAAAAATGACGCGGTCGACGGTGATCAATGGGGCTGTCTGGGTGACTCTGACGATTGCCGCACTCGTCTATGGAGGCCGCCTCGTTTGGGGGGAACTCAAAATCAAACAATTGCCACCGGTCAATGCGGCAGCACGAGAAGTTTTTATTTCAAGGTTAGGTGGCTACCGCGCCGTCAAGTATATCAACCGGCAATTAAATGATGGCGACGCGGTCTGTGTGATCGGCGGCAGTTATCTGAATTACTATTTCAATGCGCCGGTGCTGGATTTGTATGGCTTGCTGCAATCCGGCAAACTGCCGCGCTATAGCTGGCCCGACGATCAGCCCTGGCAGCAATGGCTTGAATCGCAAAATATCAATTGGATATTCCTTAACTATGCAAGCGAGCAAGGTGTCCAGGTCATCCCCAGGCGCAATCTCGTCTTAGATCCATTCTGGCCGGATTATGAACTGGTCTATGCAGACAATATCACCTGGGTTTTTCGCCGCAAGCCGGTGCCGCCCGAAAGATTTTAGTGCCGGGCAGGCGGCCTTCGGCAACCATTGAGATGATCAAGTAAGCGGCTGCAAGGCCATTCGAGTTAGGGTTCGAAATCGCATTTAAGCTCTTTGGGCGTGTTGCCTAGCTCAATGCTCGTCCCGGTGTATTTGATATGAATGGAGTGCGGCTTGCCGTCCTTCAGGCGAGGCGGAACCGGATAGGTGAACGCATGCTTGCCATCGCCATGGCCAGTCGCCAGCAGATCCTGGCGGAAGTCGCCCGCCGTGACCGTCGCCACCAGCGAGTCGCCATCATAAAGATCAACTTGAATTGGTTCGTCTGGCCGATTCTTATCCCAGGCCCAGCCCAGAATAACTTTGCAATCAGTAATATCGTGATAGCCTTCAAAAATCGGCGGGCCGGTGACTTTGTTGATATTGTTGTTTGGCGTCGTCTTCGAGCAGGCGGCAAAAAAACCGCAGAAAACGCAGACCAGGAAAACCGCGCAATGTGCGGCTGTCCGGCGAATTATTCGCTCACTTTTAGGATTGGCCAGTAATTTTCGTTGCATATCGAGTCTCCAACCTGTACGGGGCATAAGCACTCATCAAAGAAGTGAGATGATATAAAACACCGTTTCGAGAAGCAAGTTCGATTATCAGCATGAAGATGGGTTAATCACTCAGTGACGGGATGAGATTTGGCTTCTCACACGATCATTGAGGCATTTCCGTGTGACTCTTGTTTACGCTTGACGGCCCTGATGGTTTGGCATAACATACCACCCTCAATTTTAAGATTTTCTCGGTTTTCTTGAAAATAACGCAATGAATGGAGCCTTCCATTCAATTTAACTCAATAAGGTATATGCTCTCTATGTCCGTAAAAAACAGAATACGTAGTCTTCTCGCGCGAAAGCCTGTAAAAAAATGGAAAGCCGAGCCATCAGAGCTTCCCTGGTTTGATCAGCCTAACGCATTAGATTTGCTGGCAGACCGCCGCCGCAGAGAGAATTTGAGTGACGAAGACTACGCTATGCTTCAGAAATATGCCACTGACGGCTATTGCGTAGTGTCGGGGATGATCGGCGACGCGGATCTCAATTCCATGAATCGCGACCTTGATGACCTCTGGACGGCGACTGAGCCGTTGGACGGTTTAAACTTTTACGATGTCCGACTCGGCCCCAATGATACGCCAATCTCAATGACTCATGCCGAATTGCTTCAAGTCGACCTTGCGAAGCGGCTCAAGGCCAGAGACATTCCCAACTGGCGGATCAACCATTTCGATGCCTATTCTGAAGGTGCCAAAACGATTTACCATAATGCTGAATTAATTCGTTTAACGTCCTTAATTTTCGACCGTCCTTCGGAACCGGATACGACGCTCAACTTCATGTACGGCAGTTCTCAAGATGCACATCAAGACACGGCAGTCTTTCATATCTTCCCGCCAAACTACATCATCGGCGCATGGATCGCTTGCGAAGACATCTCGCCGGATTGCGGACCGCTCATGTATTATCCCGGCTCTCACCGCGAGCGGATATACAAAAAATTCAATAATTATCCGCAGACTAATTTGAGAACGGTTGACGCCAAGACGATTCAAGATTATCAGGATTATGTCGATAACCTTTGCCTTAAATACGAACGTCACGTCTTTATCGCTAAGAAGGGCGAAACCCTGCTATGGCATGGCATGTTGCTGCACGGCGGCAGTGAAATAAAAAATCCAAAATTGACTCGCCGCTCTTACGTCATTCATTACGTTCCGCCGAGAATGAATGTCGGCAATGATGTCGAAGGCCCGTTCAACTTTTGACGCAGTCGCTGCTTTACCCGAACGTTAATCCTGACGAATCAATCCCCAGATCTGGGCGACTTGCCAGGCGTGCATGGTCTGAGAGCCAATGAACCGGCCCGCGTTTACTGCCCATCCCAATCGCCGACTACCGGCACATCTTTATTGATCCCGTAAGTCACCGATATTTCCGGGTCGCCCGATGTGTTGCTGTTGTGCAACAGGAAAACATTCAGGCTCGGTCGGTAGACGCCAACCGTGTCGGTGCCGTCGCCGTCCCAATCGCCAGCCAGAGGAATGTCGCCCTTGATTCCGTAAGTCACCGAAAGATCCGGGCCGCCTGAGGTGTTGGAGTTGCGCAAAAGAAATGCATTAAGGCTCGGCCTGTATACCCCGACAGTGTCGGTGCCGTTGCCATCCCAGTCTCCAGCAATGGGAATATCGCCGCTGCTGCCGTACCCCACAACGAGATCAGGCTCGCCCGGCGTGTTGCTGTTGCGCAAATAGAAGGTTGAATTGCTCGGCCTGAATACGCCTATAGTCGTCGTGCCGTCGCCGTCCCAATCGCCGACCACCGGAATGTCGCCTTTCGATCCGTAAGCGACGACGATATCAGGATCGCCATTGGTGTTGCTGTTGCGCAAATAGAAGGTGGCATTGTCTGGTCGGTATACGCCTATGGTTTGTGTGCCGTCCCCATTCCAGTCTCCGGCGAGAAAGTGATCGCCTTCAATGCCGAAGGTCAGGGTCACCTCAGGATTGCCTGGCGTATTGCTATTGCGTAACAGGAACGCATTGATGCTCGGCCTGTAGACGCCAACGGTAACGCTGCCTTTATGCCTGGCCTTCGGTTGCTGGGGAGCGGCAGGTTTTTCAGGCTCATTGCTGTTGCTCCGGCAGGCCACCCCCAGGCTGATCGCCAGCAAGATCAGCAACGGCAAACTCTTCGCAAAACCTTGTCTTCCTTTCATCTATTGCACCTTGTAATCTGAAAATTGTTCAGGATTGCGCAATGCGATACGGTCGTCGAGTTGAGGCTGACATTACAATTAAACCTCTGCTGATGCGGAATCCGGCCAGGCCATTCGCTCAATAAAACGTTTGATGATCAACCGTACGCCGGCTGAGGGCTTCTCGAATTCATCCTCACTTTAGACTCATATGATGCTCTCTGGATAGGTGTGAGTATTTTCCTTAATCCCCATCAACCATAGAAATCCGGGTCCACACCACGCCTCCTGCTTATAGCATGATCAGGCGTAATCCTCAACACGATGCCTTCTTCAAGTCATAGGCTGATTGACTACTTAAGGAGTTTGCCACTAATCTTGCCAAGGTATGTTTAACCCGCTCAACCACCCTGTATGCCTTTCTTATCCTTTGCGGTTAAGCCCGACCACGTGGGCCGGGCATATCCCGTTCGCCATGCTTCTCGTTGATCTGTTGCGACCGAGATTAATCGTCGAGTTGGGAACATTTTCGGGCACCTCCTATTGTGCGTTCTGTCAGGCTGTCAAAGAAGTCGGGCTGGAAACGCGCGCCTATGCCATTGATTCGTGGGAAGGTGATCCGCAATCCGGATATTATGGCCCGGAAATCCTCTCGGACTTGAAGCAGCATCACGATCCGTTATATGGCGAGTTCTCCACCTTGATTCAAAGCACCTTCGATGATGCGTTGAGACACTTCTGTGAGGGAACTATCGATCTGCTTCACGTTGACGGTTTTCACACCTACGATGTGGTGAAACATGATTTTAATAACTGGCTTCCAATGATGAGCCAACGGGGAGTGATTCTCTTTCATGATACGAACGTTCGGCAAGGCGACTATGGCGTATGGAAGTTTTGGGAAGAGATCAAAACGCACTATCCGCACTTCGAGTTTTTCCATGAGCATGGATTGGGAGTGCTGGTCGTCGGGAATTCTTATCCCGATAGCCTGCGACAATTATTGGAGCTACGTGACCCAGAGCGCGCTTTGATCCGGCAATTCTTTGCCCAGCTTGGGGGCAGGTTGACCACCCGTATAGATGAAGAGCATGAGATAAAATCGCTATCCTGGCAGGTCAATGATAAGGATCAGATTATCAAGAATCTGACTGCTCAATTGACCCAAAAGGACGAGGCCATTGGATGGCTGAAGGGAGAGAATGCCGTAAAGGATGAGATGATTGCTGAGCGCGAAGAGACCAACTCCTGGCTGACCTCAGAGACCAATGATAAGCAGCGAGCGCTCGAAGAAAACTCCGCTGCGGTGGCTGAGTTGCAAGAGGCGATGGATCTTCTGCCGATCCTCCTGTCTGAAACCTCAACGCCGGAGTTGCAGGCCGCCAAAGCCGACGATGTGCCTCAGCCATCCGGGTCGCTTTCTGTTCAACTCGCGCGGCAGAGCGAAAGGATATGGTTTCTGGTTGCTCAGTTAGCTGAATGGCAAAACCGTATGGCGTCTCTTTCCGAGGCGTTGACAGATGCGCGCGCCGGGCATGCAAGACGGGAGAGCGAGTTGATTGAAAAAGCGCGGGCCGCTCAACAGATCGAACAAGCGCGGGCCGTTGAACAGATTGAAAAAGCGCGAGCTGCTGAACAGATTGAAAAAGCGCGGGCCGCTCAACAGATGGCGGCGCACCTGGCAGAAAAGGAAAAGATTGAAGCGACATCTCGGTCGTTAATGAGCGAGTTGCTCGAACATCAGGAGAAGGCCAGGCGGCTTATCGCGGCGAATCGTTTGCTTAAAGAGCAATTGAATGAAAACGAAGAAGCCAGGCATATGCTTGCCTTGCAACTCACGGTCAAAGCCGCCCAGCTTGAGCGAATGACCAGCACACTGGGCTGGCGTTTATTGAGTCTTTATGGGCCCTTCAAGTATCGTTACCTGCTGCCGGTCTACCGCATGTTTGGACTCCAACCGGGAGCCAGTAACGGACAGCCATCGCCAGCGCCGCCGACGCAACTGACGCAGCCTGCTGCCATTGATCTGGCAGATGAACCGCATGCCACAGATGTGCAACAGGCGGATATGCCAGCGCCGCAAACGATGGCGCTGCTAGAACAATCAACGCAGGCCGATCCCTACGAATTGTTGACTCTCCTGCCGCATCTTCAGGAGGAAGAGTTGCCGGCAATCATCGAGAAACGATCTCCTGAAGCACCGCTTCATCATCCTGACGTGATCTGCTTTTCGATCATCGATTGGGAGTTTCGCTACCAACGCCCGCAGCAAATCATGTCGCAATTCGCGGCGCACGGGCATCGAGTTTTTTATATCAGCACAACGCGTTTTCAGCCGCCGGCGGCATCGCCCCGCGTGCGCGTGAGCCTGATCAAGGAGAACGTCTACGAAGTGCAGCTTGCCGCCGAGCGCCAGCCGGATATTTATGGCGAAGCCATCGAAGGGCGCAATCAAGCGGCGCTGATGCAATCCCTTGATGATCTGCGCCGCGCCTTTCACATTAATGAAGCGATAGGCTATGTGATGATTCCTTCCTGGGGGAGCCTGGCGCTTGCGGCTGGCCGCCTTTGGAACTGGCGGATCCTTTACGATTGCATGGATGAGTGGGATAACTTTCCCGGCATCAAGCGTCCTGTGATCGAAATGGAATTGCCGCTGGTTCGCGCCTGCGACCTGCTCGTGGTAACGGCGCAACGCCTTTACGAAAAGTGGCAGAAATACAACCGGCCTATGATACTGGCGCGCAACGCGGCTGACTTCGATTTCTATGCCAGGCGCTATGGCCCAAACACTTTGTTAGAGGGAGTCAGCCATCCGGTCATTGGCTATTACGGGGCGATTGCTGACTGGTTCGATATGGAGCTAATGAATGAAATGGCTCGACAGCGGCCTGAGTATACTTTCGTGCTGCTCGGCGCGGTCTTTCACGATCTGGATGTATCGGAACTTGAACGGCTGCCAAATGTGCGGTTACTCGGCCAGCAACCTTATGAGACAATGCCGCAATATCTTTATCACTTCGACGTTTGCATGATTCCTTTCAGAGTGAATGCGATTACCGAGGCGACTGACCCAGTGAAAGTTTATGAATACCTCAGCGCCGGCAAGCCTGTGGTGACGGTCGCACTCCCCGAACTTGAGTCATTGCGCGATTATCTTTACATCGCCAAAGATCGCCAGGAGTTTATCGCGCAGATCGACATAGCGGTTGCCGAAGACGATAGAGACATGGTCGAGCGCCGCCGCCAACTGGCAAAACAACACACCTGGGCCGTGCGTTATCAGCAGATCGCTGCGGGCATCACACGGTTGACACCGTGCGCCTCGATCATCGTCGTCACCTACAACAACCTGGCGCTCAATAAGCTTTGTCTTGAGAGCCTGATTCGTAACACCGATTATCCAAACTACGAAGTCATCGTCGTCGATAATCATTCGACGGACGCCACCCCTAGTTATTTACGTTACATAGCGGCGCGGCATCCGCAGATTCAAGTGATCTTGAACCAGGACAACGCCGGCTTTGCGCGCGCCAACAATCAAGGCATCGCGCGCAGCACAGGCGAGGCCATCGTCTTGTTGAACAACGACACCATCGTGCCACCAGGGTGGCTGAGCCGTTTGCTGCGTCACCTCGAAAATGAGTCGGTTGGCATGGTTGGGCCGATGACCAACTTCGTCGGCAACGAAGCGAAGCTTGATGTGGCTTACCGCACCTGGGCCGAGATGGAGACCTTCGCGCAGGCGCATACCTGGGCGCATGATGGCCAGGTGGCCGACATACATATGCTGGCGATGTTCTGCGTCGCCTTCCTAAGACGGACTTACGAACAGATTGGGCCGCTTGACGAGCAGTTCGGCATCGGCATGTTTGAGGACGACGATTACGCCATGCGTATCAAGGCGCAAGGATTACGAGTGATATGTGCTGCTGATGTCTTCGTGCACCACTTCGGACAGGCGGCATTTAAGAAGCTGATCGAAGACGGCCAGTACAACCCGTTGTTCGATGAAAATCGTCGTCGCTACGAAGCCAAGTGGAATGTCGAGTGGGTGCCGCACAAGCATGCACCGCTCAAGTTCAAACCGCTGGCCGCCGCCCGCACGGTAGAGGGCGCGAAATCATAAAAAGTAACCAGGATGATTTTTAGGTTGTATGTGCGCGCGCCTGCGGCAGCAGTGATTCGAGTCGCGAAAGCAACTGATAAAAAATGCCATACTCTCGCTTGATTCCACGCTGGACGCGGCCCGCATCGATGGTAATGTGCCCGGTCTCTGTAGTAAAAGTGATGTATAGCTGGCTTTGATCGCTCGTCTTACTAACATCGACGATCAGGGCTGGTTGGCTGTTGCTGGCGATGCGCGTCGTCTTCGCCATGCCCTTGCCGGCCTCTTCCTCGGTCAATGCAAACTTGCGCGCTTCGTTCAACACCTGGCGGAAAACTTCCATTTGCGCTTTGGTGAAAGTGCCAGCGATCACCCGCTCATCGCCATCCGCGATTAGAAGGTCGAACTGGTCGGCAGCCGCAGTATTGCGCGTCAGATTGAACCTCGGCCCGTTCTCTTGCGCCAGCGCGGGCAGGCCGCCGGCAAACGCGCAGGCCAACCAAAATATGAGAGCAAGATGCCTTGCGACAGAGTGTGGCTTCTGTTTCATAACCTCCTCAATTGCGGCCATATCATATGCAAACCGCTTTCTCTAGGCAAGCACTTTCCGACTAACTGGCAGAGGCTCTTGTGCGCCACCCCGGTTATGTCTAGGATTAGGTCTTGATGAAGACGCCAAGCCCTCGGCTCGGAGCCAGAATCAGTTCATTCATCTGGCGCGCGCTGTCACGCTACGGCAAATTCAAATACGATCACCTGCTGCCCGTCTATCGCTTTTTCGGGCTTCTGCCGAAGCTGCCGGCAGCCGGTGGTTCAGTCAAACCGCGACCCGCATTGCGCCTGGCGCGAGCCATCGCTCGACGCCTCGACGGTGCGGGCGGGCGGCGAGATCAACCAAATCTCGATACGATCATCCAACGCGCGAAGACCAGCAAAGGGGCAATTATTTTCTTGCCATCGGTCGGTTGGGAGACGGTGAATACGCAACGCGGCCATCACCTGGCGCGCGAATTTGCCCGTCAGGGTTATGTTTCGATCTATGATTGCAGTGCCGCCTATACGGATGTTAGCGGGTTCCTGGAGATCGCCGATAATCTCTTTTTATATCGCGGCGACGCGCTGGCGCTCGGCCAGATTCCTGATTCGACGCTCTGGACGATTACTTACAATTTCGATCAAGTCAAACAATATCCGCCGACCGTGCGAATCGTTTACGATTGGATTGATGACCTGTCGGTCTTTCCCTATGACCGCGCCTTTCTCGAAGCCAACCACCGCCAGGCGCTTTCAAAGGCGACTCTGGTGGTGAGCGTCGCGCGGCGGTTGCACGAGCAGGCTTTGACGGTGCGCAGCGATGCCATCTATTTGCCGAACGGCGTCGATTATGACCATTTCGCGAGCCCGGCTCCGACGCCAGACGCCGACCCCAAGATCGCCGCACTGCTCAACCCGCGCCTGCCGATTGCCGGATATTATGGCGCGCTGGCCGAGTGGTTTGATTACGAATTGCTTGAAACGGTCGCCGAGTTGCGCCGCGACTGGAACTTCCTGCTAATCGGGCCGATGTTGGACGGGAGCGCGCGGCAGCGCGGGCGGGCCTTATTCAAATGCGCCAATGTTCACTGGATCGGCGCACGTCCCTATGAGCGGTTGCCCGAATACTTGTGGTTGTTCGATGTCGCCTTGATCCCGTTTGTTGTGAATGACATTACACAGGCAACCTCGCCGCTGAAACTCTACGAGTATATGGCGGCGGCCAGGCCGATCATTACGACGCCGATGCCGGAATGCGAAAGCTTTTCGGTAGTCAACATCACACACAGTGCGGAAGAGATGGCGCGGGCGCTCGACGACGCCAGAGCACAGGGAGCAAGCGAAGAGTTTCGCGCCCAGTGCCGCGCGCAAGCGCGCGAACATTCCTGGGAGCGCCGCGTACAGAAAGTCATCGAGGCGCTCGATCATAAAAGTCACAACCGCCTATCCTGACGCCATCCTGGCATTCAAGGTGAGAGCCGGTCTCTAGATTTCTGATTTAGAGCGGTTTGCAGATCAGCTTAGCCGGAGAATTGCCACCAAGACACAAAGGCACCAAGAATCACCATTTTTTGTGTTCCTTGGTGCCTTGGTGTCTTGGTGGCAAAGATTAAACTTAATTGAAAACTACTTTACAGATGATCATCCAGAATTTGCGCGATGCGTTCGGCGGCATGTCCATCACCGAAGGGATTCTCCACACGGCTCATCGCCGTATAGGCTTCATTGTCGCTCAGCAAACGGCTCGTCTCTTCAAGGATGCGACTGGTGTCTGTGCCGACCAGCCGGCCTGCATTGGCTTCGACGAGTTCTTGCCGCTCGGTCACCTCGCGCAGCACGAGAACTGGCTTATGAAACGACGGCGCTTCTTCCTGTATGCCGCCCGAATCTGTCAATACGAGATGGCATCGCTGCAAGACGCGCAGTAGATCGCTATAAGCGATTGGCGCAATCAAATGTATGCGCCGGATGTCGCCGAGTTCCGCGTGAACCAGCCCGCTCACTTCCGGGTTGAGATGGACAGGATAAATCATCTCGACATCATCGAACTGCCGCACAATCGCTGCCAGCGCTCGGCAGATGGCACGCAACGGCTCTCCGAAACTCTCGCGGCGATGCGCCGTCACCAGCAGCACGCGCCGTTTGCTGAAATTAATCTGCCCAAGCTGCTCATCCTCGAAACGGTCGTCGAGCGTCAGCGAGTTGAGCGCATCAACGATTGTATTGCCGGTTACAAAAACTGATCCGGCGGCGACGCCTTCATTGAGCAGGTGGCGTCGGGCGCGTTCAGTGGGCGCAAAGTGAAGATCGGCGGCGCACCCGGCAATGCGCCGGTTCATCTCTTCGGGGAAAGGGCTGCGGCGATTGAACGATCTTAGCCCGGCTTCGACGTGGCCTATACATATCCCTTGATAAAAAGCCGCCAGCGCGGCGGCCATAGCGGTGGTCGTGTCTCCCTGAATCAGCACCGCATCGGGATGCCGTTCCTTGAACAAGTCGGAAAGCGCGACCAGTGCGCGCGAGGTTAAGCGGGCGAGGCTCTGAGCCGGCTCCATCAACTCCAGATCGATTTGCGGTTTGAGGCCGAAGCTGGCCATCACCTGAGCGAGCATTTCGCGGTGCTGGCCCGTAGTCACTAGCGTCGGCGCGAACCGCTCGGCTCGCCGTTCCAGTTCACGAATGACCGGAGCCATCTTGATGACTTCGGGCCGAGTGCCGGCAATAATGAGGATATGGTGACGTGTCATCGTGTAGTGGCGCGCCGCGCCTGGCGGCGTTAGCTGTTTGTCTCGTGGCGCTTGCTTTAACCAACAAGGACATGCGCGCCGCAAAGACAGGAACCATCATAAACTCCAGGGGACAAAACGCCAACTGCTCGGCAATAGTGAAAGCCGAAACACCTGTGATATTCTTCTCTGCATCCGACAACGTTCATCGACATCGAGGATAGATATGACAAAAGACTTGAGCCCACAGCCGCCTGTTGAGACCAAAGTGATGCGCTTGCGTTATACAGGCGAGGAAGCCTTCGTCGCCGAATCGCACAGCGGCCACGCAATCGTGACCAGCTTTTCGCATGATCAGATGAGCGCGCCGTCGCCTATGGAACTGGTGTTGATCGCTCTCGGCGGCTGCACCGGGGCGGATGTCATTTCGATTCTCGAAAAGAAACGTCAGCGCGTCACGGCCTACGAAATCGAAGTGCGCGGCACGCGGCGCGACGAGCATCCGCGCATTTACACGCGCATCGAAGTCATCCACCGTGTACGCGGCGACGGCGTTGATGAAAAAGCCGTTGCCCGGGCCATCGAGCTTTCCGAGACGAAGTATTGCAGCGTGTCGGCCATGCTCGCTGCCAGCGCAACGATTACCTCGCGCTATGAGATCAGCAGCGAAGATGGCGAACTGACGGATTAGCGAATCGCGGTGACGACAAAGGGTTCGGTCATGAGCCTTTTTGTTTCACCGCAAACGTCTTCCCGGCAATCGTGATGGTGCCATTGCGAGGACTTGACGAGAGGTTGGGAGCAGCCTGAAAGCTGACCGTGCTGGTGCCGAAGCCGCTCGGCGATGAAGTGATTGTAATCCAGCCCGCCGTACTTTTCGCGGTCCATAGACATCCTGGCGCGGTAGTAATATTGATGTTGCCGTTACCACCTGTCGAGCCTAATGCCATAAAAGTTGGCGAGAAGCTGATGGTACAACTGCTCTGAGACATGCCCGCCTGATTGACGGTGAAGACCTGGCCGCCTGCCATTATGCTGCCGATACGGAAGTGGTCGGCGAAGTTCTCGCGCACTTCATAAGTGATCGTCGTATTGCCAGCGCCGCCGGTTTCGGAAGTTAGAAAAATCCATCCGTCGCTGCTTGTAGCCGACCACGGGCAACTTCCCGGAGTAGTAAGATTGATTACACCCGCTCCGCCCTCGGTATCGAACCCTGCCGAGGTTGGCGAAATGGTGTTCCCACAGGTTGTGCCGTTGACGAAGACGCCGCGCACAGGCCCATAGTTGCCGAGCGCATCGCGCCCGCGCACGTAAATCAAATGCTTGCCAAAGACCGGCCCGACGCTGGCGGCAGCGGTTTCGATGGCGCTATTGAAACTGCCGTCGAGCGCACTCATCGCCACTGGCGAGCCGCCGCGCCAGGGCGGCGTGTCTATGTAATACTCTGCCGCCGAGATGGCCTGGCCGCCGTTGTACTGTTCGTTAAGCTGCGCGCGCAGATCGAAGGTGTTCGGCCCGGTCGAAGTGGCGGTCACAGATTCAGGCGAAGGGCCTAAGGCGAGTTGGTACGGCGCGCGAGCGATACGCGCAGCGTAGATGAATGCCGGCAGATTGCGCGGCCAGAAACTGCCGCCTGTGTTGCCATCAAGACAAGAAAATGGCGGGAAGAAACCGCCGCAAGTCCCCGATTCAGGCCCGACTTCAAAGGTCAATGCGGCGACGCCCAGTTCGCCATATGCCCAATCATCAGTCGTTCCCGATGTCGGATAAAGCCCGACGGATTGCTCCGGCGTGAAGTTGTTATAGGAAGCGAACTTCGTTCCCATATACGAGAAGCTGGTATTGTTCGGCGATGTCTGAGATGTCCAACCCCAGGGCCATAGGACGAGATTGCTGTAGGAATGCAATGTAAGAAACATTCCAGTGGCCGTCAGCGGCGCAGGGTCTGTGTCGAGCGGCCCGCGCTGATCGGGAAACAGGCTGCGCACGAGATTTTCAAGCGCAGTGATCTCCGGCTCGGATGCAGCGATGGGGCCCGGATAGGTTTGCCCGCAACGCGGCTCGCTCGGCCCATTCACCGTGCCCCATTTGAAATCCGAATTGCGGTTCAGATCGACGCCATACTGGCTGGTGATGGTGGGCGGAACCGGGCAGCCGCCGCCATAAGTGTTGTTGGTATTCTTACGCTGATAAAAACCTGATTCGGCAATCACTCGCCCATCGGGGTTTGCTACCGGCACGATAACGATCTTGTGCTCATCCAGGAGCCACGTGACATCGCCGTCCGTGCCATAGTTGGTTAACAGGTAATCAACGAAGCGCAACGCTAGCTCAGAAGTCGTCAATTCGCGAGCGTGAATCGCCGCCATCAAAAAGAAGGTCGGCTTCGGGCCGGTGATCTGCTCGTTGGTCAGCGTGATGCCGAACAAGTCCGATCCTGAAGTGCCACCGTTATGCACTCGTTCCCAACTCTGGCCATAAACGAAGACTTCGGCGAGATTCGGATACTGCGCGGCCTTGCTGTCCACATAGGCGCGCATCTCGGCGACCGTGCGATAGCCGCCGCTGAACGTATTGCTGGCTTGCTGCTGGTTGAAGAGATCGGTCTGTTGACGATCAACACGCACCGACCAGCCTTTGGCGCGCAATTCTTCAATCTGCGGGGTCGATGTGAGAATGAACAGGTCGTTGCCCTGACGCATCTCCAGCAAGTCGAGGCCGAGTTGCACGAAGCGCCCGGCGTCCTGCGAATCCCTGAGCGTTACGCGCGCTACGACCGGCGCTTCGTCTGTCGTTTGCGGCGCTGCCAGTGGCGTAGGCGATTGTGTGGCCGAAATTATAATAACGGCGAGGACGAAAAAGAGCAGCAGTCGATATCGCGTTTCGGTTTTCATAAGGCGTCGGTCTCAAGCGCGCTTCAGGCTGTATCCAGGACGTTTCTCCACTGGTTCTAGACGACTGTGCGAATTACTTTACAGGTCGGAGGAATCTTATGAAGCGTGATTGAGCAAGTCAAGCGGGAAGCGCCGCAAGCCGCCACGGATGATCGGCAAAAGGGAGTTGATAATTGATGAGTTCAGGATTGAGGAATCGCCAGCGCACAGGCATTGATGAATGGTTTGGAAGAAAGCGAAATGGTAGTGGTGAAAAGTCATGCGGCCACCGGTGCTGCGCCGCCGCTTGAGCCCGACTCTCATCACTACCATTTCTTGGAGAGGATTGATTACGCGCCGCTGGCTTACTTGACGACGACCTTGCCGGCCATGTCTTTGCCGCCCTTATCGCCATGAAACGAGCAGTGATAGGCGTAGGTGCCGGCTTTCGTGAAGGTGTGCGAAAACTTAGCGCCATCGGCGAGCGTTTCGGATTTGAACGAGCCATCATCCGCCTCGACCGTGTGCCGCCCGCCTTCGTTTACCCATTCAACAGTCCCGCCGACGGCGACGGTGACGGTTTTAGGGGTGAATTGGAAGCTACTGACTTTAACGGTAACGGTGGCGGCGGCGCGCGCTGCCGCGTTTGTCTTCTTGACCCGCGCCGAGGCGATTGGCGACATCACGATCATCACGATGGCACCTGCCAGAATCATACGCATTGTCTTCTTCATGATGGTTTCTCCTTGGTTGAATGAGTATTCCTGTTACTTCGAGGGTTCAGTGACATTAATCACACCGGCCATCTCCACGCCATGCTCGTCGCCGTGGAACGTGCAAAAGTATGGATAAGTGCCGGGCTTATCGAAAAGGTGCTCATATTTCCCGTTTGCGGTCAGCGCGTCGGATTTGAACGAACCATCGTCGGCTTTAACTGTATGGCGGCCAACTTCGTCAATCCATTCGACCGTCGTACCCGCGGGAATCGTAACCTCTTTTGGCGTGAATTGAAAGTTTGAAATCTTAATAGTGACTTTGGTTGCGGCTGCTGTAGACGGCTTCGTCGCACTCGCCTGCGGTTGCGCGGCGGGCTTGCTTTCGCCTTTGACGTACCAGACATAATAGGTGAAGACGCCGATCAGTATCACCAACCACCAGAGCGCCAGACAGGTACGCATCCAGGGCTGATAACGGTCGAACTTCAAACGTTGCGGCAGCAGGTTGGTGGCGGCGACCAGCACAATGTAGAGGCCCAGTAATTCAGCGATGGTGCCGAGCGCCGCGTGAAGGAACGGCAAAAAGTAGTAAGCCTCGCGCAAGCCGCCCGGCACTTGCGGTTCGACTTGCTTATGAAACGACGGCACCATGATCAGGAAGATCATCAACAGATTGAGCAGCATCACGGAAGCCTGGCAGTATTTGTGAACATTAAACTTTTTCTGGCGTGCCAGCATCATTCCCACCAACAACACGATGCCCATGGCAATTTGCACAACGAGGTTGAGGTCAGCGCGGAAGGTCGCACCGGTTCCCAGGAATCCGTTCATTTTGTCTCTCCTGACGGTCTGGTTGTGTGATCATAAAACGGGCGCTGTACTGAGGATTGCGCCTGCACCTGCTAAGTACGGGACATCTGAAAAAGCGGATTGCTGAAAAAGACGATTGTTTGCGCCAGCCGTGGGTTGCAATTCGCGGCACAAGCGACTAATCTGGCGGCATTCTCAGGCGGGCATAAAATCAGCTTCGGCAGACCAAGGGAGACGCGAATGGCTTTCATTGAGGAGACCATAACGGCTGGCGATGGCTTGCGATTGTACCTGCGCCGTCACGAAGCGGTTGGTGCGCGCGGTGAAGTAGTTATCGTTCATGGCTTCGGCGAGCATAGCGGCAGGTATGGCGCGCTCACCGAGCACCTGCTCGCCAATGGATTTGCGGTTACTGCCTACGACCAGCGCGGCCACGGGCTGTCGGACGGACTGCCGGGCCATGTTGAAGACTTCGCGGATTATGAAGATGATCTCGACAAGGTGATTGTGTTGACACGCAGTCGTGCGGCCGGGCGGCCTTTGTTCATCATCGGCCACAGCATGGGCGGGCTGGTGGCGTTGCGTTATCTGGCGCGTAAGGGGGCAACGGTAGCGGGGGCGATTATCTCGGCACCGCTCATCGCCCTAGCGATTCCGGTGCCGGCGCATAAGCTATTGATCGCTCGCCTTGGCGCAAGGCTCGCTCCGCGTCTGCGACTCAACAATGAGATCAATCCGGCTGATCTGAGCCGTGACCCGGAAGTTGGCCGCGCCTACGCCGCTGATCCGCACGTCACTCGCAAAGTCAGCACAAAATGGTTTGCCGAAGCCGTGCTTGCGATGGCGGAAGTCAAAGATCTGGCGAGCGCCATTCGCACTCCGGTTTTTGTAATGCATGGCACAAAAGATCGGCTGGCGAGCGTCGACGCGACGAAAGCCCTGTTCGACCGCATCGGGTCGAGTGACAAAGAACTGGCGATCTATGAAGGCTACTATCACGAGCTTTTCAACGAGCCGGAAAAGCATGAACTCTTCGAACGAGCAACGCTATGGTTGACGCAGAGGGTGTTGGAAAGCCTGGTGAGTTAAGCTACGGTGGGGGTACTTGATTTCACACGAACATCTTCCACGCTTGTTGTCCGCCCGGCTTCGCTGTCAGCTAAGCCTCTTTCAATAGCTTGACGGACATAAATCTTGTGAATCAAATCATCCCAGGTCGAATTGCCTGGGAACTGATCCACTAAGCGTCGTGCTGCTTCTTTAATACTGACGGTCTCCATATTTTGCTCCAACACCGTTCATCTCAAAGTTCATGAGTAATGCTACCGAACCTTATAACGCTCAATCGACCTTGTCCTCTGCCGGAGGCTGGCAGCCGTTTTTATCACTGATATATTTCACGAAGATCAATTCGTTGTGCTTCTGGTTGTAGATCAATTCGTCAATTGTCTGGGAGGCCAGCATGATGCCGAAGCCGCCGGGCCGCAGACCTTTTTCCATGCGAACCTGCATATGCCGGAACGGCTCGTCGTCAGGGTTGGCGACGGCTGCGTGCTTGATTTGATTCAGGTCGAAGCCTTCGCCGGGGTCTTTGATCGAATACATGATGGCGTGTTTCAGGCGAATATATTTCACTTCGACCTTCTTGGTGATGTCGAGCTTGCCGCCGTGTTCGATGGCATTGTTCAGGAGTTCGCGGAAGACCGAGCCGATGGCTTCGCGCGTTTCTTTTGGCAGGTTACCTTGAAGCTCGGAGAGAAATTTTTGAATCGGCTCGACGGCTGACAGGTCGCAGGGGATGCGCAACTCAATCCAGTCGGGCTTTTCGGAGATGACATCGATCTGACAATTCGGATCTCGACTCAAAGCTGAGTGCACCGCTTCAAGCAGTTCGTCGACGTGAAAGGGTTTGTTTAGAAAATCACACGCTTTGTTGCGAAAGGCGCGAATGACCGCTTCATCCGTCTTATAGCCGGTCATGATGATGGCGCGGATTTCCGGGTAGAGGTTGCGGGCGCGTTCGAGCAGTTCCAGTCCATCCATGCCCGGCATCATCACATCCGTGAGCAACAGGTCGACTCGCCGTTGCTCAAGAATTTCCAGGGCCTGCTCGCCGGTACTAACGTCGAGCACGCTACAGCCTTCATATTCGAGCACGCGGCGATACATCCCGCGTCCAGCCAAGTCATCATCAGCAATCAACACGGTCGTCATTACGTCCTCTATCTCGCCTTCGCGCACCCGAGTTCGGGCCAGCGGTCGCCGACGTGGCAGCAGACCTTCAAGGGCTCGTCCGTAACGTCGATCTCCTAATCTTCCTGGCCGTCGCTTAATCCGCCACCTATCTTATCATTTTTTTTGATGATGACCAGACACACAACGTGCGCCGGCTTGTGGTCATCGGCGCGGGCCGGGCCGGAGGCGGCAATCACAACCGAGCGCGCATGCCGAGTCAATTGCCTCCATTACCCGGCATGCAAGTAAACCTTCCAACTGGATACGCGCGCGGATTGCGCCATCAACTACGTCGTCGCTGCCAGGGATGTTGCCGTGAATCGATGCTGACCACCCCCCTGGGCTCGCGCCGCGAACATAGCATAGTGGCGAAGTCGGTTTCAACAAGCCGGCTTGAATTCGCCAACGCGAGCGAATAACATCCGTTGCGGGCAGCCGCCATCAGGTAGTTGAGATCGCCTCGAAAACCAGAGGCCGGCAACATGCGTTGCCCTAATTATTTTATGAGCACGAATGAAAGTGGGTTAAGAGATACAGCACCGATTCGCGCCGGCGAAGAACTCGACGCCGCCACACTGGAAGCCTACCTGCGCGAGCGATTGACCGACGTGTTGCCAGATTTAATCTTGAGCGATGCACCCATCGCTATCGAGCAATTTCCTGGTGGCCATTCAAATTTGACCTACCTGATACGCCTGGGCGACCGCGAATTCGTCTTGCGCCGCCCGCCATTCGGGCCGGTGGCACCGACGGCGCACGATATGCCGCGCGAGTATCGCTTGCTTGCTGCCATCCATCCAGTCTTCAATCTCGCGCCCCAACCCTATCTGCTCTGCGAAGACACTTCAATCATCGGTGTGCCGTTTTACCTGATGGAGAGGCGGCGCGGCCTGGTCATTCGCCGCTCTATGCCGCGCGAGATTGAAGATACTTTGCCGCTACGGCGGCAGATCAGCGAAGCGATGGTGGATACGTTGGCCGCGCTTCATCGGGTAGATATTTATTCATCGAGTCTCGTGAATATAGGCAAACCTGTAGGTTTTGTTACACGGCAGGTGCGCGGCTGGGCGGACCGCTGGCAGCGTTCGAAGACCAGCGATGTGCCGGAGCTTGAAGGAGTCGCCCAATGGTTAGCCGATAGAATCCCGCCGGAGCCTGACCCGGAGCGAGGCAATCCGGCGACGCTTGTGCATAATGATTTCAAGCTCGACAACGTGATGGTCGATGCGCACGAGCCTTCGCGCATCATTGCCATACTCGATTGGGAGATGTGTACGGTTGGCGACCCGTTAATCGATCTGGGTATCGCGCTCTGCTATTGGGCGCAGAAGGGTGACCCGGAAGCGCGGCGCGAATCGATCAGCCCGGTGACCACGGAAGCGGGATGGATAACGCGCGACGAACTCGCCGCGCGTTATGCCGAGCAGACCGGACGCGATGTATCGGGCATCGCTTTTTATGAAGTGTTTGCGCTCTTCAAAGTCGCCGTCGTCCTGCAACAGATTTACTATCGTTACGTCAATGGCCAGACGCACGATGAGCGCTTTAAGGAGTTTGATCGCCGGGTTGCGGGCCTGGCGCGCGCCGCGTGGGAATTGGCTGAGCAATCGGGCCTATAAACAAGGCAAAAGGCAAAAAGCAAAGGGCAAAAATGAATTCTCTAGCCGTTTTGCCAGCTACGTTCTAACTAAGGAATTTCTAGGGGATTTCTTCTGCAACTTTTGCCTTTTGCCTTTTGCCTTCCCACCGCAGGTGGGCTGGGAGAGAGAACCGTTTGAGCTTCATCTATCTTATCCGTCACGGGCAAGCGGGCCCGCGTGACAACTACGATACGCTCTCGGATGTCGGGCAAACACAGGCGCGACAACTCGGCGAGCATTTTGCGGCGCAAAAAATCGAATTTGCCGCCGTCATTGCCGGCAGCCTGAACCGCCAGCGGTGGACGGCAGAACTTGCCTGCGAAGCGATGGCGCGCGCCGGCTTAAAGGTGCCTGATATTTTGACCGACGAGCGCTGGAACGAGTTCAGCCTGCTCTCTGTTTATAAGGCCATCGCGCGCCGCTTGATGAGAGACGACGAGCAATTCGCGCGCGACGTGGTTGAGATGCAGGAAGCCATCCGCCGCGATCCGCATACGACCGCCGGCGCGACCGGGCGCTGCGACCAGGCCGTAATTCGCGCCTGGATGGAGAATCGCTTCCCGGAACTCGATGTCGAAGAAAGCTGGGAATTATTTCGAGCCCGCATTCATACCTGCACTGAGACCTTCAACGGTCACGAGCAGACCGTCGCGGTATTCACTTCGGCGACGCCGATTGCGATTCACGCGGGAGCCGCTCTCGGCTTGACGAATGAAAAACTGATCAGCATTCTTGGCGTAATTTATAATACCAGCGTCAGCGTGTTGCGAGCGAAGCCCGCCGAGATGCGGCTCTATACGTTCAACTCTGTGGCGCATCTCGATCCAGGGAACCGCACGCTTCGGTGAAGCTCCGGCAGGCGGCACAAAATTATCTAATGCGACGCGAGCCTTTCGCATACTGGCCCAGGGGAGAGAATATGAATCGCGATAACCTGGATCGAAGTTGGGCACTCTTGTTCGCACGCCTGGTGTTAGGGCTGATCTTCTTTATGGCAGGGGTGTGGAAGGTCTTCCAATTAGGCCCGCTCGAACATGCCCGCAAGTATTTCTTACCGTTTTCGGATACCTTCCTGCCCGTATGGTCACTGTGGGCTACGGGAGTGATCATTCCTTTCATTGAGCTACTGGCCGGCGGCCTCTTAATCCTCGGTCTACGAATACGCGAGGCGCTGGTTATGCTTGGCTTCGTTCTGGTGATCGTGACATTCGGCCACCTCTTGAGAGAACCGCTATACGAGTTCCACACCCATGTCATACCTCGGCTGGCATTGCTGTTGTTCGTCTTGATGCTGCCGCGCGAGGAAGATCGTTTCTCAATCGACCACCTGCTCAGGCGTCGTAAACCGGGCGGTCAACCGCAGTCGGATTAGGCTGTGATTGCCGGCAGGCAATTGCTATACTGTCAGCCATTCAAAACAAGATAGTTTGGGAGAAACTCGATGATCAAGATTCGTTTCCTCGCGGCGTTGTTTGCCTGCATCCTTTCCGCCTTGCTGTTTAATGTTCAGCCGCCGGCGCATGCACAGAATCAAAATGCTATGGCGAAGCTTTCGCCCTGGGTAATTGAGCATACAAAAGACAATCTGCCTGCCGAATTCCTTGTCGTTCTCGGCGAACAGGCCGATCTGAGCGGCGCGGATCAACTTGCCACCAAAGAAGAAAAAGGCGCGTTCGTCTTCAAGACGCTGCTCAGCAAAGCGCAGGCGACTCAAGGGCCGCTGCTCGACTGGCTACAGGCGAACGGTATCGAGCACGAGGCGTTTTATATCGTCAACATGATCTGGGTGAAAGGCAATCTGGATGTGGCGCTGACTCTCGCTGCGCGCCCCGAAGTGGTACGCATCGAAGGCAATCCGCTGATTCATAATCAACCAATCGTCAATGCCACACTCCCAAGCAAACAGCCTAGCGTGATTGAAACGGTGGAATCGGGCATCACTTATACGCACGCGCCGCTGGTGTGGGCGATGGGTTTCACAGGTCAGGGAGCCGTCGTCGGCGGCGCGGACACCGGCTATCTGTGGAATCACAACGCCCTCAAGCCGCATTATCGCGGTTGGAATGGCACGACGGCGACTCACGATTTCAATTGGCACGACAGCATTCATAATAGCGCCGGCAATCCTTGCGGCAACGATTCGACACAGCCTTGCGACGATGACGGTCACGGCACTCACACGGTTGGCACGGCGACCGGCGACGATCTCACAGGCAACCAGATCGGCATGGCACCGGGCGCGAAATGGATCGGCTGTCGCAACATGGATCAAGGCAACGGCACGCCCGCTAGATATGCCGAATGCTTCCAGTTTTTCCTCGCCCCTTATCCGATAGGCGGCACGCCGGCGCAGGGTGATGCGACGAAAGCGCCCGATGTGACGACCAACTCCTGGGGCTGCCCGGCATCCGAAGGCTGCAACTCCGGCACCTGGAATATCATTCAGACGGCTATGCAGGCGAACCGCACCGCAGGCATCGTCACAGTGGTTGCAGCGGGCAATTCCGGCCCGTCGTGTTCGACCATCTCTGACGCGCCGTCGTTTTTCCCCGAAGCCTTCACCGTCGGCGCGTTGTCGACAGGCAGCGATAGTATTGCCTCTTTCAGCAGTCGTGGCCCGGTGACGGCTGACGGCAGCAATCGCCGTAAGCCGGATATTTCTGCGCCGGGAACCGGCACACGCTCGGCCTTCAACACCTCTGTGTCGGCATACGCCAGCCTCAGCGGTACGTCGATGGCGACTCCGCACGTTGCCGGAGCGGTCGCCCTGGTGCTATCCGTACAACCGAAATTGCGCGGCCAGGTGGCGACGATTGAAGGCATCATCGAAGATAGCGCCGTTCATCTCACGGATAGCACGTGCAGCATTAGCGGTACACCGAATAATAAATTTGGCTACGGGCGGCTTGATGTAAAGGCCGCCGCCGACATGGCGTTGACGGTTGCTTCGCCTCAGAGCCTCGCCTTCAGCGCGGTTGGCTCGGAAGGCACGTTTATTGTGAGCGCGCCTTCGACGGCCAGTTGGACGGCGACCACCAGCGACAGTTGGGTTACCATTTTCAGCGCCAGCGGCACAGGCAATGGCACGGTGAACTTCGCCGTCCGCGACAACACCACCGCGAGCCCTCGTACTGGCATCATCACCCTTGCGCGGCGCAACTACACGATTCGCCAGGAAGGGAACAACTCAGGCGCTTGCAGCTATGTGCTGTCGCCAGTCACGCAATCCTTCCTGGCAGCCGGCGGCAATGGCAGTTTTTCGGTAACGACCGCCCCAGGCTGTGTCTGGAATGCGCAGAGTAATGTGAACTGGATTACAATCACCTCGGACAACGGCGGCAGCGGCAATGGCACGGTGACCTTCACGGTGGCGTCGAAGCTCGCTGGCCCGGCACGCAAGGGAACGATCAATGTCGCGGACCGTGTCTTCACGGTCAAGCAGAAATGAAGCAGGCGTTTTCTTGAGCGGCTGCCGGGAGCGTGATATATTCACCGCGACCCAAACCCTGTGAGGAGTTGGCTGTGCGATTCAAGCTGAAAATGCAGATCATGGATGGGCCAGGTATCAGCCGCGCGCTCTCGCGCCTGGCTTCGGAAATAGTCGAGCGCAACGCCGGTATAGAAAATTTGCTGCTGGTCGGCATACGCCGTCGCGGCGTGCCGCTGGCCGAGCGCATCGCCGACAAGATAGCCCAACTCGAAGGCAAGCGCCCGCCCGTCGGCCAACTAGACATCACGCTCTATCGCGACGACCTGTCGACGGTTGGCCCGCGCCCGGTCGTCAATCGCACGGAGATCCCCGCAGACGTGACCAACAGCATCATCGTGCTCGTCGACGACGTGCTCTACACAGGGCGCACGGTGCGTGCGGCGCTCGATGAGTTAGTCGATTTCGGACGCCCTAGCCGGGTTGAACTCGCTGTGCTGATTGATCGCGGGCATCGCGAATTGCCGATTCAAGCCGATTACGTCGGCAAACAAGTGCAAACCACCGACGCTGAAATCGTCAAAGTGATGCTCAAAGATTACGACGAAGACGAACAGGTCATCGTCGTCGAGAGCGAGTTATGAGTAAAGAGTGATGAGTGATGAGTGGTGAGACCTCTCAACAACTCGTCACTCATCACTTTCCCTCATCACTCAAGACATGGCATTTAACCGCAAAGACCTGCTGGGAATCCGCGAGTTATCAGTCGAGGAGATCACCACCATCCTCGACACAGCCGAATCATTCAAAGCCATCAACCAGCGCCGGATCAAGAAAGTCCCGACCCTGCGCGGCAAGACGGTCATCAATTTCTTTTTTGAATCCTCGACGCGCACGCGCACTTCTTTCGAGATCGCCGCCAAGCGCTTGTCTGCCGATTCGATCAACATCTCGGCGTCGACCTCGTCGGTGACCAAAGGCGAAACGCTGGCCGACACGGCGCGTAACCTGCAAGCGATGGCCCCTGATGCCATCGTCATTCGTCATCCGTCGCCCGGCGTGCCGCATCAACTTGCGCGCCTGATTGATGCGGCCATCATCAACGGCGGCGACGGTGCCCATGAACATCCGACGCAAGCGCTGCTGGATGCCTTTACCATACGCGAACAGAAAAGCCGCATCAGCGGTCTGCGCGTAGCGATCATCGGCGACATCCGCCACAGCCGCGTCGCGCGCTCGAACACGCACCTGCTGACCAAACTCGGAGCGCACGTTCGTATAGCCGGCCCGCGCCCGCTCATCCCCGCAGACTACGAAACAATTGTCGAAGATGCCAGCGACTCGCTGATCGTTTGCGACCGCATCGAAGAAGCGATTGAGGGGGCTGACGTGGTGATGATGCTGCGCATTCAGCGCGAACGCATGAGCGAGGCGTTCTTCCCGTCGCTCAAAGAATATTCGATTCAATACGGCCTGACGTTGAAGCGTTTGGAACTGGCCGCAAAGGATGCCATTGTCATGCATCCCGGCCCGATGAATCGCGGCGTCGAAATCAGTTCTGACGTTGCCGACAGCAGTCGCTCACTCATTCTTGAACAGGTTCATAACGGTGTCGCCGTGCGCATGGCCATCCTGTTCTTGCTCATCGGTGCGGAAGGGGAGTGAAGACAAAATGATGAACGCTGAATAATGAATGATAAATTACAGGAACAAACCAATGCATCACTTGATCTGCTATTTCCGCCGTTCATCATTCATCGTTCATCATTCATCATTTCTCTAAAGGGGGGGATGTGAAGCTGCTCATCAAAGGCGGGCGCATCATCGATCCGTCGCAGAGTATAGATAAAGTTGCCGACCTGTTGATCGAAGCGGGCCGCGTCAAAGCGCTTGGCCATGATCTGGCGGACGATGGCGCTGAGGTTTTCGATGCAAGCGGCCTGGTCGTCGCACCGGGATTCATTGATCTGCATGTTCATCTGCGCGAGCCGGGCGAAGAGTATAAAGAAACAATCGCGACCGGCGCGGCGGCAGCCGTGGCTGGCGGCTTCACGGCCATTTGTGCGATGCCGAATACCAAGCCCGTGAATGACAATGCCTCGCTGACGCGCTACATGGTCAGCAAAGCCAGCGAGGCGGGATTGGCGCGCGTCTATCCCATCGGCGCAATCACCCGCGCATCGGAAGGCGCGGAGCTTGCTGAGATGGCTGACTTGAAAGCTGCGGGCGCGGTGGCAGTCTCCGACGATGGACGCCCTGTGATGAATTCACAGGTGATGCGCCACGCGATGGAGTACGCCCGCGATCACGGTCTCGTGGTGGTCGATCACTGTCAAGATACGCAGCTATCGGCAGGCGGCGTCATGAATGAAGGGCAGATTTCGACGCTGCTTGGACTTAAAGGGATGAGCCGCGCCGCCGAAGAAAGCCACGTCGCGCGCGACATCATGCTGGCCGAGTTGACTGGCGGGCGCGTTCACATCGCGCATCTTTCGACGGCGGGCGCTATCGAAGAAGTGCGACGCGCCAAAGCGCGCGGCCTCGCGGTGAGTTGCGAAATCACCCCACACCATTTCGCTCTGACTGATCGAGCGGTGATCGGCTTCGACACCAATACCAAGATGAACCCGCCGCTGCGCACCGAAGCAGACCGCACTGCCTTGATTGAAGCGGCGCGCTCAGGCATCGTTGATGCAATCGCTACAGACCACGCGCCGCATCACGAAGATGAAAAAATGTTGGAGTATGACCAAGCGCCGTTCGGCGTCATCGGCCTGGAAACCGCGCTCGCCGTATCGCTCACTGTATTGCATCATACAAACGGCATTTCGCTCTCGCGCATCATCGAGATGTTGACGATTGGCCCGGCGCGGGCGTTCGATCTCGAAGGCGGCGGACTGGCCGTCGGCGCAGTTGCCGACATCACGGTGTTTGATCCGGAACACGAATGGACAGTCGAGCCGCAGCATTTCAAATCGAAAAGCCGCAATACGCCGTTCGGCGGCTGGCGATTGCGCGGCAAGGTCGTCGCCACGTTCGTCGCGGGAAGGGAAGTCTACCGCACCTGAGGTTGTCTGCCATCGTTGATTGTCGTCGCGAAATGTTTTCAAACCTATCTGCATTCATGAAGGGTGACATAAGCACTTCTGAGGAGTCTCCGTTGGCTTGAGTTCAATCAAGTCCAGCTTTGTTTAAGTGTGCAATTTGAAAAGGAGATGAATCTCATGACCTGGCAAACCCTTCGACCGGCTGCAAAAGAGTTATCCATCGCTACGATCTGCCTGGTTATCGCGTTAGCAGGCGCGTTCCTGGCCGCTTCCTTCACCAGCGATAAGAATATCTTTCAACTCGCCCATCCTCAGGGCGGCGAGCCGGATACTTTTCCAGTAGGGCAGCGGCTCGATCTGCACCGAACATTTTTCACCGCCTGGGCCGCGCTGATTCTGGTTACTCCGGCGCTTTGCACCTTTCTATTCCGGCGAAATTCAGAATCCGCTGCCAGGTATTGGCTGGCATTCTGGACTGTTAGCTTCCTTGCTTTTCTTGTCCATTTCTACTGGGCGGTGGTCGTGCTTTTTGGGAACGACTGGCACCGAATTTTTCAGGCGCACGCGCGAGTAAGTGCGCCAATACCCGACACGATTGTCATGGTATGGTGGGGCGTTGATGTGATGCTGGCCTGGCTGATGCAATCCGAGAAGACCTGGGTAAGAGTTCAGCGAATGGTGGTTCACCTGGCTGTCCTTGTCCTTTTCTTTTTAGGCTCAGCTTTACAAGGCGAACTAGTCTGGTCAAGAGCCATAGGATACGCAATGGGAGCAGCCGTCCTGGCTTCTGTAATTTATTGGTTCATTCTGAAAACTCGCACTCCAACGCTGGGCCGCGCCCAGTCAGCTTGATTGCGCAACTTCGCGGGCGATGCGGTCGGCTTCTTTGATAACATCGCCAGTCGAAACGCCGTGCAGGTAGTTGCCGATCAGGTGCAGGCCGGGCGACGCTTTGAGCAGCGCTTCAAGGCGCTCGACGCGGTCGCGATGCCCCAGGTTGTATTGTGGGATGGCGCGTTCCCAGCGCGTGATGCCGATTACATTTGGCTCGCCCGTAATGCCAAGCGCCTTTTGCAACTCGGCGTGCGCGATGGCAACGATCTCGGCGTCGGGCAAACGCGCCGTTTCGGGCTTGCGCGCGCCGCCGATGAAGACCGTCACCAACGCCTTCCCTTGCGGAGCGCGGCCCGCAAACAAGCTCGAATTCCACACGCAGCCCAGTATATTCAAGCCTTCGCTCGGCGGCACCAGAAAGCCGAAGCCGTCGAGCGGCATTGTAATTTTTGCTACTTCATACGCGAGATAGATAATCGCCAGCGGCGGGTAATAGATGCCGTCGAGCAATTGACTCATCTCAGGCGATAGGGACTCGATGATTGAGGCCGCTGCTCTGGCCGGAGTGGCGACAATGACGTGGTCGGCAATGATTTGATGCTGATTGCCAGCCTGGTCATATTCAACGATGAAGCGTGATGCCGTAGACGGCGGGTCTTTGCGCAAACGGGTAGCTTGCATTTCATCCCGCGCAGTTGAAGTGACAATCCGCAAATTAAAATTGGCAATCCCCGTCACCAGGTCTTCACCGATTTTAACCGCCAGCGTATGCGGCAAGACTCCCATGCCATGATTGAATGAGACGAGCCGGCGGCGCGTCGGCGCGGCTTTATCAAGCACCGCGCTGGCAGCCTTCTTGGCACGCCGGGCTTCGCGCGCTTTGGCAATCGTGCCGCGAATCAAGCCGCCATAGGTCGCTTCGAGATTCCACAAACGCGGAAACGCCGCCTGCACACTGATCAACTCGGCGTCCCCTGCATAGATTCCCGACACGAACGGTGCCACCATTCGTTCAGCCGCTTCGCGACCAATGCGGCGACGCGCAAATGACAGGATGCTCTCCTCGTCAATTGCAGATCGCTTGCCGATAAACAGTTCGCCCAGGATGCGCAGCTTACCGCCTGTGCTCAACAGCTTGCTCTTGATGAAGGCACCAGCGCCGGACGGCACGGCATGAAGCTGGCCGTTGAAGTAGACATAGGCCGGCGCTTTCGGATCGCCTTCGGCCAGTTCATCCATGAGGCCAAGCTCCTCGACCAGCGCCATCAACTCTTCCGTGCCCTGCGAACTGTTCGGCCCGCGCTCGATCAAGTAGCCGCCCACTTCTTCGGTCTGCATGACGCCGCCGACCCGTTCGGAGGATTCGATTAGTGACACATCGAGGCCGAGCGTCTTAAGGCGATAAGCGCAGACCAGCCCGGCGATGCCTGCACCGATGACGACGGCTTGTTTGTGATCATTTTCCATCGCTGGCTCAGGCGCTTGTGCGGTCACAGGCACAGAGTTGAATGGCGCTGCCGGTGTTCGCCGTCGCCGGACAGTAAAGGCAGGTTTGGCGTGATGGCGATTGCGCATTCAGCGATAGGGCGCGTTCGACGAGGCGAGCCAGCGCGTCGATGAAGTCTTCGCGACAGTTCATCGTTGGCACACGCAGATAATGTTTGATGCCGACCTCTGCCGCCAGTTCGCCGTATAGCAGATCCATCTCGTAAAGCGTCTCGCTGTGTTCGGAGACAAAGCTCACAGGCACCATCAGCAATTGCTCGACGCCCTCGCCGGCAAGCCGCCGAACCGTCGCATCGGTAGCGGGCGTCAGCCATTCGACCGGGCCGACTTTGCTTTGAAATGACAGCGTGTAGGGACGATGTTTGCCGAGCCGCTGCATCACGAGTTCGACTGTTCGCTCGGTATGTTCGAGGTACGGGTCACCCTCTTTGACATACCTGACAGGGATGCTGTGGGCGCTGAATAGAATGTGCGCGCCGTCAGGATCAGGAAACTCCGCGAGCTTTTCGGCAACCGTTGCCGCAAGCGCGGTAATGTAACCTTCATCATCTTCGTAACTACAGACGATTGAGGTGGCAGGCAGGCGGTAGCCCTTTTCGCTGATCACCGCATTCATGCGATTGAGACTTGAGCCGGTTGATGATACAGAAAACTGCGGATAGAGCGGCAGCACGACCAGATGAGAAATTCCATCGCGCATGATCTGTTCGAGGGCTTCTTCGGTGAACGGCTTCCAGTAACGCATGGCGACATAAGCCCGCGCGTTGATGTTGCGCTTGGCCAGCGCTGCTTCCAGCGCCCGCGCTTGTTCGTCGGTGATGCGGCGCAGGGGCGAGCCGCCGCCGATCTTTTCATAGTAACCGCGCGATTTCTTATAACGTTGCGTCGAAATCATCCACGCCAGCGGCTTCTGCAAGAAGCGCCACGGCAATCGAATGATGTCCGGATCAGCAAACAGGTTGTATAAAAAAGGGCGCACGTCTTCGAGCGTTTCCGGCCCTCCGAGATTGAAGAGCAACACGCCGATGCGTTCTTGATTCGATTCATCGTTTGTCATACAGGGAGGTCTGAGTTATGCGCCTGGTTGCTTCGCCGCATTAATGAATGCCTGGGCATTTTCTACAGGCGTCATCGGCAGGATGCCATGGCCGAGATTGAGTATATGACGGTGGCCGCCGCCTTCCTTCAGCAATGCCTGCGCTTTTTCGTTGATGATCTCCGGCGTCGACAGCAACACGCATGGGTCGAGGTTGCCTTGCAGGGTGAAGCCATCGCCAACGCGGGCGCGAGCCGCTTGCAAATTAACCCGCCAATCCAGACTCAAGACATCTGCGCCGCACCGCGCCATCTGTTCGAGAAACGTGCCGCTGCCGTTGATGTACATGATGGCCGGCGCGGCAGCGCGATTGATGCTCTCGAATATCTTTTGCTCATAAGGTAGGGCGAAGGTTTCATAATCGCGCGGCGACAACTCGCCCGCCCACGAATCGAATAACTGCACGACCTGCGCGCCCGATTCGATTTGCGCGTTGAGGTAGAGAATCACCGTGTCGGCGATCTTGTCGAGCAGCGCATGGAATGTGCGCGGCTCACTGAACATCATGCGTTTGACCTCTGCGTAATTCTTCGAGCCGCCGCCTTCGATCATGTAGGCCGCCAGCGTCCACGGAGCGCCGGCAAAGCCGATGAGCGGCACCGCGCCATCCAGTTCGCGGCGTAGCGTTTTGATAATTTCCATTACAAAACCGGTCTGCGCCGTCGGGTCGGGCACGATCAGCTTGTCGACTTGCTCGCGCGTGCGGATGGGGTGCGGCAGCTCAGGGCCTTTCTTTTCGGTCAACTGCACTTCCTGGCCCATCGCTTCGACGGGGATGAGAATGTCGCTGAACATAATCACCGCGTCGACGCCGAGGATGCGATAGGGTTGCAGCGACACCTCGACGGCCAGATCAACTGTCTTGCAGAGCGTCAGGAAGTCTATGTCTTTGCGGATGGCGCGATAGTCCGGCAGGTAGCGGCCCGCCTGGCGCATCATCCATACAGGCGTACGCTCGGTGCGTTCGCCCCTTGCGGCTCGAATCAAGAGATCGTTTTTCATGAAATGAGGAATCGTTCCTGGCGGTATTCCAAAACCGCCGGGCTTTCTCTGGTTATTACCCAGAAGCGACTCCAGCCAGTCGCCTACATCAAAACAAGTTTCATTCTAACCGCCGCGCCCGGTTGTCTCAAGCAAGAGGCTTTTGCGGGTTGCGGCTGACGAACGGGTTACCGGTTTCATAAAAACGCCACTCAAGCTCTGTGGCGCGCGTGATGCCGATGCGCCGGCTTGCAGAAACCGGCGGCTCGGCTTCACGCATCAGGATATGAATATCGCGGTTCAGCGGTGCGCCATTCATGGTCAGATCAATTCCGAATGCTGCGCACAGCCGGCCTGGGCCACTGGCAAGCAGGCGAAGGTTGGAAGTGCCGCGCCGCTGCTGCATGAGATCAATCCCCTGCGTCGGCTCGACGGCGCGAATCAACACTGCGCCGATACCGTCCCGCTCGGTGGTGATGTTGAGGCAGCAGTACATCCCATAAATCAAATAGACATAGACGTGGCCGAAGGTCTCGCGCATGGCCGCTGCCTGGCGGCTGCGCGTGAGGGCGTGCGAGGCGGCATCGGTGGTATAGGCTTCGGTCTCGACAATTCGACCGGCGCAGCGGCCCACGACGAGCGTCGTGCCGATCAACTCGCGCGCCGCCGTCACGGTATCACGAGCAAAGAATTCAGCGCCGAGGTCAGGCATAAAGATTCTTGATTGTGCAGGGCGATTCGGTGTAGCGCAAGGCCGTCAACCTGCGCTATATCTTGCGCCTGATGGTGGATGATGACGCAATCCTTTGGTGATGCGGCCTTAACAATGATTTCCGCGCAAGGATTTGCATTTTCGCTTTTTCCGCTGCTCTCGGCTGTGCTATAAAGGTTTGGCTTCACTTCGAGCGACTTACGGATTCAGCAACAAAAGCTATGCACAGGTTCGGGGACGATTTTCATGCAGGAACAACGGCTCAAGCTGATACTGGATTCTGTTATTCGCCTGGCGCGTCGCGGGGCAATGTCGAATGCCGTGAACCTGCTGACCAAACTCCGCCCCGTTGACATCGCGCAAATCCTCATGCAACTGCCGCAATCCGAGCGCGAGGCTATTTTCAGCGCCCTTGTCGGCAGCGAACTGACGATGGCTGCCGAAGCGGTGTCGGAAATGGGAACCGAGAGCGCCGTCGCCTTGCTGTCGACGCTCAATCGCAACGACGCGACGCGCTTGCTGCAAGAGTTGCCCTCGGACGATGCGGCGCTGCTGGTCGCCGAGATGCCCGAAGACCTGCGCGACGAGTTGCTTGAAACCATGAAGGCCGAGCACTCGACGGTCGTCAACGAGTTACTGGGATTTGCCGATGAGACCGCCGGGCGCATCATGACGCCCGATTACTTCGCCCTCGATGAAGACTTGACGATTTCCGAAGCCATCACGGCGTTGCAAAAGCGCAGCGAAGAATTCGAGATGGCTTTTTACATTTATGTCGTCGATTCGCGCAATCATCTGCTTGGCGTCGTCAGCCTCAGGCAGTTGCTGTTGAACCCGCCGTCGACACCTTTGCGAAAGATCATGATTGGCGATGTCATCAAAGTAACTACCGATACAGACCAGGAAGAGGTCGCGCGTCTGGTGGCAACCTATAACTTGTTGGCCGTGCCGGTGGTGGATCAGGAGAACAAGCTTGCAGGGATCATCACGGTTGATGACATCATCGACGTGATGCGTGAAGAGGCGACCGAAGATATCTATGCGCTGGCGGGCGTCGATGCTGACGACCGGGCGCTGGGTTCGGCGATGAACTCGGTGCGCCGGCGATTACCCTGGCTGTTGCTGTCGCTTGGCGGCGCTTTGATTGCCGTGGCCATCGTGCGTTTTCTATTGCTGCCATCAAATCCGAATTCGCTGTTGCTGGCCATTTTGATTCCGGTGGTGGCGACCATGGGCAGCAACGCTGCAACTCAGACCATGACGGTCGTTGTACGTGGCATCGGGCTGGGCGAAGTCAGTTGGGAAACGCGCTGGCGCGTGACCATAAAGGAAGCCCTGGTTGGGCTGACGAATGGGCTGGTGATCAGCGTGGTGGTGAGCCTCATCGTCGCGTTATGGTTCAACCCTGTACTGGGCGGCGTCCTGGGGCTGACGATGATTTTTAGTTTGCTGTTTGCCGGGATGCTCGGCACACTGATTCCCGTGTTGCTCAAACGCTTCAAGGTAGATCCGGCGCTGGCATCGTCCGTCTTCGTGGTGACGTTCACGGATATCGTCACGTTTTTTTTCTATCTCGGCATTGCTGCGCTGTTCTTCAAAACGTTTAAGCTGTAACGCCGCCGCCTCGGCGTTGATGGTCGAGGCAGACATTTGATGTTCGATTGTAGCCGCAGTTACCAATTCACGATTGATGAAGGAGGAATGATTATGAGCAATCAACCGCCGTATGGAAACCCGCCGGGAGGTGGCTACCCGCCACCGCCGGGCGGAGGCTATCCACCGCCGCCAGGAGGGGGAGGCTATCCTCCACCAGGAGGCGGCTACCCGCCACCGGGCGGAGGTTATCCTGGAGGAGGTGGAGGCTATCCGCCGCCGGGCGGCAACTATCCGCCGCCGCCCGAAGGCAAGACGAAGACTTTTGGCATGGCCTATAACACTGCCGCGCTGCTGTGCTACCTGCCGACATGTTTGTGCTGCGCCAACCTCGTCTTCAGCATCATCTGGATGGCGACTGAGCCGAAAGAAAACCGCTTTGTGCGCTTCCATGCGTTGCAAGGGCTGCTGCTGTTCGGTGTCAATTTCGTCATCGGGTTGATTTTCAACATCCTCAGAATCGCCCTGGGGACGGCGGCCTCGGCAACCAATTCAGATATGATGTATCTTGGCGGCGGCGGCCTGCTGGGGATCTTGCAGATCGTCATCGGCATCCTCTTTCTGATCATTCATATCATGGGGATGATCAAGGCCAGCCAGGGTCAGATGTGGAAACTGCCGCTGATCGGCGACATCGCTGAGAAGAATGCTTAGACCGATGCGAGCGCCCGGCGAAGCAAACCAAGTATGCCGGCGGTTTGTTATGAAGATTACGCAAGCCTAGATTGCTATGATTAGAGCGATCTTCGTGATGGCGTGATCACATGATGAGATGAGGTGACAGATCGGGGCGGCCTTCAACCCGCCGCCCCGACCATCATTGCCCTTCAACTGAGCGAGAGGGGTTGCGCAGAACCGTTTGCCGATCATCAGGCGCGCAAAGTCTCATCATCGGCTGTGATCGAGAGCGGGCGTTCAGGCTTGCCGTGCCTGATGGCGGCGAGCATTTCGGCAGCCGGACGAAACCAGCCGCTTTTCCAGATCATCAGCGTTGAAATCAACAGCACCAGGGTTACCGCTAAGCCCGCTTCAGGGCCGTAATCACTGCCTGAAATCCATACCGGAGGCTTAGACTCGCCACGCAACCACGCCAGATTTTGGAATGTCGTTATGCCGCTGACCGGGAGACCGAAAACGAACGCCATGACGAGATTCCACGAATAATGCAGCGCCGTCGCCAGCCACAAACTCCGCGTCAGCAGATAAGCGGTGCCTAGCCAGGCCCCCGCCAGAATCGTATTGATTGTCGAAAACCAGGTGGCGTTTGCATTGGCGTAATGCGCCAGCCCGAAAAAAATGGATGTAATACTTATCGCTGTCCAGCCGCCAAGGTTGTGAATCAATGCCTGAAGCGGGAAGCCGCGAAACATCAATTCTTCGAATGCGGCAGCAAATAAGAAAAAGACAAGCATGTAGCAAAAATTACGCAAAAGAAGAATTGCTCCAGTTGTCTGAACGCTGAACTGAACTGCGCGCGCCACTGCTTCGAGGCCGACCGCGAATGCGAGCGTCGCTGCGCCAATTAACGAACCGAACGCGAAGTCTTTCAGCCAGCCACGATGCAACTTGAAGCCAACTGAACGAAGCGTCCGCCGTTCAAGCCAGCGGGCGCACACGAAGGTAGCAATGAGTGCAGCGGCGAGCGTCTCGACCTGTGTGATGAGCAGGGAAAGCCAAAGGTAGCGTGATGCCGTCGGCGCATCGGGCTGCGGCTTGCTTGCGAGGAAGCGCAGCGGCGGAATCAGTTTTTCAAGCGTCTCCGCAATGCCGCTAACCAAAATGATGGCAAGCGTGAAGGCCAGGAAAAACAAGAGCACGCGCCAGCCGGAGCGCAATTCTTTTTCATCGTTGATGAAGATGGCAATGAGCGAGTCGCCAAAGTTTTTTGGCGGGCCATCCGGGTGATTGCTCATATAAGCGACTTTATAAACCGCCCATGTACGTGTCAAGCAATTGCCGAAAGCTACGCGCCAGACGTTGGTTGCCACAAAAGAAATCGCCGCGCGAGTGCTGCTTGCGCGGCGAATATGAGTAGGGTGGTGAGTTGCTTCAGCGGAGAAATAACGAACTTTACAGCCGTATTGAAAACCTGGCGCGATGGCTTAATTGCTGCTCGCCTTGGCGGCAGGCCGGGCTTTCCCGGCGATATAGCCTCGCCGTGTGCGGACAACCAATCGGTCTTCGCTTTTTGCCGATGGCTGGGTTACGTCGAGCTTGATCTTGCGAAAGCTGCCGTCGCGTTTTGTATTCGATGATACAAAACCGATGACATAACGTGTGCGCAGATGATCGATCAGATCGTTGAACACATGGTTGAGCATTTCCGGTTTATCGCTCAGAACCTCACCGCCGGTCTCTTCGGCCAGCCGGTTGAGGTTCGAAGCCTTTGCTTTGAAGACACCGCCGATTCCGGTGACCGTGCGCATGATGCCGCTTTCGAGGCGTTGTTCGGCGGTCTTCGGGATGATACCGCAAACCACCGCGCCGCTTTCGAGCACGGCACGGCGGGCTTCCTCGCCGCTTGGCCCCGGACAGTCGAAGTCTGTGGTGATGCCTGTGAGTACGATGATGACGCGGCGGCCATCAGGGTTAGCAGCGTGATTCATATAATTCGCCGCTTCGTCGAAAGCGCGATTGAAACAATGGCTTGCCTGTTCGTCGTGCGGCGGGATGCGATGCAGAGCATCGAAGATGCGCCGCCTATCGCGAGTGAAGCCGGCAATCAGATCAACCGTGTTATGAAAGGCCATCAATGCCACTTCATCCTGCGGACGCAGGCGGTTCAAGGCGGCCATTGTCGCGTTATGCACGCTGTCGCTGAACGGATCCATGCAGCCGCCGCGATCTATAAGTAAAATCACAGATAGCGGCAAGGTGTCCTGGCTGAAATGCGTGATCGTCTGTTTGACGCCATCTTCCGTAAGCTTGAACGATTCTTTGGTCAAATTGCCGGCGATGCGACCCGTCTTCTGTTGCAGCACCTGCGCATCGAGGACGACAAGATCAACCGCCAGGTTGACAGCATCCGTCTTATCTCCTGTTGCCGGTGGCGGAGTTTCTTTCGCAGGCAAATCACGACGCATCGCCGGGCGGGCGATTGGCGGGCGATCAAACGGCAGATCGGCGGATTTCTGGTTTGCTGAATCAGCCTTTCGTGATGGCTCGCTTTGTTGCGCACCGTTTGCGGGTGGTTGCTTTGCGTCTGCCGATTGCGCAGGGCTCGCGTCATCAGGTTGGACAGGTTTCGCAGCCGCCGGAGTTGTTTGTGGCGATGCCGATTGCGCGCGTCCTTTCGGCGGCGATTGCAGGGCGTAACCAGCAACCGCAACTGCGGCGAGTAGGATATGGAGCAATATCGTGCCGATTCGATTCCTGGTCATCGTCGGTCTCCTCACAGGTAAGGCGAGCGGTGTTGAGTTTAAATGGTCGTCGGTGGCACCGACCAGGCAGATGACGGAGCGAAGGAGGATGAAGCAGATGGGGTGTTATCTCTCTAACATGTTCGCCAATCATCCGCCCAGTCCGTGCCACCGAAAAGTGACAAGTAGCGAGTGACAAGGAAGAGACGAGAGATGCTGATCATCTTCTCACTCATCACTTGTCACGGTCGTTAGGATTTGTTGCGTTGTGCTTTCTCAGCACGGCGCTCTACTTTCTGTTGGCGTTGCTCTGGGTTTGAAGGCTCGGAGCGTTGCGTTGCGTTGTTATGCTCAGGCGGCTTTTGGCGCTGACGATCCTGTTCTTCATTGCGTTGTTTGGTTCGTTCCTCGTCGCGCTGGCGATTCTGTTCTTCGTTACGTTGTCTAGTGCGTTCTTCGTCACGCTGCCGCTGGCGATTTTGTTCTTCGTCGCGTTGACGCTGGCGTTCCTCATTGCTTTGCCTGGCACGTTCCTCTTCACGCTGACGGTTTTGCTCTTCATTGCGTAGACGCTGGCGTTCTTCCTGGCGCTGGCGATTTTGTTCTTCGTCGCGCTGTCTGGTGCGCTCTGCCTCACGTTGGCGAATCTGCTCTTCGTCGCGCTGCTTGCGTTCACGTATCCCTGCGTCGTCTTTGTTCGTAGAGTTATCCGGCGAATAGACCGGGCGCTTGTGCTTATCGTTCGTTGAGTCGTTGCCGGAACCATTTTCAGGCGAAGGCTTAACCGTCGCCTCGTTGCCGCGCTTCGACTTACGCTCCGATTGCTGATTGTCGCCATCAACCCGTTCGGCTGGCAGAATGTGAGGCTTAACGCTGTCGTTTCCCTGGCGATTCGGTTTTTCGTAAGATGGATTACTGTTCTGCCCATCTGTGGGGCGAACCATCGCCGGCGGCTTCAGGCGTTGTTCATCAGTGCGCCCCTTCTTTTCTCGCTGTGCCGGCTCGTCATTCGACATCACCGGAACGCGCGGCGTGATCAAGCGTCGTTCACGCTGCGGATTGACGGTCACCTGCGAATCGCTCGGACGGTTGCGCGTCACCACAGGGCGGTGGATGATCTCGCTTGCGGGAATCGCAATATGATTGCGCTGACCTTCGCGCAACACCGGCGCTGTGGCGATAGGCGCTGGTTTGATCTCAGGCAAGCCCGCCCGCGCACCGCGCTTGATCCAGTTGCTCATGTCAGTGTCGGGCGCGACCGGACGAACCGGCGAGCGGTCTGAACGATTAAATCCATTCACCGGCAACAGTGTCACCCCGCGACCGTTGTGAGGCGGGAGAATGAATGTGCTCTGGCTGGGTCGCCGCCAGCCTTCGCGGGTCGTCGGGTATTGCAAATGCGAATGGTCGTCGTCGCGTCGCCCATCTGGCCGCCGCCAATGTTGGCCCGGCGCAAGCGGATACCATCCGATATAATGGCCTCGCGGTGACGGCGCATCAAAGAACCCTACCAGCGCAGGCCGCCAGCGATAGTACGCCCGCCAATTGTAATTATTATAACGACCAGTTGATCTGCCATCGCCTGGCACCCATGCCCAGCCATAGGCCGGCGCGAAAACCCAGCGCCCGTAATGGTAAGGTGCCCAGCCCCATGGCTCGCTCGAAATCCAAGTCCAGCCGGCGCGCGGCGTCCATATCCACTGGCCCTGACGGTATGGCGTCCAGCCCGAAGCAACGCGCGGTCGCCAGCAGTAGCCGTAGCCCGGATCGTCAACCCACGAACCGTAAGACGACAGATCGCTCACACCATAGAAGTCACTGTAGGTCGTCTCGTATTGCGTAACATAATCCGGCGCGGCATTGATATACTGGCTGTTTATGGTTGCGTCGCGGGTCGTGCTCCATAGATCCCAATCATCCTGCGTTGTGTCGTATGCGACTTCAAGCCGTCCGCTGGCTGACGTGTCAATCAGCAGGCGACGGCCCTCGCGGACTTTGAAGCTGCCGTCGTCGGTTGAGACTTCCGCCGCGCCGCGCCGCACGATGAGTTCGCTGTCATCGTCACCTCGAACATTGATGCGATAGAGTCCGTCTTCTTGAAGCATGAGGGCGGCGTTCGGTGTGTCGACTTCGAATCTCTGAAATGCCGAGGCGAACTGCTCGATTCGAACGAAGGCAATGCCTGCGGGTAACTCGAATTGCACTCCCTCATCGCGCAAGTCCGTGACCGTGATCTCGGTGTTTTCAGAAAGCCTGATGTAGCTGCCGCGCCCGAGTTGAAGTTCAACACGGGCATCCTTGCCAGTATAGATTTGATCGCCGGCAAATAACGGCAAGTTCTCTATCGCCGCCGCCCAATCGCTGGTGCCGGCGCGCTGAAAAGAGACATCGCCTTCGACGAAGCTGACGCGCATAACCCGCCCGGCGGGCGCATCATCTTCAGCGTCGGTTTCGCTAGCTTCAGCGGTCTGGGCAAAGGTGGAATTACTGATGAGAAGAAGGCAAAGTAGCGTGAGGAGCATGGGGAGAGCGCGTTTCATAACAATACCCTCAAACGAAAAGCTGTCTAACTCTTTTGGCGATTCGCTAAGGAGCAATGCTTGTGCCGCACCCCGCTGCTTTCAGCCATAGCTTATCATGGCTTCGGGCAAATTGCTCAATAAATGGAGAAGCGGCAAGCGAAAAGGTGGCGCGGGAATAGCGGCGCGGCGGTGAAACGGGTGTCCGGTATACGAATTAGTGTACCTGCCGCTTGATTCGGGGCAGGCAACTGCCGAAGATGTTGAGCCCTGACGATTGCTTATTTCTTGTTCTCGGTCTGCTGCGTTTGATAACCGGAGCGGGCGCGGACTTGAACCTCTTTGCGCGCGACTTCGACCTTGATCTTATGCAGTTTGTTATCGCGGCGGCTTGATGCCGGGTAATAACCGAGTACGTAAAGATTGTGCAACTCATCGGCGATGGCGGCAAAGGCAGCGCGCGTATTTTCAAAGGTCTCGGCGTTGTAGACGCGGCCACCAGTGCGCGACGTGATGGTTAACATGAACTGATCGGCATCGCCATATAGCTTGTCGAGATTTTCGGTGATAGGGTCAGGTTCCGTTGTTTGCGGCAGTGTTAATGGCGGGCGCGAACCGGGATCATAGACCACCGGCGGCTGGCGGCGCGGCGTACCCATGCCGCCGACGCTGATTTCGATTTTAGGTCTCTGCGGCGCAGGGATTTCAGGGTTATCGCTTGAGAGATCCGGCCCGCCATATTCAGGCGGCAGTGGAATGCGTCCGTCAACGTCAAAGGGCAACTGCTTTTTCGATCTATCGATGTCGTGCTTGCGGGCTTCGGCTTCTATCCACCAGCGTGTGTCGAAGCGCACAACATAGATCACTGCGCCGACCTCTTCGGCCAACCGCATCGTCTGTTCGGCAGTCGCTTCGATGCTCTTCATATCGACGCCATCGCTGAAGAGAACTACAGCGCGGCGACCTTCCGCATCGCGCAGCTTGTCGAGGGCGCGCACCAGGGCTTCATAAAGCAGCTTGCCAAAGCCTGATTCTGCGCCGCGAATTGCTGATTCCAGTTCTTTCTGATCGCGGGTCAATTCGGTTAGTTCATGGATTTCGTTGTCGAACGTGATGACCATCATCCGGTCATCAGTGCCGAGTTGCTTGGTGAACGCCGTGGCCGTAGTTTGAATGGCGCGCAAACGATCCAGGGCACTGTTGGAGGTATCCAGTAGCAGTACGGCATTGAACGGTTGTTTGATGGCGGTGAACAGCGCGACCTCTTGCCGTTTGCCATCTTCATAAACCGCGAAATCGGGTTTTGTAAGATCAGTAACAAATTTCCCGGCGCGGTCGGTGACAATCGCTGGCACCTGCACAAGCGTCGAGTTGAGCCGCACAGGAGCTTGCTCGTCATCCGGTTTTTGCCGTTGCTGCGCCGCTGCGAGCCCGGAAACCAGTGCCGTTATGCAGAGCAGGCAAATAATCAACGTGATTTGATACCGCGAGATCTTATTCATATTTTCTTTGCTGGATAATACTCACCTCATGAACGCACACAAGCAAAATTATTGCAGCCGGAGGACGAGAATCAATCGTCTCAACGATGCGTGAGCGTCTCAGCAAGCGCCTCAACCAGTGCGGCGGCATTATAAGTTTGCGGCTGTAAAATTTCTGTGAGGCCGTGGGCGCGCAGGGCCTCGGTCGTCACCGGGCCGATGCTGGCGATGAGGATGCCGCGCAGACTATCCCGTAGATCATCCGCGCCGATGATCAGCGCGAAGTTTGTTACTGTCGAGGGGCTGGTGAAAGTAACGGCGTCTACACGATTTTCGTTGATCCATCGAAGCAGACTGGCGCGGTCAACGTCTGGGCGGATGGTTTGATAAGCCTCGACCGCGTCAACCTCAGCGCCGTGCCGCGTAAGTTCTACGGGTAAAATTTCACGGGCGACGCGCGCGCGCGGCAATAAGAACCTCTGGCCGTTGAGCTTTTCTTCCCCGCCAACAGCTTCGATAATTGCCCTCAACATACCTTCGGATTTTGATTCTCTGGCGGTTATCTCAGCGCGGCCACCGGCTAGAGCCAGGGCTCTGGCAGTCGCCGGGCCGACGGCACAAGTCCGCAAATGTGACACGGCGTTCAACCCGTCATCACGCTTTTCGGCGAGACGGCGAAAGAAGAACTCGACGCCATTTGTGCTGGTGAAGATCAGCCAGTCATACTTTTCTATCCGGTCAATTGCCGCATCCAGGGCTTCCCAACTGCTGGGCTCGGCAATTTGAATTGTTGGGCAATGAATTACTGTGGCTCCAAGGATTTCGAGACGGGCTGCCATCTCTGCCGATTGGGCAGGCGGGCGCGTCAGCATCACTATCTTACCGGCTAGTGGTAGCCGGCCCGGTTCTTCAGGGTGCCGAAGCGAAAAACTGTCCGGGTTATCCATTTTTTTTCCGCCCTTGACCGGTGAGTTTGGGGCAAAATGACCTAAATGCAGCCATATTATACAGTTAGCTGGCGATTGGCGGCAATGGTGTCTGCCAGGTACAGAGTTAAATGAAGAAATAATAGGGCTTTCGACAATGAATGGGAAATCGCTTCCTTTGGCTTCGGTGCCAGTGTGCTAAGTTGCAAGACTCTCTCAGTTACGTGAAATCGTCCGGCTCTGCCCAGGGTTTGCAATTCGTTGCAGCGGATTTTGCTGCCGCAGTCAAGGCGCTACCCCATCCAGGTATTTTCTTGACTTAGCCCATAATTACTTGATATAAAAGACCCATCAACCAATGCTCAGGCAGGAGTTGAGGCATGATTCAGTGATTCACAACATTTGAGGAAATGATGAGCAGCCTGATTACCAAAACCAACAAAAGCCGCTCGCCAGCGTCTCAAAAAGTCCGTACCACGAAGGGTAAAAAGGTTGCCGACAAGAAGCCTCAGCGTCCCGGCAAGATTACTGCTGCGCCGAAAGCCAAGAAAGCCGCTCCTGCAAAACACAAAAAACCGGCATCGGCAACCAAGAAGAACGCCATTGCTTCGGCCAAGAAGACGCATCTAAAGAAGACCGCAACTGTTGCGTCTAGAAAACCTGCCAAAAAGCCGGTTGCTAAATCAGCAGCCCGACCAGCGGCTGCAAAGTCGGCTGCAAAGTCTGCGGCAGCCACCGTGACAATGGCAAAAGCGGTTCAGCCGCTGCCAAAGAAAAGCCCTGTGCCGAGCGCCTTGCAAGCCGTCAAAGCCTTCGAGCAGGCGCTGCGCCTGTTCAATCGCCACGACTATGGGGCAGCCAAAGAAGCCTTCGATAGTTTGCTGGTAAAGTTCAGCGAGCAGGCCGATATTGTCGCGCCGGCACGCACCTATCTGGCGATCTGCGATCAACGAATGGCGCGCACGCCTGCCGTGCCACGCAACCCTGACGCGCTCTACGATCAGGGAGTTGTTCAGCTTAACAAAGGCAATCTCGCAGAGGCCGTCGGTCTCTTTGAAAAAGCCTTGAAAGTCGACCCGCGCGCCGATCACATTTGGTATTCAATATCAGCCGCCTATGCGCGAATGCATCAATCGTTCAAATCACTGGATGCCTTGCGACGCGCCATCAGCATCCGCTCGGTGCATCGTTCCCACGCCCGGCGCGACCCGGACTTTGCCAGCCTCCATACCAGCGAAGAATTTCAACACCTAACGGGTTTTGGCTTCGATTTTGACGAAGAGTAAGCCGCAGGATCGAGCAAGAGGATAACGTGGGAGAAGAGAATCGCGGATTGCGCATTGTGTCGATTGGCGGCGGCACGGGCCTCTCGAGCCTGCTTTCGGGATTGAAGGCGCACGTTGGCGAAGACTACCTGGCCGCTTCCTTGGCTGAGGCGACATGGATAGAAACCCTCACGGCAGTGGTCACTGTCACAGACGACGGCGGCAGTTCAGGGCGGTTGCGCGAAGAATTTCAAATCCTGCCGCCCGGCGATATACGCAATTGCATGGCGGCGCTTGCCGAAGATGAGCGGTTGTTGACACAACTCTTTCAATATCGCTTCGAATCTGAAGGCGATCTGGGTGGCCACAGCTTCGGAAATCTGTTCCTTGCGGCGCTCACCGGAGTGACCGGGGATTTCTTTGAAGCGATTAAAGTCAGCAGTGAAGTTCTAGCCATCAAAGGCCGCATCTTTCCTTCGACCGTAGAAGACGTGGCGCTGATCGCCTTGCTCGAAGACGGACGCACGATCAAAGGCGAAAGCAAAATCGCCGAGGCCGGCACCGCCATTCGCCGCTTATATCTCTCGCATCGCTGCCGCCCGCTGGCGGAAACCCTGGAAGCCATCTCGCAGGCCGATCTCATTACGATAGGCCCCGGCTCGCTCTATACTTCAATTATCCCGAACCTGCTGGTTGATGACATCGTTGGCGCGCTGAATCAGTCGTCGGCCATGAAAGCCTACATCTGCAACATCATGACGCAACCGGGGGAAACCGACGGTTTCACGGTTGAAGATCACCTGGCCGCGTTATTCGCGCACAGCCCCGCCCTGAAGCTTGATTATGTCATCGTCAACGCCGCGCCTATCCACGCGGAATTGCGCGACAAATATCTCGCCGACGGTGCGGTGCAGGTCGAGTTTGCTGGCCGCTCACTTTGCGACGGCGAACTTCCGGTCGAGATTCGCATTGGCAAGCTGCCGGATAGCCGCAGTCTGCTGGTCTTGTGCGATAGCCTGGTCAGCGAGCACAATGTGGTACGCCATGACCCTCAACGACTGGCGCGCTTGTTGTTGAACATTCATCAGCGCCATCTGACTCCGCCGCTCAGCTTCAACGATGCGCGCCATGAACTCTTGTCGTCGCCACATCCCGGCAATGAGCCTTGATCAATCGATTTGCTGCTGGATTTTAGATTTTGGATTTGGACGCTCAAATCATCGCGAACCACTCACCTGGAAAATGGCGTTAGTAAGAGGTTCATCAACCCATCAATCCAAAATCCAGAACCAAGATCCAGAATCGAGAGGGGGATTCAATGACTGACGTGATGATTCTGGCCGCAGGGCTAGGAACGCGTATGAAGTCGCGCCGCGCCAAAGTTCTTCATGAGATTGCCGGACTGCCGCTCGTCGCTCATGTTTTACGGGCGGCCTTCAAACTGGCTCCTGAAGCCATTTTTACGGTGGTTGGTCATCAGGCCGAAGATGTCGAGCGCGCCGTCCGCGAAGCAGCGGCGCGACTCGTCGAGCGCGGCGCAGCGGCGCAGCCCGCCTTGCAGTTCGTTCTGCAAAGCGAGCAGCGCGGCACGGGCCATGCCGTTATGGTGGCGCGCGAACATCTCAAAGGCCGTACGTCGCCGCTCATCCTGCTTGCCGGCGACGGCCCGATGATCAAAGCCGAAACGCTCAACCGTCTTACGGATGTGCACCGGGCCGAAGGCAATGCCGCCACCGTGCTCACCGTCGTGATGGATGATCCAACAGGCTACGGGCGCATCATTCGAGACGCTGAGGGAAGGTTCGCGCGTATTGTCGAGCAGAAAGACGGCTCACCTGCGGAACTCGCCGTGCGCGAGGTGTGTGTCAGCATCTATTGCTTTGAGGTTGCCGCGCTGCTGGCGGCGCTCGACCATCTGAACACAGACAACGCGCAAGGTGAATACTATGTCACGGACGTGCCTGCCATCATGCTTGAGCAGGGAAAACGTGTGGGGATCTTTTGTCACACAGATCCGGAAGAAGTGCCCGGCATCAACACGCGCATTGAACTCGCCGAACTCGACCGCAAGCTGCGCACCGCCAAGCTGCGCGAGTTGATGCTTGCAGGCGTGACGATCAGCGATCCGGCGACGACTTACATAGATCTCGATGTCGAGATCGGCCAGGACACCATCATTCATCCGCAGGTGATCATCGAAGGCTTGAGCCGCATCGGTGCCAACTGCACGATTCATTCGTGGACGCGGCTGCGCAATGTCACCATCGAAGACGAAGTAACTATACGCAACTCAACCGTGATTGAAGATTGCTTGATCCACACGCGAGCCAGCGTCGGCCCGTTCGCACGTCTCAGGATGCAGGCCGAAATCGGCGAGCAGGCGGCAATCGGCAATTTCGTGGAAGTCAAGAAATCGAAGATCGGCAAAGGCACGAAGGCATCGCATCTGACTTATCTTGGCGACGCGACCCTCGGCGACGATGTGAACATCGGCGCGGGCACGGTGACTTGCAATTATGACGGTGTTCGCAAACACGAAACGATCATCGAAGATGGCGCGCGAATCGGCAGCGACACCATGCTGGTTGCGCCGGTTCGCATCGGGCATGGCTCGAAGACCGGCGCTGGCTCGGTGGTGACCAAAGATGTGCCGCCTGATTCACTGGTTGCCGGGGTCCCTGCCGTCATCAAGAAAAAACTTAAGTGAAGCCCTGGCGCGGCTGGTATAATCTGATTGAGCAAATGTCTCAGGCAATCGAGATTTGAAATTCCGCGAGCTTTCATCGTTTCGTGTTTGAGTGTGCATCATGCTCAAAGCTGTGCGGAAAGCGATAGCGTCAGAAAGAGGAAAGACAGATGTGTGGAATTGTCGGTTACGTTGGTGACAAGCAGGTCGTTGGAGTAATACTCGATGGGCTTCGCAAACTAGAGTATCGCGGCTACGATTCGGCGGGCATTGCGGTCGTCGATGAGCAGGGCGCGCTGACGATTCGACGCGCCGAAGGCAAGCTGCGCAACCTCGAAGAAACCATTCGTTTGAAGCCGCTCGACGGCACTTATGGTATAGGCCATACGCGATGGGCGACGCACGGGCGGCCTACGGAAGAGAATGCCCATCCGCACCGCGATTGCACAGGCAAAGTCGTCGTCGTGCATAACGGCATTATTGAAAACTTTCTGCCGCTGAAGCACCTGCTTCAGAAAGAAGATCACGTATTCGTCACCGAAACCGATACGGAAGTCATCGCTCATCTGATCGAGAAATACTTGAAAGGGAGCGACGGTAAGCTTGAGACGGCTGTGCGCCGCACGGTGATGGAACTGCGCGGCATCTATGCGCTGGCGATCATGTCTGCGGATGAGCCAGAAAAGATCATCGCCGTGCGCCAGGGGCCGCCGATTGTCATCGGGCTTGGGCAGAACGAATACTTCGTCGCATCAGATATTCCGCCGGTGTTGAATCACACGCGCGATGTCTTCTATTTAGGCGACGGCGAAATGGCGGTGCTCAGTCGCGACGGCGTCGAGGTGACCGACTTTGAAGGCAACTCCATTTCGCCCAACGTGCAGCGCATTACCTGGGATCCGATCATGGCCGAAAAGGGCGGCTTCAAGCATTACATGCTCAAAGAGATTTACGAGCAGCCGCGCGCCGTCCGCGATACGGTGCTGGGCCGTGTCTCGCAGACGACGGGCCGCGTTTATCTGGATGAGATGGAGATCAGCGAACCCGAATTCCGCCAGTTCACCTCGATCAAAGCCATCGCCTGCGGCACCAGTCTGCACGCCGCAATGGCCGGCAAATACATGCTCGAAGAACTGGCGCGCATCCCTGTCGAGATTGATTACGCATCAGAATTCCGTTATCGCGACCCGATTCTCGACGATAAAACCTTAATCATTGCCATCTCGCAATCAGGCGAAACCGCCGACACCATCGCCGCTGTGCGCGAATCGAAAGAGAAGGGCGCAAAGATTCTATCGATCTGCAATGTCCAGGGCTCTATGCTGACGCGCGAATCGCACGGCACGGTGTTGACGCACGCCGGCCCGGAGATTGGGGTGGCTTCGACGAAAGCCTTCACCAGCCAGATGACCGTGCTCTACCTGCTGGCGTTATATTTGGGCCAGCAGCGCGGCATCGTCAGCGAAGCCGAATCGCTCGAACATGTGCGCGCCTTGAACGGCTTGCCGGTGAAGATGGAAACCTTGCTCGGCTGCGACGATCAGGCAGATCGCTTGGCGCGCGAGTTTCATCGCGCCCAGGATTTTCTGTATCTGGGTCGCGGCATCAACTTCCCGATTGCCCTTGAAGGAGCCTTGAAGTTGAAAGAGATTTCCTACATCCATGCCGAAGGCTATCCGGCGGGCGAGATGAAACACGGGCCGAACGCGCTGATTGACGAAGACCTGCCGGTTGTAGTGATCGCTACAAAAGATGACGCGAGCGATGCCTCGAAGCTGCGCTATGAGAAGACGCTCTCGAACATGGTGGAAGTGAAATCGCGCGACGGCAAAGTGATCGCCATCATCACGGAAGGCGACCAGCACGCGCGCGAGATTGCCGATCATGTCATTGAAGTGCCCCAGGCAAGCGATCTGATTTCGCCGATTCTATCGATTGTGCCGTTGCAATTGCTCGCCTATCACATAGGCGTGCGGCGTGGCTGCGACGTCGACCAGCCGCGCAACCTGGCGAAGTCGGTCACCGTCGAATGAGCGGTCTCTCAATGGGTGATGGTATCTTTGGACAAAATAGTTTTTCCCTGAACAAAAAAGTATTTCCAACACTGAGCAGGCTGAGCATACTGGCTTCATTCGGATTCCTGAGGACAGGCGTGCGGCGATCAGACGATCAACACCGGCAGCCGGCGTCACGCGGCGTCGAGGGTGTTGCCGGCGAAGCGTCACGCCAACAAACCGATGACCCTGACCACCCGCAGCCATTGCTTCTTGCGCCTGGCCTTATTCGCCTGGCTGCCGGTCGGCGTCTCGACCGAGGTGCTTGCGCAATACCAGATCACCTCGTGGACGGTCGATGCCGGCCTGCCGCAGAACTCGATCAATGACATTCTCCAGACTCGCGAGGGCTATCTCTGGTTGACGACCTTTGACGGGCTGGTGCGCTACGACGGCGTGCGCTTCATCGTCTTCAATAAGAGTAACACCCTAGGGCTCCTGAACAACCGCCTGCTCAAGCTCTTCGAGGATGGCGAGGGCAACCTGTGGATCAGGAGCGAGCCAGACGGACTAATCCGCTACCGGGACGGCGTGTTTACGACCTACACGACCGCCGACGGCCTGCCGCATAACAACGTGAGGGGGTTCGCCGTCGACCGCGACGGCAACCCCTTGATCATCACGCTCGGCGGCATAGCCCGTTGGCAGCAGGGCCGCTTCGTCCCCGATGCCGCTGCCGGTGACGCGCTCCTGCCCCCGGATATGTACCAGTATCAGGATCGCTCCGGGGCGCTCTGGTATCGTAACCGCGCGACCTTGTATCGCTGCAAAGCGGGCACGTTCAGCAGCTACACCACACGCCAAGGCTTATCGAGTGTCGCTATTCAGGCATACTGCGAAGACCGCGACGGCAACCTCTGGATGGGGACGAGCGATGCGGGCCTGAACCGGCTGAAGGATGGCCGAATAACGGTCTATAACCAGAAAGATGGCCTGCCCGCCTTCGGGGTGAGCGCCATCTATCAAGACCATCTTGGCACCCTCTGGGTGGGTACGGCGGGCGGCGGCCTGTGCCAGTTCAAGGGTGGCCGCTTCACCACCTACACGAAGGCGCAGGGGCTTTCCAGCGACGACATCAGCTCGATCACCGAAGACCGCGAGGGCAATCTCTGGGTCGGCACGCGCATCAACGGACTCAACCGCTTGCGGAAAAGCCTCATCACCGTCTACTCGCAGAAGGACGGCTTGAGCGCCCCGGTGGTTTATCCCATCTATGAAGACCGGGCGGGAAACATCTGGCTGGGCACGACCGCCGGGTTGACGAGATTCAAGGATGGCGTCTGCCGCTCGTATACCCGAAAAGACGGGTTGGTCGATGATAACGTCGCCGCGCTCTGCGAAGACGGGCAGGGCCGCCTGTGGGTCGGCGTACTGGGCGGCGGCTACTGGCTGAAAGACGACCGGCTGACGCCTTTCAGCGAGCGAATCATCCCGATTCGCACCACTCCGCAGGTGATCTACCAGGATCGCGAAGGCACCCTCTGGATCGGCACAGAACGGGGATTGTTCAAATATCGAGAAGGTAACATGCATCACTATACGACCGCCGACGGCCTGGTCAGCAACGATGTCAAAGACCTTTATGAAGACCCGCAAGGCCGCCTCTGGGTCGCGACCTACGGCGGGCTTTCTTGCATGGCTGGCGACCGCTTTAGCAATTTCACAGACCGCGATGGCCTGGCCAGCAACGCCGTGCGGACGATCTATCAAGACGGCGATGGCGTGCTCTGGATCGGCACCTATGACGGCGGCTTGAGTCGTTTTCAGGATGGGCGCTTCACCAACTACACCACCCGCGTCGGCCTGTTCAACGATGGCGTTTTCCGCATTCTGGAAGACGACCGGGGCAACTTCTGGATGAGCTGCAACCGGGGCATCTTTCGCGCCCGTAAGCAGCAGCTCAACGATTTTGTCGACGGCAAGGTCGCCGCCATCGATTGCATTGCCTATGGCAAGCAGGACGGCTTGCTCAACGTCGAGTGCAATGGTGGCCGGCAGCCGGCTGGGATCAAGGCCCGCGATGGCAAGCTCTGGTTCCCGACCTTTGACGGTGCCGCCGTCTTCGACCCGGAAGCGGTGCCGGTCAACAATGAGCCGCCGCTGGTCCGCATCGAAGAACTGGTACTCGACCATCAGCAGCGGGCGGTGGCTGACGTGCTGGACCTTCGGCCAGGCGAAAACAATCTGGAGATTCAATACACCGGCCTGAGCTTCGTCAACCCGGAACACATGCGGTTCAAGTACATACTTGAGGGGCTGGATCCGGACTGGATAGACGTGGGCAGCCGCCGGACGGCCTATTACTCGCATCTGCCGCCGGGCCAGTATCGGTTTACGGTCATTGCGGCCAACAGCGATGGCGTCTGGAACCACGCCGGCGCGTCACTGCGGGTAATCGTTCATCCGCCGTTCTGGCGAACCGGGTGGTTCATCGCCGTGACGCTGGCGGCCCTGGTGGCGACCGCGTGGCTCGCTTACCGGCACCGCATCGCCAGCTTAAAGCGGCTTCACGCCGTGCAGACGGCCTTTTCAAATCAGTTGATTGAGTCGCAGGAACAGGAGCGCAAACGTATTGCCGCCGAACTGCACGACAGCCTCAGCCAGAGCCTGTCGATCATCCGCAGCCGCGCCAGCCTCTGTTTGACCCGGCTCGATGATCAGCAGCGCGCCCGCGAGCAGATCGACGAGATCGAGGCCGCCGCCGCCTACGCCCTCGACGAAGTTCGCGAAATCGCTCACAACCTGCGACCGGTTGAATTAGACCGCCTCGGCCTGACCGAAGCGCTTCAGGCTATGGCCAGGAAGGTCGATGACTCGACGCCGATTGCGCTGACGACCGCAATTGATCCTATTGACGGCTGCTTGTCGAGCGAGGCGGAGATCAATCTCTATCGCATCGTGCAGGAGGGCCTCAATAACATCACCAGACATTCCGGGGCAACCGCCGCCTGGGTGGCAATCAAGCGCCAGGCCAATAACATGCAAATTACCATTCGCGACAATGGCAAAGGGTTCGTGCCCACGGGCGCGAGCGGCAGGGGATTTGGCCTGCTCAACATCACTGAGCGGGCGCGCATGCTCGGCGGCAAACCGCTGATCCACTCCGCGCCGGGGCAAGGGACAACGATCACGATCAACGTGGCGCTGAAGGGCACCGACAATGGACAACACGATCCGCATTTTGATCGCCGATGACCATCCCATCGTTCGTCACGGCTTGCGGCAGAGCATCGCCGAGGAGCCGGACTTCGAGGTCGTCGGCGAAGCCGGCGACGGACACCTGGCGCTGCGGCTGATTCGAGAGTTGCGGCCACAGGTTGCCATCCTCGATATTGCGATGCCCGGCCTGGACGGCTTCGCTGTCGCCGGCGAAGTCTTCAAGCAACAACTCGCTGTCGAGTTGATTTTCCTGACCGCGCACCGCGAAGAGCCGCTCCTGGAGAGGGCGCTCGCGCTAGGCGTGAAAGGGTACGTCCTCAAAGAGAGCGTCATGAGCGACATCGTCAGCAGCATCCGCGCCGTCGCCTCAGGCCAGCACTACACCAGCCCGCTGATGACCAGCTACCTGGTCAACCGCCGCCGTCGCGCCGCCGGCCCCGCCCCGCTGCCGGTCGGCTTGAAGGAATTAACGCCATCTGAGTTGCGCGTCCTCAAACTCATCGCCGAAGGCAAGTCCAGCAAAGCCATTGCCGAGGTCTTGTTCATCAGCTATCACACGGTCGAGACGCACCGCAAAAATATCTGCGAGAAGCTCGACCTCCACGGCAGCCATGCCCTGATGAAGTTTGCCCTGGAACACAAGGCCGAACTACCCTAGCCCACGACCCCGAATCAGTTAAGAAAATAACCGGGAACAGGGATGCAAAATACCTGAAAAATCCCTGTTCGCGGCGATACCAATCCGCGCCTGCCGGCGGCATACTAGCCCCGGTTTTCAACGGCAAGGATCGGCGGGCCGCCTCCGAAGTCCTGCGGGCCCTTTGAGAAACTGAGCGCAGGTTAGAGCGAATTCCCCTGGCCGGTTCTTATTCATGCCTGGAGTCCGGCGGCGGGCCGGTTGCGTTTAGCCCCACAGCAATCAACCGCGCACGCCGTATGCCAATAACCACTGTGAACACCAAAAAAGGAGACAATTATGAGTAACGAAATACCATGGCCTACCCCCCAGGAACACTTTTACATCGTGTCGAAAATAGGAAATCTAAACTATGTCCTCACGGCAGACGACTCCGGGAACATGGCGATGAGACCGTTTGACGGCACCATCGAGCAATTGTGGAAAGCCCAGGACAGTGGTCGTGGCGGCGCGTACCTTCAACTGGTCAAATCCGGGTTGTGTCTCGCCGGCAACAGGGATACGAGGATACTAAAAATGATGGCCCTCGACATACATACTTCTGACCAACTCTGGAGAGTCGAGAACCTCGGCAATCCTTGGGCGGGCATTAACTGTAGTGGCGACTGGGAACTCAAGATCAACGTCTACGGGTCGGATCTCAATGGCAGAATCGGCCTCTATGGCTGGGACGGGGGGCACGATAACGAGAAGTGGTTGATCCAAAAGGAAAACGGACAGGTAACCGTCGATTCGATACAATATGATCTCGGAAGTGCGGCTTCTGACCTGATTGGGCATCCCCCCAGTCATTGCACCGAGATCGTCATCGACAACTCAGGAGGCGGCACGCTGGTTACTAACACCTACGAGCTGGAGCGTTCGGTGACGAAGACGCGCTCATTCACCAAATCCGAATCCGAGACGACCAGCCAGAAATATACTCAGACGTACACCGTGAGCGGCGGCTTTGACAAAATCGTCGAAGTATCGGCGTCGGGGTCGTTTGAAGAATCCCACAGCAGTACAATGTCATGGAGTAGTGAGATGAAAGATTCCAAGACGGACACCGATAAGCTCAGTACGCAAGTCAGTGTTCCGCCGGGCAAGAAATACAGTTGCCATATCATCGTGTACTACGGCAAAGTCACCGTACCGTATACGGCGCACCTGACGTTTCACCCATCAATCCCCGGCACCTCGCCAGTGCCATTCACCTCTACGGGCGTATTCACAGGCGTCAACAGCACCCGTTATGAAATTGTAATCAAAGATGTCACCTCGCCGCAGACCACTCAGCACTTCGAGGTCGAGCGTCGCCCGGTTTCAAAGGCACTGGCCGCGTGAGGAGTTGCGGCGGGTAAGCGGAACCGCCTGACCACAGGATTTGAAGCGGGCATCGCAAGCAAGAAACCGGCTTGCTCGGTGCAATCGAAGCGGGGCTGATCGCACGACATCAGCCTGCTGATGACCACCGGCCTGATGAACCGGCGGGCGCGCCTCGCGCAGGGGCGCGCCCGCCGGGCCTGAAGGTTTGGCGGTAATGATCGGCGCGTTGTACATGGATATTCTCATCGTTGAAGACAGTCGGAAGATGCGCCAGTTGATCGCGAATTTCGTCAGCGACCTCGCCGATCATCTCTACGAATGCAGCGACGGCAGCGAGGCGCTGACTGCGTATACGCAGTACCGTCCAGACTGGGTGTTGATGGATCTGAATATGAGGCAAGTAGATGGTCTGGCAGCAACCCGGCAGATCATGGCGGCTTTTCCTGAAGCCCGGATCATGATCGTGACCGCCTACGAAGGCGCAGCCCTGCGGGAAGCCGCGCGCAAGGCCGGTGCTTGCGCCTATGTGCTCAAGGATCAACTGCCGGTCGTCCGGCAAATCCTGAGCGCCCAGGCAAACTGGCCGCAGTAATTTCTGCGACCTTGCACAGCCCCAGGAAAGGGTCGGCAGAGTCGAATGTTGCTGCTAAAAATTGTTCCGCAGCGCTTTGGGTCACTTCATCAAGGTTGCTCTGCGGCCCCTTGGCGAGCAGGCCAAGAAACCTTTCCACCTCGGTGTTAATAGGCCGCTTGTTTCGCGCCGGGACTTTCACGATAATTGAATGGCGCGCGAAAGCTCACGCGAAGGCCTATGTCATGCAATCACGTTCCTGGTTCAGATTGCCGCCGCTCAAACTGCACACGCGAACGACGATTCTCACGTCGGCGGTGCTCATCGCCGTCTTTGCCATCATGGCGTACTTCTCAGACCTCGCCATCACCAGGCTCAGCGACCAGCAGGAACGCCAGGACGCGCAGCTTCTCGCCACGCGAGTTGCCGATACGGTTGAACTGCACATCAAGCGATTGAAGCGCCGCGAAGAACGCCGCAAGGGAAAACAGCGCACCGTCGAAGAATCGGAATCGACGACGATTCCCGATTGGGACGAGGTGCGCGAAGCCATCGAAGATACCATCATCAAAGATAAGCCGCAGCTATCCGAAGTCCGCGTCTTCGCCAGGTCGAACACCAACGACTGGGTAGAGAAAGTCACCATTCCGGTTGAAGCCGACCCGCTGCCGGCCAGGCAGATACAGGAGGTTGTGCAGCATAGCGACAAAGCAAACGTCCTTGTTCGACAGGCTGGAGCGAATCGCTTCATTTCTGCAAGATCGGCAATCAATGTCCCTGAGAGCGGCGGCCCGACGCAAATCGGCGCGGTCAGCGTCCTGCTGAACTTTGATGAAAAAGAGAGCTCGGCAGCGGCATTGCGCCGGTTGATCTGGCCGCTGATGCTGCTGGCGATCATCGCCATCACCCTGATGACTTACTTTCTTTTTCGCCACATCGTCTACAAGCCGATTGACAGCCTCTTGCTGGCGATGTCAAAAGCCGAAGCCGGCAATCTCGCTGCTGAAGTCCCTCCGCAATCGCCCGACGAAATCGGTTTACTGACCTCGCGCTTCAATCGCATGCTCGGTCGCATACGGCAGATGACCGAACAGTTGAACCTCGAACAGCGCGTCCTCGAAGATCGTGTGAAGGAAGCCACTGCCGAAATCGCTGAGCGCAAAGAGCAGCTTGAAGAGGCTAACCTTGAGCTATTCGTGATGCAGCGGCAGTTGACCCAACTCGAACGATTGGCCGCTGCCGGGCAACTGGCCGCGCAGTTCGCGCACGAAGTCGGCACCCCGCTCAACCTGATCTCCGGTCATGTGCAGTTGTTGCGCGCCCGCGCCACCGATGAGCGCGCCATCAAACGATTGGATGTCATCGCCGGACAGATTGAACGCATCACCAACATCGTCCGCTCCATGCTTGCTTCGACCAGGCGGCCCCAGCCCGATTTTGAACTCGTCGACCTCAACGCCCTGCTGACGCGAATTCTCGATGTGACGCAGCCGACCCTCGTCGCCCGCAATGTTGAATTAATTACAGAGTTGAACGAGGGCTTGCCGATGATTGCTGCCGACTCCGACCAGTTGCAACAGGTCTTCATCAATCTGATCAATAACAGCCTCGACGCCATGCCCGGCGGCGGCCAGTTGCAAGTGCGTACCACAGGCGAGGGCCCCAGTCTCTTGATCGAGCTCGCAGACAGCGGCGAAGGCATCAAGGACGAACAGCTTGACTTGATATTTGAGCCGATGTTCACCACCAAGCAGGGGCTTGGCACGGGCCTCGGACTCACGGTCGTCAAGCAGATCATCACCGAGCATAACGGCAGCGTCGAAGTCGAAAGCGAACCGGGCCGCCGCACGATGTTTCGCATACGTCTGCCGATTGCTGCGACCAGCGCCGAGACGGCTGAGGCCGCAACTGATGCGCCGCTCTTGCCGGGCGTCGCTGTAGCCATCGAAGAACAAGCGGTTGAGCGATGAAAAAAATTCTTGTCATTGATGATGATCTGGAGACCTGTAACTTTCTCGCCGAAATCTTCTCTGAAGAAGGCTGGCAGGTGGCATCGAGCCAGTCTGCCGAAACGGCGCTCACGGCAGTCGAACGCCAGCCGTTTGATTTGATCGTCAGCGACATCAATCTCGGCGGGCGGATGAATGGCGTGCAGCTACTCAAGGAATTCAAGAAGACGACGCCGGCCTCTGAGGTCATTCTCATCAGCGGCTTTGGCACGCTTGAAACCGCCGTCGAAGCCGTGCGCGAAGGGGCGTTTGATTACATTAGCAAGCCCTTCAACGTCAACGCCGTGATCGCCACGGCGCGGCGCGCGCTCAAGGGACGGGCTGTCGAAGAACCCGAAGAGGTTTTGTTGAAAGAGTACAGCGAGGCGTCGGGGATCATCGGCCACAGCCCGCCGATGATCGATCTGTACAAAGAGATTGCCCTGGTCGCGCCATCGCGTTCGACCGTCTTGGTCACCGGCGAATCGGGCGTCGGCAAAGAGTTGGTGGCGCGCGCCATACACCGCAACAGCCCGCGTGCCGCCGCCGCTTTCATTGCCATCAATTGCGGCGCGATTACTGAATCATTGCTCGAAGCTGAACTCTTCGGTCACGTCAAAGGCAGCTTTACCGGCGCGGTCGCCGACAAACACGGCATGTTTGAAGAGGCCGGCGGCGGAACCATCTTGCTCGACGAGATCGGCGAGACCAGCCTGGCGCTTCAGGTGAAATTGTTACGCGTATTACAGGAGAATGAAATTCGCCGCGTCGGCAGTCCGCGCTCGGTTGCCATTGACGTGCGCGTCGTGGCGGCGACCAACCGCGACCTTGAGCGTGAAGTGCGAGAGGGGCGATTTCGTGAAGACCTGTTTTATCGTTTGAGCGTCGTCACCTTGCGCGTGCCGCCGCTCAGAGAGCGCGCCGAAGACTTGCCCTTGCTGGCATCGCACGCGCTCAAGCAGGCGCGTCGTGCAGGGGCGCGGGCGACGACGATTTCCGAAGAGGCGCTGGCGGTCTTGAATCATTACGAATGGCCGGGCAACGTCCGCGAGCTTGAAAACACGATTGAGCATGCGGCGCTTTATGCGCGCGGCTCAGTGATCACGCCTGAAGATTTGCCGGAAAAGATTCGCCGCCAGGTGCAGAGCGCCGAATCAACCAACAAGCTGCAAACGCTTTATGGCGATCTGCCGACGCTTGAAGAATTGGAGCGGCGCTATTTGCTGCATGTCCTGCAAGCGGTTGGCGGCAGCCGCACGCGGGCTGCTGAAGTGCTGGCCATTGATCGCCGCACCCTCTATCGCATGGCGGAACGCTACGGCATCAACCTGAAAGAGCCGGGCGAGTAGCGGGGCGATTGCTAGAGGCTCATTGCATCGAACCCGCGCTCAGAGGGAAGCCGAGCGTCGTAGCTCTGCGAATTGCGGCTCGGCCTATCGCTAAAGTATCACGAAGGCTTGGTGCAGCTTTGTGCCTTCGTGTCTTTGTGGCTTTTCTCTTACACGCAAAGGTCATCAAGGCATACGCCAGATAGGTTTGATTGGCATCGCTGGCATAACACCTGGCGATTCTCCGTAACCGCTCCGGTTCTCAGAGCCAGGATTATGACATTGAATCATCGTTGGAAAAGTGATATATATCGCGCCCGATGATGCCGGTCACGATTCATGAGTTTCTGTGCCGAAGATCCCAATAACCAGGCAACCCGTTTGGTTTAACCCTCCTGTTTGGAGAGTAACAGATGAGTGATTTTAACAAGAGCGATTATTGGTTTTTCCTGAGCTATGCGCGACGTGATGCCAAGGGAAGCAACGGTAGCGAAAATCCATGGTTTCAGCAATTCTCTGCGGAACTGGCGCGGGATGTCGGAAGCGCTCTCGGAATTCCAGCCGCCGTTGCCGAAAAGGATATAGAGTTTTACGACCGCGATGGGATTCCGGCAGGAGCGGATTGGGATGCAACTCTGGCTACGGCGCTGCAATCCAGCAAGGTGTTTGTCTGCCTTTACTCGCCAAGTTACTTCAACAGTGAGTACTGCGGCAAGGAGTTCCAGGTCTTCGACAGTCGCGTCCAAGCCTATCAAGCAACGCTGGCCGCCGGCGCGGAGTCGCCACGGCTGATCATTCCCGTCTTATGGGAATCGCCGGATTTTCTTCCTAATCCGTTGCCTGAAGCTGTCAATGGCATACAGTATGCGGATAAATCGCTCGGACTGGAGTATGCGCAATCCGGCTTGTTGCAGATGATGCGTATGCAGCAATGGCCACTCTATTACCAATTTCTGAAAAACTTGGTGGCAAAGATTCGCTCCGAAGCTCTGGCTCACTCGCTCCCCAAGGACAATAACCTTGCATCGCTAAAGACGATCAAAAGCGCCTTTCATCTTCAGACACCGCCTAAAGAGGGGCAGCCGCCACAAGGCAAAGGGATTAAGATCGCCTGGCTGGTTTATGCGGTCGGCAAGCAGGCAGACTACTCGAACGTCCGGCAAACGCATCACTATTACGGCGACAATGGCAACGAATGGCAGCCCTACCTGCCCGAAGCTGACGATCTCATCGGCTATCTCGCATCTACGGTCGCGACCACGAAGGGGTTAGCGCCGGAAAACGTTTACATCGACAATAATTTTATTGCGCGATTACAGGAGGCCGAAGCCAAAAACACGGTCGTCGTCATTATCGTCGATCCCTGGAGTCTGAAACTCCAGCCATTCCAACAATCCCTGAGAGCCTATGATGGAACGCGACTGACCAATTGCGGAGTCGTGGTTTTATGGAACAAGCAAGATAAAGAAACCCTTGATCAGTGGCCTACGCTCAAGGCCCAATTACAAAATACCTTCTGGCGCAATCTCGTCTTCAAAGAAGTGTTGTTTCAAGACGAGGTTTGCTCTGTGGAAGAACTGCGGGCCAAACTAGGCGCTGCCATCGATGAGGTGAAACGGCGGATCTACCAGGGAGGGAGGCTGCAACGTGGACAGGCTGACATGACGGGCGAGCCCTTTCCGAAACTCCCGACCGGCAGCGCCGTCGATTCGGAAAGCGCTTCGACAGGAGGCGTCAAGTGAGTCTCAATCGCCTGCACGTCAACCTGCACGTCAACCTGAGCAATGCCCCTACGGTGGCAGAATCACCGCGCAATGGCAAAATCATAACTTTCTATTCCTACAAAGGCGGCACCGGGCGATCAATGGCGCTGGCGAATGTCGCGTGGTCTCTGGCATACAATGGGAAGAAGGTGTTGACGATAGATTGGGATCTCGAAGCCCCTGGGCTGCATCGTTACTTTTACCCTTTTCTCGTCGATAAGAGCCTGGCCTTTTCTGATGGCCTGATCAACTTCGTTCATAATTACAAGATCAAGGCGCTCTCTCCGCCCGCAGAGGGCGAAAGCGCCGCCGCCGACTGGTTTGTCAAATATGCCGACATCACGAAGTATGCGGTAGCCCTCAAAAGAGAGTTCCCTGAAGGCGGCAAGATAGATTTCGTTCCGGCAGGTCGGCAGGACGAATCCTATTCGACGCTCGTCAATCTCTTTAATTGGGAAGATTTTTACGGTCGCCTCGGCGGCAATCAGTTCATTGATGCCGCTGTCGGACTGATGCGCCAGCAATACGACTACATTCTGATTGACAGCCGAACCGGCGTCAGCGATACGTCGGGCATCTGCACGGTCAAGATGCCGGATGCGCTGGTGGTTTGCTTCACGCTGAATTATCAGGGCATCAACGGGGCGGCGGCGGTGGCCGATTATGTCTATGACATGCGTGTGAAAAGCGCCGCCGATGCCGACTCGGAGCCGAATGGCAAGCGTCAGTTCAATATCTTTCCGGTGCCGATGCGCCTTGAGGATGCGCAGAGTCGCAAGCTGGAGAGGCGAAGGGATTATGCGCGGCTCAAGAAATTTAATCGCTATCCGCTCTATTTACATGGCGGAAAGAAACGCGAAGATTATTGGGCCGACGTGCGCATCAATTATTCAACTTTCTATGCATACGAAGAAATTCTCGCGGCTTTCGGAGAAAAGGAAGGAAATGTCACCTCCTTACTTGCCGCCATTGAACGGCTGACAACTTACCTGATGGAAGGCGAGGTGTATAAACCTATACGCCTGCCGCAGCCCGACCGCGAAGATATCCTCAAGCAGTTTGAGGGCGACACCTACGAGCCCGGCGCGATTGAGGAAAAATCCGGGCAGGCCGCTGAAATGGCCTACGCGGGGCTCAGGCCCGAAGATCAGGAGATGGCTCGCCGAATCCTTTTGCGTCTGGTACGCGTCGCGGGGCCAAACGAGACGGAACATACCGGCCAGTTGGTCAGCCTGAGTGAGTTCGATCCTGCCGCACAAACTCTCATCCAAACCTTGCGCAGTTATCAACTGCTGTACGTTGAATCGGAAACGACAGCCAGCGAGCCGGTGGTGCGGTTCGCTGCGGGCGTCTCTCCGCGCGAGTGGAAACACTTGAACGACTGGATTGAGGGCGACAAAGATTTTCTACTTTGGCGGCAATCCCTGCGCGAGCAAGCAAGCCTCTGGGTTCGCAGCAATCAGACAATTCCGCTGAACTCTACACAGATAGTCGGACGTGATCTCCTGCGTGGGGTGGCTCTCAGCATGGCGCGAATCTATCTGCAAACGCGCCGAAGTGATCTGTCGGCTGCCGAACGGAACTACATAGAGGCAGGCATTGCGCAGCAAACTCGCGAACGCCTGGCGCTCGCGAGCGAAGCGCAAGAGCAGGCCCAAAAGGTCTCTGCCAAACAACTGGAAATCGAACGCCACAGGCGAGCGCAGGATGCGAAGAAAAAGTGGTCAGTGCTGAAGAATCTGCGCGACCGATTCCGCACGGCAAGGCCCACTGAAAGTTCTGCCGCGCCGCCTGAAAGCGAAAATGTCCGCCTGGCAAAAGGAATCCTTCGCGGCACAAAAGCGCTCCCCGATGAAATCCTGGCGCTGGCGAAAAAGCTCAAGCAGGAGAAATCTTTCAGCTACGCGCGGCGTGTCCTGGCGCGGGCTCGCGCCGATTCCAAACTGGATCATGGCAATCCGCTGAAATTGAGAATCTATCAGGAATCAGCCCTCTGCACCTACAAGGACACGGATTTGCCTGTTGACCGGCGTCTCGATCTGGCGCTCGACATTTTGCGTCAGGTCGAAGATTTTGCGCAGACGAAAAACCAGGAGACCTTAGGACTGGTTGGCGCAATCTATAAACGCAAATGGGAGATCGATAATCAAAAGCAGCAATTGGAGCGCTCGCTGTCCTACTATTTGCGCGGCTATGAGCAGGATCCAGTCAACGACCAGGGCTATACGGGAATCAACGCCGCATTCTTGCTCGATCTGCTGGCATCTCAGGAAGCCGAAGAAGCGCGGCGAGCCAACATCAAATCCGATGTTGCCGAGACACGCCGCGCCCAGGCTCGCCGCATCCGCGAAGACCTTGTGCGCCGCGTCGCGCCGCTCATCTCAAAACCGCAGACCGGATGGTTGGCAGACATGTGGTGGTTTTACTGCACGGTCGCCGAGGCGCTTTTCGGTCTGCAACGCTATGATGATGCCGTGATGCTGCTGCAACAGGGGAAAGAAACCATCGGTCAAATTCCCGAATGGGAATACGAGACCACTGTGCGCCAGTTGGCCCGCCTCGCCATGTTGCAAAACGATCACGATCAGACCGACAAAGATTTTGAAGAGACGCCCGCCTGGATCGCTCTGAAACAGTTTTTCGGCCAACACATCGCTCCGGTTCGAACCGCTTTCCTGGGCAAGTTCGGGCTGGCCCTTTCGGGAGGCGGATTTCGCGCCTCGCTCTTTCATATTGGCATGCTGGCAAAGCTTGCCGAACTCGACATCCTCCGCCACGTTGAAGTCTTGTCCTGCGTCTCCGGAGGAGCGATCATCGGCGCGCACTACTACCTTGAAGTGCGCGAACTCCTGCAATCCAAGCCGGACGAGGCGATCACGCAGCAAGACTATATAGACATCGTGCAGCGCATACAGAGAGACTTTCTCGCCGGCGTTCAGCGAAACATTCGCACTCGTGTAGCTGCCGAATTCATCACTAACCTGAAGATGATTTTCAGCCGGAATTACTCGCGCACGATGCGCGCCGGCGAACTCTACGAAAGGGAACTATTCTCGCGAGTGATGGACGGCGAAAGCGGGCGACCGCGCTGGCTCGATAAGCTCTTCATCAAGCCGCTAGGAGCGCCGGCAGATTTCAATCCGCAGACTCATAACTGGCGGCGGGCGGCGAAAGCGCCGATGCTGATATTGAATGCGACGACGCTGAACACCGGCCATAACTGGCAATTCACCGTGTCCTGGATGGGCGAACCGCCGACCAGCATTGACAGTAAGATTGATGGCAACGAAAACCTCCGGCGAATGTATTACCGAGAAGCTCCCGAACCGCACCAGCACATCCGCCTGGGCCATGCGGTCGCGGCCTCGTCGTGCGTGCCGGTCATCTTTGAACCTATGGTGCTCGAAGCGCTTTATCCGGAAAGGACGGTTCTCCTGGTCGATGGCGGCGTCTGCGACAATCAAGGCGTTTCAGGATTGCTGGAACAAGATTGCACGGTTGTGCTGGTCAGCGACGGCAGCGGCCAGATGGTGACACAGAGAACACCGAGCCAGGGGCTGCTTGGCGTGCCGCTGCGCACCAATGACATCTTGCAGGCGCGCGTGCGCGAGGCGCAATACAATGAGTTGCGGGCGCGTCGCCGGTCATCGCTGCTGCGCGGCTTCGTATTCATCCATCTCAAGGATGACCTTGATGTAAACCCGGTTGATTGGCTTGACTGTCTTGACCCCTATGACCCGTCGGATGATGCGCGACCGTCAGCGCGCAAAGATCCGCAAACGCCATACGGCATTGCCAGAGAGTTACAAGCGCATCTGTCGGCGATTCGCACTGACCTGGATTCTTTCACCGATCTGGAAGCTTATGCTTTGATGACGAGCGCCTACCTAATGACCGAAAGCCATTTCAAAAACTCTAATTGCATTGACGGCTTTAGACCGGCCCCGACCCTGGTTGCCTGGGACTTCCTTGCGCTTCGCCAGAGTATGCAGGGGGCCGGCAGACGATATGTATATTTGAAAAATCAACTCAGCATCAGCAACCGTGTCGCTTTCAAGATCTGGAAGCTATCTCCGAGATTGCAGAACTTTTCTTGGCTCCTGGGCATCGCGGTTGTCGGACTTCTGGTGTGGCTCGGTTACAGGTTTTCAAGCTATAGAGTCTTGCCGGAGATGACGATTGGCAATGTCGGCCTGGGGTTCCTGGCCCTGTCAATCATCATCTTGTTCGCCTACCTCCTGGGCAAGCGCATCACACGTATTCGCTGGTGGGAATGGCTAGTGCGTTTCTCGACAAGCCTGGCCATGAGCATACTGGGTTGGCTGCTGGCTCGCGTTCACCTTTATATCTTTGATCGATGGTTCTTGAGACTTGGAAGCTTGAAAACTTTCCAGCGCCAGCGCGATACATGAGACAGGGAATTGGTTTGAGATTTTTTATTGATGACTGGCCGCCGGATTATGCCGATTCGCATCGCTTGATTCCGGCGCTAAATCGAAACTTACGAGATTAGAACAGGGATTGGCCACCGCAGGCACGAAGACACCGAGGAAAATATTGAGAAACTCAGGAGAATTTATGATTTTCTCTGTGCCTTGGTGTCTCTATAGCCTTTTCTTTTGTCCCATGCTAGAGAAATGATCTTCGCAAACGGCTTGGCCAGAGCCGTTCATTCCTGTAGACCGACTCCAATCATTGGAAATCTCAATTGAGCCGCAATCACAATTGGGGTCCTCCAGCCCGTGAAAGCGCCGGCAAGGGCGGCGTCATGCGGTCTATATCTGAAGCCCCAGACTCGGAGGCATAATGAAGTTCGTTCACAACGGGACGAAACGAAGGAGAGGAACGTTTTATGAGAAGAACTTGCTTAGGAGTGTCAATCTCAGCGCGGTTGACTGCCTTGCTTCGTAGCTCAGGCTGGCTAACTGCGCTTGTCATTTTCAGCGCCGTCGCCAGTGCGGCGCAGAATCCGGTTACCACCGAAGGATGGGTTGTCTTGCCGGTCGATGATTATCGAGCACTGCGACAGGCAGCATTTCCCTCTGAGCGCGACCCGGAACCGCCGCCGGTTGAGGCGACGCTGACGCGCGTCGATTACGATCTCAAGGTTGATGGCGATCTGGCGAAGGGAGAGGCGCGGCTGACGATTGACGTAATCAAGGACGGCTGGGCGCGGGTTGCCATCCCCGGCGGATTGATGATTCGTCAAGCGCGCCTCGATGGTCGCCCGGTCTCGCTGGTCAACGGCGGCTCGGAAAAGGGACAGGGCGCTAGCCACTTGCTGCTTTCCCACACCGGGCGTTCGGTCTTGACCCTTGAAATCGTTGCGCCGGTTGCAACCGTGGCGGGAACCGAAATGCTTCGCCTTCCGGCGAGCACCTCGGCAGTCTCGCGTGCCGTCGTCGTCCTGCCGGGCAAGTCAGACCACGGCGTCGAGGTTCGGATCACCGGCGGATTGCTCTTTGAAAGAGCCGATACGGCTGATGGCAGTCGCTGGGTTGCAAATGGACGAGGCAACGAAGCCCTGACTTTTGCCTGGAAACGCCGGGTCGAAGATCAGCGAGCCACACAGCCTCTCAGAATGCGCGGTGCCCTCACACAACTGATAGGGCTAGGCGAAGACACGACTCAGGTGAACGCCGAAGTTCAGGTCGAAATCCTGCAAGGCGTCGCCAAAGAAGTCCGCTTGCAGTTACCCGCTCAGTTCACGGTCGATCAGGTATCAGGAGCGATGGTCGCTGATTGGGAGGCATCTGCTCAGGAGTTGGTCGTCACCTTTCTTGACCCGGTGCAGCAGACCACGCGCTTTACGTTGAGAGGCGAACTGCGATTGCCGCGAGATGGGCAGATGGATATTCCGCTCATCCGCCTGTCGGCGGCAGAGCGCGAAACCGGCGGCGTAGCGGTTGAAGTCCTCGGTGCCGGAGAGGTCAAAGATCGTCAGGCCACCGGCCTCGAAGAAGCCGAGGCTTCTGATCTCGGCCAACTCATATCGAGCCGGCAATCGCCATCGCTGGTCGCCTTTCGGCTGCGCCCGGCGGAAGGCAAGTCGGCAAGGTCGCTCGCCATACGTATTGCACGTTACACTCCACAGGCGGTGCTCACTGCCAATGTTGAGGAGGCTGCCTACAGTGCATTGATCACCGACGAAGGCAAGATGCTGGTGAACGCGCGACTGGCAGTGCGCAACAATCAAAGGAGCTTCCTCAAACTCAACCTGCCGGCGAGTGCGGTTTTATGGAGCGTTTCTGTAGCTGGCCGGCCAATCCGTCCGGGCCAGGCACCGGACGGCAGCCTGTTAGTGCCGCTCGAAAAGACAAGAAGCGGAGAAGAATCGCCGGCATTCACGGTCGAAATAGCCTACCTGGATCGAATCTCTGCGTGGAGCGAGAAGGGTAGAGCGCGGCTCGCTTTGCTTTCCGTAGATATGCCCATCTCGAAATCTAGCCTGCTGCTTCACTACTCGCCGCTCTTTCGTGTGATCGCGGCACCGGGGAGCTTCCGCGTCGCGCCCTATGAAGCGCCGACATCAGCCGCCCTGCGGCAGACTTCCGGCGGTGCCGTACAAATCGACATGCAGACGGCTGCCTATGCGGGAGAAAAACAAGCGGGCGTCGAGCAGGCGCAAGCGATGGTCTCGCAACTTCAGCAAGCGGGTCGCGGCGCGCGCCCGCCGCAAAATCTCCCCGTGCTGGTTGCCTTTCCGCATTTTGGCCCGTCGATCTTCCTGGTATCTGAGTTGACCAGTGAAAACCAGACGCCGGCTCTAGAGGTTGATTTCCAGCGTGATCGTAAGCGAGGTGAGCGATGAAAAGATTAGTAATTGCATTTACATTGTTGGCTATCGTGGCGCAGGGACAGGAGAGGAGCCTGCCGCCGCAAAAGGTTGTCCCTCAGAGTTCTCCGGGTACGGTGACACTGACCCTTGCAGAATACAACCGCCTGGTTGATCTGGTCGCCCGTAGGCCGAAGTTGCCAGAGGCAGCGCCGCTCGCCTTTGCTTTGTCGCGCGTGGTCTTCAAACTGCGGCTTGAAAATGACTCTGTCAATGGCGCTCTGGATATCGAAGGCGATGTGTTGCAGAAGGGGTTGACGAAAGTTCCCCTGATCACGGGGCTGACGATCCTCGAAGCGCAGCAGTCGCAAAAGCCTTTGCCGCTTCTTCAGGATGGATCGGTGACCGCAGCGGTCATCGATGGGCCGGGAACCTTTGCGATCTCTTTACGCGTGGCCTCGTCTTTGACGGTGGATGCCGGGCGCGCTTCTTTCACGTTGCCAGTGCCGGCATCGGCCTCTTCGGTGCTCAGCCTGGAGATCCCCGGCAATCATGCGGATGTCCACATTGAGCCGGGCCTGATCACCAATCGCGCTACGGTCAACGGGTCTACGGTTATCGAAGCAACGCTCGATAACGGCAAGCCTGCAAAAGTATGGTGGACTACAAGAGAGATCAGCGCTCCGGTTACTCAACGCGAGGTGAGATTCCTTAGCGATATGAAGACGCTAATCTCGGTTGGCGATTCGGAACTGCGGCTGGTGGCCTTATGCGACATCAACGTGATTCAGGGCGAGCCTGCCGAGTTCAAGGTGCCTCTGCCGCCCGGCTTTGAAGTCGCTGAAGTGACCGGCAGCACCCTGGATTCAAGCGAGACGCAGTCCGGCGATCTCATCCTCAAAGTGCGCGAACCGTCACGCCGCACACATCAATTTCTGATCGCCATCGAGCGTGCCAGCCACGACAACAAACTGGAAGCGCCGTTTTTTGCCTTCGCCGGAGCGCAGGGCGAAACCGGCGAAGTGCTTGTCGAAGGCGTCGGCACGATGGAGTTGACGGCAACCGAAGGCGGCGGACTGCGCCGCATAGATGTCCGCGAAGCCGGCCCCATTGCTCGCTCGCTGGCGCGCTTTCCCTTGCAGGCGGCCTTTCGTTATCACCGCCGCACGGGCGATTCTCCCAGCCTCAAACTCGAATGGAACCGCTTCCCCGACGGCACGGTGCTTTCGGCAATCGCCGAACGCGCAACGATCACCACCTTGACCAATGTGGAAGGTAAATCACTTACGGAAGTGACCTTGAAAATCAGAAACCACGCACAGCCCTTTGTGAAGGTTGAACTGCCGCAAGGCGCAAATCTGCTTTCGGCTGAGGTCGAAGGCGAAAAGGTGAAGCCGGTGCAGGGAGCCGACGGCAGCCGCGTGCCATTACTGCGCGCAGGCTTTCGTCCTGCGGGAGCTTATACCGTCTCATTTGTTTACCTGAGCGCCGGGGTGCCGTTTGCTAAGAGCGGTGCTTATGAACTGGGGCTTCCCAAACTGGATGTGCCGGTCAATCTACTGATGTGGGAAGTCTTCCTGCCTGAGCGATTGGACGTGAAGCAATTTGGCGGCAACGCCTTATCCGCAAGCCTCCTTCCTTCGGGAGTGACAAACATTCTGATAAGCGGTGCCGATGAATACTACGAAAAGGATCAGAACGCCCGGATGCCTGAGGATAACGAACAGGGCAGATTAGAAGCCGGTCAGATCGGCGGTGTTGTTGTCGACCCGCAGGGAGCCGTTGTCCCCGGAGCCAGGGTCACTGTAGTCAATCCGCAAAACGGCGCGACACAAACGGCGACCAGTGACGAGGAAGGGCGCTGGGTCGTATCAGGTGTGCAGCCAGGCCCTGTGCGAGTGAGAGTCGACTCGCAGGGATTTACATCTTTTCAACAAGAACTGAACTTCGAGCCATCGCATTCGGCACGGTTAGGGGTAACGCTGAGTGTCGCTACAAAAAGCGAAGTTGTGAGCGTGGTCTCAGGCGCTGGAGTCATTGAGACTGAAGGGCGGAAACTCAAAGATCAGGATCTCAGGGCACAACAGGCGCAATTGAACGCGCCTTCGCAAAACGTCTTCAGTTTGCAGCGCAAGGTGGCAGGCATTCTTCCAGTTCGCGTCGACGTGCCGCGAGCCGGCAAATCCTATCGCTTTGTCCGTCCGCTCGTCGTCGGCGAAGAGACGAAAATTACCTTTCAGTACCGCTCGCGGTAGCCGCTATGTTTCGCTGAACGCCATCTTGTCCAGCGAATGAGCGCCCATCAGGCGTGCGGAAGTTGTCTTCCGCACGCCGCGAATTCACCGGCATTCGGCAGCCTCAACTTCTCGGCTTGCATGACGATCAGCGAAGTTGTAAGATTTATTACTTTGGTCTCAACTGCCATCGTAGATGCAAGAAACTGATGCCGGATGGATGGCCGTTCATCCACCGAAATTGTTTTCACTCATCGCGCGTGCTACGCTCTCCATTCCGATTTTTATCAAGGATGGATCTGTCATGGCCTATCAAGACCTGCGGGAGTTTATCTCGGCGCTTGAAAAGCGCGGCCTGTTGCAGCGCATACGCGCCGAAGTCGCCCCGGAACTTGAAATCAGCGAGATCGCTGATCGCGTATCGAAGCGCGGCGGGCCGGCGTTGTTGTTTGAAAACCCGCGCGGTTCGAATATCCCTGTGCTCATCAACGCGCTCGGCAGCCGCGAGCGCATGCATCTGGCGCTTGGTGTGAAAGATTACAGTGAGATTGCCGGGCGCATCGTCGAGTTGACTGACGTGAAGTCGCCGCAAGGTTTGATCGATAAGCTCAAGATGGTGCCGCGCCTTGCCGACATCGGCAAGATGTTTCCGAAAATCGTCAAGGACGGCCCGTGTAAAGAACGTATCCTCAAAGAAGGCGAATTCTCTTTACTCAACCTTCCCATCATCAAATGCTGGCCCGAAGACGGCGGGCGATTCATCACCATGCCGCTCGTCTTCACCAAGAACCCGTTGACCGGTCGCCGCAATTGCGGAATGTATCGCATGCAGGTTTACGATGAACGCACGACGGGCATGCACTGGCAGATTCATAAGCAAGGCGCGCAGCATTTGCGCAACCTGAAACGGCGGGGCGGCGGGCGGCTCGAAGTCGGCGTGGCCATCGGCGCAGACCCGATCACCGTCTTTTCCGCCATTATGCCGCTGCCTGATGAGATCGATGAGATGATGGTCGCCGGATTCCTGCGCGAGCGGCCTGTGGAGATGGTCAAATGCGAAACTGTCGACGTTGAAGTGCCTGCAAATGCCGAAATCGTGCTTGAAGGCTACGTCGACACAGACGAGCGCCGCACCGAAGGGCCGTTCGGCGACCACACAGGTTATTACACGCTCGAAGACGAGTTCCCGGTTTTTCATGTAACCTGCATCACGCACCGCAAGAAGCCGATCTATCAGACGACGATTGTCGGCAAGCCGCCGATGGAAGATTGCTGGATGGGCGAAGCGATTGAGCGCATCTTTCTGCCGCTGATGCAGCGGCAATTTTCCGAAGTCGTGGATTATCATATGCCGTTCGCCGGCGTCTTTCATAACATGATGATCGTATCGATCAAGAAGAACTATCCCGGCCACGCGCGCAAGATGATGAATGCCATCTGGTCATTGCCGCAGGCGCAATTCACCAAATCGATCATCGTCGTCGATGACGACACAGACGTGCGCGACTTGAATCAGGTTGCGTGGCGGGTGCTGAACAACATTGACCCGGAGCGCGACATTCAATTTATGCTCGGCCCCGTCGACCAACTGGATCACGCGGCGCGGCTGCCGAATTACGGCTCGAAGATGGGCATAGACGGAACGCGCAAATGGAAGGGCGAAGGCTTCACGCGCACCTGGCCGAAAGAGCTTGAGATGAGCGAAGAGATCAAGCAGCGCATCGATCTGCTCTGGCCGAAACTCGGATTGTGAGTCAGTGATTGAGCGGATTGAGCTATGGTTTCGCAGAAGACCAGCGGCTGAAGGCTCAAAGCGGTTCGCCTCAGGCGAGTATCAGGAGAATCGCGGCTCCAGGTAGATCATTTCTTCTCGGTCATCAATTGCCACCAGGAAATGATCGAAGAAGCCATTCAAACCGAGAACATCGCGAGCCGGTGACGGCGGCATGGTATCCCACTCGGCAAACGCGACCCAGCCTGTCCATTCATAATCCAGCAATCGGATAGTGACCTCTTGCAGATGTGCGGCGAAGATGCCAGTGGCAGTTGAAATGATCAATCGGTCGCCAGCTTCCCAATCCAGGCCGAGCAAGTCCGCCCATTGCCGCCCAAAGACGCAAAAGCTTGAGCCGGAATCGACGCGGGCTTCAATGCTAATGGTTTCGGTCGCGTTTGCTGCCAGAGTGACTTGAACCGTAACGCCGCGAGCGGTTCGGGTCAAATGACCGTAGTCGAACGCTGCTGAAAATGAGAAGAGATGAGTTGTCATAACACAACTCGCCGGGCTTCCTCTTCGGTCGGAACATAGGTGATCATCGCATCTGGGTAGGCATCCCTAGACAGCTTATCAAAGAGTTGCCGGATATTGGGATTCGTGGCCACGAGATGGCCATGATTTACGATCACCCACAGCCCACGCAACTCATCCAGATGTTCATTGATCCAAGCCCAATCTTGCTTATGGTCTGGTAGAGGCCGCGCCGCCTTTCTCACCGGACTGCCTGTGAATGCTTTCGTCGTCATAACGATTACCTCAACCTGGCGAGCCAATGGCAGATTTCATCGTAGCATGACCAGCAAATGGCCAGCAAAGCTTAGAGACCGCAAATAATTGCGAGCAAAAAAGGGATGTTAGAATGATTATCTTTAGTGTGTATAATTACACAGGTATCAGGAAGACCAATATATCTTCGATACAATTCGATTCAGGGAGCCCGCAGCAGAAATTTGCCGTCCTCGTTGCGAATTTCGATAGCGGATTACAGCCAAGCGATAAGTCTCAAGCCTGATTTTGCTGAAGCCTACACCAATCGCGGGAGTGCTTATAGCAAATAGGAGAGCACGAACACGCTTCAATAAAGCTGAAGAACTAAAGCGCGCCAATGCTTACAACTAATCGCTACCTGTTCTAGCGCTATGCCGCTTTCTTCATCGCTTTCTGGCCCGGATGATAGGTGCTTTCGCTGTGCGCTTTGATCTCCTGTAATGTAAACCACGCCGGTTTGAATTCGCGCTTCGAGTAGAGACGGCCTTGATCCAGGTAATGCGGTGACGTAGGGTCGGCGCTCTCGCCAAATTGCAGAAGCGAGCGCGCCTCGACCTGCGGGCCAAACTCAACCACGCTCACGAAGGATGTGCCGGCAACGCCGTAGCGGCGCTTCTGGCCTTTTTCGGGGCGCGCGTAAAAGTTATTCACAATACCAAGCGGGCCCGGCGCTCCGGCTATCGGCAGGCTCGGTTTGGAATCATCAAACGCCTCAAGCTCGCCGCCCGATTGAATGCGTTGCAGGCGATTCATCTCGCCCCAGGCGACGCGCCACGTGCCCCAATTCTTTGCCAACTCACCGGTCACTTCTTCGAGGGCGCGAACCCGCAGCCACTCAGCCGTGGGATTCTGCGCACGCAATCTGAGAAGCCGCTCGAACCAAAGTGTAAATAAGGTCATCTGCGTCGATTCGAACGTCGAGACGTGATCCCAGGCTTTCAAGTCGTTGACGGCTTCGGTCAATTTTTCAGCCCGCGCCGCATCCGTTTGCTTGAGCTTCTCCACTTCGGCGGCGATCTCAGGAATCTGCGTCTCCGCTTCAAGGATGCGCGTGTCTAAGCCCAGTCGCGCCCATTCATCAAATGTGAACTTCTCCTGTGAACTGAGCAGGCGGCGCGAAATCTTCGCCCGCGCATTGTCGCTCTCGCGCGTCATGTAAGCCGGAAAGTTTTCTTTCACAGGGCTGCCTTCGCTGGTCGTCGTGAATGGCGTTTGATTGCAGTTCTGCATGAAACCCGACTTCGGGTTCAACAACTGCGGCAGTTCATCGAACGCATGGTAGCCGTTCCATTCGGTCGCCGGGTCGCTGCCGTCTACAGGCTTCAGCCAGTCGAACTTCGGCGAGCGGCGCGGCACCGCGCCGTTGTAAACGTAAAAGATATTTCCTTCGCGGTCAGCATACATGGCGTTGAACATCGGCACAGCGGTGCGCGCCATGGCCGCTTTCCATTCTTTCAGCGAGCGCGATTTTCCCATCAAATACCACTCTTCAATCTGCCCGCCTTCTTCGAGTCGCGCCAATTTGAGCGCGAGCGGCTTGCCTTCGCGCACGGCAACCACCGGCCCGTGATGCGTCTTGCGAAACTTATAGGTTTTGGTTTCAAGGCCCTTGTCGGTCTTGATCTTGATGGCATCCGTCCATTCGGTCGCCATCTTGTATCCATCGCCATAACGATAGGCGAGCGGGTTCTTTTCATCATCAAATTTTTCGATGTAAACGTCGGTGATGTCCGGGTCGTTGACCGTGTGGCTCCAGCCGAGAAAATCATTATGGCCGATGGTCGGAAAGCCTGAGCCGAAGAACGACGCGCCGCTCATGTTCCAGCCTTCATCGCTGTGGACATGGCCTTCGTACCACTGCCCAGGGCCGAAGAAGGGTTGATGCGGATTGATCAACAGCAACGCATGGCCGCTAGCGCTTTTCTGCGGTGTTACCGTCCACATATTCGAGCCGACAGCGGCCTCCATGCCATCGTTGCTTTCGTAGAGGTCTGTAATCTTAAATCCCAACTGGCCGTGCGAGGCGGCAGTGCCGTCGCCGCCGACTTCGCGCACGGCGGTCTTGATCTCTTCGGTCCTCAAACCCGATTTACCGAAGATGAAGAGTTGATAAATGGCGAATCGATTGAAGGCGAACATATGCCAGGGTTCAAAGTGGGTGATCAATCGCGGCCTGGCTTGCGGGTTGGTCGCAAGATAGTAATTGAAGCCGTCAGCGACTGCCTGACAGAGTTCTTTCATGCGCGGGCCTGAGCGATCATATTCGGCTTTTGCGAGTCGCGGAATCTCAAGCGCATGATTCAATAAATCATCGGCAAGCGTGCGCGGGCCGTAGACTTCCGAAGCGCGACCGAGCGAACGTATATAACTATCTTCGATCTGCCAGAAATTATCTTCGGCCTGGGCATAGGCGTACCCGAAGGCGCAGCTTGCATCGGTCGGGCCGTAGATATGCGGTACGCCGTAGCTGTCGCGGTAAATCGTCACCGAATGGGCAAGCTTCTCAAGCCTTGCCTGGTCATCGGCTCGCTTAACGGCGGGCGAGGCCGCCGTTGCCATTGTCAGTAAGATGAGCGAGAGTGTAAGCGACCTCAAAGCGACACGGATATGCATAATCATTTTCCTTTCTACGGCCATTGCTATTGGTCTGTCTGAAAAGAGGATGAGCGCATTCTACCTTCGTGGCCGCTGGCGTTGCAAGCATCGGCGCGCATCTCAGAGAACCAAGAAAACTGAGGAGCGGAGAACTGCTGAATGATGCCTGACGAATGGTTGGCAGCGATTTCCGCAAATCATCATTCATCATTGCCTTTGTGAGTAATATCCTACTATAATCGTCATTCTTATTTCGGTGATCGGCCTTTCAAGGAATGTTGAATACGGCTCACTTGCCGAACTCAAAAGCGTGACGCGAATCTACGTCGACACTGACGCTGAATAATAAGCTCACAAAAACATCGTCACCCATATTCAGAAAGAGTTGGCCGCGATCATCGTCACTGATCGCGCCGGGAATGCCGAAGTCGTGCTGGTCTATGGCAGCAGTGCTTCGACGCGCCATATCGGCAGCCCATCAACAACGACGATTAATTCCAGACTCTAAATTCGCTCGTGAATTTGTCAAAACCTACAAGAAAGCCAAGGCCGGCGAGAAGAGGAAATGAAAATGAGTTCAGCGCCTAATGCACAATACGCCCCGCAGCCCAATCAATATAAAGGTGTGAATGGCTGGCTAGTACTGTTTTGCATAGAGCTTATATTGTTGAACCCGGCAGCCACGCTTACCGAGAGTCTTTATTGGCTTAGCGTAACAACGATATATGCGCGCATGGTTTTTGGCTTCGCGGTTACTCTCTATATTTCTATCGTGATTCATGCCCTTGTTTCGCTTCTTGGCGTGATCGCTGGTCTATTCCTTTTGGCGGTTAAACCCTACGCGATAAAGCTTGCGAAAGCCTACTTCATTGCTCTTGTAATTTATTACATATTATCAGCGGGCTTACTTAGTCTTAGTTCAGGAATTGCCGCTGGCAGGGTTGCTGTCATCCTATGGCGTTGGCAAATCTGGAGCTTTGTATTTGTGGTCGTGTGGTACTCATACCTGAAAAAATCCAAAAGAGTAAAGGCTACATATTTCGATGCTGATGAGGAAGAACATATCAAACTCAATCTTAAGTAGTCCTTTGGCGCAGCAGTCTCACCTTGCAAATGAGATTAGTCTTTGCCACCAAGGCACCAAGGCACGAAGAATCACCATCTCCTTGGTGTTGCTTTGTGCCCTGGTGTTCTTGTGGCAATTCTCCGGCTATGCTGACCGGCGGCAGATTCTGCTTACCCCATACTTGCATTTGTGATCTACGCCACACCTGCGCCACCCTCCTGCTTGCCGCCAACGTCCATCCGACTGCCCGCAACTTGCTCACCGAAAGACTGGAATGCACCGAGAAGGCGTAGAATCCTCAAGGATCGGAAAAATAAACAAGTCTTGAAGTTGCAGTAGGTTCGGGGAGCGTGTAGAATCGCACAGAATCACGATAGTACTTTTATGCTTAGCGCGCATGGACTGGCAGGAGTTCATTGAAGCAGCCACGCCTTTTGAGTGGATGGCTTTTCATCGAGTTGAAACTGGTCGCGCCCCGCGAGGATCAACCTATGTTCCGCGAGACGTTGCAGAAACTTTTGTCTAATCCTTTCATTCTCATCGTTGCACTCGTCATTGCCGTCGCCCTTTTCGCTCTCGTCCTCTGGCTGCTGCTGCGTTCGCGTCGCGGCGCAGGCGAGCGCGAAGAAAACATGCGTGCCGAACTGGTCGAGATGGAGCGCGAGCACCAATTCGCCGCCGCTGCTGAGCAATTGCCTTTTGCCCGCGATGCGGCAGCCGCAGCCCATGAAGTCGCAGAGGTCTTCCGCGAATACATCGGCCTGCCCGTGCTGGCAATTTATGCAGGGCACGACGACGATGAACGCCTCAAAAATGCCTTGCCTAAAGAAGGCCCAGGCGAATACGCCACCGCACTCAGAGCGCCGCTGCCGGAATCGCTCAACGCAAATGTTCTCGGCAATTTCTGGAAGCCGCAGCAGACCAAGCTGGGTTTCTTCACCGGCGAGCTCTCGGCAGGCTCCTTCGTCACCGGCCCACTCGTCCAGGAACAGGGAGCCGTCGAACAGGCAGCGGAAGGCGCAGAGGCGACGGATCAGGTTGCGCCGCTGTCTGTCGAAGGGTCGCCAACGGCAAGCCTGGATACCATCGTCTTTCCCTGGCGCGCCGCCTACGATTGGACAGGGATCATCCTCGCACAGGTCACGCAGCCTCTGAGTCCTGAGTCGCTCCAACGTCTGCGCGAGCCGGTGGCGCGGCTCGCGGATCGCCTGGCGGTCGCTCTGGAATTCGAGCGCGAGCGCAACGAGCTTTTCGCCCTCGATGATCGCGCCACGCGCAGCGCCGCTTTCTCGCGGTCGGTGATTGCCTGTCTCGATGAACCCTCGCCGCTTGCCTCGATTGCCCGCGAAGTGGCGCGGCTGATGAGCGCAGACAGCGCGGCATTATGGCGGATAGAGCCAGGAGCGGCGATGGTCAGGATGGTCGCGGCTTATGGTTTGAAGTCTGCGGAGTTCTTGCCGCTGCCCATCGGCCAGGGGCTGGCAGGGAGCATCTCGCAGAATGGCGAGGCCCTGATGCTCGAAGATGCGCCGGCTGACCCGCACTGCATCTTTCCACGCGAAGCGCGCGAAAGCGGCATCGTCGCTTACCTTGGCGTTCCTGTGACAAGCGAGGAACGCGCCATCGGCGTCGTCGAAGTCCATGCGCCGCAACCGCGACACTGGAATGAATCCGATCTGCGTACGCTGAGAACAGCAGCCTCAGTCATCGCCGAAATTCTCAAGAGCACCGATCAGCGCGGCAACCGCCTGCGCGTTGAAAGCGCTTACCTCGGATTGTCTGAAGCATTACAAAGATTGCGGACACCCGATGAGGTGATGGACGCAGTCGTGGAAGTGCTCGGCCACGCGCTGGGTGTGTCGCGGGCGCTGATCGTACCCCTGAACGAGAAGGGCGAAGCCGTGCCGGCGCGTCACGAATTTGTCGCGCAGGGGATCAAACCGGCTGCCGGAGCCAGTTTCGCGTCGCCGGAGTTGACTCGGCTGGCGGCCCTTGCCGATGCCGAGCCGGTGGCGATTGATGATTCTCGCCAGTCTTCGCCCATGGGAAGTGAACGCGCCAACGAGCTTCAGGTGTTATCAGAGATGATGGTGCCTGTGCGTATAGAAGGCGCGACTCGCGCTCTGCTCTACCTGCATCAATGCGACCGCGCGCGCGAATGGCAGCGCGACGAGATTGAATTCGCCGACCGCGTTGCTCGGCAACTGGCTCTATCCTTGATCAATGTGCATTCGCTCGACAAAGCGCTGCGCGAAGTGAAGTCGGCACGCGAAGAAGCCCAACGCGCCGGCGGGCAGACGACCGGGCGCATACGCGAGATGGAGCAGAAGCTCGGCGAGATGGAGCGCGCCTTGACCGACGTGCGGGCCACCGATCAACAAGCCCGCGCCTTGTTGGCTAAGGCTTCAGCCGCCGAAGCGAAAGCGCGCGCCGAGGCTGAGGTCATCCGCCATGCCGAGACCGAAGCGCGCCAGGAACGCGACCGCTTGAAACAAGAGATCGGACGCGTCGAAACCTCCGCGCAGCAGTTACTGGATATCAACCGCCTGAAGAGCGAATTCATCGTCAATGCCGGCCACGAAATCGAAGGCTCACTGCAAAGCGTGCTCGGCCTTGCAGAGTTGTTAGAGCGCGGCAACTATGGGCAATTGACGCCAGAACAACACGAAGCGGTGCGCGGATTGTACGCTTCGGCGCGGCGCATCAAAAACGATGTCGATTGGCTGATTGAATATGGTGGCGCTCGCTCGCGGCGGCTCGAAGAAAGCCCTGAGAAGAAAAGCTAGGACGGATTAAAGAACGACCTCGCCTGCATCGGCTCTGCCGATTGTGATCATCTTCGCTCACGGCGCTCCGGGTTCCTGAATATACTTTGGCCAACGGCCCTTTAGCCAAGCATCCCAGACTTATCAGCCAAGTGATTACCAATACAGATCATCGTAGGACGCGGCACCATGCCATGATGCAGTCCACTTGATTATCAGTCGAATTTCAGGAATATCGGAATGTGGCAGGCGAGCGCCTATGTGTGCTACTGTCTGTTGACGAGTTTTAATTCCATGTTGATGTTGTGTCCAATCTGCGCCGATGAGTTTCCGGGCAGCCAGTCGCATTGCCCGGCGTGCGGCTTTGACCTGTTTCCGGTGACGATGAATGAAGGGACGGCGGCGGAGTTGGAAGCTGCCGCACGTCGCCCGGTTGAGTATGTCGAATTATGCCGCCCGCGATTGTACCCCGTGGCCATGCTGATCAAGCAAGTGCTCGAACAACACGATGTCCATGCCATTGTGCAGGGCGGGCATTCGCTGTCGGTGATGCCGCATCTGGCAATGTTCGGCGAAATGCGTTTACTGGTCGATAGCGCCAAACTCGAATTGGCGCGGCGCGTCTATGCGGCATATTTCGAGACCAGCGACGACATGGAATTTTCCGCTGAAGAGTAGGGCCTTGTTGAATCAACGACACCGCAGGCTCATTCTCCCATGCGGCAAATCTGAATTATGAATGGCTTTGTTGTGTAAATCGAAATGGAAGCAGTCTTCCACACCATCGAATTTGAAAACAGTTCACACGGCGTAACTGTCGGGCATTTCCAGATGCGTCATCGTGTTCAATGCCGCACACCGGACCAGCATCTGCGTCGCTTGCCCGGCAAACTGCCGCGCGCTTACCCGCTCTCCGAAGATCGTCTTCATCCGAAACATTTGCGTCTCGGCAAGCCTGCGCCTGTGGTAGCCACTTTCCTTCTTCCATTGTTTGCGCCCCACCTGTCGGATGCGCCGCAGATTCTCATCGCGATTCAAGCGCTCTGCTTTGCTGTTGCCGTGCTGCCAAATCTTCGCATTCCGCTGCGGTGGGATCGCTGCCTTGGCCTTGCGCTTACGGATCGCCTCATAACAGTTGCGCTTGTCATATCCACCATCGCCGCTGACTTGCTCAATTTCGTCATCGACTTGTTCCAGCAAATCTTCCAGCACCTGCGAGTCGGCGACGTTGTTGGTCGTGACGAGGACCGCAACGATCTCGCCCGTGCTTTCATCCGCACCCAAGTGCAGTTTTCGCCAGGCTCGTCGTTTGGTGTAACCGTGTTGACGAACTTTCCATTCGCCTTCGCCAAAGACCTTCACGCCGGTCGAATCAACGACCACGTGCAGCGGCTCGTTCTTTCTGCGGCGCGGCAAGACCACCTCCAAGGTGGCACAGCGACGGCTCAGCTGGCTGTAAGACAGGACGGGCAAATCCAAGCCGAGCAACTTCATGAGCGACCCCATCAAGCCCTGAGTAGCGCGCAGGGGCAGATGATAGACCTCCTTGAGCGTCGCCATGCAAAAGACGGCGGTGTCGCTATAGGTACGCGGATGGCCGGGCTTGCCGGTTTGATCGGTGTTGCGCCAAGTCGTCATGACGTCATGGCTGACCCAGAGGGTGAGGCTTCCGCGCTGCACAAGCGCCGAGTTATATTGTTTCCAGTTGCGGAGGCGGTAGGATTGCTTGGTTTTCTTTTTCTTCACAAATCAAGAATACCAGCCCTATCGTCTCCCTGCTTTATGCAACAAAGCCATTAAGAATTGAAAGGCTGAAAGACAGTAATATGCTTGACTTTTTAATCGCCCTTGATTTAGCTTCCCGTTGGCTCCAATAATAAAATAAATTGATGCTCTAAGCGGATACAATCTACCGGTAATAATTTCAGGAGGAAATAACGAAATGCCATATACTGCCGAAATCAGTAGAGCGAATCCCTCTTGCTTCCTTTTTTTGATTGACCAATCAAAATCTATGGAGGACCTTGTTGGAAGTGGAGAGTCAACGAAGAAAAAGGCTGATGGCCTAGCAGATATTATGAATCGTCTTCTTCGGAGTCTGGCAATTACATGCACGAGAAATGAAGGTGTACCGTGGGATTATTTTCACGTTGGTGTTATTGGCTACGGCGCAACAGTTGGCCCGGCTTTCATTGGCGCACTTGCAGGTAAAGAGCTAGTGCCAATCACCGAAATTGCCACAATGCCTGCTCGCATTGAGGAGCGCACCAAGAAAATAGAGGACGGCGCTGGTGGCCTTGTGGATCAGATAATAAAGTTTCCCATTTGGTTCGATTCCATAGCTAATGGTGGTACACCAATGTGTCAAGCCCTGACTCGCGCTCAAGGTATTCTCTCTGCCTGGCTCACACAACACCCTGATTGCTTTCCTCCGATAGTCATTAATATCACTGATGGTGAGTCAACTGATGGTGACCCAACATCTGTGGCTAATGGTCTAAAGAGTTTGGCCAGCAATGACGGCAATGTCCTTCTTTTCAATGTCCATCTCTCCTCGCAAGGGGATAAGCCTATCGAATTCCCTGACAATGAAGTTGGCTTGTCAGACCCATTCGCACAACGCCTGTTCCGAATCTCAAGCCTTTTACCAAGTTATATGAGAAACTTTGCTCAACAAGAGGGAATCCCCGTTTCAGATGGCACACGCGGGTTTGCCTTTAATGCTGACATGGTTGCTGTAATCAGATTTCTAGAAATTGGCACACGTCCCAGCAACCTGCGATAGTGCTGGAGAGCCGAAATGCATATTTTTGCTCAAGCATTCTGGCTACCCAAAGCAGGGAATAGCATAGAAGAATACGAGGACGCCTTTTGGCCAGAACTGAAAATTGACCAGTGTGCAGAGGCTTTCAAATTTGCTGTAGCAGATGGTGCAACTACAACATCTTTCTCCGGCCTTTGGGCAAGGATGCTTGTACGCGCATATTGTGAAGGCCAATTGGCGCAGACGAAACTTTCCAAATTTCTTCCAGATCTCCAAAAAGAATGGTTTGAGCAGATTGGTAAAAAGCCTTTGCCTTGGTATGCAGAGGAACAACTACGAAGAGGCGCATTTTCTTCGCTCATTGGTTTGACATTAAAGGAATTTATCTTCAACGAGAAACAGAGATACAAATGGGAGGCAATGGCAATTGGCGACAGTTGCCTTTTTCAAGTAAGAGGGGGGAGACTCATTCATCCTTTTCCTCTTGTGCGTTCCGAAGAGTTCAACAATCGCCCTTACCTTCTTTCAAGCAATCCCAGTTCTAATAATCACCTTAAAGAGAATGTTGTTCGCAGAAAGGGAGCATGGGAATCTGGCGACGAATTTTACCTTATGACAGATGCTCTCGCTTGCTGGTTTCTGAAGTCCATCGAAGAAAACGATAATCCACGAGAGCTTTTGCGCGACATTGTGACGTCTGATCAATTTGCCGATTTGATAACGGAACTGCGAAAGTCACGAGTTATAGGCAATGACGATGTAACTTTACTCCGTATAGATACTTAAGGATTAGAGCGTTATGTCTTGGCCTACTCGGTTAGATTACAATGAAGTGATACAAAGCCCTAAGCTGTGTTTTGATGATTCAGAACTCAAAGCAGGGGAACCTGCACTTGATACTCTTGGATTGCCTCGACCTTACTGTGGAGCTTTTGCAACCGTTTATAGATTGAAATCTGGGCAACGAAACTGGGCCATTAAATGCTTTACACATGAGTTTGCGGATCAGCAGCAACGCTACGCTGCCATCAGCAATCATCTGACAACGCTCAAATTACCGTACATTGTCGGGTTTGAGTTTCTTTCCAAAGGAATCAAAGTAAGAAATCAATGGTATCCCATTCTGAAAATGGAATGGGTTCAAGGAGAGCTTATTCATGATTACATAAAGAAGCATCTCCAGGACTCAACCACACTGCTCAATCTAGCAGACCAATGGCAGGCGATGATTAAATCACTACAAGGAGCAAACATTGGTCACGGTGATCTCCAGCATGGGAATGTGTTAGTCGTAAATGGGGGCCTCCGGCTCATCGACTATGACGGTATGTTTGTACCAGCCCTGGCTGGCCAAATAAGTCATGAAATAGGCCATCAAAACTATCAGCATCCTTTGAGGACCGGGTTTGACTTTGGCCCTTACTTAGACCATTTCGCCGCATGGGTAATTTACGTATCGTTAGTTGCTTTAAGCCTAGATAATCGGTTGTGGCATCTAGTCGGTGCTGGCGATGAGTTCATTCTTTTTCGCAAAGAAGATTTTGTTGGCCCCGATTCGTCTTCTACATTCAGACTTCTTGCCAAGCATACTGATACACGCATCCAATCACTTACCACGCTTTTTCGATCATTACTTTATCTCGGTCCGCAACAAATCCCAGCCTTAGATGGTCAACCAGCATTACAAACCATAACGACTAGGAGATCTCTATCTCCGAGCATTGATTGGCTGGCAGACCACGTAAAGTTGACACAAACAAAACAATCATCTATTAGCAGCGGTCCATCTGCATTTAGCTCCATAGAAACTATCAACATACCTTTACCGTCTGAGAACTCCACTTGGATTCTGGATTTTATCTCGGCACCTGAAACAGCCCGCCTACAATCGTTCAGCAGTTCGGTAACAATTCCTCGCATTACAGTTCTAGCATCCAGTATTTCCCTACTTGTAATATTTACTATCTGGCATTTCGCTACCGCCTCTTCAGCGCCTGTCGTCCTCTTTCTTGTAATCGCAGCAGGATTGGTCAATAGGCGGGTTTTACTTCAATGTTATCAGAAGGATTCTGTTGTTGCAGAGAAGGAAGCCCTCATAACCCGTGAAGATCGGGAAAGCCGCCTTTTCGACTCTCTACAGCGCAGTATAAGAGATAGGCAAAGCAAAAAGAAGGACTTGCTTGCTGAAGAAAGCAAAAAGAGGATGGTTCTTACAAAGCAAATGTCGGAACTTCAAGGAATAGAAAAAACTGAAAAGAATGGAGTCGAGGCACAGCTTAAACAGAAACTTGATTCAATCAATAATCGTCGGCTAGGATTAAATCGTGAAGAGGCAGATGCTTTACGAAGAATTCAAGAAACCTTCGGATACGAAATAGCCAGACTCAATCGGGAATTAACATCACTTGTTCAAGCCGAATCGGATGAGATGTCGAAGGCTTTGCAAACAATACAGAATCAATTCTTAAAAAATCACCTAAGTCGCTATAGTATTACGTATGCTTCTATTTCTGGCATTGGGGAAAAACTGAAGGAACGCCTCTTAAGCTCAGGTGTCCATACAGCATATGAGGCAGAGTGGTGGAGAGTCATACAGGTTGAAGGGATTGGACATAATAAGGCAAACGCCATAGACCGCTGGCGAGAATCTATCCTGATCAATGCTAGAACGAAAATGCCAACTTCGTTAAGTCAATCAGATGTCAACGGCATAAAGCAAAAGTATGAGTCCCAGAAACTCCAATTAGAAAATCAGAGAGATGATATAAAGCAACGCCTTGCCGCGCAAGAACGCACAATCAGGGAGCAATATGTGACAAAAAGAAAGGCGTTGAATATTGAACAATTGGCTGCACAGACTAATTCAACTCAGGGATTGCGATCAATCACAAATAAGTACGTCCAAGAGTATGCGTCCATTTCTCAGAAACTGGTCCAGTTAGCAACAGAAGTAAAGACCGAATCTCAGAAGATCGCTGAGGATACTTCAAAACTCCAAAAACAGATGTTTGATTGTCACTGGCAGCTTGCGAAAACTCGCCGTGAACTGAAGGCATTTGAAAACGTATCCTTTCGCACTTATCTACGTTTCGTACTCTTGGGCCGGCACGCAAGATAAAATAAAAGTTGAATAATCAACTATACTGCATTACACCCCTTGCTGTTGAGGAGGGCAGCGCCTTTCTCAGGTATTGGTTGATTGCAACTCCCGCTCTGGCTGGACTGCTACGTTAGCAACGAAGAAGGCCGCGCTAAAGGTTGAACCAGCGCGGCCCTCTCTTTGATGTGGCAATCAACCAGAATTGCCTATAATCGAATGGCAAACGGCTTCAGGCTTTTCTGAATGATGCGGCAAATCCGACCGCTATGCCCGTAGCGATAGCCAGCAAGAGTTCGAGCAAGCCAACCAACTTCGCGCCGCGCCCTGCGAGGTGCATGTACTTCGCTCCTTCGGCGGCAATCAGGAAGACGATGCTCCAGGCCAACAACGCTTTTTGCATCCCGGTAAGATTCTTCATCACAGACCCTATCGCTTCGGCGAAGACGGTGAGGGTAACCCCAGGTCGGCTGGCGCGGCCTGCATACGCGACATAGGATTCAGCGAGAACCGCACAGGCGCGGGGCCACCATACATGGTGATGACTTTCTTGATCGTCTCGTCCTGCGCGGCGCGGAAGGAATGCGCCGAGCCGCCGCGATTGTATATCACAAACAGCAGAGGGCCGCGCGTCCGTGTATAGGCGACGCCTGCCAGCGCGCTGACTCCCGAAAGCGTTCCGGTCTTGCCGACGACTGCGGCGCGATAGGCATCCGTGAATCGGCGTTGCAACGTCCCTGCGTCAACCCCGGCTACAGGCAGAAGCTGATCAATCGTCAGCCCTTTGCCGTCCAGATAAGTAATTAGCTTGCGCAAAATCGTAATCGTGCTGCGCGGCGAGATGTAATTCGCGCCCAGGCCCGACGGCGTGGCGAACTGCACTTCGTCGTCTTTGAACCCGACTTCCATCTTCAAAAATCGCTCGACGGCATCCGGGCCGCCGACGAGATTGCCGATGACGGTCGCCATCCAATTATTCGAGAAATCGTTCAAGCCTTTCAAGACGCGCAACAGCGGCAGCGACGTATGCACCGCCAGCGGCTTGAGCGATACAGTGTTCACGGTTGGGCTGGTGATGGTTTGACCTGAAATCTTCAAAGACGGCGGCGCGGCCATCTGGCCGTTGGCGGTTGGCTCGCCTTCAGCCATGCGCATCGCTTGAAAACGCGGGTAAGCGTTCTTTGCCGCAGCGCTCCAGGTATCCGACGACAGGGCGCTGCGTAGCGCCTTCGCCGAAGCGTCAAGCGAGGTTGAGAAATTGAAGTAAAAATGGCCGAGGACGTAAAAATTGCCGTCCACTTCGCGGATGCCTGCGCGATTGAGCTTGTCGGCAATCATCATCGCGTTCTCGAAGAAGAACGCCGGGTCGCCGCTGCCGATCACATAAAGCGAGCCATGCAGGATGCCTGTGGTCGAATCAAGCGCGCCGTCTGTGTATAACGACGTGCGGAATTTGAAATCCGGGCCGAGCCGCGAAATGGCGGTCAGCGAGGTTGCGACTTTGGTCACAGAAGCCGGATTGAAGAGCCGATCAGCGTTGTGTTCGGCCAGAACTTCGCCTTGCATTGTGGCAACGATGAAGCCCTGATTTTCGGCGCTGAACCCGCGCGCCGCGAGGCTGTCAGCATAAGCCTGCACCAGCGGATTCATCGGCGGCGGTGCGGCATCGCCGGGAACCTGATTGGTGAGCGGCGTTGTCGGGTTGCCGAGCGCTTGATTCAGTTGATTGGTTTTGGCCTTATCAGGAGTCGGGATAGGCACGGCGCTGGCCATCGCCAATGGCCGGTTGGCTTCTGGGCCTGTGGCAGACATCGAAGGGGTTGCCGACAACGTTTGCGGCGGCGTCAAGGGCGCATACTGTTCTCTCGACCATTCCTGTGTCAGGAAGTTGTGGACGCCGGCGCTGTGCCCGCCCCCACCGATGGCGCTGACATTGTGTCGCGTCCAGCGCGAGCCGCGATAGCGGCCACGTCCCCGCGCGACCGTGCCGCGACCGTGCCGCCCGCGACCGCCTCTGGCCGAGACCCTGCTCGCCCTGCCGCCGCGTTGGCTCGCTCTGCTGGTTCGAGCCGACGACTTGCCGGCTTTTCTTGCTGACCCTGAATGGCGAGACCCGGCCCTCCGCTTCACCGGCGCAGCCATTGCAAGCGAAAGCATCAGCGTGATCGTGAGAATTGCGAAGAGGATGCGGTAGGGAAGGAAACGTGATCTCATAAAACAAAAAACCATCCTAGTCAGAAATGCTTGTCCGCGACTCCGTCCATCGATCAGGTCGAAGCCCCGAACGCCTTGCCAATCGGTCTATCCACTGGCGAAGCTCCAGTGGATCTTGCAAAAACTCAATTGGTGATCGTCGGGGGCTAGGACCATGCGTCCCTTAAGGCATTCCTTCGTACAATAACATAGCTTGCAAGCAGATGCTACAGGATAATAAAAACGCAATAGATTCCCCCATGTTAGGCAGCGGGCAATGCCTTTGCCAACCATTCGGGCTCCACACATAATCCAATTGAATGTCGGGACGGTCTCGTTTATGATGAACCCACCTGCGCTATAGAAACCGGCTCGGATGGCCCCGCAGCCGGTCGTGAGCGAATCGCCCCTAGTTTTTCAGGTTGTAATAACCGTTCGCCCCTGGCCGCAGGACTCCCAATAAATGTGGAAGGAGCAAAGACCCCTCAGTCTTTGTTGTTTATGCGAAAAATTTATCTATTTGGCGAAATCAACAATGAACGCGCCGAAAAATTTATCGCGCAGCTTCATGAACTGTTCGAGCAATCGAGCGAACCGGTAACCATCTATATCAACTCGTGCGGCGGCTCAGTCACTGACGCGCTGGCCATCTATGATGTGTTGCGCGCTGCGCCATGCGCCATCCACCTGATCGGCCTGGGGAAAGTCCATTCGTCAGCCATCACGATTCTGCTGGCGGCGAATAAAGAGAATCGCGCCAGCTATCCCAACACGGAATTCATGTCGCACGACATCTCTTGGAAGAGCGACGGGCCGCGCGCTTATCTTAAAGACCGCGTCGATCAACTGGAGCGCACCGTCAAGCAACTCCTGCGGGTTTACACACGCGACACCAAGCTGACAGCCGAGCAGGCGAGGCAGATGTTCTTTGCCGACATGGCCGATCATTACTTCAATGCCGATGAAGCGCTGGAGATGGGGTTCATCTCAAAGATCGTTGCCGGCGAGATGGCTGTAGGTGCGACCGTGACGAATGTGCCAGTCGTTGAAGCCACTGCCGCGCAAGACGAAAGCAACGCCATCAATTCATCGCTAGAGGCATAGCCATGCTATTCGCTGAAGCGTCACGCACGCTGAAGGCGACGTTTGCCTGGCGCTGCAACCGCCATTGAGCCGTCGCCAGTTTTCCGCAGCCTCGTACTCAGCGCCATTGATTTCATAGGGTGGTGCGAGGCGGCCACAGCCAGCCATCTGCTGCGCCCATCATCCGTCTGCACAGCCGTCTGCACAGCGAAGCCTAAAAACCGCTCTCTGCCTGATCAACCGAACGGCTCACCGCTTGTAAAAAGTTTGTAATGTTTCTTCAGCCGCCAACCCCGGCGGCGGTGCGCTCGTTGCCGGCAGTCTCTGTATGTGATAACGTAGCCAGCGCTGCCGTCCGGCGAGCGAACCGCAAAGGCAATGAGGCGCGCATCGCGATTTTGAGCGCGTTTTTCCTCCAGCCGGGCAAGAAGCGCAATCCACGCTGATGGCAAGCAGAACGTAACGAGTAGCCGCACATGAACCCGCTAATCATCTCACTTCTGATGGCCTTCGTCGGTCTAACGCCGTCCGTCAAACCAATCGATGCGGCGCAAGACGATGGCGTCGGCCAACCTGGGTTGGTCGTGCTGCGCGGCCATATCATTTGCCTCGACGCCACAGGCAAGCGGCTTGATGCCTTACTGGCTTGCAACGGCCCGAATGTGCGCTACTCGCTCTCGGATAAAGATGGCAAATTGCATGACTTTTCGGCAATCGATGCGAGCGCGGCGATCTTCACCGATGTGCGCGTTCGCCAGCGCGAATTGCAAATCACCGCCCAGGTGACCGCCAAACATCAACTCGAAATCGTTCGCGTGCAATCGATTCGCGAAGGCAGGCTTTACGACCTGTACTACTTCTGCGAACTGTGCAACATACGGGCTTACGCTCCCGGCCTCTGCCCGTGTTGTCGCAATGAGATGGAATTTCGTGAAACGCCTGCGACCGGCAACTGAGTCGCAGATTGCTCAATCAGGGAGGCAACCGATGCGTGATGATGATGACAAGGTCGGCGAGAAAGAAGGCATCTCCCGGCGAAACTTTCTTAAAGTATCGGGCATCTCTTTGACCGTGCCACTGGTGCTTGGCCCGCGTCTGGTGCGGGCCGGCGGCGCAGATGTCAAAGTCTTCGGCCCCGGCAAGGTTCCAATCACTCTGACGGTCAACGGCAAGGCGATGAAAGCGGAAGTCGAACCGCGCGTCACCTTGCTCGAAGCCTTGCGCAATGACCTTGATGTGACCGGCGCAAAGCGCGTTTGTGACCGCGCCACCTGCGGCGCTTGCACCGTCATCGTTGACGGCAAACCGGCATATTCCTGTACGGTGCTGGCCCTCGAAGCGCAGGGTAAGTCCATCACGACTGCCGAAGGGTTGATGCAAGGCGATAAGCTGCATCCTGTACAGCAGGCGTTCATCGATAACGACGCCCAGCAGTGCGGTTTCTGCACGCCCGGTTTTGTCGTCGCCTGCAAAGCCTTTCTCGACAAACATCCGAACCCGACGCCCGAACAGGTAGAGAAGGGACTGGGCGGCAATCTCTGCCGTTGCGGAACCTATATGGGCATCCGTGCGGCGGTCTTGCAGGCAGCCAATCAACCGAAAGGAGGGCGACGCAATGGCTGAGTACAAATGGCCCGATGCCGACAAACGCAGCCTCATCGGCAAGCGCATCTCGCGTGTAGACGGCCCGCAGAAGGTCTCTGGCCGCGCCAAGTATTCTTACGACATCAACCGTCCGGGAATGCTCTTCGGCAAGATCGTCCGTAGCCCGCACGCGCACGCGAAAATCACCAGCATTGACACGAGCGCCGCCGAACGCCTGCCCGGCGTCAAAGCCGTGCAGGTTGTACAGGAAGCTGGCAGCGAATTGTTCTGGGCCGGTGCTTCCGTGGTCGCCGTCGCCGCAGTTGACGAAGCCACCGCTGAAGACGCGGCGCGCGCCATCAAAGTCGTCTACGAAGTGCTGCCACACCTCGTCAATGACAAAGACCCCAAGGACGCAGGCAGTAACGCGCGGCCTTCTGCCGCACAGACCTCAGGCGATCCGGACAAAGCCTTTGCCGAGGCGGAACTCACCGTCGAAGGCTTTTACGGACTGCCGGTGATCACGCACTGCTGCCTTGAGCCGCATGGCTCGGTGATGGAATGGGAAGGCGAGCAGAATGTTCTGGCGCATCATTCGACACAGGCGGTCAGCGGCGCACCTGCACAGATCGCCCGGCCACTGGAAATCCCTGCGGCCAACGTCCGCTGTGTTCAAGATCACATTGGCGGCGGCTTCGGCAGCAAATTCGGCCCCGATGAATGGGACATCACCGCCGCACGGCTGTCGAAGAAAGCCGGCAAACCTGTGAAGATGTTCAACGAGCGCGACGCCGAATTGATGGTCGCCGGGGCGCGGCCTTCGGCTTATGCGAAAGTCAAAATCGCTTTGAAGAAGGACGGCACGCTCACCGGCTGGCAATCGGAATCGTGGGCCTCCGGCGGCATGGGCAGCGGCGGCTCGCCACCCTTGCCTTACATCTTCACCATACCGAATCAGCGCAAGCAGCACACGGCCATCGTCAACAACATTGGCAGCGCCCGCGCCTGGCGCGCGCCCGGCCACCCGCAGGGCTGTGCCATCACGATGACCGCGCTTGAGGATGCGGCGGCGGCGCTCAAGATGGACGCGCTCGAATTCTTTTTGAAGAACCTCGATCTGGCCGGCGCACGCGCGCCGATATATCGTGAGGAACTGGCCATCGCTGCCGACCTGATCGGTTGGAAGAAGAACTGGCATGAGCGCGGCGACAAGACCGCCGGGCCGATCAAACGCGGTTTGGGGCTTTCATTACATACCTGGGGCGGCCTCGGCCATCCGAGCGATTGCGATCTGACGATCTATCCGGATGGTTCGGTTGAACTGAAGATGGGTACGCAAGACCTCGGCACAGGCACGCGCACCGCCTTGATGATCGTCGTCGCCGATTCATTAGGCTTGCCGCTTGAAGCCGTCAAACTGACGATTGGTGATAGCCGCTTGCCGGTTTCGGGCGGTTCGGGCGGCTCGACGACCATCGGCGGCGTCAGCGCCTCGGCACGCCGCGCCTCGCTTGATGCGCTCGACGCGCTGTTTGCGAAAGTCACGCAATCGCTCAATGCTGACCCCAACGAACTCGAAGCCGTCGGCGGCAAGATTCAAGTCAAAGGGCATCCCGACCGCAGCCTGACCTGGCAGCAAGCCTGTCAGAAACTCGGCGGCATGCCGTTGACCGTGCGCGGCAAGAATCCCGGCCCCGGCAGCCTCATCAATCAAGGCGTCGGCGGCGTGCAGATGGCCGATGTATCGGTAGACGTAGAGACCGGCATCGTCAGGATGAATCACCTGGTCGCCGTGCAGGATTGCGGGTTGATCATCGATTTGAAGACCGCTGAAAGCCAGGTCTTTGGCGCTTTGATTATGGGCGTCTGCTACGCGCTTTATGAAGAAAAGATCATGGATCAGCGACTCGGTCGCATGCTCAACCCCAACATGGAGTTCTACAAGCTGGCGGGCATCGGCGACATCGGCGAACTCAAAGTTCACATGATGACCGGCAAAGGCTACGACGAGCGCGGGGTGATCGGCTTAGGCGAACCGCCGGTGATTTCGCCGGGCGCGGCCATCTCGAACGCCGTCGCCAATGCCATAGGCGTGCGCGTGCCGACGCTGCCGCTGACCCCGGATAAAGTTCTGGCGGCGCTGGAACAGAAAGGAGGCCGAAAAGATGCGAGCATTTGAATACGCCAGCGCAACGACCAAGGAGCAAGCCGTCCAACTGCTCGGCAATAGCTGGGACGATGCGGCTGTGCTTGCCGGCGGCACCGATCTGATCTCGCTGATGAAAGACGACGTTGTGCATCCGAAGCGGCTCGTCAACATCAAGGAGATCAAAGACCTGCAAGGCATACGTCTGGCTCAACCGCTGCGCTCGAAACCGGGAAAGGTTTTGACAATCGGCACGTTGACGACGGTGCAGGAGTTGATCGATGACAGCCAGATCAAGAGCGGCTATCGCGCACTGGTGCAGGCCGCTGAAGGTATCACCAGCCCGCAGATTCGCGCGATGGGCACGGTCGGCGGCGAGTTGTGTCAAAGACCGCGCTGCTGGTACTACCGTGCTGGCTATGGCTTGATGGCGAAAGAGACAGGTGGCGAGCCGTTGGTGCCAGGCGGCGATAATCGTTATCACGCGATTTTGGGCAACGACGGGCCCGCCTACTTTGTCAGTCCGTCGAGCCTGGCTCCGGCCTTGATCGCCTATGACGCGAAGCTCGTGGTCTTTGGCCCGAAAGGCGCGCGCGACGTATCGGCAGAGCAGTTTTTTGTGATACCGAAATCCGAAGACGACCGCGAGCATGACTTGAGGCCGAATGAGATCGTCACGCTCATTATGCTGCCTGTCGCAGCGGGCATGAGAGCCGCGACCTACGAAGTGCGCCAGAAAGATGCGCTCGACTGGCCGCTTGCGGCGGCGTCGGTGGTTTTGCAGATGAACGGCGACAAAGTGAGCGCAGCGCGCGTTGTGCTTGGTCACGTCGCGCCGACGCCGTGGCGCTCGCCTGAGGCCGAAGCGGCGCTCGTCGGCAAGACGATCAACGAAGCGACGGCGCAGGCGGCTGGCGAGGCGGCGGTCAGCAAGGCAAAAGCGTTGAGTAGCAACGGCTACAAAATTCAGCTTGCGCGGGTCGCGGTCAAGCGCGCGATTCTCGATGCGGCGCGAGGAGGTGTCAAATGATCACCGAAGCCGAACGCTTCAACATTCACCACCCGGCCCTGTGCCCTTGCCTGCGCTGGAAGGGAATGTTCATACAGGTCGAACATGATCCGTCTGTGCCGCCTTCAAGCGACGGCCATTTCTGGTGCGTTTACACGCAGACCTGCATGGGCCCGGACGGTCAACTCGCCGAGCCCGTCAACTGCATCTCAGGCGACCGCGCCTGCTACGGCACAGGACGTGTGTAGCAGTTGCCGATTGGCAGTTGCCAGTTCTCAGTGATAAGTCGAAATGGCTGCTGATAACCGGCAACTGCTATGCGCCTTTCCTTGACCGTCGCGCAGGGCGGCGATACAGTCGATAGAAGACGGACAGTTCATCAGTAACAAGAGGAGTGGAAGTTATGCGTAGAATTTATGCTCTCGGTTCGCTGGTCATGGTCGTCCTGGCGCTGGCTGCGACAGGCCAGGCGCAGCATATCAGCGGCGATTACATCGAGACGCGCAGCGCCGATGTCTGGACAGGGCCGTGCGTCGCCAATGGCGAAGTAAACCTCGCCGGTGACCAGGCGATCCTTGCATGGCGCGTCAATAAGGGCGAATGGAATGGCGTGGCGCTCGATGGCCTGAGCGTCGTCGGCGTCGTCAAAGCCGGTGCAACCCTGGGCGATCAATATAACAATCCCTACCCGGCGAAAGCTGTGCTGATCGTTGATCAGAAAGCCAGCGCCGAACAGCAGAAAGCCCTCGTCGGTTTGGCGCAGGCAATGGCCGGCGAGTTGTTGAAGAACATCGTTCGCGTCGAGGTCGCGCCCATCGAGTTGCAGGTAAACAATGCCGGCGGCCATTATGACAAAACCATGCTGCGCGCCGGCGACCTGGCGGGCATCGAGACTCGTATGATTGGTAAGAAAGATCACCTTTGCGGCAACGAAGAAGTTTACTATCAACCGCTGGTGACGATGAGCCACGCTATGCCTGCGGTGGCCGAACTCGATCAATACCAGGGGCCAAGCCTTGGCGTACGCTGGACGGTACATGGCAAGCGCAGCGCCTTCGTCGGCAGCTTTTCGCTTTAGCCAATACTTCACCAGGATAGCGGGTCGGGAAGGGGGCTTGCCCCCGCCGCTGCTCATCAAGCCAGACGGCAGGGGCGACCTGGGTGCAGACCTGACTCGGCTTTCTGTGAGGAATAAGATTGATGTGGCGTCGAACAATAGGTGTCGGGTTGCTGATTCTTGCCGTTTCATCTGCGGCGCTGGCGGCTGATGGCGGCAAGGTTGAGAGCATCGGTGCATTCGCCGATCAGAGTGCGCCCGAATCCGTGCGCAAGGCATTGGCGTCGACTGGTTATCGGGTTGTGCTTGCCGATGGCAACGTGGCTTGCGAGGTCTGGTTTCGCGCGACGGTCTCGACAGGGAAGACCGATGCGTCGGGGGCCGTTTACACCATGCTGCCGGAAGGCGCATTGATTGGCTTGATAACCTTTCCGAAAGCGACGAATGATTTTCGCGGCCAGGCGATTAAAGCTGGCACCTACACGCTGCGCTACGAGGTTCATCCAGCGGACGGCAATCACATGGGCATCTCGCCGATTCGCGATTTTCTGTTGCTCGTGCCGGTCGCTGCCGATCCGAACCCTGACGCCACCTTCAAGTTTGAAGAGCTTGTCAAACTGAGCGCCAAAGCCAGTGGCACTAATCATCCGGCGGCCTTGAGCCTGGTATCACCAGAGGCCGGCGCGGCCACCACATCGGTAACCACAAACGAACACAATCACACCATATTTGCGGCGAAGATCAAGACGGCATCAGGTGAAATTCCGATTGCCTTCATCGTCAAGGGCATTGCCGAACAGTAAGCCCAGGGAGCCGCGTGCGGCGCACCTGGACAATAGGCAAAGGCAATAATCACAAGGCAAGAATGAGAGGAGCCATTCAGATGGAATTGGCAACGCGGCGCTTGCTTTTGCCTTTTGCTTTTTGCTCTTTAATTTTTGCTTTCATGCTGCTCCCGGTTTTTGTTAAAGCCCGCGACACGGCGATTGATGCAGCCGCTTTCGATTTTAAACTGCCGCTCGGCATCACGCGCGACCTGTGGAGCTATTTCGTTCCCAAAGACAACCCGATGACGGCAGAAAAAGTGGCGCTGGGCCGCGAGTTGTTCTTCGATAAACGATTGTCTGCCGATGCTTCGATCAGTTGTGCCGGTTGTCATGCGCCCGAACGTGCGTTTACGGACGGCAAGCGTATCGCAGAGGGTATTGGCGGCAGAACCGGCACGCGCAATTCGCCAACCCTCTTGAACGCGATGTTCAACACCGGCCAGTTCTGGGACGGACGCGCCGAATCGCTTGAAGCCCAGGCCCGCCTGCCGCTGGTCAATCCAGATGAGATGGGCAATCAGACATACGAGCAGATCGTCATGCGACTTCGCGGCGTGCCGGATTACGCGAAAAAGTTTGAGCGAGTTTTCGGCGGGACAATTACCATGGATGCGGTCGCTAAAGCCATCGCCGCTTATGAGCGCACTCTGGTCGCGGGCAATTCGCCCTTTGACCGCTATCAGTCCGGCGATATGAACGCTCTGAGCAGTACGGCGCGAAGCGGCATGATCTTGTTTCGCGGGAAGGCGCGTTGTAATGTTTGCCACACGATCAATCAGGGCTTTGGGGCGTACCCTTTTCTTAGCGACGGCAATTATCGCAATACCGGAGTGGCGGCCAACGTCACGGGATTCGCTGCCGTCAGCCGCCGGGCGATGCAGGTAGCCAGCGACTTCAAGCCCGCCTTGCTCGCAGAGTTGAGCAAACAATCGGATTCACCGTTGCTCGGCAGATTCATCGTCACCGGGAACACGCTCGACATCGGCGCATTCCGCACACCGTCATTGCGCAATGTTGAATTGACCGCGCCTTACTTTCACGATGGCAGCGCCGCGACGCTCGCCGATGTTGTGAAGTTCTATGTCAAAGGCGGAAACGAGAATGCCTTCCGCGACTGGCAACTGGAGCCGGTCGACTTGAGTGATGACGAACAGCATGATCTCATCGAATTTCTCAAAGCCTTGACGAGCGACGAGGCGCGAAGATTAACCGAAGCCGGTTCGAAATAATTCATCAGCATTCATTCATCACACAAATTCACAGCAAGAAGGAGAGGCCGATGAGAACGATTCATCGAGGGCTAGTCTGTGCGCTGGTTTCGCTGCTGACAAGTGCAGGGGTTGTCGGTCAGGACGGCAGCGTTTGGGCGACGAAGAAATCCGCCTGGCAATTACTCAGTGCGGCGCAACGGCAGGAGGTCTTTGATTTTGCCGAAAAGTACAAGTTATACCTGCACCTCGCCAGGACGGCGCTGACCTCAACGCGCGATGTCATCCGTCAGGCGCGCGCCGCCGGTTTTACGGATTTCACCGAACCCAGCCAGGTGAAGCCGGGAGCGCGACTCATCATCAATGGCCGCGACCGCGCGGTCATACTCGCCGTCGTCGGGACAGAAGCCATCACGAATGGCTCTCGGCTGGTCGCCACGCATCACGACAGCCCGCACATTGACTTGAAAGCCCGCCCGATTGTCGCGGCACCCGGCGGCTTTGTACTCTTCAAGACGGTCTACTATGGCGGCATCAAGAAGTATCAATGGGCCAACGAACCGCTCGCCTTGCTTGGCCGCATCGACACCCCCGATGGGCGCACGATTGAGGTCAGCATCGGGTTGTCGCCCGGCGATCCCATCTTCGTCATCCCGGACAACGCGCCGCATTCGGATTCCGAGCTTCGTAGCCGAACTTACAACAACGTGCTCACGGGAGAAGAACTCGATCCGGTCGCCGGCTCAATTCCAGATGAAAAAGGTTCGATTGTCGGCGAGGTCATCCGCCAGATCACCGGCAAATACAATATCAAAGAAGAAGACCTGGTGAGCGCTGAGCTTCAATTGGTGCCGCTGGCCGAACCGCGCGACGTGGGGATTGATCGCGGGCTGGTGGGCGCATACGGCCAGGATGACCGCCTGTCGTCATACTGTGCGGCAACCGCTCTGATTGATCTGAAGGGAACGCCGCGCTTCACGGCCCTGGCTTACCTGTCGAACTTTGAAGAAGTCGGCTCGGTCAATAATACCGGCGCAGCGTCGGAGTTCTTGAATTCGACTTATGCACGGCTCATCAGCGCGCAGCGTAGCGCAGCTTACAATGATCTGGATTTGCGAACGGCCTTGCGCAATGCCCAGGTGGTTTCTGCCGATACCAATGACGGCATCAATCCGATCTTCCCGCAGACTCAAGAAGCCTCGAATGCGGCGCGCTTGAGCTATGGCGTGACGATCAAACAATATGGGCGCGGATTCAACGCCAACTCCGAGTTTACTGCCAAGATTCGCGGCGTGCTCGATCAGAATCAGATTCCCTGGCAGACGCAAACCCCGAAAGTCGATGTCGGCGGCGGCGGCACGATTGGCGGCTTTATGTCGGCGCAGGACATGGAGGTGATTGATCTGGGCGTGCCGCTGCTGTCGATGCACGCGACTTTCGAGATGTCGTCCAAGGTCGACGTGTGGAACTTCTATCGCTTCATGCTGGCGTTTTATCGAAGCTGATTTTCGGGCCGCCACAAAGTCACTTGAATCACAAAGACACCAGGCCACAAAGTATCACGAAGGCTTGGTGCCGCTTTGTGCCTTCGTGCCTTTGTGGCGCTTCGCTACACCCAATCGCAAACCGATCTAAATCTTATGTCCTGCAATCACCACGCTCTTTAACTCGTTCACCATCCTGTCTGCCAGAGCCCCTGCGCTTGGATCACCTGCAAAGCGGTCATAGTATCTGAGCAGATCTTCTCTGAGAGCGGCGACCATTCCTTTTATGAAGCCTTCGTCCGTTAGCTCACCAAGTCCAGAATAGCCTCCGCCCGTGCAAACTCCGCCGACGCAATGCTGGCCGGTGGGACAGTTAACGCCCACAAATCCGGACTGCGGAACGATGCTCTGGTCAGCGATGACTGTCGTCAAAAAGAGTTGAAGTATCATCCCTCCCCGGCGCTCTTTTTCGCCCACGTCGCCAGCCGAATTGAAATAGGTGAGAATCAGCCTCTCTAAAGCGTCGATGGCCTGAACGATCCGGTTACGGTCGGAAACTAGTTGCGTGCTCATAAGCAAAATCTCCTTTCATTCAAGGTTGTGAATTATCGTCAGGAAACACCAACTGAATTGTCTCCCATAGTAAATCATCTTACTGTCAGGAGCCCATCCCAGACTGGAAACAAACAGCCTCGCGTCGTTATTGGAAGTCACCTTTCTTGCTTGTCCTCCGTCGACGGGCAATATCCAAATGTTGTCGCGGCCATCAGCCGACGCCGCGAATGCAATGCTCTTGCCGTTAGGGGAAAGGTGAATGTTGGCGAACGCAGCCGCCTTGATTCCTGCGAGGTGTCGACGAGTGCCGCCTTCCACTGTGATGCCATACAGTTCAACATCAGCCGGCAGTGCGCGGTTGAAACTCGCATTCTCGACCTGCGCCACGATCACTTCGTTGGCTGCTGACCAGCCCACTAAACGCAGAACCGATTCTGTGTGATATATCTTGCGAATGCCTGGTGTATCGGCAACACAAAGATCCCAACTCTGTTTTCCCTCAGCCGGTTCCTCGCTGGTGTTGGTCACGAACGCAAGACGCAACCCGTCGCGAGACCAGATCGGACAACTGACCTGAACATCGGTGTCTACGTTATTCGTGACACGCTTCTCGCTCGAACCGTCGGCGGACACCAACCACAGGTTCGACGCCCCATCTTTGCGCGAACTGTAAGCGATCCAGTTGCCGTCTGCTGACCAGCAGTAGTCTCTCGTCTGATAGCGATTGTAGGGCGGGCCCATCGTTTGTCCGGCATAGGTCACTTTCTCGGCGATCTGTTTAGGCTTTCCGCCGCTGGCATCAATTGTCCAAAGACTGATCTCGCTCCCTGACATACGCAAGAAAGCCAACCGCTCGCCGTCAGGCGACCACTGCGGCTCGAATCCGCTGTCCTGTATCTCCGTATACACCTGACCCCGCCCGCACGGCCCCGTTAGTAGAGCACTCCTCCGTGGATCCCACGCAATCCGGCCATGCTGGATGGAGTGGAAAACCAGCCTGGCCGTCGATGAGACTTCCGGCCAGAACTCCATTCCGATGTCGGCGGTAATCGCGGCCTCCTCGCCCGTCGTCGAATCCAGCGCCCAGATGTCGGACTCGTTCTGCCGGCTGTAATAGAGTATTTCGGAGCCGTTTCTCGACACGTCCCAAACGTCGCCATTGCCTTCCGTCAGGTAGATCAGTTCCGGGTCGCGGCCATCCAGACGAGCCATGTAGATTCGGAACCGCCCGTCGAGTTCGGCGCTGTAGACCAAACGCTGATTGTCAGGCAACCAGAGCGGACGCCGCTCCTCGGCTGAGTCATGCGTGAGCCGTATCGCCTCTCCGCCCTGCATCGGCTTGACCCACAAATCGCGCTGCCCATCCTGCTGATCAATGTAGGCAATGTGTTTCTGGTCGGCTGATATACAAAATTGCTCCGGCGTAATCTTCGCAGGATCAAAGTCCGTCACTCTTGTCGCCGTCGCGGAGTTAAGGTCTAAGGCAAACAGGTTGTGATCACGTTCGTAATAAATAGTTGGCGGATTATCAAACCATCCAAGCAGAGCCGCCTGGCCATTCTTGAGAATGGTCGTTCTCGTCTCCAGACTAGCGAGGTGAGTGATCTGACCTCCCAAAAAAGGGACTTTCCAGATGCCTAGTTCCGCGCCTCTGTCGGAAATAAAAGCGACTTCGCGGCTGTCCGGCGACCAGATGGGCGAGATGTCATTAAATCGCCCCGTGGTAATTTGAACCGGGTGATCATTCTCAACCTGTGTGATGAAAAGATTGATGCCGTCACCTGTAGCCGAATAAACCACGACGTGACCATCCGGCGAAAGCTTGCCGCTCACCAGTCCTTGTGAGCGATCACTTTTCAGACCCGCCACGGTGACTGGCCGCAACTCGCCTCGCCAGTCTTTTTCCTTGTGCCGCAGCTTCATCCAACTGACCGCCGCGACGATGACAACCGCCAGTAATCCGGCTGCCGCGATCTTCCTACGCGCACCCGACTGAATGATCAGCGGCACACGGCGAGTCGTGATACCTGTTTGTGGCATAGCGATTGGTTCCGTCGCAATCGCTTCCTCCTTTTCCTGTCCGATGACCAGCCGCGCCCGCCGATGCCGCTCAACCACCAGTTCGTCTTCTTCTTCGAAGATTTCGTTGACGGTCGCCGTAAAGCGGTAGCCGCGCTTGGTGATCGTCTCGATGTACTTCTGCCCGGTCGCGCTCTCGCCAAGGGTCTTTCTGAGCACCGAAATATTTTGAGTCAGGTTGTTCTCTTCGACAGCCGTCTCCCCCCAGATCTGCTGCATCAACGCTTCCTTGCTGACCACCCGCCCATGTTGGCGGACGAGTACCAGCAAGGTGTCACTGACCTTTGGCTTCAGCGGCACCGGCGCGCCATTCCGCAGCAAGAGCCCATTTTCGGCTTCCAATCGGAATGGGCCAAACACATATAAATGCTTGGCAGGCTTACTCATAACCGCATTCAGAAAGGATTCATAGGATATTCATTTTCTGCTAAGGACTTTTCGTGAGCCCTTCGCGCATTGTTGTGTGCGAGACAGGGCGGTTGGATGAAAAACTCGCGCGCAGTCTAACACGCGCTATCCGCCCTGTCAAAAAAGAAATTAAAGGGCCGCAATGAAAAAGAAGAGGATCGAGATCACCTTCGAGTCGGATGAAGTTCTCATCGTTAGACGGCGGCGGCGCGTTGTGTCGCAGAGCTGTCCGGTCTGTGGAGAAACGGTGATGATGAACCTCAACGACGCCGCTGCGAATTCCGGTATTGCTGCCCCGCGAATCCTTCGCGACATGGCGGACGACCGGGTGCATTTTCTTGAAACAGCCGATGGCGTGTTGCTGATCTGCTACACCTCAATCGTCTCAAATCGCAACCCACATTCTACATAGAGGGCAAAATAGCTAGCTCTTTAGATATTAACTTTTGGCGGTTTCGCGCGGGCCGATGACGCGCCGAAAAACGCCAACCGCATGAACTACCAAAGGAGAAAAAAGACAATGGCAACAACAGAAGCTGAACTGGGAAACCTGCTGCATCTTTCCGCAGTGTCTGGCAACGGGCACCTGTGGCACACCATTCGGTATGAGTCTGGAAACTGGTCGCCGTTTATCGATGTCGAAGGCGAGGCCGGAGACATCGGCTTCGTCGTGATGACCGACCTACAGTCCATGGGTGGGCCGGTTCACCTGTGCGCGATCAATGGCGCTGGCGACATGTTCCATACCTATCGCCGGCCTGATGGCACCTGGCTCCCCTTTGAGGATGTCAAAGCCAAGGCCGGAGATGTCGGCCCCTTCGACGGGCTCGGCATCTGCGCAACCGGCGGATTCCGCGACGGCCAACTGCACATCTTCGGCGTCACCACCCACTCCAACAAAATCTATCACGCGATCCTGAAGGCGGACGGCGCAACCTGGGTCAACTTCATCGACGTCGAGGGTGCGACGCAGGCGGGCGAAATCGGTCAAGTCTATCAAGTGACGTGTACCGGCGATGTCTACCCGGCTGCTTACGATCTTCACCTCTGCGCCTCAACGCTTGACGGAAATCTCTGGCACACGATCCGTGGTGGCGATGGCAGGTGGATGCGCTTCGAAAGCGTCAAGGTGCGCGGGGCGGGCGACCCCGGAAAGTTTATCGATATCACCTGCGAGATGGTCGGCAGGGATCTGCACCTGTTCGGCGTGACTGAGGGAGGACGACTCTGGCACACCGTCCGCAATCCCGGTACAGGCGTCTTCAGCCCTTTCAAAGAGGTCATCGTGGCCGGGGGGAGCGGCTATGTTTACTGGGTTGGGATTGGAGGGAGTAACAGTCTGCTGCAACTTGCTGCGATAACCAGCAACCCGCAACTCTGGCACAGCCTTCGCGACCCGCTCACCGGCACATTCGGCCCTTTCGGAGATGTCGAAATACAGGCAGGAGATTTGGGCAATCCCCTGACCGTCTCCGTGCATGGACTCAACGTCCTCAGTTAGCTAAATCAGGCCACATCAGAATGGCACAAAAAGAGATTGGCCACCGCAGGCACAAAGGCACAGAGAAAAGGCTAAACATCTTTGGTTTTTCTCAGTACTTTTGGTTTCCTCTCTGTGCCTCTGTGCCTGCGGTGGCAATCCCCCGTCTCAATGTTGTGCGGTTCGATTTAGACACTCAAAAGGAGAGAAAACATGACTACATCACTTGATCGTTGGACTGGCATCGCTCGGAGCTTTCCCTTCACGTTGGAGGACTCCTACGATATTGCAGACATTCTTGACACCCCGGATGGGTTCGTCGTTATCCTGAATCGGGAAGAAAATCCCGCTGGCAGCGGAGCGAATCAGCCGGAGTTGACTTTCATGATGCTCCTCAAGATAGCCTTCGACGGGAAGGTCATCTGGCGAATTTCCATCTCCGCTCGCGATCCGAACCAGGGCCCGGAGACCATCTCCTACAGAACGAAAGGTAGCTCCGTTATTCGGACACGCGACGGCGAGGGGTTCCTGGTGACCGGCACCGTTTCGAAGCGATCATCTCCACAGAAGAAGGAGGCGCGCCTGTTCGTCTGCCGAATTGACAAGTGCGGACTGCTTCAGTGGATCAGGACCTATACAGACGACGCAGGCGAGAGCGCGGCGGCAATCAGCATCGTCGCCCTCGACACCCCACTAGGCGACCTGTCGCGGTACATGATTGCGGCTCAAGGGTCATCACCAGACAGCCCGTTCTTCGGCTACTTAGGCCCGGCCTGGGTTTTCGTCATTGACGATGATGGAAACGTCATTGGGGACGGCGTCCATCATTACGGGTTGGAGCGTATTGATCTCGCCAGCCTGCGCCTGCTGCCGACCTTCGGGCCGGTTCTGGTGGGCCGGACTTACAAGCGAGAGTGGATTGGTGCCCTGCACGAGGTGCCGGCGTGGATGCTACGAGTCTCGAACGATGGACTGCCCATCTCTGAGGGCATGTTCCTGCCGCGCGCGATGTGCGGATACCCCAATCCGCAGTTGTACTTCATGGACGTAGCCGAGGGCATGACGCAGGTCGTGGCCGTCGGGCAGCAATACGGTGCTGCGCCCGGAGGGGGAGGAGCCTATGTGTTCCTTGATGGGGTGCCCGGCCCGGAGGGGCGAACCGGTACACCGACTCTGGGACGCGCCCTCGATGATCCAGGCATAAGAGATTATCTGCGCAGCATCTCGGCTCTCACGCTGGAGGATGACACCGGGCACAAGTTCCGACACTTTGCAATTACGGCCTACGGTTGGCTTGCCCGCATGAACGAGGCAGGTGCTTTCGTCTGGGAGAAGACGTACAAGGCCATCGGCCCATCCACATGGTATGTATTCCTGCACGAGGTCGCCTGGAGATCGAACGGTGACATAGTAGCGGGAGGCTTCTTCCTGCCCGGAACCTTCATCCCCGGCAGATACGGCGCGGCCCCGCTCGTATACTCCGATTCTCAACCGGACGACCGCACCATCCCGACGTGCAGCGCACTATCGCTCACGCAGCAAACGGATATGGAAGTGGACCGCACACCAGGCCCTATGGTGAACGATTCATTCACCGTGTTCGTCCAAAATTGGACAGCCGTGGTGGATGCGGACGGGTATGTTGTCTTGTACTGCCATCAAGGCGAGCAAGCGGGGGGCTAGCCGTGCCTGCCAGTCGCCTGACCTATAGCGGTTTGCAAATGAGTGTAGTTTTTGCCACAAGGACACCGAGGCACGAAGAATCATCATGTCCCTGGTATTGCTTTGCGTCTTGGTCTCCTTGTGGCAATTCTTCTCTAATCATCAAGCAATTCCCGAATGGTTGGCTCAAGGGCGGCGCGCATCTGGGTATCCGCCAGGGCGTATTTCAAAACCGTCTTCAGATAATTTACCGGGTCGCCGATGGTCAGCCATTCGCCCTCTTCGACTTTTTGCGCCACCACGCGCCCGCCGCGCCGTATGTATTCGCGCACCGAATCCGTCAGCCATAACTCGTTCGATTTGCCGAGCGGGATTTCGCTGAGAATTTGCATCACATCCGTCGATAAAAGAAACCGTCCGAACATTGCCAGGTTCGATTTCGCTTCTTCGCGCGGCGGCTTTTCGACCACGTCTTTCATCTCATTGATGGCGGTGTCTTCTTTGAACTCGACGATGCCGTAGCGCATGACTTCTTCCCATGGCACTTCCTGAACGCCGGCTACCAGCCCCTCTGTGCGGTTGTGTGTCTCAATCAACTGGCGTGTGAACGGCACACGGGTTTTCAAGATGTCGTCGCCGTAGGAGTAAATGAAGCCTTCATCCTCAGGAATATGCTTGCGCGCCACGAGCAGCGGCGTGCCGTTGCCATAAGGCCCCGCCTGCGCTTCAAAAACGATCTTGATGCCCGCGAGTTTATCGATGAACGCATCGACCGCCGCATATTTGCCGCGCGGCGGCAGGTTCGACAGATCGTATTGCCTGTAGAGGGGGTCGGGATTAGCGCCGGTGACGATGATGATCTTTTTGATTCCCGAATCGATATACTCTTCGATGATCAGGTGGATCGCCGGTTTGTTGATGACAGGCACCAGTTCTTTCGGATAACCGAGAGTGACCGGCAACATTCGCGTGCCAGAGCCTGCCGCTGCGATCACGCCGGTTTCAACTTTCATACCTTTACTCTCCTGAAGATTGTCAATGCCACGTTGGGAAAGTACCACGCACGGCTCCGCCCGCTCAAGCAGCCCTTCTATAGAGCGTTTCTGAAAAGCCCCGAAGGGACATAATTCAATAGCTTGGGGCATCGCCCCAAGATCAGCAGCCGCAACCGGGTAAGCCCTGAAAGGGCGCGATAACCCAGGGGCGGCTCCGATATTGCGCCCTTTCAGGGCTGGTATGCTTAACCTGACTTCTACCCGGCGCGTTGCGCCGGGCTATTGAATTACGCCCCTTCGGGGCTTTCACTGACTTTTCAGCAATGCTCTATAGCCGCGTCGAGTGCTTGGCGGTCTTCATCATCATAAAGGCGTCGAGCGTGCCGTTGTAATAGCCTCCGAGTTGTTCGAGGATGAAGTAACCGTGGCGTTCGTAGAAACCACGCGCACCGCTGTCGTCAATGGCGGTTTCGAGGTAGATGGCGGCAGCGCCTTTCATCCATAACCAGCTTTCGATTTCTTCAAGCAACCGGCTGCCGATATGTTGCCGCTGGCGATGTGGCACAACGTCAATCGTGATGATGTGGCCGAGTTTGCGCGGTTCTGTGCAGGCAGTGACGAAGCCGATGATTTCGCCTTCTTCCTCGGCGACCAGTGTACGGCAGCGGCGCGAACGCAAATAATATTGCAATTCAAGGTGGGAATAGGCGATCTCTTCGCTGAAGGCGGCGTGGTCGATTTCATAAAGCCTGTCGAAATCGGCGCGCTGATAATCACGAATCGTCAAAACCTTGAGTCCCTATCGTTTGGAATTTGCCTTCATTTGTAGTTTGGATGACGTTTTGGTGATTAACTCCGATGGCAAGCGCCTTGCCCGCGTGTCAGGCGTCAGTCGTTGGCTAATTCGATCAGCAGACGATGCGCGCGGTCATCATCCGTCAGTTCAGGGTGAAAAGTAGCTGCGACAACATTCCCCTGCCGCACCATCACCGGCTCGCCTTTGAGAGTAGCTATGGTTGTGACGGTGTCGCCAACACGGGTGATCTTCGGCGCGCGGATGAAGACCGCTTCAAGCGGCCCGCCCGCAAGGGTCGTATCAACCGCGCTGATGAAACTGTCAAGCTGCCTGCCATAGGCATTGCGCGCAACCGCAATATCGATCAAGCCGAGCGATGCTTGCGGCGGATTGCTCACTTCACACGCCACCAGAATTGCGCCTGCGCAGGTTGCGAGTATCGGCCTCGCTGATGCCGCGAACGATTTGATCGCCTCGCCCAGCGCTTCTTCTTCCACAAACTTGAGCATCGTCGTGCTCTCGCCGCCGGGTATGATCAACCCATCTATGTCATCGAGTTCATTCGCGCGCCGCAACTCAATCGCCTCAACGCCGATGCGATTGAGCATTCGCGCATGCGCCGCGAAATCACCTTGCACCGCCAGAACACCGATCTTCATAAATGATGAATGATGAATGATGAATGATGAATCGAACAGTGAATTCACGGTGCGCGGTGAATGATCAATTGCGGCTCGAAGCTTTGCTGCTGCAATTCATCATTCATCATTCATCATTCTGCTGATTACCAGCCGCGCGTTTGCAGCAATTCGTTTTCGGGGAGCTTCGATACGTCAAGCCCGCGCATGGGTTCGCCCAGTTCTTCGCTGGCTTCAAGAATCGCTTTAGGATCGTTGAAGTGAACTGTCGCCTTGACTATCGCGCGCGCCCGCACCGCTGGATCGGACGATTTGAATATGCCCGAACCGACGAAGACGGTTTCAGCCCCAAGCTGCATGCAAAGCGCCGCATCGGCAGGGGTGGCAACCCCACCGGCTGCGAAATTCGGCACCGGCAGCCTGCCATCACGCGCCACCAGGCGGACGATTTCATATGGCGCGCCGAGTTGTTTGGCTTCCGACATCAGTTCTTCTTCGCCGAGGACGGTCAGCCGTCTGATCTGCGAGGTTATGCTGCGCAGGTGGCGCACGGCTTCGACGATATTGCCCGAACCAGCTTCGCCTTTCGTGCGAATCATCGCTGCGCCCTCGCCGATCCGCCTGAGAGCTTCGCCAAGATTGCGAGCCCCGCAGACGAAAGGCACTTTGAAGCGTTGCTTATCGATGTGATGTTCTTCGTCGGCGGGGGTGAGGACTTCGCTTTCATCAATGAAATCGACGCCTAGAGCTTCGAGCACCTGCGCCTCGACAAAATGGCCAATGCGAACTTTAGCCATCACGGGGATCGAAACGACGGCCATGATTTCGCGGATCTTTTTCGGCGAAGCCATGCGCGCAACTCCACCTTCGGCGCGAATGTCAGCCGGCACCCGCTCAAGCGCCATGACGGCGACCGCACCGGCATCCTGTGCGATGCGCGCTTGCTCGGCATTGGTCACATCCATAATCACGCCGCCCTTCAACATCTCTGCAAGACCAGTCTTCAAGCGAATCAAGTTGTCAATCATGGTTCTTTACTCCGTTGGTTAGGCTATCTGTGTTGTGCTGCTCATTCTCCGGTTTCAGGTTGATTAAATATTGTACGCCATTCGTTTCGCCAGTCGGAAATCTCACGGCGAGCGATCAACGTAAAAAGATTTCACCGCGCCCGCTGATGACCACCCCGCCGCCGACGCGCACCCCTGTTACCTCATGGTTCGCCGGATTAACATCAACCTCGATATGCAGCAGGCTCGGACGATGCATCTCAAATCCTTGTTCGCTCAAAATGCGTGTGACCGCTTGAACTTCAACGACACCATGGCGGACCAGATAATACCCGAACGCCCCATTGGCGGAACCGGTCGCCGCATCTTCCATGACACCTGCGGCAGGCGCGAACACGCGGCAATGCACGGTGCTCGATGCCATCTCGTGTTCGCGTGAGAAGACCAACACGGTCTGTGCGCCCATCTCGCTGCTGATGCGTTCGAGCGCACCGGCATCGGCTTTGACTCGCTTGATTGCATCAAGCGACGCCAGCGGCACGACGATTACCGTGAGGCCGTTATAAATTGCCTCGACCGGCAGTCCGGTTGATTCAATCTCCGATCTATCGAGCGACAGGGCTTTCGCCAGTGCTGGAACTTCCGTAATGGTGCCTTTGACAATGGGAATAGGCTGAGTCATCACCGTATGCCCGGCGCGCTCCGTTTGTGTTTCGACTTCGACCGCAATCGGCCCGACGCCGGCCTCAAGCGTGACGATTGTCTTCGGCTCCGACCAATCCTTCAGTCGCTCTGAAACGACGACATAGCCCGTGCCGACGAGCGGATGGCCAGCGAACGGCAGTTCTTGTTCGGGTGTGAAGATGCGAATGCGGTAGTCGCCGCCGCTTTCGGGGGGAAATAAAAACGTCGTTTCGGAAAAATGCATCTCGCGGGCGATCTCCTGCATGGTCTCTGTGTCGAGGCCGCTTGCATGGGTGAAGACGGCAAGCTGGTTGCCGCCGAACTGCTTTTCCGTGAATACGTCAGCAATGATGAAGCTCGTGCTTTTCATAGCAATCTCCGTTTCAAGACATTGGCGATGCGCCGTATGCCTTCTTCGATCATCTCCGGTAGCTGGTTAGAGAAATTCAACCTGATGAAATTGTGGCGCGGCTCATTGGCAAAAAACGCATCACCTGTAACGAAAGCTACTTTCTGTTGGAGCGCCTCTTCAAAGATTTCTTTCGCCTTGATCTTCTCAGGAAACTCGACCCATAGAAACAAGCCGCCTTCGGGGCGCGTCCATCTGGTTTCAGCAGGGAAGTGCGCTTCTATGGCATCGCGCATCCGCATGCAGCGCTCCCCATAGACTTTGCAGAGGTTGGCAATGTGGCCGTCATAATCGAATGTCTTGAGTAAGCGCGCCACGGCGCGCTGTTCGATGGTGCTGGTGTGCAGATCGGCAGACTGTTTGGCGATGACCAGTTCCTGGATGATTTCATCGGCAGCCGTCACCCAGCCGATTCGCAGGCCAGGGCTGAGGGTTTTAGAGAAGGTGCTGGCGCGAATCACCCAGCCCTGCTTATCTAATGCGGCCAGTGGCTGCGGGCGCGCGCCCGTGTAACGAAGTTCACTATAGGGATCGTCTTCGAGAATCGGCACCTGATAGCGACAGGCTAACTCCGTCAAATGCGCGCGGCGTTCCGCAGACAGCGACGTTCCTTTGGGGTTTGAGAACTCCGAGACGACGTAGATCAGCTTTGCCCGCGAACGCCGCAACGCTGCCTCGACCTGATCGGTACGCATGCCGTCATCATCGCTTTCGACCGCCACGAACTGTGCTTCAAACCCGCTGAAAGATTGTATGGCCGCGAGGTAGCAGGGATTCTCGACAATCACTTCATCGCCGGGATCGAGGAAGACTTTGGCCACCAGATCGATGGCTTGCTGCGAACCGGTGGTGACGAGCACGCCTTCAGGGCTCGCATTGATGCCGCGTTCAGCGACGCGATGCGCGATCCATTGGCGCAACTGGGGCACGCCCTCTGTTGTACTGTACTGCATGGCCTGCGGCCCTTCTTCGGCAAAGACCTGGCGATGTGCTTCAGCGATTGCCGCGACCGGAAAGAGTTCCGGTGCCGGCAAGCCGCCGGCAAAGGAGATGATTTCCGGTTGTTCCGTGACTTTCAAAATTTCGCGGACTTGCGACACACCCATGCGCGACATGCGACGCGCGAATCGGTAGGCTGGAGGGGTTCGCTCAAGCGATTGAGCGATGAGAGCAGACGGTCTTTGGTGAACGGCTATGGGAAAAGTCATGAGTGTATTCCCTTTCAGCGACCGGCGGTCGAGACCTATGTACAAGCGGCAAGGCGTAATGCAATATCAACGGCTTTTCTTCAGCGGCTTCTGCTCGTCGCCCGCAGGTTTGACGTAGGTGCTCTCTTTGACCGACGACATCACGATGGTTGTCAGCGTGCGGGTCACACCGGGGACGATCCGCAGAGTTTCGGAGATTAACCGATCAAGTGTCTCGGTATTTTCAGTGACGACTTTCAGAAGGTACGAATCAGCCCCGGTAACGCGATGGCATTCGAGCACATCCTTGTGCAGCAGCATGCGCCTGGAAAATTCCCTGTTGTACTTGGGATGTTCGATGCGCACGCCGATGAATGCCGTGATGTCTTTGCCGAGTTTGCGACTGTCGACGCGAGCCGCATAGGCAGTGACGATCCCCTCCTGCTCCAGCTTGCGCATACGCTCGGCAACGGCAGGCTGCGACAGGCCGACGGAGGTAGCGATTTCCGACTGCGTCATCCGTGCGTTGCGTTGCAGGAGATCGAGAATTTTATAATCTATCGGGTCGAGCATCACGTTGCCTATATTTTCAAATCAATTCTGCTGTCACGCCTATAATATATCTTGTGATAGAATGAGTCAATTGCCATATTCAATCCGAGCAAGCGAACGAAAATAGCTGAACACTGTTATAGCTTCGCACATTTTTCGCCTTGCTTTTGAAGACCAATCAAACTCGATTCAAAGGGTATTGAATGGGATTTCATTGATTCCTGACAATCAGCATGCTGGAGATGCCTTTCCGCCTCTGTAATTTCGCTTGCAATTCGTGTTGGGCTGGCTTAGAATCCCCGGCGACCCCCACCAAACTTCGAGGATTCAAAATATGTTATGTCCTAATTGCCAGAGCGGTATTATTGATCGCTCAAGAAGGCGCGGTTTGCTTGAACGCCTCGCCTCTCGGATTGGTTTCTATCCTTATCGTTGCGCTGATTGCCGACATCGCTTCTTCAGGCACTCAGCGGCGGTGCAACCCACTCGCAATGCTGCAAAGACGTGAGAGTTGAAATACAATGCGCGGGCGATCTTTCGCCGGTTTGCCGAGAGAATCACCCGCCCGTTCAGATTTCGCCTGACCTTACCACCTCAGCATGACGGCTGCTCGTTCTATTCTTCCACTTTGAGCGTTGGTTTTGTTGCCTGCGCCAGCAGACACCGAGCCAGTAATACGTATTGCCGCAGACGCTCCCGCGATCACTATCAACATCTGCTCGGCACCAACATAGAAAATGTAGATCTGCCCTGCCGCATTGTCGCGGGCAAATGCAGACAGAAATTCAACTGCCTGCCAGCAGCGGTTGACATCACCTAAAGCGACGCGCAATCTCAAGCGGGAGCAGGGCGCTGGGAAAGGGCTGTAATGCAGATGAACTGGAAGCTGACAATTGAGTATGACGGCACGCGGTACTACGGATGGCAGGAGCAGAAGAGTGTACGGACGGTGGCCGGCGAAGTGCGCCGCGCTGCCGAGGCGTTTATTAATCAGCCCGCTGAACTCTTTGGAGCGGGGCGCACCGATGCCGGCGTACACGCACTCGCACAGGTGGCCAGACTGCGGGTGACGCGCCATGTGAAGCCTGGCGGATTACAACACGGAATCAATGAGCACTTGCCGCCGGACATCAACATCCTGCGCGTCGAAGAAACCAGCGACCAGTTTAACCCGCGACGCGATGCGGTGGCGCGGTATTACCTCTATCAGATTTCGACGCGGCGCACGGCTTTTGCCAAGAAAGCCGTCTGGTGGGTTAAAGACAGGCTTGATCTCGAAGCGATGCAAGAAGCCAGCGCCCTGTTGATTGGACGGCATGATTTTGCGCGCTTCTGTGATAAGCGAGCCGGCGATCAATCAACTATCGTAGTCATCGAACGCGTCGAGCTTGGACGTGAGGGCGATTTGATCCTCTTCCGCATCGGTGCATCGCACTTTCTATGGAAGATGGTGCGGCGGATCACCGGGGCGCTCGTCGAAGTCGGGCGCGGCGGGTTGCGGATCAACGAATTTCAAAGTTTATTTGAGGACTCAAGGCTCAAGCGCGCGGCATCTGCCTTTGACACAGCCGCGCACACGTCGCCGCCTTCGGGGTTATTTCTTGAGCGCGTCGTTTTTCAAGCCGACGAGCGGCCCGGTGCGCTTGTCCCGGCCCTTGCCGTTCAACGCGCATGATCGTCTCGGCGCATGGTTTTGTATGACCCGCTACTAATGCACGGATTCGGTTTCCTTGGCCTGTTCAACCGAATGCGGCGCGCGCGACTGCTTGAGGTGACGCCACACCCACCAGACGGCACCGCCAACGATGAGAATGCCAATAACAAAATCGAAGCGATGGAACCACGTTTTCAGGGCTTCGTTCTTGTCCCACTGCTCGCCGAGAAGCTGACCGACATAAGCCAGCCCTATGCACCACGGCAAAGAGCCAAGAAAGGTGTAGATGATAAAGCGCGACATCTTCATGCGCGCGACACCGGCAGGGAAGGCGATAAACGTTCGCACGACCGGTAGCAGGCGGCTGGCGAAAACGATGATCTCGCCGTACTTATGAAACCAACGATCCGCCAGATCGAGATCGTGGCGCGACACCAGAATATAACGGCCATACTTTTCGATGAGCGGGCGACCGCCATACATGCCTATGTAATAGGCGATCACCGAACCCAGTACACAACCGACCGCGCCGGCAACGCCGACCCCCCAGAGATTGAAACGGCCCGTATAAACCAGGTAGCCGGAAAAGGGCATGATAATTTCCGATGGTAAAGGGATGCAGGCCGATTCGATTGCCATCAACAGAACGACGCCCGAATAACCAAGCGTCGAAATCGTCGCGACGATGAAACCTGAAAGAATTTCAATGATTTTTGCAATCACACTTGCTCCGTTATTTTTCGCGGCCTGGTTTTATCAATAGCTATTCTCTGGCCGCTAGTCCCCAGCCCTTTAGCTCTTGCCCCAGATCAAGTCGGCCAGCCATAGCGGCCTATCAATTTCACAAACATGCACTGGCCATGATTTTCACGGACCATGCCGCTTTCAGTGCGGATCACGCGAACGAGCGTTTGCTGTTCCTTATCACCAATGGGAATGACCAGGCGTCCGCCAATGGCCAGTTGCTGGACGAGCGGCTCAGGAACCTCCGGGCCGCCGGCGGCGACGAGGATACCATTATACGGCGCGTGCTCGCTCCAACCGATGGTGCCATCAAACCACTTCACTGTCGCATTGTAACAACCGAGCCGCCGGATGTTCGCCTGCGCCGTGCGCGCCAGGCTGCTCAACCGTTCAAGCGCGAAAACGCGACCTGCGACAGCCGAAAGCACCGCCGTCTGGTAGCCGGAGCCTGCGCCGATTTCGAGCACCGTCGAGTCGCGGTCAATTTCGAGCAACTCGGTCATCTGCGCGACCATGTAAGGCTGCGAGATGGTCTGCTCCTGGCCTATCGGCAGCGCGTGGTCGCCATAAGCCTGAGCTTCGAACGCCTCCGGCACAAACCAGTGGCGCGGAATTTCGGCCATCGCCTTCAAGACACGCTCGTCGCGTATGCCGCGATTGCGCAACAAATCAACCATCTTCAGACGCTGTGATGGATAGAGGCTCGCGTTGTAGGATTCATTACTTTTTTGGTTTGATCTCATTGCGAGGAGGTTCCCAGAACGGCTTCCCAGTTTCGTTCCTTGATTTCATTGAGGGCGCGGTAATCGGTCATATCCGTGCGCAGTGGCGTGATCGAAACCAGGCGATGGCGCAGGGCCTCGTAATCGGTGTCTTTTTCTTCCTTCCAGGTCATCGATTCTTCGCCGATCCAGTAGTATTTGCGCTGGCGCGGGTCTGTGCCCTCGATCACCGTCGGGTGGATGATCTTGGTGCCTTGCCGTGTGACGCGCACCCCGTGAATCGGGCCTGGAGGAACGTTGACATTCAAAATCGTTCCGTGTGGCAGCCCATCCCTGAGCACGCGCACGGCCAACTCTGCGGCGAAGCGCGCGGCGAAGCTGAAATCGAATTCGACGCGCTGAACGAGGCTGACGGCAATGCCGGGCAATCCATACATCGAGGCTTCGAGCGCGCCGGCGACGGTTCCCGAATAGTTGACATCATCGCCGAGATTGCCGCCGCGATTGATCCCCGAAAGCACAAGACAAGGCGGATCGTCTTTGAGGATGTGATTCATGGCCAACGTCACGCAATCGGTCGGCGTGCCGTCGACGGCATAGTGCGCGTCATCGATCTTTTCGATGCGCAAGGGCCGCATCAGCGTCAGCGAATGCGAGGCGGCGCTCATCTCGGAAGCCGGCGCGACGACGATCACATCGCCAATCGATTGCACAGCCTCTGCAAGCGCGATGATGCCTTTCGAATGAATGCCATCATCGTTGGTAATCAGTATTTTCGGCATAAATGGTAAAGCCTGGAACCAAGTACAAAGACTTCAACTCTGTCGATCAGCGAAACCGCTTGAAACAAGTACCATTGCACCTGCTTGGATGACGAATTGTTCGACAGAGGCTGTTGCCTTGCGTTCCAGGTTATAAAAGCGATTGTGACTCTCCAGTTCACGCGATGTTTTAATCAAAGCGGTATTATACTTTCCGCTATGAAGACAGTCGAGCGCAAAACCATTGCAAGTCCTCATCGGCTGCTTAAGTCAGTATCGAACTGAACCACATTCGGCCATCTTCGAAATGCCAATGCTCGAACAGCGACGGCCTCCGGCAAATAGGATTGAATCCAGGGCAGTATGAACGCATCTTTGATAAAGATGCGACAAATGCGTTGCGGCGGGCTGATCGGTAAAATCTTTGACTCTTAGTCGTAAGCCACATTATAATGGCGGCGCATTCCTACTGGTAACTGCTTCTCGAATACTCTTCAGGGAAACTTACTAAAAAGCAGGAGTTTGAAATGAGCTTATCTCATAGGGCCTCGCGGAAAATCCCATGTGTCTCTGAAAGCCTGAAGCGGAAAAGATGGCAGCAAAGATGGCAGCGCGGGAAAATCTTGTTTAGCCTATGCTGTGCGATGCTTGGCGCTCTCGCCAATCAACTCTTAACCAGTGCCGGTTCAACGGCAAACAAGTCAGTTGCGAGTAAGGGAACGTTGAGCGAGCGGCTACCCCTGCGTCACCTTGCGAGCGGCCAGGCGAGCCCTATGGGCGAAGTCGCTGACATCGTTACAACCTATAACGGGCCGAAAAACTTATGCATGGCATTGCAGGGAAAACGCGCGCGCGCCTTGTCGTTGGCGGCGGCGGATTTTGATGAGGATGGTGTGCCGGATGTGGCGAGCGGATACGGTTATTCGCGTCGGGGCATCATAACAATTCAATGCGGCAATGGGGATTCCATCTACCCGAACTCGCCTGAGGCGGCGCGACATAAAGCGGAGGGCACGTTCACAGAATTGCCCTTCCGACCTTCTGCGAGAGTCTTTGAGGTGCCAGAGTCCGCAGACTTTATCAGCGCAGGTGATTTCGATGCCGATGGCCATTGTGACATCGTCGTCGCCGCTTCCGCTGGAGATAAACTCTATCTGCTGACGGGTGACGGGCTGGGCGGCTTCGCTCCTGCAAAGGCCCTTAACTTGCCGGGCAAAGTCACTGCGATGGCGGTTGGCGAGATGAATCGGCCTGATGGATTGGAAGATTTAATTGTCGCTACTGAGAGCCGGAGCGGTTCAAGTGTGCTGGTGTTCGAAGGCCCGGAAGGGGCTCTGAGAGCCACACCTGAGGTTGTTGATTTGCCTGCGAGAGCCACATCGCTGGCTCTTGGGCAATTGGATGATAGTTACGAGATTGATCTCGCCATTGCCGCAGGACATGAGTTGATCGTTGTGGACGGGCGCGATAGAAAGTCGTCGCTTGATGAAAAGAAACGAGCCGAAGTCAAACCGGCGGCGATTCATCGCCGAGCTTTCTCATTTGAACTGCAAGCCGTCGCTGTAGGAGATTTCATAGGCAACCAGACGCCGGCCCTGGCCGTGTTGTCAAAAGATGGTGAGGTGCATTTATTAAGCAGGCCGCATGAATCCGGTCTACAGATCGACGAGTGGCCGAGTGATATACGGGTCAATCGGGTCTGGAATGAGTGCAGTCATCTCGTAAGCGCACGAATGTCGGGCGCGACGGCAGACGATCTGGTTGTCGTCGATACGAAGAGTCGTCACCTGCATCTATTGATGCGCGATGCAGCAACCGCCTCGCAATCATCCAATCGATCAGCCGAAGAATCGGCCCGTTACACCGTACCAGAGACACTCGACATGGATGCCGGGCCGGTGGCGGCCTTATCGCTGAGATTAAATCCAGATGCGCTGGATGATCTGGTTATGCTGGACGCCACACAAAACCGTCTGGTGGCGGCAATGACCAAACCGCAAGCGGTGATGACCGTGACCAACACAGACGACAGCGGCCCCGGATCGCTGCGCCAGGCGATACTTGACGCCAACAACCGCAATGGCACCGACACCATCAATTTTCGAATTGCCGGAGCGGGTGTGAAAACCATCAATCTCAAGACAGCGCTGCCGGTAATCACCGGCCCGGTGACCATCGATGGGACGAGCCAGCCGGGATTTGCCGGCTCGCCGGTGATCGCTCTCAGAGGTGGCGGTGGCGACTCGACGATAACGATCATGGGTGGCCGAACGACGGTGCGCGGGCTAGATATTTGCAGCCCGTTTATAGGATTCGGCCCTTACGACATTGAGATCGTCAACGCCGGCGGCAACCACATTGAAGGGAACTTCATCAGTGAAGCCGGCATCGCGATCAGGTCTGCGAACAATGTCGTCGGAGGTACGACCACAAACGCCCGCAACACCTTCGCGTTGCATGCGACTGCCATAGGGGTTTTAGTCTCTGGAGGGGCTGCGACCAACAACACTATTCTTGGCAATCTCTTCGCGCCTCCCGCCAGCACGTGTAAGATTGCATTGCCCCCATGCGGCGGTACTGGTCTTTGGATAGAAAAAGCCAATAGCAACACTATAGGCGGGACAACCTCTGGAGCGCGCAATGTTTTTTCAGGCTCAATAGAAAGCCAAAATATCAAAATATCTGGAGCAACAGGCAATTTAATCCAGGGCAACTACATCGGCACAGATAGTAGCGGATCAATCACCTCTGTAGGCTTCGCAGGGATTGCCTTGTTCGGAGCACCTAACACGACAGTCGGCGGAACCACGCCTAATGCGCGAAATATAATATCCGGGCATCTTGGGCCGGGCATAGCCATCTCGTCTGACCCAAATATCTCTAATGGAATCCAGATACAGGGGAACTATATCGGCACAGATGTGACGGGGAGCCATGCTCTTGGCAATGGATCGGGGATAACCGTCTTTACGTCGCCGGGCACGACAATTGGCGGCGCAACGGCTTCAGCGCGCAACATCATCTCCGGCAACCAACTGGACGGCATCGGTATAGGCGTTAGTCCGGTAATCCCTTGTGTTCTATTGCGAGTCGATCCAGGCGGCTCTGATTACACGATACAACAGAACTATATTGGGACGGATGTTTCCGGCACGCAGTCGCTGGGTAACGGCGATAATGGAATTTTGGTTCTATCCGGTACGTTTTCGCATGAAATCAATAGCAACCGCATTGCGTTTAATGAAGACGGGATCAAAGTGACTGAAATCCTAGAAGGCTTGAACACGCGGTCCGGTTTCAGCATCAGAATGATCTCCAATGCGATTTTTTCAAACCGCCGGTTGGGCATCGAGCTTGGCGACAACGGCGTCATTGCCAACGACCCCCGCGACGTTGACACAGGTGCTAATGAGCGCCAGAACTTTCCTGTGCTCAGCGCCTTCACCCCGACTAGCAAAGTCTCTACAGATGGCGATTTCACCGCTAAGGCAATCAACTCGATCAACTTCACGTTTAACAGCACGCCGCTACAAACCTTCACCCTTGAATTCTTCTTCGGCAGCGCTTGCAGCGGGTCAGGGGCGCAACTGATCGGATCTATTCCGATACCGCTCGGCACCAGGCAAGTGACCACCGATGCCAATGGCAACGCGACGGCGACCTTCACCTTCAGCTTTCCGAGCAGCGCTGCAAGCGGCTGGGTCAATGCCACCGCGACCAACTCTGCGGGTAACACCTCGGAGTTTTCCGAGTGCCGACAGGTGATCAATGCCAGCCTGCCAATCCTCACAATCGTCGCAAAACAAGGCAAAAAATTATTTGTCAGCGGATCGAACTTCGAGGAAGGCGCAAAGCTCCTGCTCAACGGGGAACCACAGAAGACCCTCTTCGATTCGGCGATCCTGATCATCGGCAAGAAAGCCGGAAAGATCGTCAAATCTGGTGACAAGATCAAAGTGCGGAACCCCGAAGGCATCGAGTCCGCCGAAATCACCTTTCCTTGATCGCGCCGGCGCAGCGCGGCCTTGGCAAGAGAATCGACCGACAGGCCAACTTGCCAGGCTCAAAGAGACCCAAGCCGCAACCGCCTTGAGCGAGTCATTGCAAATAATGGATTGTCGTATTTTTTGTGAATTGGGTTACATTCAACGGTGAGGGATTGATAGCGGATTTCGTTAAGGGATTAGTCGCTTCAAAGTCCGAAGCGTGCAGGCCACACCACGTGCAGGTTCCTTAACCTGTAGCCCTCGGGACGACTGGATTCGAACCAGCGACCTCTTCCACCCCAAGGAAGCGCGCTACCGGGCTGCGCCACGTCCCGTTCTACTGAGAGCAATTTGCTTCAATGATCAACGGTTGATGCTAGCATCGGCATTCAGGATTGTCAATAAATCCTCCAAATCGCGTTTGATGACGCGAAAGGCGCGGTGAACTTGTGGCGGCAACTCTTTGCGATTGGACGGCGGCGGCGCGATGGCTTCGGGCTCCGCCTCTTCCGCAGGATGCGGGGAGGCGAGCGCTTCGATAGTCGTTAAAGCAGGGGCGGGATCAGCGGTCACAGGCAACCTCTCAACAGGTTCGGCAACCGGCGTCTCTTTTGTCGAAACGCGCGTGCGAGTCGAGCCGCGCATCTCGTCGGCGAGCTTCTTTTTCGCGCCGGCGATGGTGAATTTCTCTTCGTAAAGGAGGTCGCGGATGCGCAAGACCATCTCGACATCCTTGCGCCGGTAGACGCGCTGACCGGCGCGGTTTTTTTGCGGCGCGAGCATCGGGAATTCGGTCTCCCAATAGCGCAAAACGTGCGGCTGTACTTTGATCAACTCGCAGACCTCGCCGATTTTGAAGAAGAGCTTTTCAGGAATTCTTGAGAGCGTGCTCATGCTGGTAGTCCACGCCTTTCAGCCAAGCGCATTGTCGCTCGTCGTTTTGAATTTGCGCGCCTGACCTCTGGTCTTCAGACCGAGCGCATCGAGCGCGAGGGCCTGAAAACGAGCGCGCGTCGAGCTGCCAACTCAATACGTTCGCCGGTGATCGGGTTGCGGCCCGGTCGCGGCTTGCGCGAAACGACTTCGAGCGTGCCGAAGCCGACAATGTGAATACTCTCACCTTCAACCAGATGCTTCTTGATTAGATCGAAAACCTGGTCGACATATCGCGCTGCATCGCGATTCGTCATCCCGCCATGGCGTTCATAAACCATGCGTGCCAAATCGGCCTTTGTCATGCCAAGCCTATCCTTGCTCGTAAATCGAAGCACGCGGCCAAGCATCCACAAAGAGACCGGTAACTTCCACGGGGCTGAGCCCTATGTCTGCCTTATGTTATGCATTCTAAGTGCCAGTGTCAATTGAATTGCTGGGAAAAGCTACACAATTGCAGCGAGTTAGATGATCGAAGCAAAAGAATTACCGCAACTGTTGAGAATGGCCGGTTGCCGCTTAATCCGACGTTGAGCCGGCGGCGATGGGCTGATCAACGGGTGCAGGACTGATGATGGAATCGAATATTGCAGATACCCCGAAGAGATCGCTAAACCATACAGCTTTACGTTCGGCTGACCAGATTTCCAGATCACACTCGCCGTCGGCGGCAATGGTGAACGTGACAATCTCGCCGCTGACTCTGCAACGCAGATCCTTGATTGCCTGGCGATGAGCCCGGTCAAGGCCATCGGCGACCTGCAAAATGGCCGCGAGCTTTAGCACGACGGGCCGCTCCAATCGGTCGAGTGAATAATAATCCTCGTGTTCCTTCAGGACGCGCAGGTCGCCGGTCGCCTTCGGCATCGAGCCGCGATGATAACGGACGACCGTCGCCATCATCGCAATTTCCGAGCCCGTAAAGCCCGGCATCTCGGCGTTCTTGATTAGATAGAGACCATGCTTGTGATGATTGTTGTGGGCGATGTGATAGCCGAGGTCGTGTAGCAAAGCCGCATACAGCAGCAGTTTTCTATGCTCATCCGCCAACTGGTGAAGCTCGCGTGTATCGTCGAAGATGCGCGCCGCCAGATGCGCGACATGATGCGAATGTGGCGCATCATACCCATAACGCCGCGCCACCGACAGCACCGAGCGCGCGCGCACGTCGAGCGTGGATTCATCAATAGTCGCCAGAATTTCGAGCCGGGTGATCACCCCAAGCGAAGCCGTCCGGGCACGGTTCTGGCCTTTTTTCTGCGCGGCGCGATTGTGCAAGTAATTCAGGATGACGCCTTCCCTAAGCGCCCAATCGCAACTGGCAATCTCGTTCGCGCCCAGTTCGCCGAGGATGGTTTCAACCAGCAAGCCGCCGGCAATGATGATGTCGGCGCGGGCTTTCTCGATGCCGGGAACCTGTCGCCGCTCTCGTTTCGTCATCCGTGCGAGTTTGCGGTTGAATATACGAATCTGATCCAGAGTGATGGTTTCGGTGAAGCCTTCGAACTCCGTTGCTGCTTCCAGGTGCCGCGCCGCTTCCGCCTGAATGATGGCGCTGACCATGTTCTCGACGGTGCCCGCCGTGCCGATGACAAAATCGAAGCCGACTCGCTTGATCTCCCAGACGACGCGCGCCAGGTCAGCGCGCAGATTGGCGATCAAACGCTCGCGCTCTTCAATGGATGGCGGGTCAGTGCTGATGAATTTTTCGGTGAGCCTGACCGCGCCGATACGCATCGAATGCAGCAACTCCGGCTCGCCGCCGCGCGTCAGTATGAACTCGGTCGAGCCGCCGCCGACATCAATGATCAGCGCGCGGCGATTGTTGAAGTCGATTACCTCAGAAACCGCCAGGGCAATCAACCGCGCCTCTTCAATGCCGGGCAGTAACTGCACATCGAGGCCGACTTCGCCGCGCACACGTTTGATGAACTCATCGGCATTGCGCGATTCGCGCACGGCTGCCGTCGCGGTCGTCAGGATCAGATCCACCTTGTTGGCCTCGGCCATCTTCTTAAACCGCGTCAGAGTGGTAATGGCGCGGTCAATCGCTTCGGGAGCCATGTGGTGCTCGCGCAAAGTGATTGAGCCGAGCCGCACCATCTCCTTTTCGCGGTCGATGATTTCCAGATGCTGGCCGCGCATGGCGCGCACGATCACCAGATGTATCGAGTTTGAGCCGATGTCTATTGCCGCAAGTTTCATTCAGGTTTGATGCTTATCGGTGTGGCATTCGGCCTATCAGAGTAGGCGGTCATTTTCTCACAAATCTACAAGAGGTCTAACTCCTCCAGAATCTGTTTTCCCGCTTCAGCTTGATCCTCTCTGACCATTAACCGAGTCGCCTGGGGAAGCGGGACGAACCGATGTGAGAACTCTCCGTGGAAATAGTAATCTATGTCGGCCTCATCGAATACTGATCTGATGAGTGCAATGTGTGCCTCGCCTCTAACCGTCATGAGTTCCACGAACTCATGGTACTCAAGTTCAGGTTCAGGAGGCAGTGTGTCCACCAATGCAACTTTGCAATCGGTACATTCCGTAAACCCTTCTCTGTATTCAGAGACACAGATTGGACAGAACATAATCTTTCCTCATTCGTTCTCGTCGAGGTGAAAAAGATCGTGGACGAGGCGCACGGCGCGGTCGGCGTCACGGCTGCTGATCGCGCAACTGATGCGTATGTCGGATGTCGAAATCATCTTGATATTAATGCCGTCTTGTCCGAGCGCCGCAAAGATGCGCGCCGCCACATCGGGCTGATCCATCAGGCTCGCGCCGACGACGCTTAACTTCGCCACATCTTCGTCGGCCAGTACGCCTTCGGCGTTGATGCGCTCGCGGATCTCTTCGAGCGCCTGCCGCGCCGCCGCCAGATCGCCGCGCTTTACAGTGAATGTAATGTCATTTACTGAGCGATCCTCGTGAAAGGCTTGTATGATCATATCGACATTGATGCGCCGGTCGGCAAGCGCGACAAAGATGTCGCCGGCGATGCCCGGTTTGTCGGGAACTTTCAAGATCGCCAGCCGCGCCTGCTCCTTGTCAACCGTAACGCCGCTGACTGGACGATAGATCTCCATCTCGTCTGCTCCTCTCAGAATCGTGCCCGTGTGTTCGGGATCAAATGTGTTGCGCACGCGCAGCGGCAATCGATGTTTACGGGCCAACTCGACAGCGCGCGGATGCAATACCTGAGCGCCGACGCGCGCCATCTCAAGCATCTCTTCGTAGGCAATCTCGTTCATCAATGTGGCGGTCGGCACGATGTTCGGATCGGCTGTGTAAACGCCACTGACATCCGTGTAGATATCGCATACCTCCGCATGGAGCGCCGCCGCCAGCGCCACCGCCGTGGTATCCGAGCCGCCGCGTCCCAGCGTCGTAACGTCGCCCGCCTCATTGATGCCCTGAAAGCCCGCAGCGACGACCACATATCCATCATCTAGAAAGTGGCGGATGCGTTCGGTCTTAATGTCAACGATGCGCGCCGTCGTGTGCACGCTTTCGGTGATGATGCCGAGTTGCGCGCCGGTCATCGACACGGCTTTGCATCCCAGATCGTTAAGCGTCATGGCGACAAGCGCGATTGAAATCTGCTCGCCGGTTGCCAGCAGCGCGTCGTATTCTCGCCCTTCGCGGGCCAGCGACGCCTGATTCGCCAGTTTGACAAGGTAATCGGTCGTATCGCCCATCGCCGAGACGACGACCACCACCGCCGCGTCTTTTGCGGCGCGCGCCACGATATTCGCGACGTTCCTGATGCGCGCGACCGATTTGACTGAACTGCCTCCGAATTTCTGAACAATCATAATCGGGGGTCGGGGGTCAGGGGTCGGGTGACGGTCAAAGATGGGAGGATGCTGTTATAGCTTCCGGCCCCTGGCCTCTGGCCCCCGGCCCCCTTCATTCAAATACGCGCAGAACGACGCCGACTTCGCGGGTCTTTGCCTGCGCTTCGATTTCGCGGATGGCGCGCATCAAGTTGCGCTCCTTCGTATGGTGCGTCAACAGCACGACGGTTGCTGCGCCGTCTCTGGCGATGCCGCGTTGCAGAAAGCTATGGACGCTGACTCCGTGGCCGCCGAGCGCGTGGCCGATGTTACCAATGACGCCCGGCGTATCTTCGGCTTCGAGGCGAATGTAAAAGCAACTCTCGGCGTCGTCAACGCTGCACAGCGGCGCTTCGCCCGAAGCGATGATCGGCTGAAAATACGGCGCGAAATCGGGCAATCGCAGGGCGCTGGCGAGATTGATTAAATCGCCAACGACGGCGCTCGCCGTTGGCATCTGGCCAGCGCCTGGGCCTACCAGCATAACTTCACCAACCGCGTGGCCTTTGATAAAGATGGCGTTGTTCGCCCCTTCAACCGATGCCAGCGGGTGACGCACGGGGATGAGCATCGGATGAGCGCGGACATCGAGACAGCCATCGCCGCGCCGCGCTAATCCGATCAGCTTGATGCGATAGCCGAACTCGCGCGCCATCACGATGTCTGTATCCGACAACTGCGTGATGCCTTGCCGGTAGACATCATCCGTGTGAACGAACTTGCCGAAGGCCAGCGATGCCAGAATGGTGATCTTGTAGGCGACATCGAACGATTCGACATCATTGGTCGGATCGGCTTCGGCATAGCCTAGGGCCTGGGCGTCGGCGAGCGCCTCGGCGAAATTCTGGCCGCGCTCCTGCATCGCCGTCAAAATGTAATTCGTCGTACCATTGAGAATGCCGGCGACGCTTTGAATCTCGTTCGCCTGCAAGCCGCGTTGGATAGTTGAGATTAACGGGATGCCGCCGCCGACGGCGGCTTCAAACAGCACCGTGACATTGTGGCGATGCGCGAGGTCAAAGATTTCCGAGCCGTGTTTGGCGATGACTTCTTTGTTGGCGGTGACGATGTGTTTGCCCTGGGCGATGGCGTTGCAGATGACTTCGTGTGCCGGATTGGTGCCGCCCGCCACTTCAATAATGATTTCAAGCTCCGGGTCGTTGACGAGATCAAACGGCTGATCGGTGACGCGAATCGCCGAAAGATCTACCGTACGCGATTTTGCCTTGTCGCGTATGGCGACCCATTTGACGCGAAAGCGCGGATCGTGTTGCAGCAGTTTGATGACGCCCGTGCCGACCGTGCCGAGTCCGATCACGCCGACGCTAATTTTAGCCATTGGCTTACCTCAGCTTTGCTTCAGCTTCCCTATATTGGCGGCTAGGAGAGCGTAGCCGAATGGCGCGTCTTTGCGCAACTGTTTCGATTTTGAATGCCAGGCGACCGCAGCGCCACGGTTCAAAATGTAGTGGAAACCTGCTGTGGCCTACGACGAGTCTGCGACGATTGAATAAACCTGAGCCGGGCCGATGTTAAACGGCGAATATTCTCCAGGGCGGGTGCAAACATGGCCAAGGCAACTGGACATTTTTATTTTCGACTTTGCACGCATCCTTGATTTTGACAATGCAGGCCCGCGTGCCTAGAATGGACACTCATTCTCATGAGGAAAGGAAACCGCATCTCGAAAGTCACCACGCGGACGGGCGACGCCGGGCAAACGGCGCTGGTCGGCGGCGCGCGCGTCAGTAAAGCCAGCCTGCGCGTCGAAGCCTATGGCGACGTAGATGAATTGAACAGCCTGCTCGGCCTGGCACGAGCGCGGTTGACGGATGCACAGATTGATGAGGCTCTCGGCCTCATTCAGAACGATCTCTTCACGTTGGGAGCAGACCTGGCGAGCCCTGCTGAGATCAGCGTGCCGCGAATTAGCGACTCCTTCGTAGCGACGCTTGAAGGATTCTCAGAAGAATTTCTTAAAGAACTTGAACCGCTCAAGGAATTCATCTTGCCGGGCGGTGCTGAAGCGGGCGCTCTGTTGCACGTCGCCCGCACCGTGGCGCGTCGCGCCGAGCGTCGCGTCGTCGCGCTTGCCGAACAGGAGCCCGTGAACGCCGCGACCATCGTTTATTTGAATCGCCTGTCCGACCTGCTGTTTATCATGGCGCGGGCGGTCAATCGCCGCGCCGGGGTTCCTGAAATGATGACCGATTTCAGCAAAAGGACGAAGTAGGGGCCGGATGTCGGGGGCCAGGAGCCGGCTTGTTCATTCCAGCCGATCCCTGACCCCCGACCCCTGACCCCCACAGCTATGAGTTGGTTTAAAAGAAAAGATAAACCCAAGCAAGTTGATCCCGGCGAAGAGAAGACGGTTCGCACAGAGGGGCTGTTCGTCAAATGTCCCGGCTGTGAAGTGATGCTCTTCAAGCGCGAAGTTGAGGAGAATCTCAACGTCTGTCCGCGATGCAATTATCATAACCGCGTCAGCGCCAGAGAGCGATTGCGCCTGACCTTTGATGACGAGGAGTGGATTGAGCAGGACACCGGGCTGGCTTCGACTAACCCGTTACACTTCGTCGATACGAAAAACTATGAGGCCCGGCTGAAGGCGATGCAGATGAAGACCGGCTTGCTTGACGCCATCATCACGGCGCAGGGCGAAATCGGCGGCCATCCGGCGATCATCTGTTCGATGGAGTTGGAGTTCGTCGGCGGCTCGCTCGGAGCGGTTGTCGGCGAAAAGATCACCCGGGCGATTGAACTGGCGATACGAAGGCGCGCGGCGGTGATTATCTATTCCGCGTCGGGCGGCGCGCGCATGCAGGAAGGCGCAATTTCGCTGATGCAAATGGCGAAAATTTCGGCGGCGCTGGCGCGATTGGATGAAGCGGCTCTGCCGTTCATCTCGGTGCTGACCGATCCGACGACCGGCGGCGTAACGGCAAGCTATGCCATGCTCGGCGATCTTAACATTGCCGAGCCGGGCGCGCTGATCGGCTTTGCCGGGCCGCGAGTCATCGAACAAACGATTCGTCAAAAACTTCCTGAAGGCTTCCAGCGTTCCGAGTTTCTTCTCGAACATGGCATGCTGGATGCCGTCGTCGAGCGCAAAGACATCAAGCCATTCATCGTCAACTCACTCGATTTCATGTCGAGTCAAGAGGCGAAAGCGAATGCTGAGGGCAGGGGATAGCCTTTGGCGTTTGGCCTGGTTTCTTCAGGGCGTTTGATGTGCAGATAACGCGCATTGCAATAACGAAAGGAGCGCTGAGCGCTAGGCCCTGCGGGCTGAGTGAAGGAGGCTTGATGTATGATTCCTTCGCTCAGCGCTCAGCACTAGTAAACACCTGCAACAGCGCAAGACGGCTTCTCAGTAATGGATTTCAAGCAATCGCTCACCTATCTTTATAGTCTCGGCCATGAAGTTCTCGCCGCGAAGTTCGGGCTGGAAAACATCCGTTGTCTGCTTGATGCGCTGGGCCGCCCGGAGCGCGCTTTCAAGTCGGTGATAATTGCCGGGACGAATGGCAAAGGCTCAACCGCCGCGATGCTTGAATCCGTCTTGAGGCTGGCCGGACACCGCACAGCGCTCTATACCTCTCCGCATATGGTGCGTCTGGAGGAGCGCATTTGCGTCGCTGGCAATGAAATCTCTGAAACCGATTTTGCGCGCCAGGTCGGACAAGTCCGCACGGTCGCCGAAGCGCTTGTCCATAGTGGCCGGCTTCCGGCCTTGCCGACATTTTTCGAGCAACTCACGGCGATTGCGCTGAACTATTTTTGCGAACGTAAAGTTGAGCTTGCAGTGTTGGAGATCGGCGTTGGCGGCCAAGAGGATGCAGTCAATGTGGTCAACCCTATCGCCACGGTCATCACGGCGATTGATTACGATCATCAGAATCTGTTGGGCAATACGATAACCGAGATCACCTCGGTTAAAGCGGGCGTCATCAAACCGGCGACGCCGGTGATTATTGGCCGCCAGCGGCATATAGCGGCGATGGAAGGTTTGATGCGTCGTTGTCTAGAGATTAAGGCGCTGCCAGTGTTCGCCAACGAGCCGACGAATGTGTCGCTGAGAGACGATGGCCAGGTCGCCTTTGACTATGACTCATCGCACAACGAATACACGCGCATCGTGCCTGGGCTGAAAGGCCGCCACCAGGCTGAGAATGCGGCTGCTGTAATCGAAGCGTGCGAACTCCTGACTGAATTAGGCGTTGTCATTGCGCGCGAGGCGATTGTCAAAGGGCTGCGCCGGGTGAATTGGCCGGGCCGGCTTGAACTGGTGGATGGCCGGCCCTGCCTATTGCTCGATGGCGCACACAATCGCGCGGGAGCGAGATGCCTGCGAGCTTACCTCGATGAATTCTGGAACAAAGGCGTGGTGCTGATCTTCGGCACGATGAGTGATAAAGATATTGCCGGAATGGCGGCGGAACTCTTCAGCGCCGCAAAGACGATTTTTTTGACCAGATTGCCTGATCCGCGCGCCGCTACGCCAGAGGCCCTGAGCCGGCTGATGTTGTCCCCTAAACTTAACCTCATCGCCGCAGAGTCTGTGCAGCAAGCGCTTTCCTGGGCGCGGCGCGTGACCCCGCCAGATGGATTGATTTGTGCGACCGGTTCCCTGCAACTGATTGGTGAAGTCAAACGCCTGATTGAAACTGAAAAGGACAGCGTCGAGACCGAGAATCAGTGATTCCTGTAGACCGCTCTCCTTCGGATTAAGCGATTGAGATACACCGCCCGTTCGGTCTGAGCTTGCCCCGGCGCAATCAAGGTGAAAATGCTAAGAACTCCCTTTCTAACGGCAGTGATTCAGAGAATCGCGCCTTTGATTGCCGCGACCGTAATCGTCGAACCGGAGTATCAATATGTCGGACAGATTACTTTTCAGAATGGCAGAAAAACTCTGTTTCGCGGAGCCAGTTTGGCGATCAACTCGCAGAGCGCCGCAGAGATCGCGCGCGACAAAGGCTATGCCAGTTTCTTTCTTAAAACCCTCGGCTATCAGGTTCCTCAAGGGCAGACCTTTTTTAGTGAAGCGATGAATCGGCGTTTAGCCGTGAAGCGCAGTCTTGACGACAGTTTCGCTTATGCGAAAAGTTTGCGCTTCCCGGTGATCGTTAAACCGAATGATCTGAGCCAGGGAAGATTGGTTGCAAAGGTGTATAACAAGCCGGAATTTTATGCGCAGGCGAGGCGGATCCTGCGAGAGACCGATGTCCTTAAAGTTGAGCGGTTCTACTCCGGCAACGACTATCGAATCGTCGTCCTCGATGATCGCATGGTTGCCGCCTATCAGCGAATCCCTTTGCAGGTGCGGGGTGATGGCCGCTCGACGATTGGCGCTCTCGTCGAGATGAAACAACAGCGTCTACGGGCAGAGAACCGACCGGTGATTATAGATCCGAACGACTCAAGAATCAGAATGAATTTGCGGCGGCAGAGGTTAAGCATGGAGAGCGTTCCGGCGCTTGGCGCGGCAATCCCGCTTCTGGATAGCGCGAATCTATCGAGCGGTGCCGATGTCCGCGATTTGTCGAAAGAGATTCACGATGATTTCTGCCGCCTGGCCGTCGCTGTCGCCAGAGATATGCAATTAAGATTTTGTGGCGTCGATATCATGACGAATGATATTAGCCATCCGCTGAAAGACTACATAATAATTGAAGTCAACGGTTCGCCAAGTTTGGAGAACTACGCCTTGATTGGTGATCAGCAGAGGCAGAAGGTGGATGAGACCTATCGCAAAATCTTAGAGGCGATAGCGAACGACACCAGGGTTCTGTGATGATCTATAGCGGTTTGCAAATGAGTGTAACCTTTGCCACAAAATCACCAGGGCACGAAGTATCACCATCTCCTTTGTGTGCCTTTGTGACTTGGTGTCCTTGTGGCAATTCTCCGGCTAAGTTGATCTGCAAACCGCTCTAAGGGGTGAGGTTTTTCAAAAAAAGTGCAAGCTCCGTGGATCGTTGCCGCGCAGCGTCTGTGCCGCTTCGATTGATAAGAAGAGACCGCCAGCCACCATCACCGTCATCTGGTTTTCAACCGCTTGCGCACGCGCCATGAGCATTGCTTCTTCGATAGTCGGAGCCGTCGAAGCCGCCAGATCAGGTCTCGCGCTTTGAACAATGCGAAGAATTTTTTCGGTAGGCGACCCCTTATGATGAGCGCGCGTGCAGATCACCGCATCTGCCATCGGCAGCAGTCCTTTGACGATGCCTTCGACATCTTTATCATAAGAAACCCCTGTGACCAGCAGTATGCGCTTTCCCCGCAGCGCGGTTTGCGCGGTGCGTACCGTGGCGGCTATGGCCTCAGGCGTGTGACCGACATCGATGAAAATATCAGGGTTGGTCGCAACCCGCTCGAATCGCCCCGGCCAGCTTAAAGAGCGCATGGCGATTCGCACAGCTTGCGCCAGTTGCGCTTGTGTGACGCGAGGCTCATGCGCCTGAAGCCATTGCTGAACCAGCAGCGTCGCAACCGCGACATTGGTTATCTGGTGGTAGCCCTGCACCGCCATTTGCAGAGCCGGCAACTCGATGCCGTCAACCGTCAGGTCGACTTCCATGTGTGTGTCGCCGAAGACGACTCGACCCGCCTGACTATGCGCGGCGGCAGCGCGTAGGGTTAGATTACGCAAAGCACAATACGCTTGAAGTCGTCGCAAGACCTCCGCATCTATCGCGCCGGCGATGATAACTCCGCCTTCCGGGCAGAGGTCGGCTTTATCGTAGGCGATCATTTCAAGCGTGCCGCCAAGCAATTCCGTATGCTCAAGGTCGAGAGAGGTCAAGCCAATAATCTTACCGGGTATAATTCGCGTTGAATCGTAACGCCCGCCAATGCCCGCTTCAGAGACCAGGACGCGCGGCTGCTTTCCGGCAAAGTGGTGCAGGGCAATGGCCGTGAAGGCTTCAAACGCGCCAATCGCATCATCAGGAAAGCGAGTCTCGTACTCATCTCTTTGTTGAAAAAACCATGCGACCGACTCGGCAAGCTCCGCATCCGCAATGGGCTCGCCATCCATCACGATGCGCTCATTGAACTTGATCAGGTGCGGCGAGGTATAGAGGCCGCAGCTAAGTCCGAGTTCGCCAAACACGGCGGCAACCATCGCGCAGACGCTGCCTTTGCCATTCGATCCGGTTATCTTAATGGCGTCCAGATGTCTCAACCAATCGGTTTGCAACAGCGTGCGGCAAAGCGCCAGCATACGATGCAGGCCAATGCCCTTGCCAAACTTTGGAATGGCCAGCAACTCTTCCTGAATTCTCAGATCGAAGGGGTTAGAATCATCCATGATTGGTTTCCGAATGTTGCGCCAGATCGTTTGGTTTTGCGGTGGCCGCCAGATAAGACTTCATTTCACCGATCATAAAGATTGAGCCTGCGGCGATCAGCGTGCGGTCGCCAAAGCCCTGGCGATCACTGAAATATTCGATGGCTTGTCGTGGCGACGAAAAGCTTTTCACGTAGCCGCAATCGGCGGGAAGCTTTGTCGCAATCGAACTCGCAGACCGCGCGCGATAGAAGCCTTCGACGAGATAAATCTCCGGGGCCAGGCGCGACAACTGCGGCAGACAGGCTTCGTAATCTTTCCCCAAACTGGCTCCATAGAGAAGGACTCTCTCGCCGTAAGGAACCAGATCTTCCAGCGAGTCAACCAGGGCGCGCAGACCTTGATCGTTATGTGCGGCATCGAGGATGAGACGCGGCGCAGTGTCACAGACTTCCAGTCGTCCCTCCCAGATGGTTTGCTCGACACCCTCAAGGCACGCGATGCCGTCAACGATTGCCATCTGCGCCAAAGCTCGCACGGCGGCGGTCGCCGTCGCAAAGTTGCTCACCTGATGCCTCCCCAAAAGCGGAAGAACGATGGAGATGATTGTTCCATCAGCCTCAACCTCTATGCTGGTCGGATGCCTGAGGTCGCCGAGAATGACACGCGCGCTATCGACCCGCGCCTGGCACACGGTTATCTCACGGACATGGGAGTCTTTTTCAATGATGGCTCGAAGGTCGTGCGAAATATCCGGGCCGAGGATAAGCTGTTTGACGCCGCTGGCAATCCCTGCTTTGTCAGCGGCAATGGCCGCAAGCGAGCCGCCGAGTTGTTGCTGGTGGTCGAGGCCGAGGCTTGTGATGACGGCGATCTCCCCCGGCAACTCGCTGGTTGCGTCAGAATAGCCGCCGACGCCGGCTTCAAAAATGGCGGTGGTGACACGATGTTCGTGGAATAGAAGGACTGCCATTACAATCAATGCCTCAAAGAAAGAAGGAACATGCGATTCGCCCCGCTTTGCCGCCAGTCGCTGGGCGGCGCGCAAAACCTCCTGGGCAATGTTGTCAAGCGCATCGAGGCTGATCTCAATCCCGGCAACGCGAAAGCGCTCGGTGATTCGAGAAAGATGCGGCGAGGTGAACATGCCGACTCGCTGCCCCGACCATTTCAGGCACGCCTCAAGCATCGCGCAAACCGAGCCCTTGCCATTGGTTCCAGCCACTTTGATGATGTGCATTTCCTGAAGAAAGTGTTGATAGGGCGCGATCAAAGCGCGAAATCGCGTGATGCTTGCAGACCGCCCTTCAGTTCGCCCGGCGGTGAAGGTTAATAATTCAAGTAGAGCGCGCGGCCAGTTCGGTTCCACTGACCAGAATAATAAGATTGACATGGAGAAGCGTCAACGTTGGGGTGTGAGCTTGCCGCCGCGCCCATGCAGATGGGATGGGTTGCGCTCCTATGGTATTCTCGCATGGCGCATTCGCGATGCGCCCCCGATAAACTCTGAAGCGTGACGATATAAATAGAATGACACACGAACTCATAAAACGTGATTACCAATACAAAGGGCGCGTCCTCGATCTGTCCATCAGCCGTTACGTTTCGGCGCACAGCGGAGAGGTCGATATCGAAGTGATTCATCACAATGGCGGCGCTGGCGCGCTGGCGGTGTTTGATGACGGCACGGTGGCGCTCGTTCGGCAATGGCGTTATCCCCTCGGTCGTTATTCGCTGGAGATTTCAGCGGGTCGCATCGAGCCGGGCCATTCGCCGGCGGAAACCGCTGAACGCGAGCTTGAAGAAGAGATGGGCTTGCGCGCCCGTGAGTTCATCAAGCTCTCAGAGTTCCAGGTAGCGCCCGGCTACTGCGAAGAACGCATATGGATCTATGTGGCGCGCGGGCTGGAGTCGTGCTCGCAGAGGCTCGACGACGACGAAGAGATAGACGTTGTGCGGATGCCCTTTGCCGAGGCGTTGATGAAAGTCCAATCGGGAGAGATTGACGACGCGAAGACGATCATCACCCTGCTGCTCGCTGCGCCGCTTTGCAAGGGAGCGTAATCTTTTCTGACCGTGAAGCAAAAGCTGAAGACGATTCTAGTTTACCTCTGGGCACCATTTGCGAACTTGCTGTGGTACACCCACACGGTTGTGATGGCGACGATCTCACTCGTCCTCTGGCCGTTTGACCGCAGCGGCGCGATGCAGCACTGGTGCGCCCGCTGGTGGTGTCGTTTGATCGCCATTTCGATCTTCGCGCGCATACGTGTGCATGGCATCGAGAACATTCGCGGCGATCTGGCCTACGTTTATATGGCCAATCATTCCAGCCTGATCGATACGCCGGCGCTCTTTGCTTACCTGCCTTATCAATTCAAGATCATGGCAAAGAAAGAGTTGTTTTATGTGCCGTTCATGGGCTGGCATCTGTGGACATCGGGCAACTTTCCCGTAGATCGCAGCGATGGTCGGAAGACAGCCAAAAGTCTCCGAAAGGTGATCGAAGGCGTCAAGGGCGGCAAGTCGCTGGCGGTCTTTCCCGAAGGCACACGCACGCCCGATGGCAACCTTCAAGATTTCAAGCCTGGGGCTTTCAAAATCGCCTTGCGCGCCGGTGTGCCAATCGTGCCCGTGACCATACGCGGCACGTTTAAACTATTGCCGAAGACGACACTGGCACCACGGCCCGGAAGAGTAGATGTGATAATCGGCAAACCGATTGCGACTGACGAGTACAACGAAAAGCGGCTGCCGGAATTGATCGCCCGCGTCCGTGCGGCGATTCAACAGAATTTAGAAGCACCGCAATTTGAGCAAGCGCCGGCTCGGCAACTGGCGGAGCCTTCGGCTCGATGAATTAGCATTCGATCAACAGGTGCATGCTCCATCCCAATTTAGATTCGGAAAGTGAGGCTGTTTATGTCTAATCCTGCGAACGCGACCTCCTTGAAATCAGAGACCCCCGGAATGCTGCTGGTAGTTTACTTATGCCTCGGCCTTGCGGTGACCTCGTTGTCTTTACTTTTTTCAGTGATTCAAATGATCGCCCCGGACGTATATCACTCCATCGAAATTCTGGTTAGCATCATCTCTCTGACAGAGCTTCCGATGTGGGGAATCGCCGTCATCCTCTTCCTGATATGGATGTATCAAGTGCATAAGGATCTCCGGGTGATCTTCAAGACGTATTCCATCACTCCGGGAGGCGCGCTTGCCCAACTGATGATCCCCTTTTACAACCTGTGGGGGATATGGAACGTCTTTGCGACCTTCGCAGACAAATTGAAATTACAAGGCGGAAAGTTGGCGGAAGCAAGCTCTATCCTAAGATTCCTGCTCCCCTCGCTATATGCCGTCAGTATCGCCGCTCGAATCGCCGACAGGCTATTGCTCGTGCAGGAACGGCTGAATGAGCAAACCGATGTTTCAACCCTCATGACAGTAACCCTTGGGCTAGAGGTTCTGTTGTGGGTGATCTGGCTGGCAATGACTAAAGTTATACGGCAGGCGGTGAGGTATAAGTTTACAGAGGTGCAATCAGATTTAGCTCAAAAAGCGACGGGTGTTTAAAACTTCTCTATTCAATGTTATTCAGCCGCAACCCTTGCCACATAACGACCGTTAAAGTAGAGTCGGATGTATTCACATGATTGAGAGAAATAGCGCATGATTGAACCGCAGTCACACGCCGCATCGTGCCGCGTTTGCGGCGCACCGCTAGGGGAATCCCCACCATCGCAGGCTAGATTTTGCCCGCACTGCGGGGCGTCACAGATAGTCGAATGGCCGCCGCCGGATGCGCAATTGTATCCCCCGCCTGCGGATCAGTATCCCTTCGCGTTCGTGCCGCCAGCCCGTCAGCCGCTCGACCCGGATCATCCGCGCTGGGGCATCTGGACAGGCATCGGCGTCTGGGTTTTCAGTGTCGCCGCGCTGCTCGTCGCACAGTTCGCGGTCGTCATGATTTTTTATTTGATCGACCAGAAAAACGGCACGGCACCGCTGCCCGGCGACCGGGAGGCGCTGCTTGCCTGGTTGATGTCGCCGCGCGTCCTGGCGGCAACCGTATACTCGACAATCGTTGCGCATTTATTGACGGTGATATTCTGCTGGGCCGTCGTGACCCGCTTGCGGTCGCAGCCATTCTTCGAGAGCCTCGGCTGGAACTGGGCGGGACGCTCGCCGTTATACTGGTTGTTAATCGCCATCGCCATGTTCTTCGGCATCGGTCTGGTCAATCGATTTGTGTTTCAACCTCTCCTGCCTGAAAAAGAAACCTCATTCGATCAACTCCTCAAAGCGGGGCCGCAGGTGCGCCTGGCCATAGCCATTCTCGCCAGCTTTAGCGCGCCGCTGGTCGAAGAAATCGTTTATCGCGGGGTGATCTTCGGCGGCTTGCGCAAACGGTTCAGCGCGACGACGACGATCATTATCGTAACCTTGCTCTTTGCAGGCGTACATGTGCCGCAATACGCCGGAGCCTGGGCCTCGCTCGCCGGCCTGATGCTATTGAGCCTGGTGCTCACAGTCGTGCGCGCCAAATCGAGAACGCTGCTGCCATGCATCGTCATCCACTTCATCAATAATGCCGTCGTCTCGCTGGTGATTGTTTTCGGAAAAGGCAACCCGTAGCGCGCGCGCCCGGCAAACTTACCGAGTTATCGCAGCCAGATTTTTTTGGTGGGGAAATCGTCGGGCGAGCGGTCAGGATTCTTGCGGTGAAACTCCTGGTAGCGGCGCAGGGCACGTTGATACCTCGCCTCGCTGCCGCGAATCGGGCGATGCGGAATCTCTTGCAAGTGGCGTTCAACCTTCATCACATTGCGCTCTGAAAAGCGCCAATCGTAACTGCCCAAATCATACAGGTCGGCCACCGCATAACCGGTGATGCGCCCCGACCCGTCAATATAGGGATCGAAATAGCTCATCACCAGATCGCGCACCCTGCGAAAGACCGGTTTGCGACCGTGCAAGCCAATGTCGCGCGACCGCGCCACCGCGCCATACTTACCTTTCTGTTTATATAAAAAAAGGACGTGATCGAGATGATCCTGCGATTCGATGCTGACGAGCAAGGGCGGGTAGCCGTGCTGTTCGAGGATCGTCGCCGCGACCAACGCCCCTTCCAGGCAATGTGCGCGGCGCTCACGGATGACGCGGCGAAACGAAAAGCAGGTCGCTCCCTCGGTTTCGCGGTTGTAGGGGATCGCCGACAGGTAACGCTGCACCTCAAGCGGCGTCCGCCGGCTTTGAACGATGCGCCACTCTGCGGCGGTAAACTGCGCGGGTTGCGGTCTCATGGCATCGCTCATCACCAGCATTTGTAGAGCACCGCATCAATGCCGTCGAGCGGTGTTGAGAACCTGCCAGCCTCTTTAAATCGCTGTGGATTGTTGCGAACCGTCTCTTCAATCATACGCTCGACCGTCTGCACATCTTCGGCGTGATCAAGTCCTGTGCGCACCAGCAGGTAATCGCAATGATCGAGGCGTTCTGCCATTTCATTTTCATTGCCGATGGATTCTATGGTCACGAGCGGCATGCCGGCGCGCTCCGGCACCTGAGAGCGCGCAGACCAGGCGCAGGCGGATGAATTCAAGAACGGTCGGTTGACGACGACGCCGAGCGTCGGCCAGACGAAGAGATCTTCTTTGCCATAGGGCTGCTTTTGCAGCCGTTCAGTTTCGTGCGGATCGAGCGACGGATACTTTTGCCTGAGCACCATCGGGCGCGTCATCGCGCGCACCGAAGGCGACGATTCGTCATAAGGAAATTCGGCGACTGTGCGGACGATTTCCGGTATGCTCCAGTCATGCGCCAGCGGACGGTGATCATAGACGAAGTAGTTGCGCCCATAGACCCACCAGCGAAAATAAGGCGTGTCAATGTGAGTCCCCTGTCCGGCAGCCGGCCATTGTGCATTAAAAAAACTGACCATCGCCCATCCCGCGATAACGGCTACCAGAGCCAGTTTTAAGGCAAGCAGAGGTTGGCGCGAGCGCCGGATCGGTAGTTGCCCCGTATCGTTATTTTGCTTGCCTGTTTGAAAGAACTCGCGCAACCAGCAGACCGAAAGCAGCGCCGCCGCCGGCAGCACAGGGACCGTGTAGCGCACATCTTTGTTGGCTACGAGCGTGAACATCATGATGCCGCTCAATAGCCAGAGATAGAGCATGAGACTTTCACGGCGGGAGCGAATGAGCGAGTAGATCAGCCCAAGCCCAAAGAGAATGCCTAGCGGCATCTGCATCTGCGCGCTGATGAGCGAGTGCCAGTAAAAGGTCAACGAATCGCGGCTGAAAACTAACGGCTCATGCTCATCAATCGCACCCTGCTGGTTGATACGATAGATGGCAATCGCGTCCTGCAAATGCGGGCCATACCAGATGGCGGCGATGATCAAGATGATCGCGCCTGCAAGCAGCAGATTGACGATGGCGCGCCGGTCTCGCGCCATCAGCACGCGAATCGAAACATAGAGAGCGGGCAGGACGAAGAAAAAGCAGAAAGTCTGCTTTGCCCAGAAACCCAGGCCCGCAGCAATGGCGAACTTTATGGCATCACCGCGAGATTGAAAGCGGTCGGCTTTGAGCAACAGCGCGAAGGTCAATGTGATGTGCGCTACGAGAGGGTAATCGAGAAAGGCATCGTGCAGCAGCCAGGCATTGAAGTGATAGCTGACCGTCAGCAACGACGCCAGTACGCCGATGGCAATGCCGCAAACATTGACCGATGGCGGCATCGTCTTCTGGCCGTCGGCGTTGCAATAGAGCTTGCGGCCTATCCAGGATACAGAACCGAGCAGCACAGCAAGCGATAAGAGATTGATCGCGATGCCGCTCAATTTCGATGCGCCGAAGATCAGGAAGAAACCAGCGGTGCCCAGGTGAACCAGCGGCGCGTAATATTGTTTCGTCTGAAAGAACTCGCGTGCGAAGCCGCGCAGGTCGAAGTGTCCGAGCGGGCGATAATAATCGTAAGCCGCGCAAAGGTGATGCGACGGATCCCAGGATGGCGGCGTGCGGTCGCTGAGCGTCCAGACAACCGTGGATGCCGCGCAGATCAGAAAAACAACCAAGAGCAGCAGTTTGTCTACGTGAGGTTTGAGCTTGTCCACAATAGGCGATGATTATGGCCAAGCCTGACGAGCCGGTCAAGTAGAGTCAGGCTCAGGTTGGGTTCAGAAGATGCGGCTTTTAGCAGTCACGAAAGCTGGTCTTTGATAATTGCTTCAAGCCGCGCTGCGGTAATATCAAAATGTGAAGCGTTCCAGACTTCGCGCCCGCCGAGTACCAGTATGGCCTGGGGCGACTGGTGTTCGACCCTGAGCCGTGCCGCCGCCTCGTTTGATACGGCGCGCGCCGTCTGCACGGTTATCAGGTGATAGCTCACTTGCGGTTCAGGCGCTTCGAGATAAGCGAGAAATTCCCTGTAGGCGCGCGCGCTGATCGGGCAGGTTAAACTGTGTTTGAAGAGCAGAACGGGCCGCGCGCCTGATTCTTCGAGCACCCCATTCAACTCTTCGATGGATTTCAATTCGTGCAAGGTCTCTGGCATAGTCTTCTCCACAATTTCTTGATGAAAATGAATTGTGACAGCGCCAGTATCGGGCAGGCAAGTCCTATAGAGCATTTCTGAAAAGTCAGTGAAAGCCTTGAAAAGGCGTAATTCAATAGCCCGGCGCAACGCGCCGGGGAGAAGTCAGGTTAAGCACAGCAGCCCTGAAAGGGCGCAATATCGGAGCCGCCCCTGTATTATCGCGCCCTTTCAGGGCTTACCCGGTTGCTGCTACTGATCTTGGGGCGATGCCCCAAGCTATTGAATTATGCCCCTTCGGGGCTTTTCAGAAACGCTCTATAGACAAACTTTGTCGGCTGAGCCTAAGATTCTTTTTGGAAGAGCAGGCCACGCGCGCGCGATTTCAGATCATCCAACACCGTGGGTCACAGCAGTGGGGGGAGTTGAAGGTTCCCGGCTGCTCGACGACCCAGCCACGCGGGCAAATCACGCCGCCGAAATCAAGCTAATGGAGTTTCATCATGCGCCGCAAATTGCTTCGGTCATATCTCGCATCGCTGCTCATTCTGGCATTCGCCGCGACCTTGTTGCCGACGATCACCGCGAACGCTAGTCAATCAATTCAGAGCGCACGCCGAGGCAAAAACGGCAGCGTGCCAGACAAAACTGAATCCAAACCGATTGCTAAAAGTCCTCAGCCCGGCACCTCGAATCAAGTTGATGACCGCAATGCCAGCCCGGAAACCAACGCCGCCGATGCCCAGACAGAAGGTGAAAGCGGATTGGCGTCTCCGGCAGAAAGATCAGCTACGACGGATGATTCGCGCAATGCCCAGCAGTCGCCACCGTCACAATCATCGAGTAAGAAGCCTGAGCCGCCGCCGTTTGATCGCCCGCCGATGAGCCCGGATGGCGGGTCTTCATCCGCTACTGATCGAAGCGCGCCGCCGACAACCAGCGGTGCGCCCCCGGATGCATCCGCGCGCCGCGCGCCGCCGCGTTCGAGCGACGCGCCGGCCTCTTCAACATCACGCTCATCCGGCCCGCCTGTGCTGCACCGCCCGTCAGCTTCTGAGAGCCGCAGCGGAACGTCTCAGCAAACCTCGCCCAACCAACAGGGCGACGATTCAGTTTTCAGCAACGACCCCAACAACTCATCAGGTCGCAACCGCAACCAACGGCCCGTCCTGCGCCGCCCTTCAGATACGCAGGATGAAGAACGCGCGCCGGATTCACCGCCACAGTCTGAGCGCAAAGACAAATCGCGAGACGCGAGCCGACCGGCTGACGGCGGCGAAGATCAAGTGGTCAAACTGGAATCGACGCTGGTCAATATCCCTCTGCTCGTCAGCGACCGTTCTGGCCGCTACATCCCGCAATTGAGCAAGAACGATTTTGTGCTTTATGAAGACGGTGTACAGCAGGAGATTGCTTCATTCGGCACCGAAGAAGTGCCCTTCAACGTCGCCCTCTTGCTCGACGTCAGTCCTAGCGTCGAAGGCAACATCGAAAGCATTCAGGATGCAGCGTTGGCTTTTGTGCGGCAACTGCGCCCGCAAGATCGCGTAATGGTCGCCTCATTTGATCGCGGCATTAATTATTTAACCGATTTCACTAATAACCGCCAGGAACTCGAATGGGCGATACGCCGCGTTCGCACGGGCTCCGGCACGAGCGTCTATGATGCGGTTTACGAGACCGTAGCCCGGCGGCTGCGCGGAATCGACGGGCGCAAAGCGATGATTCTATTTTCTGACGGCGAAGACACCACGAGCCGTCACGCTAGTTATGATGATGCGATCAACATCGTCACCGAATCGGACGTGCTGGTTTATGGGCTGCGTTACCCAGGAAGCGGCGGTGGCGGAGGCTATTCACGTCCCTGGCCGCGCAGCCCCTGGCCAGGCATTCAACTTCCCTTGCCATTTCCCTGGCCGCGTTCACGTCGAAATGGCCCATATGGCGGCGGCGGCGGCAACGGCGGCGGTCGCAGTTGGGGCGGCAAGGATTTCATGAAGGACATCGCCGAGGCGGGCGGCGGGCCGGTTTTCGATGCCGAACAGGTCAGCGATATGGGCCGCCTGGCATCGCGAATCGCCGATGAACTGCGCCACGTTTATGTGCTCAGTTATTATCCGAAGAACGCGCTATCCAATGGCGGTTACCGCGCGATTCGCATACGCGTCAAAGGACGCGATGACATCGCCGTTCGCCATCGTCGCGGCTATAACGCGCGCGATGTGAGTTCACCCTCGCACACCGAATAGCAAGCAGAAAAATACGCTTCCGTTTAGAGGCAGCCGCTGACCGCCGATCCTTGGTATGCCGAGGATTCGGCGCTCAGCGGCTGCCTCTAAATTATCTTAGCGGCAAAGAACATTGAGCCTTTTGGCTGAACACCTGTTTTGTAAAATGATTTACAAACTGCCTGCGCGCTCCACCTCTACGGTATTTCAAACCCAGCCGCGCTGCCATTCAGGGCTCACCTGAATGGGTGATCGATGGTTTGATTGACTCGATTTCATGCCTGTCGGACAATCTTGAAATGCACCTTATCGTTTCGCTTTTGTAGTGGACTCGTTGCAGAGGCGATTTAAACGTCCTTCACCATGCAGTATTGGAGGCAGGCCATGTTTACTCTAGCTCCTACTCGGCGGCGTCGGATCATCAGCGCCGCATCATTGATTTGCTTGACACTGTTTGTAATCAATCATCCAACGGCGCGCGCGCAAGCGAACGCCACGCGCATCGAATCTTTCGATTTGCAGGCCGATGGACTGGTGCGAATCGAAAACATGCGCGGCGCGATTCGCATAGATGTCTGGGAGATGCCGACCGTGCGCGTCGTCGCCGAAAAGCGTGCGCCGCTGGGCGCTGCCCTTGAGCCGAACGAATTGCTGCTCATGGGAATTCAGAACACGATTACCATTCAATGCCGGCAATCGAACCGCGCAGGGCGCATCGATCTTAGAGTGACGGTGCCGCGTCAGAGCCGCCTGCAAGTCGTCGGCGGTGCGGGAACGGTCGAGGTCAATGGCTCGTTTGCGGGCGCGGTTGTGCAGACGACTAGCGGCGCGATTACTTACCGCATACCGGGAAACGATGATGCGACGATTTCAATGAGAACGGTGCGCGGGATGGTGCGGTCGACCGCGCCTCTATTAGGGCTATCGCGCAGCGGCGCGCTGAGCCTCGAAGGGCGACTAGGCAATGGCGGAGCGCCGATCATTCTGAATAGCGAACTGGGTAACATAACACTGACGCCGGGCGCAAACATCAGCGAGGCGGCCAAGGCGATGGATAACCAGCGCCGCACCAATGCGGTGAATGATCAGGCAATGGCTCAAAGCACTGCTGATCGATCAATACCATTTTCAAGGCCGCCGCAATCTCGCGGAACTACCCAACTCGGCGCTGCCTCAACCTCTCGCGATGCACGGTCAACACGCGGCGGTTATGATAATTCGGACAATTCGGACTGGTCTGTTGGCGCACAGCCGCCCGCATCTGGGAATGCGAACCCCGGCAACTCTGCGAGCGGGGCGATGCCGGGCGGTAGCAATATGGTCGACTTTGCAGGGTCAGACCGTAGCGACGACGCTGCGGCAGAGTACAAGAGCGGTAAATTTTCCAGGCCGGTTCAGGAGAGACGGACGAGCAGCGGTAATAGCGGCCTGCGCGTTCGCATCATACCGTCCGGCGCGCCGCTCAATAATTCGCGCGACACCGCTGGCTCGATTTATCCATCGACAAACGATCCTGATTCAGCGAATGGCGCTTCGATGAATAGCAGCAACACAAGCGGCGGTACGCAATCGTCTCAAGGATACGATTACGGCAACAATGGATCGACAAACTCCCGGTACTCGACAAATGACCTTCAGCGCGCGCCGGCGACTCGCCGGACGCCCTTGCCGGAGGCGTCGGACAACGATCAAACGACAATCGCTTCACGCGGCAATCGTCCGTCTCAGCCACCGGCTTTGCATCGTGGCAACAGTGACAATGGCCCGGACGCTCCACCGCAACCTGCAAGTGTAACCAACGCCACAAATACTGATGGAGATGCGGTGGTGCTGAAATCGGCGCTGGTCAACCTGAATGTTTCGGTAATGAACCGTTCAGGGCAGGCAGTCGCAAGCCTCAAGAAAGAAGACTTCGCGGTGGCTGAAAATGGCGAGAGCCAGCGCATCGAATTTTTCGCGCCGCAAACCGCGCCGTTCAATCTGGTGCTTGTGCTCGACCTGTCCGGCTCGATCAAAGATAAACTGGAAGTGGTGAAATCAGCGGCGCTCAAGTTCCTGGACGTTCTGGGGCCCGAAGACAAAGTAGCGGTCGTCACATTCACCGACGAGATACGGGTGATCTCGCAATTGACCGGCAACCGCGATGAATTGCGGCGGCGCATCAAAGGCATTACACAATCGAGTGGCGGCACGGCGTTTTATGAGGCCATGTGGTTTTCGCTGTTCGACACCTTGCGCGGCACCAAGGGGCAGCGCAACGGGATTGTCGTCATGACGGACGGCGTCGATAGCTCGCTTGATCGCTACAACCCCATGCCATCGCGTGTGTCCTTCGACCAGCTTGCGCGCCGTCTTGAAGAAACCGACGTGCTCGTATTCCCGGTTTATCTCGACACCGAATATGAAGAGGTCTTCGAGCGTGGCAATTCATCGAGCGAAGCCTATGCAGTAGCCCGCGATCAACTCCAGCGGCTCTCCGATGTGAGCGGCGGACAGATGTTCAAGGCCGAAAAAGCCAGCGATCTTTCGGGCGTCTACAAACAGGTGGCGGCGGCGATTCGCACGGTTTATAGCGTCGGATACTATCCGACCAATGCCGAGCGCGACGGCACTTACCGCAGGGTTCGCGTGACGGTCAACCGCAATGACGCCGCCGTGCGCACGCGGCGCGGCTATTACGCGAAGTAAAACGAGCAGCCACGAATGACACGAGCGGCCCAAATTATTCGCGATCCCTCGCGATCCTTCGTGTGATTCGTGTCATTCGTGGCTTTATCTTTACATATCATTTGATGACGACGAAGGATTCCAGCCGCTTCTCCGCCAACCCCGTCTAAACGGCTTTACCTTGACGCGGCCATTCCCAGACGTATAATCAATCGTTTAATCCAATCGCGTTGCTGCCGACATGTTTTCATGAAGGACTTCCGCATACTGCTCAAACAGGTCAGGCCCTACGCGGGCCTTTTTGCCCTTGCCTTTATTCTGATGACGTTGGTGGGCGTGTTTGATGCAGGGCGCACGGCGCTGCTTAAATCGATCATCGATATCCTATCGCGCACCCCGCAACAGGCGAGCACCGGGCTGGCCGCAAGTCTTGACGTGAGCCGCTACCTGCCGCCCGGCACCAATGCGCTGCCTCTGGTTGCCGGCCTGCTCGTTGTTTTCACCTTGATTCGCGGCAGTTCTGAATACCTTTCAAACGTCCTGATGTGGCGCATAGGCGTCGGCGCAGTCGTTGATCTCAGGCAGCGGCTCTATGATCACATCCTCGTCCAATCGAGCGAATTCTTTACCGAACACCCGACCAACTCGCTGACAACCCATATCATCAGCGACGCCGAAAAAGTGCAGGTGGCGGTTTCAAGCCTGCTCGCCGATCTGCTGCGCGAAGGATTGACCTTCCTCTCTCTCTTCGCGCTGGTTTTCATTCTCAACTGGCGATTAACGATTGCCGTGCTGTTGATCGGGCCGCTCATCTACTTCCTGACGGTGAAGTTCGGTCGTCGTTTGCGCAACATCGCGCGCTCGACACAAGAGGGAACCGAGGAGGTGCTTGACCTCGCACAAGAGACGATTTCCGGCCACCGCATCGTCAAGGCTTTTGGCATGGAGCAATTCGAGCAGCGCCGCTTTCGCGGGGCACTGATTCATCTGGCACGGACGCAGGTGCGCGCGGCGCGTGTCGTCTACCTATCGTCGCCGATTCTCGAACTCCTCGGCGTGTTGATAGCAGCGGCATTCTTGCTTTATGCGCAACAACTCACGGCGACCGGATTAATGACCATCGGGACGTTCGCCGCTTACATCGTCGCGATGTTGCAGATGTACGACCCGCTGCGTAAACTCTCGCGTATTCAAAATAACTTTCAGCAATCATTCGCGGCGACGACGCGCATCTATAATTTGCTCGATACGCACACCGAAAAAGCCGACAAAGCCGATGCCGTGGCGCTGCTACCCCTGAGCCGTGGCGTCGAGTTTCGTAATGTGTCGTTCAGATATAGCGATTCCGCAGATTGGATCATCAAAGACGTCGACCTTGAAGTGCGGCGCGGCGAAGTCCTGGCGCTCGTCGGCCTATCGGGGGCCGGTAAGACGACGCTGACCAACCTGCTGATGCGCTTTTACGACGCGAGCGAAGGCGAGATCCGCATTGATGGCGTGAATCTTTGCGATGCCAAACTGGCTTCATTGCGCGGACAGATCGCGCTGGTTACACAGGATGTGATCCTCTTCAATGATACGATCCAGAGTAATATCGGTTACGGACGGCCTGATGTCGGCCAGCCGCAGATCGAACAGGCGGCTCGCGCCGCTTATGCACACGACTTTATAATGGAACGCGGCGGCTACGGCACGTTGATTGGCGAGCGCGGCGTAAAATTGTCTGGCGGCGAGCGGCAGCGATTGGCAATCGCCCGGGCCTTGCTGAAAAACGCGCCGATTTTGATTCTCGATGAAGCGACTTCGGCGCTCGATACGCAATCCGAACGCCTGGTGCAGCAGGCTCTCTCAAATCTCATGCAGGGGCGCACCACCATTGTCATCGCCCACCGGCTGACGACGATTCACCGCGCCGATAAGATCGTCGTGATGCATCGCGGGCAAATCGCCGACGCCGGCACGCACGCTGAATTGATGTCGCGAGGCGGTATTTATCGCGAGCTTTACGAATTACAATTTTCCGATGATTTAATCACAGAAAGCGAAGGGAGATTGGTCAGCTAGTCAGGCGTTGTTAGTTATATAGGTGCGATGAACCTCGGCAGCCGCTTCACCGGCTGCTGATTCCAGACTCCTGACGGATGACTTACGGCTTATGATTAGAAGTATGACAGGCTTCGGACAGGGAAGCGCCGCAGGCGATGCCTTCAAAGTGCGCGTTGATATTCGCTCGGTAAACAACCGCTTTTTGGATGTTCACGTGCGCTTGTCGCAGGAATTCGCCAGCCTCGAACTGACGATTAAAAAGCAGGCGCAGGCGTCGTTGCATCGCGGGCGAGTTGACATCACGATTGCCGTCGAGCAGATGAAGGAAGCTACTTTTCAAATCAACCGCCCGATGGTAGCCGGTTACCTTTCGGCGCTTACCAAAATGAAGAGTGAGTTTGGCCTTGAAGGCGAGCCGTCGCTCGAATTGATCGCCAAGTTGCCCGGCGCGTTGCAGGTGTCGCAGGATGTCAATCAACTCGATGAGGCGCTCGCCGCCGGCATTGTCGCTGCCGTATCACAAGCACTGGTCGCGCTTTCCGAGATGCGTCTGGTCGAAGGGCAGGAACTGGCGGCGGAGTTGAAGTCACGCCTGGATATGATCGACAAGCAACTGCCGACGATTGAATCTGAAGCAGCGCGCTTACCGGGCATCTATCGCGAGCGTTTGCAGAAACGTTTGCAGGAACTGCAATTGAGCGCGCAGGTCGACGGGACGCGGCTGGCGCAGGAGGCCATCATGCTGGCCGACCGCTCGGACATCAGCGAGGAGATTGCGCGCTTAAAGAGTCACATTGTGCAGATGCGCGACATCGGTCACACGGATGATGAAGTCGGCAAACGGATTGATTTCATTCTTCAGGAGATGAATCGCGAAGCGAATACGATTCTGTCGAAGGCTAGCGACATCGCCATCAGCGACGCAGCCATCATTATCAAGACGGAAGTCGAGAAAATGCGGGAGCAAGGGCAGAATGTCGAGTGAGGCGCATGCCGTTGAAGATCCGTTGATCAAAACGGCACGGACGAAATCGCGGCGGCGGGGCTATGAGCCGGAACGTGGTACACTCATCGTCGTGTCGGCACCGTCCGGCGCGGGTAAATCATCGCTCGTCGAGCGCGCCATGAAGCGTTTGGGGCGATTGCGCTATTCAATCTCCTATACGACGCGCCAGCCGCGCGGCCCTGAGCGCCACGGCGTCGATTACTTTTTCGTCGACGAAACGACTTTTATGGAGATGCGCGAACGCGGCGAGTTCATTGAAACAGCATGGGTGCATGGTTACTGTTACGGCACTCACAAGGCGACGATTGAGCAAATGCTGGCCGATGGCAGCGATGTGATGATGGACATCGACGTTCAGGGCGCGGCGCAGATGCGCGAGCGCATGCCCGAAGCGGTGACCATCTTTATCATGCCGCCTTCAAAGAAGGTGCTTGAAGCGCGACTCAAACGGCGCAATCTGAATGACCCGGCTGACCTGGCGCGCCGCCTGGTCAACGCCACCGCCGAGGTGCGGCTTTTCGATCAATTCGATTACGTCATCATCAACGACGACCGTGACCGCGCATTCGGCGCTTTGAAAGCGATTATTGTCGCCGAACGTCGCCGCCCCTCTCGGCAGATGAAGAAAATAAAATCCATACTGGATACATTTGGAGGTGAATGAAGCATGGCTGATACCGAGAATGAGAATGAAAATGAGTGGACGACACAGATTGATAGCAAGTATCGCCTCGTCTTGCTTGCCGCCAGGCGCAGCAAGCAGATTCAAAAAGGCGCTAGGCCACGGCTTCATAGCGTGGCGCGCAAGCCGACTCGGATTGCCCTCGAAGAAGTCGAGCGCGGGCTGGTGCCTTACCAGCCGACCGCCAAGGCGATTAAAGGTGAGGAGTAAATTGAGTTGAAACGGCGGCAGTCGGGCGAAGCCGTCTTCGGTGGCGCATCGCCTGCGCCACCTTGGCTCAATCCGTTCGAGGTCGAGGATGCGCGTTGTCTTAGGAGTAACCGGTTGTATTGCGGCTTACAAAGCCGTTGAGGTGTTGCGCGGCCTGCAAAAACATGGCGTTGAGGTGCAGGTCGTGATGACCCGCCATGCAACTGAATTTGTAGGCAAGCTTACTTTTCAAGCCATCTCCGGTCATGAAGTGGTTACCGAAATATTTACGCCGACGGCTGACCCGGAGATCAAGCACATACAGATTGCGCAATCAGCCGACCTGTTGTTAGTTGCGCCGGCGACGGCGAACACGCTTGCCAAATTCGCTAATGGCATCGCTGATGATTTTCTGTCGACGCTTTATATCTCGACAACTGCGCCGGTGTTGATCGCGCCGGCGATGAACGTCGAGATGTGGGCGCATCCGGCAACGGCGGAGAACGTCCGGCGACTGCGCGAACGCGGCGTGCATTTCATTGATCCCGGTGAAGGCTATCTGGCCTGTCGCACGGTCGGCGCGGGCCGACTCGCTGAACCGATAGAGATCGTTGCCGGCGCGCTCAGCTTGCTCGATGAGCAGGCTTCTTCCAAAGCCGCACCTTCAACCACGCTATTTATAAATAGGTCGAGCCAATCGAATTCGGTCGAGCCAACGGCCCTGCCCTTAGCCGGCGAACACGTCTTGATTACTGCTGGCCCGACCTACGAAGCGATAGACCCTGTGCGTGGCATCACCAATCGTTCGTCGGGAAAGATGGGCTATGCGTTGGCCGCATCGGCAGCGGAAATGGGCGCTGAGGTCACACTGGTTACCGGGCCGGTTGGGCTGACCCCGCCAGCAAGCGTGTGCGCCATCAACGTCCGCTCAGCCGCCGAGATGCTCGACGCGGTTCTGGCGAATCTTGCCGCCTCGACGGTGGTGGTGATGGCGGCGGCGGTTGCTGATTATCGCCCGGTGCGCCCTGCGGAACAGAAAATCAAGAAAGATGGTAGCCCGATGGTGCTTGAGCTTGAGCCGACTGAAGACATCCTGGCTACTGTTGGTCGGATCAAAGAGATGCGGATACTCATCGGCTTCGCTGCGGAGACCGAGAATATCGTCGCCAACGCGCTGAAGAAATTGCATGCAAAGAATGCGGATTTGATGATTGCCAACGATGTGTCAGCCAAAGATGCCGGCTTCGATGTCGAAACCAATCGCGTGACGCTGGTCTCGGCTTTCGAGACAATTGAATTGCCGCTGCTCACGAAGCGCCAGGTGGCGGATCGCATTTTAGCAGCAGCGATGAACCTCAAAGCCCTTCGCCTGTCGTCTTGATCGCCCAAGATCGCTTCGCACAATGCAAACTCGCCTCAATGTTCTAGGGTTGAAATTAATTTCGTGTGGATCAGATTTGCTGAAACAATTTGGCAGCGCTCGACCGGCGCTGATACATAGCGATGTGGCATGATTGACCACCACTAGTCCAGCATGCCACAGTCTTTTATGCGTGGCTTCGCCGCAACAGGCCAACGAGGGCCTGATTGTTTCTGGCTTTTTGAGTCTTGAATTCTTTCACCCAGCCTTGTGTATTGGCCAGAAGTTGACCGAATGAGGGCTCTTGCACGGGTTTTGTGTCATTTGCCGTTTGCTGATTCTTCTTTACAAGTTTAATTGTCATCTCTCCCTACCTTAGATGTTTTTGGAATGACAAAAATACATTGGCAAATGAAGTGCCACAGATGATGGCCAAAGAAAAATCTCGGAATTACGAATGAAAGCTGAATATGTGACGACGGCGGTGAGCCGAATTCATACGCAAATCGGGTAACCCTGTATGAATCCTGTGACGAGATCGTATAGCGATCCGAGCTTATGATGGCTGAATCATTGAAGGGCTCAAACACCTCGCCTGTCGCAGAGGTTGGTTCTAATCATATCGATCCAGTATTTACTGACGATGTATAGCTTCGACTTTGTCGGACACCGGCTATTCAACCCGTTGGCCTCGCGAGCCTGATTCTGTCCTAGAGGATGCTTCAAAAACATAAATCTATGGCGATGATCGACAGCGTAAAAGTGTTTTGCTTGATAAACGACTAGAGGCCCGATACCATTAGCTTAGACACTGAACTTCAGTTAGTCGAACCTGGAGACGCGCTGAGAGCTGAAGTGGCAAGAGAAAAACGTAGAGTCAGCAACTCTGAGCGGCAACAGTGGCAGGCGCGCGTGACATCCTAAGCAGGCGAGGGCCGAGCGCACATCCGCTTTGCCACCCGTCCCCGCTGACGCACAATTAGCGCTCGGTCAAATCCAGGTCTGTGTGGTTGAATTGGTTAAAGCGGTGCCGAGCACGGCACTCAATAGCTTTTGGTTAGAGAAGAAGATGAGCCGTTCCGCCGAGCTTTTCAGATTCATCGAACAATTGCGATTTACCGACCTGGTAGATTTCATCATCGTATGGGCGATCATCTACGGCTTATTGAAACTCGTTCGCGGCACGCGCGCTGTGCAGATGGCGGCGGGCTTGCTCGGCGTCGGTTTGCTCTATCAGCTTGCGGTGATTTTCGGACTGGAGACCCTCCAGTTCGTCATGCGCAATACGCTGCTCTACTTCGGTTTTGCCATTCTGGTTATCTTTGCGCCGGAGATTCGCTCGGCATTGATGCGCGTTGGCTCAAACATCCGCCGTCCCTTCGGGCGTGCCCATGGTAGTCACGAAGCCTATGATGAGGTCGTGTTGGCGGCAACGACGCTGTCGCCGCGCAAGGTCGGCGCACTCATCGTCCTGGAGCGCAATGTTGGCTTGCAGAACTACATAGACACAGGCGTTGATCTGGGCGCGCAGTTATCCTATGACCTGCTGGTGACGATTTTCGATCCACACACGCCTCTGCATGACGGCGCGGCCATCATTCGCAACTATAAAGTCGCCGCCGCCAGTTGCTTTTTGCCGTTGACCCTCAACCCGCGATTGTCGAAAGAACTCGGAACGCGTCATCGCGCCGCCATCGGCATCACCGAAGACACCGATGCCGTCGCCGTCGTCGTCAGCGAAGAGACCGGCATTATCTCATTTGTCGAGAGAGGCGAGATCACCCGTTACCTGAATGGCGCTGCCTTGCGCGAGAGGCTGCGCGAGGCGCTTGAGCCGGCGGGCGGGATTGCCGAAATCATGCGCCCACGCCGCCGCACACGCCGTTCCAGAAAACCGGAAACCGCGCGCGAGCCGGTCAGCGAAACCTTTATCAAGTAGTTCAGATTACAGGAGCAAGTATAAGTGCAGCGCTACTTCACAGCCATCAGAGAGTATTTGAAGGATTACATCCTAGAGAATACCGGGTTGAAGGTGCTGGCGCTGTTGATTACCGCTGTGCTCTGGCTTTCGGTCGCGTCGCGGCCTGTGGCGCAAGTGGCTTTGCGCAACGTGCCAATCCTGTTCCAGAACCTGCCGGAATCGCCGAACCTTGAAGTGACCGACACCGATGTGCCGTCGGCGCAGGTCTATCTCGAAGGCCCGCGCGATATTGTCGATTCAATTCGCCCGAACGAAATCACCGTGTATGCGGACATGAAAGGCGTTGAGCCCGGCGTGCGCGTCAAGCAACTGATGATCGACATGAGCCGCTTGCCATCGAGCGTTAAGGGCGGCGTCGAACCGCGAGAGATTCGCGTCAGGGTTGAGCGTGTCATCGAGAAAGACGTTCTGGTCAAGCCGCGCTTTGATGGCGAACCGCCGTCAGGCTTTGAAGTCATCGGCTGGCAAATTACCCCGCCGATGGTACGCATCGGCGGCGCGGAAAGCCGCGTCCGCGATATTAACGAAGTCTCTACGGAAACCGTCCGCCTGACCGGACACACCGAGCCGTTTAACGAGAGTGTCGCGATTGACATCGGCTCGGCGAACGTCAATATAACCGATCAAAGCCCGCGCAAGGTGATGCTCGCGGTGTCGATCAGCGAACAGCGCGAGGAGCGAACCTTGTCGAACCTGCCGGTGACGATTATTAATGCGCCGGGCGGCTCGCTCGTGAGACCCAAAACCGTCTCGGTGAGGCTTTACGGCCCGCGCTCACTGGTGGGGGCGATCACCCCGGCAGATGTGAATGTCATTGTGGATTATCAGTATGGGCCAACCGGCCCCCGCCGCTTCACGCCTGAAGTAAAGCTTGCGGCAAACTACGCCGACAAGGTTGTGGTTCGCACCATTGAACCGCCGTCGATTCGCGTGCTCCCGTGAGTATGTCTTGAAAATGATTAACAATGAGTGATGAATCGGGCGTCACGGAAAAGGTTGAACAGCCACCGCCTGCATTACTTTCATCTCTCATCGTTCATCAGTTTCTCCCTTTCCCAATTCTGCTCGCCGGCTGGTATGATTCCGAAGTCACGCAATCAAATGGAGGAGAGTGTTCATGTCGCATGATCACGCGACGAAACTGTTCGGAACCGATGGCATCCGAGGCAAGGCTGGTGAGTTCCCGCTGGACGGGCCAACCGTTGAGCGTATTGGCCGCGCGCTGGTCGCCAACATCACCGGCGATCTTGGCCGCGCGCCGCGACTGCTGATTGGCAGAGACACGCGCGAGTCCGGGCCGCAAATCGAAGCGGCCCTGACGCGCGGCGCTTCAGCCGCCGGCGCGAGCGTTGAATCGGCAGGCGTCATCACCACACCCGGTGTAGCTTACATTACTCGCGCTCATGGGTTCGACGCCGGCATAGTCATTTCGGCTTCGCATAATCCTTTTCGTGATAATGGCATCAAGGTCTTTTCACCCTCCGGCAAGAAACTGGCCGATGATATGGAGCAGCGCATCGAACGCGACGCCGCTTCGCCGATAGTCTCTCCCCTCAGCGGATCAGCCGCCTTGATTGATGAGTTGCAAAATACCCACCTCCGCGAAGCGGAATATCAAGCGGCGTATCGCGCTTTCCTGGTAGATGAGATCGCTTGCGGCCTGAGCCTTGAGGGTATGCATATCGGCATCGACTGCGCAAACGGCGCTGCTTCGGCATTCGCTCCCGATTTGTTCCGCCGATTGGGTGCGCAGGTTGAAGTCATCGCCAACGCTCCTAACGGGCGCAACATTAACGAAGACTGCGGCTCGCTGCACCTTGAAGGATTGCAACATCTCGTCGGCGAGTATCACCTTGATCTGGGAATCGCCTTTGATGGCGACGCCGACCGGGCGCTGTTCGTTGACGGCGAAGGCAGATTGGTGGACGGCGATGCGACACTGCTCATTCTCGCCGAAGAGTTGAGAAGGCGCGGCCAGCTTGCGGGCAACACGGTTGTCGCCACCGTTATGAGCAACATCGGCCTGGAGCTTGCCCTCTGCGAGCGTGACATCATCCTGATTCGTGCCAGTGTCGGTGATCGCTACGTGCTCGAAGAGTTGCTGTCGCGCCAGGCGAAGATTGGCGGCGAGCAATCGGGGCACATTATTTTTCCAGATATTTCGCTTGCCGGTGACGGCATGATTACAGCAATTGAAGTCCTGCGTGCCATCAGAACTTCTGGCCTTTCGCTCGCCACGCGAGCGGCAGAGATGATGCGTTATCCGCAGGTACTCGTCAATGTGCGCGTCAGCCGCAAGGTGCCTTTCGATTCGATTCCCGAAGTGAAATTGCTCATCGATCAACTCGAAAATGAGTTGCAAGGTCGAGGCCGTTTGCTCGTTCGCTATTCTGGTACAGAAAATTTAGCGCGGGTAATGATCGAAGGCCAAGAGCAGGAGCGCATTGAGGTACAAGCCAACGCGCTCGCAGATCGCATCCGTGCCGCCATCGGCCAGTGATGCCGGTTGTGCCGTGATTTTTCTACCAGCGTTCAAAAATCCAATTTTCTTGACCCCGCAGGTGGGGTGGAATAAGATCGACGCGGGCGATTCCAATGCGCCCAGGAGGTTTGTGATGAAACGAGCAATCACTGCTGTAATGTTATTTACTATTGTTGCCCTTTCGGCAACGGTTGCCCGTCCGCAGGCAGCGCGCGAAGTGACCATTGAGCCGGACACCAAGGCCAAGCTCATTTTACAGACGCGCCTCAGTTCTAAGCTCAGCGAGGTCGGCGATCCCGTCACCGCCGTCCTGGACGAGCCGCTATACGTTGGCAGCGACCTGGTCATTCCACGCGGCACTGAGTTTCACGGTCGGGTGACGGCTGTGAAAGCTGCCGGGCGCGGACAGAAAGCCGGCAACCTCGCTCTGACTTTCGAACGGGTTTCGATGCCCTGGGGAGAAGAGCAAGTCTTTATTGTGCTTGCCGGAATCGATGACTGGGACAAGAACGAAAAGCTGAAAGCGAATGACGAAGGCAAGGTCAGCGGCGGCCATCGCGGCGAAAAAACGGTTGATAATGTCATTCGCGGCGGCTCCATCGGTGGCGCAGGTGCGGGTGTGGTTATCTTGTCCGGAGGCGGCTTGGGGGCAGGCGCGGCAACCCTTGGCGGCGGCATGCTCGCCGGATTGCTGATGAGCAAAGGCGGCGAAGTGCAGGTCAATCCCGGCGCGGTTTTTCGAATGAAGTTCGTAAAGCCATTGACCTTGCCCGTCTCCCAACAGCCGGGAGCGGTAACGCGACCGCGACCCATCGAGCAGGACGAAACCAAACCGCCAACCAAGAACAACTGAGATCGCCGGCGCGTCCTGCTTGAGCGCGCCGCAGAGGTTTGCGCGATGTGGAATCGGACGAAGCGGCTAATTAATTCCTATCTCGATGACATGATCGAGCGAACGAGCAGCCCGGATAAAGACGTTCGCCAGATCACCCGTGCCGAGATTGGACGCTTGAATGAGCTTGAAGTGCAAACGCTCGCATCGGTGAAACTGTTTGAGAAAGACCTGGCCGAAGTCGAGTTGAAGATGATCGGCGTCACCGAACGCGAACGCATGGCGCGCGAGCGCGGCGATATGGCTTCTGCTGAATCGGCGGGACGCGAACTGGTGCAGCTTGGCGCGCAACGCGATCTGCTCAAGCAACAGATCGGTGAAGCGCAAGCTGCAGCGGCGCGTGCCCGCCAGTTGCGCGACGAACGCAAGGTGCAGGGCGAGTCCTTGGCGACAGACACGCATCTGGCTGCAATGCGCGAAAACATCGCCAGCCTTCACACCCCGTTTGATGCTACAGACCCGGCGGGAACGATTGAAGAGATGCGCGGTCGTTTACAGCGTCCGGGAATGTCCGAGACCGATGCGAAACTGGCCGCCGCCGAACGCGAGTATGAAGAAGCGCAGCGCCGCGCACGGGTTGACGATATGCTGGCGCGATACAAAGAAACGCTCACCAGTGGCGAATCCGTAGACACCGCGCCGCGCTTGCCGCAAACCTCGCCGACCTCACAGCCGGCCTCGCCTGCGAAGCCTATCGATGAAGAAGCGCCTGAACAAGCCAAGACGCTTGGGCGCAATGATGGCCCGATTCGCCCGATTGATTGATTCGTAGATTGAATTGACGGATCGGTCGCGCAATCTTACCGCATGCGCAGCCTCAGACGGAGCGGCTGGCTACTTCAATCCCAATGCTTTGAGATAGCCTTCATTGATTTGGCAATTTTTCAGCTTGATGTTTTCGAGATAATTGTTCAGCGCCCTTGTAATGACTTCCTTCGCAGGCCGGCGCTTGCGAACTTTATCGAAAGTCGTCTCCTGCATATCGGCGAAATCAATAATTGCGTTCCACTCCTCCGGTTGTTTAATCGATTTGACACTGCTTGTCGCGTCGAGCTTTTTGTAGGGCCAGAAGCACCAGCCGATGTCATTGGTTTCGAGCAACTTTCTGAACGAGGTGATCCATTCGTTGGTGTTCTCGCCTGACTCACCCATCCAGATCGGCACATTGTACTTATTGCCGAAATCAACGTACTCCTGAATCACCGCTTGCGTCGGCTCCGTCCAGTATTTATGAAATGTATACGCGAGCTTGTCATCGAAGGGTTGGCCGAAGATTTTGAAGTTCGAGTCCCATTGCGCGCCTCCGAGAAAGATGATGTGGTTGCGATCCACTTTGCGAATTTCGCCAGTGATCTTTTTATAGAGTGGCTCAAGCCTGGGATTCAACGCGTTCACATCGAAGTAATGAGCAATCGGTTCGTTTAGCAGATCGTAACCGAGAACGGTCGGCTCACTGGCATATCGCTGCGCTAGAGTTGCCCAAATGCGGCAAGTCAACTCCTGACTTTCGGGGCTGTCATACAAATACGGATAGGCAAAGCTGTCATCGATGTTATCGCCGGTTTGTCCGCCGGGCGCGGCGTGCAGATCGAGGATAACGTACAGCCCTTCGTCTTTGCACCAGCCGATGACGCGGTCGAGCAGATCATAGCCCGGCCCTTCGAGTCGCACAGGGTCGCTGCCATTAACCAGCAGGCGATAGCTGAACGGCACACGTATGGAATTGAAGCCGCTGGATTTGAGGTAGTGTATGTCGTCGCGCGTGATGTAGTTGTCGCGGTAAGTCTTCCAGAACTTCGCCGCTTCATCTTCGCCAATGAGTAGAGCAATGGCGTTGGAAATCAATCGCGGTGACGAGGCGTTCTGGAACTTGAACATATAGCCTTCCGGCAGCAGCCAGTTGCCAAGATTGATTCCCTTGAGTTGAAGCGGCTTGCCATCGGGCGCAATGAACTGCTTGCCTTTAACCGTCACAAATGGCGTTTGCGCATGAGTGATCGAACAGGTCACGAAAAATAGAAGGATGATTCCTGGTATATGAACCCCGGTTTTTTGATTGTTATACATAGTGTCCTGATTGGGTGGTAAGGATAGGTTGAGCAAGTGAAAGCAGCGCGAGATCGGCTCGCGCTGCCTCAGCCTGGGAATTAAGGTCGGGCCGATTCGAGAAAGGCTTTCAGCTTGCGCGAGCGCGACGGGTGGCGCAGTTTGCGCAGGGCTTTCGCTTCGATCTGGCGGATGCGTTCGCGGGTGACGGCAAAGTGCTGGCCGACTTCTTCGAGCGTGTGTTCGCTGCCGTTCGGCCCGAGGCCGAAGCGCATCTTGATGACTTTCTCTTCGCGCGGCGTCAGCGACTTCAACACCTCTTCGGTGATCTCGCGCAGGTTGGATGTGATCACGGCGTCGGCAGGGTTGGCAATGTTTTTATCTTCGAGGAAATCGCCGAGATGTGAATCGTCTTCTTCGCCAATCGGGGTTTCCAGCGAAATGGGCTCCTGGGCGATCTTCAGCACCTTGCGTACTTTCGATACCGGGATGTCCATCTTGTGGGCGATCTCTTCCGAACTCGGCTCACGGCCAAGCTCTTGCACCAGGGCTCGTGATGTGCGAATCAGCTTGTTGATGGTTTCGATCATGTGAACCGGGATGCGAATCGTCCGTGCTTGATCGGCAATCGCGCGGGTGATGGCCTGGCGAATCCACCACGTTGCATAAGTTGAAAATTTATAGCCGCGCCGCCACTCGAACTTATCAACCGCTTTCATCAAGCCGATATTGCCTTCCTGAATCAAGTCGAGAAATTGCAGCCCGCGATTCGTGTACTTTTTGGCAATCGAAACGACCAGCCGCAAGTTGGCCTCGATCAATTCACGCTTGGCGAGATTGGCTTCGTGCTCGCCTACATGAATCGTCGTCAACGCCCGTTCCATCTCACGCGCCGTCGCGTGCCACAATTCTTCGAACTCCGTCAGGCGTCGCTCGGCATCGCGCAAAGAGCGCTTCAACTCGCGTTCGTCCTCATTCCATTTTTTCTTTTCCAACGCGCGGCGCGCTTTATCGATGGCGGTGCGGGCTTCGCGGGCTTGGGATACACAATCGCGAATCAAGCTGGCGAAATAATCTTCCTGCTGCCCCAGCAAATCAAGATGACGCGCCCGGCGGCTGACCTCTATACGCAAGCGGGCCAACTGCCGGCGCAGGCGCGGCAGCTTTGGTGATTTCTTATGCTCCTCCTGAAGCTTTTCTTCCATCTTCAACATTCGCTGATAATCTTTTTTCAATTCGCCGATGTCATTGATCGCCGTCGTCAAATACTCTTCTATGCGTTCGTCGGTGATGGGTTCCTGCTCGTTAAAGGTAACGATCTCTTTAATGTGCAATTCGCCGTTTTTCAATCGTTCGCCGATCTCAATCATTTCTTCGATGCAGACCGGGGCGCGCGAAATCGCTTTATGAATTCGCGTCCTGCCGCGTTCGATGCGGCGAGCGATAGACACTTCGCCATCGCGCGTCAGCAACGGCACGACGGCCATCTCGCGCAGGTAAAGGCGCACCGGATCGTTTGTCTTGTCGAGAATGCCTGTTGTCAGATCGAGGTCGATCTCTTCTTCGGTTACCCCTTCCAGTTTGCCGTCACCGTTGCCGTCGACGCTGACGGCGACTTCCAGAAACTTTTCGTCGTTCTCAGATATTGAAATCCCTTCCGCGCCGATAACGTCGAAGATCGCTTCAATGTCGTCAGCCGAATTCAATTCCGGCGGCAGCAGCCGATTGATGTCGTCAAAAGTCAGATACTCCTTCTCCTTGCCCATTTCGAGAAGTTTCTCTACTTCATCAGAATATTTCTCGTTCAGGTCTGACACGGTCGGCTCTCCTGTAGGGGGTCGGAATCAACATTCGTCATAGGCCACTGTGAATTCCTACCCGCATTGAATGATTCTGTCAAGATGTCATTGCACTTACTCGATCACCGATTGCAAAGGGACAGATGATACGCTCACAACAATAGATTAACACAATAAAAAAAGGATGACTCAAGACTCAACAGGGGTCGCCGCAATCGCCAGCTTACGGCGTTTGAGCGCCGCCTTTTCCTGAAACAATTGCAGGACGCGGTTATGGTCTTGATTGCGTTCAGCCTGACCGATTTCAATCTGAATGATCTCAATGCGACGCTCGATCTGTTTGTGTCGCAATGATGATAATGCCTCGGTGGCTTTCTTAAATAAAGTGTCAAACTCCAAGCCTCCCGCCCACGCCAGGTCGCTCATCAGCAGGGCTGGCAACATCGCCCGCTCCTCATCGCTTACGAGTTGCGCGCTCAGGTTGTCGAAATCCGGCTCCTGGCCGTCGCGCTCAACATGGGCGATAGCCGTGAAAATGGCTCCCATAGCCAATTCCGCATAATCTTCTTCCTGTAAATTGGCAACCATGGCGCGGCGCACGTCTTCATTGGCGAGCATCAATTCCAATAACTGGCGCTCCGCCTGAGTCACATCCGAGGCGGAGCGCAATCGCCTGGGATCGAGCGTCGGTTGGCGATTGACCGCGACGCGGCGCATCTCTTCGCGGATGACGCGCGAATCGACTTTCAGGCGATTGGCAATTTGATCAGCGTAATCGGCGCGCGCCACCTTGTCGCGCATCCTTGCCAGGTGCGGCATGATGGCGTTGACCGCTTCAACCTTGCCGGCTGGCCGCGTGATGTCGTGCTTCGCTACGGTCATCTCGATGATGTATTCAATGTATGGCTGCGTCGTCTTCAGCAGCGTGCGAAAGGCATCGCCGCCGTAGGCGCGAACGTACTCATCCGGGTCGTCATCGGTCGGCATCTTGAGGATGTTCACCTTGAAGCCTTCTGTAAGCAACATCTCAATCGACCGCATGGTGGCATTCTGTCCGGCGGAATCAGGATCGAAGTTGACAATGATCTGCGGCCCGTCCATATAACGACGCAGCAATCGCACCTGATTGTCTGTCAGTGCCGTGCCGAGACTGGCGACGATGTTTCGGATGCCCGCCTGGTAAGGAATAATACAATCGAGATACCCTTCGACAAGAATGGCATAACCCGCACCGCGAATTTCGTTTTTCGAGTAAGCCAGGCCAAACAGGTTGCGGCCCTTGGTGTAGATGGCGGTTTCGGGAGAGTTCAGATATTTGGGCTCGCCTTCGCCCATCACGCGCCCACCGAAGGCGAACACCCGCCCCTGGGAATCAGCGATGGGAAACATCACGCGCCCGCGAAAGCGATCATAAAAACCGCCGGTCTCTTTCAAGACCACAAGGCCGCTGATCGTCAGGTCGTCCTCGGTCGCACCGTGGTCGCGCAGATAGCCGATGAGTGCTTCCCAACTGTCGGGCGCATAGCCCAATCGAAACAGCCCGCGAGTTTCGTCGGTTATCCCGCGCGATTCGAGATAAGCGCGCGCCGCTGCGCCACCTTCGTCGTCGAGCAGATTCATCTCAAAGAACTGCGCGGCGAGGTCGTTCAAACGCAGCACGACTTCGCGGTTGTGTTGCGTCTTCTTATAGTCTTCCGTCTCATCGACAACCGGAATAGGAATGCCGCTCTTTTCAGCGACGATGCGCACGGCTTCGGGAAACTGGCAGCCTTCGATGCGCATGACGAAATCAAAAACGCTGCCGCCGGCTCCGCAGCCGAAGCATTTATAGAGTCCTTTGGGTTGCGAGACGCTGAATGAGGGCGTCTTCTCGGAATGAAACGGGCAGCAAGCCATGTGGTTCGCGCCACGCTTCTTAAGCGACACGTAATCGGAGATGACGCGAACGATGTCGGATTGATTTTTTACTTCGTCTGCAAACCCGCGCGGTACTCGCATTGTTTTTTCCAGTTGATTATGGCTGTGAAGGAACCGTCCCACATTTCAGGCTAGAGAATTCTTACCAGCATTCCCGCGAACGTGCAAGATGGCATAAGTAATCAAGGCGAAATTTGTTGTTAATCCAGCGGTTTACTTACGCAGCGTGACTATCGTCGCGCCGCCGCCGCCTTGATTCGCCGGCGCTTCACTGAACCGCTCGACGTGCGGATGACCCTTCAGCAATGCGCCGATGGCGCGCTTCAACGCGCCTTTGCCATGACCGTGTACGATGCGGATACTTTCGACGCCGGCGAGAAATGCGTCGTCTAGATATTTGTCCACACGGTCGCTTGCCTCATCAACCGTTGTGCCGATGACATTCAATTCGCTGTTGAAATTTTCGTCAACGTCAATAGAGACGCTGACGCCGCGCGGCAGATTCGCTGCATGCTTCGATGTGGGGGGCTCTGCCGATTTGACCAGTTGCAACTCATCGCGCTTCAGGCGAAAGCGCAGCGAGCCGGCAATCACCGTGAACACGCCATCGTTGATCGTTTCGACCGCGCCTTCTCTATCGAATGATTTGATGCGTACACGGTCGCCTTCGCGGATTTCGCTGATCTCTTCAAGAAACCCGCTTGTCGAACTGGCAGCCGCCGCAACCCCGCGCGCTTCCGCCTGTGGCGCGCTGGGTGGCGATGACAGACTTACCGGCGCGCTCGCCTCCTGTTTGCGTATACGCACGCCAGCCGACCGGCGCAACTCAGCAGTGCGCGCTTCGGCTTCTTTCTTCAAGCGCGCCGCCAAGACTTTGTCTTTCACCGTGTTAAGTAGTTGCGCGCTCTCCTCGTTGAATTCACGTACGACGCGCGCCAACTCGTCCTCGAATTGATTGCGTCGCTCCGTTTCTCGGCGGGCGAATTCGATGTCCAACTTGGCAAATTTTTCCGCCGTCACCTGCCGCTCTTCCTCAAGCGCCGCGCGCAGAGTTGCCTGTTCATCAACCAGCGATTTCAATTGCTTCAGATATTCGCCCGCTTGCTTGTGAATCGGATCCAGTAAAGCGTTCGCATCATCAGTTATCTGCGCGGGGACGCTCATGCGTTTGGCGATTTCGATGCCTGCGGATGCGCCGGCGACGCCGACCAGCAAGCGATACGTAGGCCGTAACGTGCGCTCATCAAACTCGACCGATGCGTTCAGCACATCTTCATTCTGCGATGCCCAGATCTTCAGAGGGTTGTAATGAGTGGTGGCTATCGTCGTCGCATTTTTATGACGAAAGTAATCGACGATTGCCACGCCGAGCGCCGCGCCTTCATCGGGGTCTGTGCCGGTGCCGGCTTCATCAATCAGGATCAACGCGGGAGGCTCGACCCTCGTCGCCATCTCGGCGATGTTCTTCATGTGCGCCGTAAAGGTAGAAAGATTGGCGGCAATCGATTGCTGGTCACCGATGTCGGCCAGCACCAGGCCGAAGACTGGCAGCGCCGCATTGGTCGCCGGAACATGCAGGCCCATCTGAGCCATCAGGGCGATCAGGCCAATCGTTTTGAGAACGACGGTCTTGCCGCCGGCATTCGGGCCGCTGATGACCATCGTCTGATGTGTCTCATCCATCTCAAGCGAAATCGGCACGATTTTGCCGCCCGTGCTTCGCAGATTGTGCTCAAGCAGCGGATGACGCGCATCTTTCAAGTAGAGTTGGCATCGGTCGTTCATCACTGGACGAACGCCATTAAACTCAGCCGAGAGCCGCGCCTTTGCCGCCGCGAAATCGATTTCTGTAATGGCATTTACAATTTGTTCGATGCCGCTCAGGTGGTCTCGCAGGGTGTCGGAGATTCTCAGCAATATCTGAGCGATTTCAATCTCTTCCTGTTCGCGCAGGCGCACGAGATCGTTATTCTGCTCGATGACGGCGAGCGGTTCGACGAAAGTGGTTTGCCCGCTGGAAGACAGACCGTGCATGACGCCAGGCACCTGGGCGCGCGCATCCGTGCGCACAGGGATGACGAATCGCCCGTTGCGGATCGTCACGATGTCTTCCTGAATGGCGTTGGGCGAGCGGTCGTGCATCAGCGTTTCAAGGTTGCGATAGATGCGTGTCCGTCGTTCATTGATCTCACGGCGTATGCGGCGCAACTCAGGGCTGGCGTTATCGTCGATCTCGCCGTTCGGCAGAATCTTGCCGCGAATCGCTGCGAGCATCCGGCGAAGATCGGGAACCTGTGCCGCGATGCTCGCCAGGTTGGGATAACGCGCTCTGGTTTCGGAAGTGCTGAACTGCCCGCGTAGATCCATGCCGCTGGCGATCAGCGCTTGCAACGCCAGTACCTGGTGCGGGTCGAGGCTGGTGCCCTGAACGTGCAACTCGGCGAGCGAGCCTGAAGGGTCAGCCATCCCGCCCAGCCCGAAAGCGCCGCCGGTTGCCAGATAATCCGCACCTTCGGTGGTCAAATCGAGCGCCAGATTGATGTGCGCCGCCCCGCTCATCGGCGAGAGAGTGAGGGCGCGTTTGCGGCCAAGCGGCGTTTGCACGTGCCGGGCCAGCAGCGCCACCAGCCCATCAAGTTCAAGGGTTCTAAAAGTCCGTTCATCCATCTCGTTAGATCTTTCGTTGTGTAAAAGGAAATGTTACGTCGCGCCCTCCAATGCGGTCAATGAATCCTGCATTGTAAGAGCCGCGCTTGACGGATAGTCAATCAGCCGGCATTGTGCGCCCGCTGGCTTTCCCCTATAATCCGCAGCCGAATGATCGACGTTCTAATCGGTCCGGCGAATTCAGGAAAGACCGAAAGCCTCACCACGAGAGTCGCTGCTGCGGTTGTTGCGAGACAGCGCGGCACGCACCTTGTCGTGCCATCCGAGCCGGCTGCCTATGTGTTACGCGAATTACTCAGCGACAAAGTAGAGGGCTTGCCATTAGATGCAGTGAAAACCTTCCCGGCGCTTTATCATACGGTTCTTGAAAAGACGAATGTGCAGTCCCGTTGGCTGAACTTGATCGAACGTGATTGTGTGCTGCGGTTCGTCATTTCTGAGCTAGGGTCTTCGGGTAAGCTCGGTTATTTCGGCGAGACGGCAGAGATGCCGGGACTGGTTAGTTCGCTCGGCCAGGTGATTGAAGAACTCTGGCGCAGCCGCATCACTCCCGACGACTTCGCGCGCATCGCTGAAAGCCGCAGCGACAAAGACCGCGATATTGCACGGGTTTTCACGCATTACGCGGCGGCGCTTGAAGCGCTTGGCGCGGTTGATGCCGAGAGCGCCGCCCACGCCGCATCATCGGCCACCACGAAGGTGAACGACCTGCGACGGTGGTTTTCGTTGGTCGCTGTCGACGGTTTTGATTTTTTGACGGCAATGCAGGTGAACCTGCTTTCTGCATTGGCGACGCGCGGTGTTGATGTCATGGTCAGCCTGACCTACGACAAAACCAGGGCCATACACTATTGGCAGCGCCCGACCATTGCGCGCCTGCGAGCGGCTGGCGCGTCCTTCAGTGATTGCGGGATCGCGCCGAAATCCAGCATTCAAGTCGCCGCAGCGGCATTGATGAATGAGCAACATGCGGCAGAAGTCATCGCGGACACTTTGCGCGAGGATGCCTGTCAAGCCGGCGAGATCACCATCGTTTCAGCGCCGGATCGCGCCTCGGAAGTCCGCTCTGTCGCGCGCGAGGTCAAGCGGCTGGCGATTGAGAGTTGCATTACACTGGACGAGATCACCATCGTTTGCCGCTCGCTTTCATTTTATGCACATCACATTGAGCGTATATTTGGCGAATGCGCGATTCCTGTTGAGATTGACGCCTCGCTGGCGGTGATAGAAAACCCGGCGGTGGTCGCCTTATTGAAGATGTTCAACCTGAGCAGCCAATCATTCCTACGCCGTACCTGCATCGAAGCCTGGCGCTCGCCTTATTTCGACTGGTCGGAATTCGGAATCGATGAGCAAGCCATTGATCTGCTCGATGCGATTTCGTTAGCGGAAAACGTTATACAAGGCCGCGACCAGTGGCGACACGCCGTGCAGATGTTTGCTGAGAATCCCGAACGTAAGAGATTCCGGGATGAATACGATCCTCAAGTAGATCAAAGCGAGACGGATCGACTGGCCCGTTATGATCGACTCGCCGCGAGCCTTGAACACTGGTTTGAAGCCCTCACCCCGCTCACGCGCGCCACACGCGAAGCGCATTTCGCATGGGCGACGAGTTTGCTTGAGCGATTGCGGGTTGATGAAAGAGCCGCGAGCGGCGACCTGGCGTCTCAAGATCGCAGCGCTCTGAAAGAGTTTAAAAGTATTCTTTCAGCAATTGCTCACAATGATATGCCCAGGCGTCTTGCGAATAAGGCTGATGATTCTGCCTCGAACGAGGTGTCGTGGCAGGCCCTTGTGACAGAAGTTGAACGGACTCTCACGGTCATCACCTACGACCGCGACGCGGTTGCTCGCCCTTGCGTGGTTGCGCAGGAAGCGCACCGCCTACGCCCTCGTCGTTATCGCATCGTCTTCGTCCTGGGTTTGATCGAAGGCGAATTCCCTGCAAAGGTGACCGAGCGCACGCCCTACACGCTCGCCGAGCGCGAGGAGTTAAGACGAGCCGGGCTTGACTTGACCGAAACCATCAACGATGCCGGCGCTGATCTATTGCAGTTTTATAAAGCGATGAGCCGCGCTGCCGAGCGGCTCTACCTGACCTTCGCACGCACGGACGTTGCCGGCGGCGAGTTGTTGCCTTCGTATCTGATCGAAGAAGTTCAGCCATTTGCGACATCCTCTCTGCGCCGCATGGCCTCGGCATTTAGTGGCGAAGATTACGAAATCGACAAGACGTGCTCGCTCGAAGAACTGGCATTGCGGACAGCGCGAGCGTTGCAGCAGAATGAATCGCCCAGTGGCATAGCAGATCGTCCCGCCAGGCTGGCGGCAAGCCGGCTGCTCAATTCAAAGCTGCCAAGCTGGCAGATGACGCAACGCGGCGTGCAGGTCGAATGGCGGCGAATGACCACGGCGGCAGGCGACAGCAATGGCGGATGGATCATTGACCCGGCCCTGCGCGCCGCCCTCAAGCAACGCTTCGGGCCGGAGCACCTGTGGAGCGCCAGCCAGATCAACGATTATGGCATCTGCCCTTTTCGATTTTTTGCGCGGCACACGCTCAAGCTCGACGTTGCCAGAGAGCCTGGCGAAGGCTTCACCGCGCTGCATCTCGGCCACGCGTACCACCGCATACTCGAACATCTCTACAGGCGATTGCAAGCGAGCAATCTGCTCATTCAAACGCCCACCGCAGAGCAGGCGATAGCGCATGTGGCGCGCATTGTCGAAGATGTTCTCCAGCAAATGCTCGAAAAGCGCGAAGTGCGCGGCGATGGCTTATGGGATTTCAATAAAGCGGAGATCAAACGCCGCGTCGTGCGCTTGCTGCGCCGTGAGGCCGTGTGGAACGACGACGATCCGGCGCGGCCTCTTCATTGTGAATGCAAGTTTGGTCTGGATGGCGCTGAACCGTTGATTATCGAATGCACAGATGGGGATGCCAGGTTCTGTGGCATCGTCGACCGCCTGGATCGCCGCGATAATGGCGAATGGGTTGTGGTGGATTACAAGACGCGCCGCACGCCGATTCCCATCAAGGACGCGCTTGACGGACGCAACCTGCAATTGCCGATCTATGCGATGGCTGCAAATCGTGTCATTAATCCAGAGGCGAGCGTCGCATCGGCTTACTATCTGCACATTCAGAGCCGCAAGCGTGGCTCACAATTATCGAACAAAGGCGATGCGGCGACCAGCCTCGAAGGGTTGATTCAACACGCCGAGAAACGCATACGCAGTTATGTCGAGCAGATTCGCAGTGGCAGCTTTCCTGTACAGCCGAATGGCGACGCGGTCTGCCAGACCTGCGACTATGGCGTGATGTGCCGCATTCAATCACTTCGCGCATCTGAAGATGAGCAGGAGCGCAATGACTAGAACAATCGCAACCACTCTCAGCGTGAGGCCGGCGCGCACGGCGCGCGAGCAGAAGCACTTTATCGATTTGCCCTATCGTCTACATCGCCATCAGACGCACTGGATCGCGCCGCTGCGCATGGCGCAAAAAGATATACTCAATACGGCGCGGCATCCTTTCTACAAAACCGCCGATGTCGAAAAGTTTCTGGCCTATCGCGAGGGCCGCGTCGTCGGTCGCATCATGGCGATTGTCAATCGCGCCCATGACGAATTTCATGGCGAACGCGCCGGATTCTTCGGGTTCTTCGAGGTTGAGGAAGATTACCAGGCGGCGGCGGCGCTGCTCGATGCGGCCAGGCAATGGCTGACCGAGCGCGGCGCGGCGGTGATGCGCGGGCCGGTCAATCCTTCGACCAATTACGAATGCGGCCTGCTCGTTGAAGGGTATGACCTGGATCCGACGATCATGATGGTTTGGAATCCACATTACTATGGCGAATTTCTTGAGCGCTTCGGTTTACATAAAGCGGCAGACCTGTTCGCTTACGACATCGCCGCAAAGTACTTCAACGTGTCAGATAAATTGAAGCGCGTTGCCGAACGATTGCGGATCAAAGACCGGCTTCGCGTGCGCCCTGTGAACCTGAAAGACTTCAAGAACGAAGTGGAGATCGTGCGCCGCGTTTACAACGATGCGTGGAGTCGCAACTGGGGATTCGTGCCGGTAACCGACGAAGAATTCGAGCACCTCGGCAAAGACCTGAAGCAGTTGGTAGACCCGCGCGTCGTGCTGATCGCTGAACAGGAGATCGAAGGCAAGGAGCCGCGCCCGATTGGCTTTTTATTGGCGGTGCCGGATTTAAATCGCGCCCTGAAGAAGTTGAACGGGCGGCTGTTTCCGCTCGGCCTGATCAAGCTCTTATGGCATTCGCGCAAGATCGATACGATTCGGATTATCACGATGGGCGTCATCCGCGAATTTCAAAGTATGGGCGCAGGGGCGATCTTCCTGAAAGAAATCTATGATCGCGCGCCCGCCGCCGGGTTTCCTTCGGGCGAGATGAGTTGGGTGCTGGATAACAACGTGATGATGAACCGCGCCGCTGAGTTGATCGGCGGACGCCGCACGAAGACCTATCGAATTTATGAGATGGCGCTCCGATAAAAGGCAAAAGGCAAGAGGCAAAAGGCAATAATAGATTGTCGAGCCACATCGCCGGACTGGATTGGCAAAGTGCGAATAGAGGCCGTGAGGCCTCCGCCACTTTTGCCTTTTGGTTTTTGCCTTTTGCCTTTTGCCTTCCCGCAGGGCAGGTTGCAATCATCGGCAATATGCTTTATTCAATAGAGAAGTGCAACAAGCAGAACGGGCCACAAAGTGGTATCAGATTGAGCTAGGCGCGACGCGGATATTCCAGCGCGTGCGTCTCCCTGCGAACCAGAAATACTTCATCCTGACGATCACTATCGCCATCGCCTGCGGGCTGGTTGCTGTCACCTACCACAAGCTCATCCGGCTGGCTTCCGAATACATGATCGACCGCGCCCTCGCCGTACAAGGGCCGAGCCGCGTTTTCTGGATTTTCTTGGTGACCATTGGCGGCTGTCTGCTCGCAGGGTTGCTGCTGCATTTCTTTTTTCCAGACGCGCGCGGCAGCGGCATCCCGCAAGTCAAGATTGCCTTCGCGATGAACTACGGCAGAGTGCCGATGCGCGTCGCCGCCGGCAAAGCGGTTATCTCGGCGCTCTGCGTCGGGTCGGGCGCAAGCCTCGGACGCGAAGGCCCTACCGTACAGATCTGCGCGGCGCTGGCGAACGTCATCGCGCGTATGTTTTCGATCCCGCGCCGCAAGCAGATGAATCAACTGCCGGTCGGGGCGGCGGCGGCCATCGCTGCTGCATTCAATACGCCGATTGCCGCTGTCACCTTTGCCCTCGAAGAGATCATCGGCGACCTCAATCAGAAGCTCGCCGCTTCGATTGTGATTGCCGCTGTGATCGCCGCGACGATAGAACGCTGGCTGCTGGGCGCACATCCGCTTTTCATCGGCGCGAACATCTATGCGCTCAATCACCCGACGGAGCTTTTGGCATACGCCGCGCTCGGCATTGTCGCCGGCGTCGTCGGCGTCATTTTCGCCAAGTTCATTCTTTTTCTGCGTATGTTTTTCCGCGAGCGCGTACATATCCCGTCGTGGGGCAAGCCGGCGATGGGCGGCGCAATCATCGGGGTGATCGGTCTATGGCAGCCGCACGCGCTCGGCATCGGCTATGAATTCCTCGGTGACGTGTTGCAGGGCAAAGACAACCTCGTCTTGAAAGCTGTTATTGCTCTACTGGTGGCAAAGATTCTGGCCTCGGCCTTCAGCTATGGCGCAGGCATGTCGGGAGGGGTACTTGGCCCCTCGATGTTCGTTGGCTGCATGCTCGGCGCGGCAGTCTGGCATGGCTTGACTCACATTGACCCGTCAGCAGAGTTCGCGCGCGGTGCGTTCGCGCTGGTCGGCATGGGCGCGATGTTCGCGGCTGTCATCCGCGTGCCGATCACCTCGATCCTGCTCATCTTCGAGATGACTTATAACTATGAAATCATCCTGCCGCTGATGATTGCCAACGCCATCGCCTATACGGTGGCCTCGCGCTTGATGCCCCTGTCGATTTATGAAGGCTTCATGTTTCAGGACGGCATTCACCTGCAAAACACGCCGAGCACCGATGCGCTGTCGCGTATCACCGCCGCCTCGGTGATGACCCAAGACGTTGTGACGCTGCCAGACGACATCTCTGTGAAAGAAGCGCTGGGTATAGTTGGACGGCTTGAGTTCACCGGCTACCCCGTGTTGCGCGATGGGCGGCTTGTAGGATTGATTACCACGAATGATCTGCGCCGGTACGAGGCGGAGGGCAGAGCAGGGTTGATGATTACCGAAGCGATGACCAAAAAGGTCGTCCATTCGCATCCTGATCAAACGCTCGATACGGTGGTCTTGAAATTGGCGCAGCGCGAACTTTCACAAGTGCCTGTCGTCTCGCGGGTCGACGACACACGCCTGCTAGGCATCATCACCTTGCGCGACATCGCGCGGGCGCAGGCGCGAATGGCGGCGCTGCAATATTCGCTTGGCCCCGACGACACGATTCGCCCCTCTGCTGATGAAACCATACGGCCACAATAAAACGGGCTTAGCTTAAATCCGTTGTACCAAGAAGTATAAGGTGAATCGTGATCCCGTTACGGAAGCCTTTGGCCGCAGATGCCACAGAACTGAAAGGCGGCGGGCAAGCCGCTCGCGCCACACGATAGGCAATCACGCGCAAGGTCGGCGGCAACCTTGTGCATGGGTTGGCTGGCGCTTGCCGGTTGGAGTTCAGAAGGCGATTGGCCATTTACAGGATTAACCTGCGAATCCCGCCTGCGGAAAGCTCGGTAATCTATCTCACGTTTATCGGCCAGCGCGGCAAATCCTTCGCGGGCTTCATCGCTGGCCAGTTGCGCCGCCAGCCCTTCGCGCGTCCGCTCTAATGTCGCCTGCCACGCTGCGTCTTTCCAGTAGCTCAACTGTTCGCGCGTCTGCCGCAGACTCTCTGGAAAGCGATCAATCAGTTTGCCGCAAAGCATGTTCACCGCCGCGTCAAGCTCCGCAAAAGGCACAACATCGTTGACCAGACCCCATAGCAGCGCCTTGTTAGCTGTGATCGGTTCACCGACGAGCAGCAACTCTCTGGCGCGGCGCTCGCCGACGACCAGTGGCAGCCATTGCGGCGGCCCGCCCGCAGAGATCAAACCGAACTTCGTTTCAATCTCGGCAAACTTGGCGTGATCAGCAGCGATAGCCAGATCGCAGGCCAGATTCCAACTATTACCGCTGCCGGCGACAATGCCGTTGATGCGCGCAATGGCCGGCTTGCCGAGTTGCCGAAGCGCGTCGTGTGCTTCAACAAAGAGATCGAACCAGCGGTGCACCTCGTCCGGATGGTTCAGATGCTCGCGGCTGTGCTGCTCGATGTCGCTGCCGGTGCAGAAAGCTTTGTCACCCGCGCCGCTCAAGACGAGCACCGCGACATCAAGGTTATTCGCAGCATCGCGAAAGGCGGCGGTCATCTCCTTGAGCGTCGCGCTGGTGTAGGCATTGAGGTAACCTGGGCGATTAATCGTCACGCGCGCAACGAAATCGTCTATTTCATAGAGGATCTCGCGGAAGTCAGGATGCGAGGCGGCAGGCCGCGAGTCATTGCTCGGTTCGGTTACTGCGGCGTTTTGCAAAGACACAGGCTCAAGCACCTGCGAGTCCAGGTTCATGCTCGTCGCTTTTGTATTCGGTTCAACTGGCGGGATGAACGGCGGCGATTCGAGCGCCTCCAGGGTCAGCAGTCTGACCATCTCGTCGCGCAAACGACGCTCGCAGGCTTCGGGGGTTGCCGCTTCAACACGGATCTCAGGGAATTCCGGCACCGTGCCGATGAATATCCGCTGGTCAGCGGATAACTCGATTTGCGCCCGCTCCATGAAGAATTCTGTCAGCATTGGCGATTCCGTATTCTCCTTCGTGTGCGGTCGAGTGGGGACAGGGATGGAAAGACACTTTGCAAACCGCTGCGATTATAGCAGCGCCGTGTCACTTCTTGAATAGATTTTCAAAAGCGCTGCGGGCGTCGTTGGGCGGCGCGCTTTTTCCCTTGCCCTTCGCTGACAGGCCGTTTGCCTTGAAGTAATCGCAGAAGTTTGCCCGCTCGCGGTCGGTTACCCATTCGGCTTGCGGTTCGCGGCAGCGGTTGTGCGCTGATGTATCATAGTTCACACAGTTCAGGCAGCAATGAATGTCAGCGTCGCAGGACGGACACTCGGCTGTGCGTGCGATGCGATCCTTGATAACGATTTCATTCTTACAGTGATGACAAATCATAGCGCCCTCTTGATCAGTTGGACTCGTCCAGATCAAGAATATATCACAATAGCCAGGAAATTTTGCAGAGCCGACAGGCGATCCTGGCTGCAATGAATGAGCGTAGCCGCCAGGGTCGTGCCGAAAAATATTGGCTGCGGCTGCAACCATCAGGGTTGTTTGGGTAAGCCGGCAAAATGCAGGCTTTCGCAAGCGGGGCAGATAGAATGGCTGATGCCTGTGTCAGTGTGCGATGAGAGGTACTCTTCGAAAGTGTGCCATAGGCGATCACCGTTACGAATGCGCTTGCACCATGCGCAGATAGGCAAAGTGCCTCGAAGAATTTGAATATCCCTTTGCAGACCCAGTATGCGCTCAGCAACCCGCAAACGGACTTTGATTTCATCTATATCAAGTGGCTTGGTCAAATAATCATCTACGCCCGCATCCATTGCCGCGAGAAAGTTCTCTTTGCCGGTTTTTGCCGTCAGCAGGATGAAATAACAGTACTCCGTTCGCTTGTCTTCGCGAACGCGGCGGACGAGTTCGAGGCCGTCGCTCCCTGGCATCATCCAATCAGAGATGATCAGACGGTAATCACCTTCCTGGTAAGCCGACCATGCCTGGTTGCCATCGCTGTAGACGACGGCCTCATGGCCACAGGTCGACAAGAACTTTTCGAGAATGCGGAACGAGACCTTGTCATCTTCAGCGATCAGTACTTTCATTACGCATCACCAAGGCAGTGGTCTTTGGCGTGCCCTGACAAGCCGCCGCCATGTTAGTCACGGCGAGCCCTGCGGCTTACCTGGTGACTGGCAAAACAATGCCGGATCGAAGCACCCCATAAGATCGCCGCACGACAGAGCAGTTCGCTTTTAATTTTCTCATCCACGGATGGGAGAAGCGATCTCACCGCAAGGCACATTCCAGAGAAAGCTTTCAGCAGGCATCAATAATCCCTATGAATTACGAGCAATTCAGGCTGGCGGCAATGAATTCCACCTGTGGCAACAAAGGGGAGATGAGGAACTATGCCCCGGTCACGGGCCCTAGGGCACTGGGCAGGCGCTCTTGAATGAACCGAAAAAACTAAACCCGTTCAACCAACAGGGCAACGCCCATGCCGCCCGAAATGCAGAGCGTCGCCAGGCCATACTGTACCTGGCGGCGCTGCATTTCGTGCATCAAGGTTGTAAGTATGCGCGCCCCTGTGCAGCCGATAGGGTGGCCTAGGGCAATCGCGCCGCCGTTGACGTTCAAGCCCTCTGGATCGAAGTGCAACTCGCGGTCGCAAGCCAGGACCTGCGCGGCAAATGCTTCGTTCAACTCGACGAGACCGATTTCCGCAAGCGTCAGTTTGCACCGCGCCAACAGTTTGCGAATCGCCGGCACAGGGCCAATGCCCATGACGCGAGGATCGACGCCGGCAATTTCGTAATCGACCAGGCGGGCTTGCGGCGTCAGATTGTGCGACTTGGCCAGCGCATCTGAGAGAACCAGCAGGGCAGCCGCGCCATCGGTAATGCCAGATGAATTGCCCGCCGTCACCGTGCCCTCTTTTGAAAATACCGGCGGCAGTTTCGCCATCGCTTCAATCGTCGCGCCTGGGCGAATATGTTCATCTGTAGCAAATGCTACGTTACTGCCTCTACGGTCGGCGATGTTCAACGGCACGACTTCGTTTTGAAAGCGGCCAGCGATGGTTGCCGCCTCGGCGCGCAATTGCGAGCGCAGCGCATATTCGTCCTGCTCGCGCCGCGAGATGTCGTATTGTCGCGCCAGGGTTTCGGCGGTCTCGCCCATCACCTGGCCTGAGAGCGGATCAAGGAAGCCGTCTCGGTACATCCCGTCGACCAGGGCCGCGTTGCCCATGCGCAAGCCCCATCGTGTGCCTTCGGCCAGATAAGGCACGCGGCTCATGGATTCTGTGCCGCCCGCGATGATGCCGTTGGCGCGTCCGAGCATGATCTCTTGCGCCGCCAGGATGACGGCTTTCAAACCGGAGCCGCAGGCTTTGTTGATGGTGTAGGCAGGGACGGTATCGGGCAACCCTGCGCGATAACTGATCTGCCGCGCGACGTTCGGGCCGCCGCCCGCCTGTCGTGCGCAGCCGATGATGACTTCATCGACCGCACTCGGCTGAAGCCCAGCCTGGTGCAAGGCAGCTTTCACAACCGGCACTGCCAGGTCTGCTGCCGTCCAGTCCTTCAATGTGCCGCCGAATTTGCCAATCGGCGTTCGCACGGAGGCTGCAAAGAATACCTCTCTCATCATCCGGGGCTCCTCAAATTGATTCTTGTATGAAACTTTACATTGCGGCTGGCGTGAGCGCACGAGCGCGGTCGGTTTTGTCAGCCGCTTTTTTCCATAGAGCCGAGACGACTTTATCGACAGAGAACTTATTGCCGACGGCTGCCGCTGCGCGCAGGTCGGGATATAGCGCCAACGCATCGGCGAGCGCCGGCGTGTCTGTATCAAACGCCGTGGTGTCGCCCGAACGGTTGAGGCGCAACGTCCAGATGGTTCGGGCCCAGGTGTAATCCGTCAAAGCTGCCGACAGCAACGCCACAACACGCGCTTCGGTGGCATTTTCGGAGGTGCCGTAGCGGCTGACGAATTGCTCGCCCCGACGCCGCAATTCTGTCAATAATCTGCCGTATTCGTTGAATTCCGTCCCCTGGCGCAACTGCTCGGCGATGTTTTGAAAAGCTCCGAGCACCGGCCCGGCATTGTGCGAAAAGTCGCTGCTGACGGCCACACTGGTCTGCGCCGGACGGCTGGCATTGCTCGAATCGCCAAACCCTAGCGATGCAATGCGGTCAAGCGAGATCGTCGATTCGAGATTGTCCGCCTTGATGCGAATGCTGTAGGCCGTTAGGTCAAGGAGCGTGCCAACAATGCGGTCGTCATTTTTTGTAATGATAACCACTGTTGAGCCGACCATGCGCGGGCCGCTGCTTGACGGTTCAGCATGCGCGGCTGCGGTACGCGCCCGCGAGGGCTTCCGCACCTTCTTGCGCTTCTGGCCCGCCGCCGCTGTGGTCAACAGCAAAGACATTAGAATAACTGCACATGCCTTTTGCATGGCCCGACCTCCTTTCACTTGTTGGTAATAAATCATACGGATTATGCTGCGGGATTCGCGGCGCTGTTTTCCAGGACGGTGGACGTCTCGGCATAGACGCCAAACGCCGCAGATTCGCCTTGGAGTAGCCGTTGGGCGCGGCTTTCGAGCGCGGCTTTTTCGGCTTGCTCGATTTCGGCTACGACTCGCTGTTCGGTCTCTTGCAATGCCTGAGCGTTGCGCTCGCGTAGCGATTGATTGCGCCGTCCGCGCTTGCCACTCAAGAGATCGATGGCACCTTCAATAAGGTAATTTTCAAAAAGCCCGACAGGATCGCGTTTGCCCCAGAACTCGAACAACTGCGCATCGAGGGTCGCCCGCGCCTCGCGCTCATCATGCGTTGCATGGCCGCCCATGCGAAAGGTCTTGGCGACCAGCAGGTATGGGCCGCGCCCTTGACGGCAACCCTCGGCGGCGAGTTTAACGGCGGCGTAAGCGTCCAGCACATGGTTGCCATCAAAGGTGAACCCGTCGACGCCATAGGCATCAGGCCAATCGGCAAAGTTGCCGCGATGATGTTGATCGAGGCGTGTGCCGAGCGCCACTTTGTTATCTTGAATGATGACAATGATGGGCAGGCGCTCGACGGCGGCAAGCGTCATGCTCTCGTGAAAAACCCCGGCCTTGGTTGAGCCGTCGCCGATCCAGGTCATGGCGACGCGCGGCTGCCGACGTAACTTGAAGGCCAGCGCGATGCCGTTGGTAACCGCCATTACATCGCCGACATGGCTGATGGGCGTCAGGACGTTGTGGTGAAATGCGCCGATGTGCAGATCGCGTCCGCGCGTTGGTGAGTCGGCAGTACCGAGATAGCCGCGTAGCATATCAGCGAGCGGCATCCCCATCTCGTGGCAGGCACCGGCGTTGCGAATCATGGGCGCGACGAAATCCGTCGGCCCCGCATCATTAAAAGGCTGGCGGTTGAGCGCGTGGACGGGGCCGATGGTCGCTGCCTCTTCACCAGTGCCGAGCCAGGCTTTCGAGATGACTCCCTGCTTGACCCAGCGTTTGAGCGCGATGTCGTGCAGGCGATTGCGCAGCAAGCCTTCGTATAAGGCGATGAGTTGCGCAGCCGAAAGTTGCTTGATGAGGTCGCGGCGTTCTGGGCGCTCATCAATCGTGCGGCTGAACTGCTCAGCGACCTGGGTGTCGGCTTGCCAGTTGATGTATTCCGGCGGATCGAATGCGGGATAGCGAATCATCGATTTATGATTTGTGGCTCGTGGTATAGGGTTCGTTTCCAGTATTCAGTTTACCTGCTGATCCGGAGAATTGAAAACCCACCACCGCAAGTCGGAAATGATGAGTCCTGAGTCATGGGTGATGTATAGCCGTAAGCCTTTCCGACATTCATCATTCATCGTTTTGCATTCATCATTTCCGACTTGCAGTGGTCTCATCTGTTCCGTGTTTACGGACGGCGAGGAGATTACTCGACGACGCCCGCAGGCTGGCGCGGATCGGCAAAGGCGATCTCAACTTCATCACCGATGGCAACTCCTAAAGCCTCTGCCGCGCCGGGCGATAAACCGATGGTCAGACCTGTGCTCTCAGGCGGCCCATCATCCACGGCGCGCACGACGATTGAAAGGCCATTTGTAGGATTGGTCACTAAAAGCTTCTTGTTGGCCCACCATCGTTTGCCCTCTTCCTTGCTCTTACCGAGGGCGTGGTAATCCCAACGCATCGCACAATAGAAGCCCTTCGGGTTCAGACTGCGAACGCGCTCGAATGTGAAGTGTCTGCCGGTCGGCAGAGCGAGTTTGTCATCGGGCTTAATCCCGCGATCCTTCGGCCCACCGAATACGCCAACCTTGCCGCGTTGCGCCGGTAATAGTGCAGGGTCGAGCGTGCTCCCGGCAACCGCACCGCTTGACGCCATGGAAGTAGTAGCCTCGGTCGCATCTGGGTTGGGCGCAGATTCTTGCGCCTGGTCGCCGGAATCCTGAGCATTGCCGGGTTGCGACGCAGTAGATGTCCCCCTGGGTTCAGCGATATCCGATGCGCCAGCAGTCGCTCCACTGGCAGCGATGATCTTGCCTGTCCGGCTGTCGGTCTTTTTCGACGCCGCCTCGGCTTGCGCATCGCCTGCCGCAACTGCATCCTCATCGGGCGATTTCCGAGCGCGTTTCTTTGGTTTCTCTTCGCTGGTTATCGTGTCTGCTTTTGCCATGTCATTCTCCCGTTGATCTTCAAGAATCAATTATACACGCACTGCCCGATCAGTCATGTGCTGGTTGCATGCTGGTCAATCAATTCGCGCGCTCTTGAAAAAATCGCGTCGAGCATAGGCTCGGTCAGCCTACCGGTAAAAGTGTTCTGCTGGCTCGGATGAAATGATGCAAGCAAGTGCTTGCCGCCGGCAAGTGCAACCTCTGCGCCGTGTTTGAACAGTGGGCGGGGTTGTCGCTTTGTCGAATCATCATTGGCCGCAAGGCCATTGGCAGCAATTGCCGCCTCGAACGCGACGCGACCCAGAGCCACGACGACGCGCACCTGGCGCTGCTCTGCAAGCTCTGCGAGCAGATAAGGGCGGCAATTGGCGATCTCTTGCGGCAGCGGTTTGTTGGCTGGCGGGGCGCAATGAATCACTGCTGTGATGTAACAATCGCGCAATTGCAGCCCATCGTTGCGATGCGTTGAAGTCGGTTGATTGGCGAAACCGGCACGGTACAGCGCGCGGTAGAGCCAGTCACCGCTGCGGTCGCCTGTGAAGACGCGGCCCGTGCGATTGCCGCCATGCGCGGCAGGTGCCAGGCCAATGATCAGCAGCCGCGCACCCAATTCGCCAAAACTCGGCACAGGCCGGCCCCAATATTCTTCATCAGCGAAGCGACGGACTTTCTCTCGCGCCACCTGCTCGCGCCACGCTACGAGGCGCGGGCAGCTTGTGCAGTGAATAATCTTTTCTTGCAGGGCTGCATGTTTTGCAAGGTCGTCGGTGGTGGTTGATGCGTAAGTCTCGTTCGCTTTCATAGTGGTTGAAGCCAGGTATTGACGCTATTGAGCGCAAAGAATACCATACCAAACTTGCCGCACAAACGGCGATCTAGAGCGGTTTGCAATTGCGTATAGGGGAAAAGCCACAAAGACACGAGGGCACCAAGCTACACCATGCCTTCGTGCTACTTGGTGTCTTGGTGCCTTGGTGGCGCATCGGCATGTCGATCTTTCCCGTACATGGATTCGCAAACCGATCTAAGATGCTAAGACGGAGCGCCAATGCCTTTCACCAACCTCGATGAATCACCGTTGCTTCCCGGTGTCAGCCCGGTGACGCTGCATTACCGTGAAGCCGGAAACGGCTACCCGCTTGTCTTCCTGCACGGCGGCTGGGGCTACGAAGTCTATCCGTTCGATCCGCAGATTCAGGAATTTGGTAATGAATATCGCATTTTGATTCCCGACCGCAGCGGCTATGGGGGGTCGCAGCGAATCAATCAGATGCCTGTGGATTTTCATCGCCGCGCCGCGCAAGAGATGACCTGCTGGCTAGATGCTTTGAAGATTGAGCGCCCGGTTTTGTGGGGGCATAGCGATGGCGCAGTGATTGCCGCCTTGATGGGACTGGCGACCCCTGAGCGATTTGCCGGGGTCATTCTCGAAGCGTTTCACTTATTGCGCGTCAAGCCGCGCTCGCGGGAATTCTTCGAAACCATGGTGGAGAACCCCTCGCGCCTGGGCGAACGTGTATGCGCGGCGCTTAGAAGCGATCATGGCGAAGATTATTGGCGCGAGTTGATCTTATTGAACGGCAGCGCATGGTTGCGCCTTGCTGAAGAGAGTGCCGACGCGGCGCAAGACCTCTACGATGGCCGCCTGCGTGAGTTGCGTCTGCCGACGCTGTTCATTCATGGTGAAGGCGACCCGCGAACCGAACCCGGCGAGATCGAAGCGGTGCGGAATCAACTGCCCGATTCACGGATGGAAATAATTCCTGATGCCGGTCACTCGCCGCACAGTCAACGGTCTGTTGCCGCCGAAGTCAATCGCCGCGCCGGCGAATTCCTGCGTGCCGTGCGGCGTATTTGATGTGAGTTTCAGAAAACCGTGGAAGCCATAAACCACAGCTACCGCGAGTCCTACAAATGTACTCGAATAGAGATCGATCAGAAGACTTATTCTCATTCGTGTCATTCGCGGTTACTCTGTTTTATCATCAATTCGCCCGGAAAATCGTGACTTCAGCATTATAATCCGGGATACCGCATTCCTCGTCGCAGACGCCGCGCTCAAGCAGCGTGTTGCCTTCAGGCCAATGCACCTGAACATTGCCAGCCGCGATGGGTGCGATGCGACAGCGGCCACGCATCTGCCCGGCCCGGCTCTTGACGACGATGGCGTCGCCTTCAGCGATGCTGAGTCGCGTCGCATCATCCTTATTCATCAACACGTCATCACGATGCGCGCCGGTCAGCGGGTCACGCTGGTGCTGCACGATGCTGTTGAACTGCTTGCCGCGCCGCGTCGATAACCGCAGCCGTCCATTAAGCGATCCGGCTGTGATGTTGATTACAGAAAACTCGGCGCGGCCTCCCGGCATCGGAAATTGCGGGGTTATCCTGGCGTTTGCATCAATGGTTTCGCAGAGCCGTACGCCACCCCATTGAATCTGATCGCCGGCCTCGCGCAACTTTTCTATGCCGACGTAGGCAGGGACGGCGCGGGCGATTTCGTTGCGAATCTGCTGTGCGTCCTCAAAATGTATCAGATGCGCGTCTTCAGGCCGCGCACGCTCGGCGATACGCATGGGGATTTCCCACTCAGCCATTGCCTCACCGATTCTGCGTCCGGCGATCTCAGGGCTGAACAAGATGCGCCGCTCGGTTGAGGTCTCAGTACCGCCGCCGCGCTGCTCATAACGTGTTTGTGCCGGCAGCAGCACCACGACATCGTGCGGCTCAATGAACATCTGTGGGGTCAGCACGATGTCTTGATGCAGACGCACAGGGATGCGCCCGATTGCCGCGCGAACATATTCGGGGTCGGGCAGCGTATCAAGAAAGTTGCCGCCAATCTGGTAGAAGACATCTATATCGCCACGATGAGCGGCATCGATCATTTCGACGGCATTCAAGCCGAGCGAGTGAGGCACCGCGAAGCCCCACAGGTCACGAAATTGTTGTGCGTTGGCGGCATCAACCTTTAGGCCGCCGGGAAACTGATTGGGCACCGCGCCGACCTCCGCGCCGCCCTGCACGCCGGAATGTCCTCGAATCGCCATCAAGCCGCACTTTTCGCGCCCGATGAAGCCCCGCGACAATGCCAGATTAACAATGGCCCGCACATTGGCCACACCGTCGCGATGTTGTGTGATCCCCATCGACCAGACAAAAACCGCGCTGCGGGCTTCGCCAAGCATCTGCGCAAACCGCAGCATTTCGTCGCGGCTGGCCCCCGATACGCCTTCGAGCAATTCCCATGAACTGGCTTCCAGAGCAGTTTTCAAGTCATCAAAGCCATGCGTGTAATCGCGGAGAAACATCTCATCCGTCCAGCCGTTTTCAACCAGGTGTTTGATGACACCGGCAATGAACGCCTGGTCGCCGCCCGTGTGAACTTGAAAGAAAGCATCGCAGATCTTCGTGCCGAATAATGCCGATTCGGCGACCGAAGGAACCCAGTAATGTTCCATACCCGGCTCGCGCAGCGGGTTGACGACGGCGACGCGGGTGCCCTGTTGTTTGGCGTGATACACATACTTCATCGTCACGGGCTGATTGTTCGGTGTGTTGCTGCCAAAGAAGACTAGCAAGTCTGTGCCAAGCCAATCGCTGTACGAACATGTCGAAGCCGCGACGCCGAGCGATTGTTTAAGGGCGACGGTTGACGGCGCGTGACAGATACGCGATGAGTTGTCTATGTTATTGGTGCCGAGAAAGCGCGCCGCCTTCTGCGCCACATAATAGGTCTCATTCGTCAGGCCGCGCGAGGTCAGGTAGAACGCCAGCCGCTCAGGTTGGGTGGCGGCGATGCGTTCGCCGGCCAACTCCATAGCATCGTCCCAGGTCAGGCGCTTGAAGCCGCGCTCGCCTCTGCGGCGAATCATCGGAAAGGGCAGGCGACCGAGTTCGCGCAATTCCGCAGCGCTCAGCCGTTCGAGATGGTTGAGGTCGTCGAGTCGTTCAGCATCGAGCGCCGGCATGGTATTCAGCCGCAGCAGTTCTAGCCGCACCATGCACAGATGTACGCCGTCCATGGTGAAGTCGCGCAATCCCGTTGTCCCAAGTGCGCAGCCGTCGCAAACCCCTTTGCTGAGGATGCGCCAGGCGAATGGCAATTCGCCGCGATTGCGCCAGGCGACGCGAGCGATTTCGAGATAATGATTCGGCTTGACGTGGCCGATGCCGTTCGGCGCGAGGCTGACCCAGTTCTTGCGATTCCAGCGTGACATGATTCGCTTATTCCACCTGAATGAATTTGCTGTCGGCCATTGTAAACGAAGTCTACCGTAGATGACACGATTGTCCGCATTCCTACTCGCCTGCTAGAATAGCGGCGTGATTTTTGTCATCGATAACTATGACTCCTTTACCTATAACCTCGTCCAATATCTCGGCGAATTGGGCGCGGAAGTGGTGGTCTATCGCAACGATGCGATCTCCGTCGACGGCATTCGCGACTTGAAACCCGAACGCCTGCTGATCTCGCCGGGGCCGGGTACGCCTGAGATGGCGGGGGTGACGCTCGAAGCGATTCGCGAGTTCGCCGGCCATATGCCGATCCTTGGCGTCTGCCTCGGCCATCAGGCGATTGGCCAGGCATTCGGCGGTAAAGTCGTCCGCGCGCCTTATCTAATGCATGGCAAGATGAGCGAAATCTGCCACGATTCGGCGACGGTTTTCCGTGGCTTGCCCTATCGCTTCAAGGCAACGCGCTATCACTCGCTCATCGTCGAGAAGGCGAGTTTACCGGCCATACTCGAAGTCTCGGCGACGACACCCGACGGCATCATCATGGGAATCAGGCATCGCGACTTGCCTGTTGAAGGCGTGCAGTTTCATCCTGAATCGGTGATGACCGAATACGGCAAGTCGCTCCTGGAAAACTTCCTGAAACTGTAATCTGGCTTACTTGTGAAGGAGACAATCATCTTGGCGAACGGGACTCAACAGCGACCGGCGGGAGTCTTGAGAGCCGGCGGCATCCTCGACCGCATCGTTGATGCCAAGGCGGCTCGGCTGCGCCACGCCAGGTTGCAGTTACCGATTGACGAGTTGCTCGCACAGATCGAGCACGCCAGTCGGCCATTCCGGGCATTTGCCGAGAACCTACAGCGTCCCGACTCGATTAATATTATCGCCGAAATCAAGCAGCGCTCGCCGTCAAAGGGAATCATTCGCGCCGACTTCGATCCCTTACAGATTGCGCAAAGTTATATGAAGGCTGGCGCGGCGGCAATGAGCGTGCTATGTGAAGAAGATTACTTTGGCGGCTCGCTCGATCATTTGCGAAAGATTGGCCGGGCGTGCGGGACGCCGCTGCTCAGAAAAGATTTTCTATTCGATGAGTATCAGCTTTACGAAGCGCGCGCGGCGGGGGCTGATGCGGTGTTGCTTATCGTGGCCATACTCGATGATGAATTATTGAGCCGCCTGCTGGCGAAAGCGGCGGCGTTGAATCTTGAGGCGCTGGTTGAAGTGCACACGGCGGATGAGATGCGGCGTGCGGCAAACGCCCGTGCCACGATCATCGGCGTCAACAACCGCGATTTGAAGACGTTCAATGTTGATCTGCAAACGTCGCTCAAGCTTGCGCCGCTTGCGCCTGCCGGTGCCATCCTGGTCAGCGAGAGCGGCATTGCGACCGGCGAAAATCTCAGGCGGTTGCGTGATGCAGGCTACAATGCATTTTTAATAGGCGAGACGTTTATGCGCGCCGATAATCCTGGCAACGCATTGCGGCAATTGATCGGCGAGGCGGATAGTGAGTCGAGTTAAAGTTAAAATTTGCGGCGTGCGCACGCTCAAAGAGGCTGAGGCTGCCATTGAAGCCGGAGCCGATGCGCTCGGCTTCAATTTCTGGCCGCGCAGCCCGCGTTTCATCGTCCCCGGCGAGGCGCGCGAGATCGCAGAGCGCCTCTCGCCGCTGGTGTCACTCGTCGGCGTCTTCGTGAATGAAGATCGCGAACGCATTATTGAAACGGCTGCGCTAGTCGGGTTGCACGCGATCCAACTGCACGGCGATGAGCCGCCGGCCTTTTGCAAGGAATTCGGTTCTTTACGAGTCATCAAAGCGCTGCGCGTCGGCGAGTCCTTCGACTGCCGGGAGATTGCAAAGTACGCCGTCAGCATGATCCTGCTCGACACCAACTTGAAAGGCAGTTATGGTGGCACAGGCCAGCGTTTCGATTGGCGCATGGCCATCGAAGCGAAGGGTTACGCGCCGTTGATGCTGGCAGGCGGATTGCGGCTTGAAAATGTCGCCGAAGCCATCACCACCGTGGGCCCTGCCGCCATCGATGTTTGCAGCGGTATCGAAGCCGAGCCTGGAAGAAAAGACTTGCACAAACTGCGCGAGTTTATGCTTGAAGTTGCACGCGCGAATGCGCTGATCTCAAGCGATATTGATTGAGCGCCTCGTCCTCATTGATTTTCAAGTCAACAAACAGGGAATCGTCATGAGCAAAGTCGAAGACCAACCTTCTTATGCGATGCCGGATGCGCGCGGCCACTTCGGCCCATATGGCGGCCAGTTCGTGCCGGAAACGTTGATGCAACCGCTCGAAGAACTCATCGCCGCATATGATGAGGCGCGAGGCGACTCGCGGTTTCAAGAAGAGTTCGCGCATCTCTTGAAGAACTACGTCGGGCGGCCAACCCCCTTGATGCTGGCTGGGCGGCTGACCGAACATCTCGGCGGTGCGCGAATCTACCTGAAGCGCGAAGACCTCTGCCACACTGGCGCGCATAAAATCAATAACGCCATCGGCCAGGCATTGCTTGCCCGGCGTATGGGCAAGCGGCGCATCATTGCCGAAACCGGCGCTGGTCAGCATGGCGTGGCGACGGCAACCGTATGTGCGCTGCTGGGAATGGATTGCGTCGTCTATATGGGAACCGAAGATATGCGGCGGCAGGAACTCAACGTCTTTCGCATGCGTTTGCTCGGCGCTGAGGTCGTCGGCGTTGAGGCGGGCAGCCGCACGCTCAAAGACGCGATCAACGAAGCGCTGCGCGATTGGGTGACGAATGTTACAGACACTTATTACCTGTTGGGATCGGCGCTGGGGCCGCATCCCTACCCGGCGATGGTGCGGGATTTCCAATCGGTGATTGGCCGCGAGGCTCGTGCGCAGATTCTTGAATGCGAAAGGCGACTGCCTGATTTGCTGATTGCTTGCGTTGGCGGCGGCAGCAATTCGATTGGCCTGTTCTATGAATTCATCGGCGACCAGCAGGTAAAAATGATCGGCGTCGAAGCGGGCGGACGCTCACTGAAGCTCGGCGAACACGCCGCACGGTTCAGCGGCGGTCGCCCAGGCGTTTTGCAGGGCACACACAGCTATATCTTGCAGGATGAAGACGGGCAGGTGGCGCTGACACATTCGGTCTCCGCAGGGCTGGACTATTCAGCAATCGGGCCGGAGCATGCGTACTTGCACGACCTGCGTAGGATTGATTACACTTCAGCCAATGACACGGAGGCGCTTGAAGCCTTTGAGTTGCTGGCAAAGCTCGAAGGCATTATTCCGGCGCTCGAAAGCTCTCACGCGATTGCTGAGGTAATCAAGATAGCACCGGGGATGCCGCGCGAGGCGATCCTCATCGTCAACCTTTCGGGGCGTGGCGATAAGGATGTCAACACGGTTGCCGAAATGATATTGAACCGCAAGGGTAATGATGACGCGAATCGCTGAAAAATTTGCCGCCTTGCGTAATGAAAATCGCAAAGCATTCATCCCGTATATCACTGCCGGCGATCCCGATCTAGAAACGACCGGGCAGCTTATTCTTGAACTTGAAAAGAGCGGTGCGGACATCCTCGAACTCGGCGTGCCGTTTTCCGATCCGATGGCCGATGGGCCGATAATCCAGAGGGCATCCGAACGCGCCTTGCGCAATGGCGTGAAGGTGCGCGATTGTTTAAATCTCGTGCGGCGCATCCGGCGGCAGAGCGAGATTCCTATAGTGCTTTTCAGCTACTACAATCCGCTGCTATCGCTCGGCAATGGCGCGTTAGGCCGCGAGTTGCGCGATGCTGGCATTGACGGCGTGCTCGTCACCGATCTGGTGCCCGAAGAGGCAGAGGAATTTATAGTGCAGATGCGTGCAGTCGAGGTTGACACGATCTTCCTGGCCGCCCCGACGAGCGCCGATGCTCGCATCAAGCGGGTAGCTGATGCTTGCAGCGGCTTCATCTATGCCGTTTCGCGCACAGGCATTACGGGAGTGCGGCAGAGTCTTTCTGATGCAGCAAGCCAACTCGTCCTACGTGTTAGACGATTCACCGATTTGCCGATAGCCGTCGGCTTCGGCGTATCGACGCCTGAACACCTCGCCGAAGTCTGGCAGCACGCCGATGCAGCAGTCGTCGGCAGCCGCATTGTTGCCGAAATCGCCCAGCACGCGGGCGATGATTCGCTGGTTGAAAAGGTCGGCGCGTTATGTCGGCAGCTTGTCATCACAAGGCAAAGATGATGGAAATTGACCATCGGTTTAGCAGAAAGAATCGCTTTTGGAATAGTATTGCTGGCGTTCGCTCGTGAGCTTAAACTGAAACTTTAAAGGGGCGATGGGAATTGAGTATCGAAGATTGGCGGGACGAGATTGATCGCATCGACGAAGAATTGGTGCGCTTGTTGAATGAGCGCTCAAAGTGCGCCATTGAAATTGGCCGAATCAAACGCGACAACGGCCAACCAGTCTATTCACCCTCACGCGAATCGCAGGTCATCGCCCACGTCACCGGCATCAACAAAGGCCCGCTTGATGAAGAGGGCATGCAGCGCCTCTTCGAGCGCATCATCGATGAATCGCGGCGCATCGAGCGAGTCACTGTCGAACTTGAAGTGGAAACGAAACCATCGCCATCGGTGAAGGCCGAGCATCGGAAAAAACGCCGGGCCGAATAACGCGACTGCATTACGAAGCAATGATTGGCACAAGTGGCGATACTACCTGATTCAAGCAATCAGTATGGTATTATTCTCAGTTGCGAGGTTTTTGTATGACTGCGGCTACTTCATTAATGACAGCGGATGATTTACTTTGCCGGCCAGATGATGGTTTCCGATACGAATTGTTCCAAGGAGAGTTGAAGAAAATGGCCCCGGCCAGCCATGAGCATGGAAGAATTGCCATCAACATTTCAACGCCTCTCGATCAACACGCCAGAGCCAACAAATTGGGCCGAGTTTATGCCGCAGAAACTGGATTCAAGCTTTCTTCCGACCCGGACACCGTGCGAGCGCCTGACGTTGCCTTTGTCAGCCAGGAACGGCTTGAACAGATTGGCAAGGTCAAAGGATATTGGCCTGGTGCGCCTGATTTGGTTGTCGAGATTATATCTCCGAACGACATCTATGCTGAGGTTGAGGAGAAAGTATTTGACTGGATGGACGCAGGAGCCCGAATGGTTGTTGTCGTTAATCCGCGAAAGCGGGCAGTGACGGTCTACCGCTCTCTTACGGAAATTGTGGTCTTGACGGAGGCTGACACGCTCGATGGCCGCGAGGTTATCGGCGGCTGGTCGATTGCAGTGAAAGACATATTTGAATGACCCTGGAAAGAATTGCAGAGACTTAATTTCCGGCAAATTATCAGGAGTAAAATATGGTTATTGTGATGGAAGAGATGGCAACCGATGAACAGGTGTCTGCCGTCATTGATAAACTCGTCAAGCTAGGGTTCGACATTCACCGTTCGACGGGCGTGCAATACACGGTGCTCGGCGCGGTCGGTGGACATCTGGTCGATACGCGCGACATCGAGTTGCTCGAAGGCGTGAAAGAAGTTCATCGCATCACTTCGCCGTATAAACTTGCGAGCCGCAGCTTCAAGGCTGAACCGACGCAGATAAAAATTAAGGATGTCATTATCGGCGGGCGCGAAGTGGTCATGATGGCCGGGCCTTGCACGGTCGAAAGCCGCGAGCAGGTGATGCGCATCGCCGAGATCGTCGCCACAGGCGGTGCCAAGGTCTTGCGCGGCGGGGCGTTCAAACCGCGCACGTCACCCTATTCGTTTCAGGGTATGGGCGAGGAAGGCTTGAAGTATCTCAGACAGGCGGCAGATCGTTTCGATCTTCTAGTGGTTTCAGAGGTCATGGAACCGTCGCAGATTCCGCTCTTCATTCGCTATGTTGACATACTGCAAATCGGCGCGCGCAACATGCAGAACTTCAACCTGCTGCGCGAAGTCGGTCGCATCAACAAGCCTGTGCTGTTGAAGCGCGGCGCGGCAGCGACCATCGAAGAGACGCTGCTGGCTGCCGAATACATCATGTCGGGCGGCAACCACGAAGTCATCCTCTGCGAACGCGGCATCCGCACCTTTGATACGTATTTGCGAAATACCTTTGATATTTCGGCTATTCCTGTATTCAAGAAGCTGTCGCATCTGCCGGTCGCCGCCGATCCGAGCCACGCCACGGGCAGGCGCGATAAGGTGCCGCCGTTGGCGCAAGCGGCGGTCGCAGCCGGGGCCGATGCCTTGTTGATCGAAGTCCATCACGACCCGGAGAATGCCGTCTGCGACGGCGCTCAATCCTTGTTGCCCGAGCAATTCGAGGAGTTGATGCGGCGGCTACGTTTGATCGCCCGCGCGGTTGACCGCGAGATTGCCCCCGGCGTTGGTGTCGTGGCTGAGTGATGCCCAGGTGAAGTGGCTATGATGTTTGAGAAGCTTGCCATCGTCGGCGTTGGACTCATCGGCGGGTCGTTTGCGATGGCGGCGAAAGCGGCCAGGCTTGCCCGGCGGATCAGTGGATGGGACGACCGCGCGACTATTGAAGAAGCCTTGCGTTGCGGCATCATTGACGAAGTTGAGGAAGCGTTTGCCAGCAATGGCGTTTGTAATGCGGATTTCATTTACCTGGCGGCACCGGTTGGCGGCATTGTTGATTTCCTGCAAACCCATGCCCGGCAAGTGAAGCACGGCGCAATCATCACCGATGCCGGCAGCACCAAGCGTGAAATCTGCCAGGCAGCGCGCGGCGGCATCGCTGATGGCGCACATTTCGTCGGCGGCCATCCGATGGCAGGCAGCCACGAACGCGGACTGGCGCACGCCCGAGCCGACCTGTTTCGAGACTCGCCGTATGCGGTGATCGCCGATGAACCATCGCAGAAAGGCGCGGGCGCGATTGCCTTGAGGCTGGTCATTGAGGTGGTTCGCGGCATCGGCGCACGGCCTTTAGTGATGAGCGCCGAACGCCATGACCAGGTGGTTGCGGCAATCAGCCACGCGCCGCAATTACTCTCGACTATATTGGCCCTCAGTCTTGCAGATGCCGGTGATGAGGCGATGGAGCAGTTAGCGGGCGCGGGCTTTACAGACATGACGCGATTGGCGGCGTCCCACTGGTCGGTTTGGGAAGATATTTGCGCGACCAATGGCGATGAAATCGCTGCTGCACTGGCGCGCCTCATGGCCTTGATGGAAACCATGCGCGGGGAATTGGCCAATGGCCACGTCACGCAAACCGGCGACGCCTTTCGCCGCGCCAATTCGTTCATGCGCCGCTTTCAAAGCCGCGCTGGCGATGCGAGTTGAATGGTAAGGCGAGAATGCTAACCGTAATATCACTGAAGGAAATTATTAATTCATGGCAACTTATGTAATTGGCGACATTCACGGGCGACCCAAGCTATTGGATCAACTCATCAACCATGTGCCCTGGGACATACACAATGACAAAATCATTTTTCTCGGCGACTTGATCGATCGCGGCCCGGACGCGCCCGGCATTCTTGATCGCGTGATGAAGCTGTCGCTGGACAACCCGAAGGTTGTCGTCTTGCGCGGCAACCACGAACAGATGATGTTGGACTGTCTCGATTATGGCGACCTGCAATGGCTGATCCCGGAAAACGGCGGCCTCGCGACTTTGACCGGATACGGATTCGATCTTGACGAATTGCAGGACGTTTCCGACATCCGCATCCCCGAAGAGCACGTCGAATTTCTCCGTAGCTTACCTTACTTTCACGAAGACGAGCAGGCAATCTATGTTCATGCTGGACTGATACCCGGCGAATCGCCGGCAAATACCGACCCGGACGTTTTGTTGTGGACGCGCGATTTCGACTTTTTCAGGGGTTATGAGGGCAAGCTCTGTTTCTTTGGCCACACGCCAACGCATTACCTGCCTAAAGATGGACGCACGCGGCGCTTCGGCATATACATCCACGGCAGTTGCGTCGGCATAGACACCAGCGGCGACCCGGAAAGCCCGCTCTCCTGCATCGAGGTAGATAATTTTGTGCTCTATCAAGCCCATCCCTCCGGCAATGTCGAAGTCGAACGGCTGCGGGCACGCAAGCCAGCGCCACAGCCCGCCAGCGCCGCTCTGTGAAGAAAATTACTAACCAGAGGAAAGCTACGGCAAGGCTTCCTGCCGCACGTTCTGTCTTCAGTATGCTTGCGGCGGCGGCGATCCTTGTTTCATCCGCCTGCAAGAGCACGCTGCTTGATGAGCGATTTCACAGCAATGACCTGAGCCGCTGGACTGTGATAGATGATCCGGAAACCGTCGAAGGCCCTTCTGCCTGGCGCGTCGAAGCCGACGGCTGGTTGCATCAGCGCAGCAACATCTGGGGCCGGCGCGGCGATTTCATCGGTCGCTGGTATGGCACGATGCTGGTCGCGGGCCAAGCGGCCTGGCGCGACTATCGCTTCAGCGTGCGTGCCAGAGCGAACGACAATGATGGCTTCGGCGTCGTCTTTCGTTTTAAGGACGCCGAGCATTTCTATCGCCTATTATTTATCAATGACGGGATGAGCGGCGGGCCGCTGGCACGGTTAGACAAACGCGATGGTGCTGACTACACTGAACTCTGGTCTGAGCCGCGTGCCTATAAACAGGCCGCCGAGTTGGAGATCGAAGTCGAGGCAGTCGGCAACCACCTGTGTGGTAAACTCAACCGCCAACCGTTGTTTGATTTACACGATGAATCTTACCAAAATGGCAATGCGGGACTATTCTGCTATGCGCAAAGCGACCAGGCATTTGATGATGTGCGCGTCGTCGAACGCTAGGATGATAGCCGCCCTTTTCCCTGCCGATTTGCATCGACATCCGTCTGATAACGTTTCTTATATTCGCGGTTATTGAGAAGAGCGATACAGGTGGTGTTGGGGCGAGGGGAAGGGAGAGGGGATTGCGATTCAAATCACATAGGAGATTGCGATTCAAATCACACAAACGAATGGATTGAGGAAGCGATATGACGAAGGCAGTTATTATAAGCGGCGCGCGCACGGCTATCGGCGCATTCGGCGGCGCGCTCAAAGATGTGCCGGCCAGTGAGCTTGGGTGCACGGTGATCGAAGCGGTGACTCGCCGGGCCGGCATCGATAAGGCCGACATAGAAGAAGTCATTATGGGCAACGTGCTGCAAGCCGGCGGCGGCATGAATCCGGCACGCCAGGCAGCCATTGCCGCCGGAATTGCTGATGCGGTGCCGTCGTTCACGGTTAACAAGGTATGCGGATCGGGCCTGAAGGCAGTCACACTGGCAGCCCAGGCCATCCTTGCGGGCGATGCCGACTTGATCGTTGCAGGCGGTGTCGAATCCATGAGCCGCGCGCCCTACCTCTTGAAGGACGCTCGATGGGGCTATCGCATGGGTAACGGCGAGATCAGCGATTCGATGTTGAGCGAAGGGTTGACCTGTGCGCTCGCCGGTTGCCACATGGGAGTTACCGCCGAAAACATCGCCGCGAAGTATGGGATCTCGCGCGCAGATCAGGATTCATTCTCTGCTGAGAGCCAACGCCGCGCCGTGGCGGCGATTGCCGCGAGCCGCTTTGATGAAGAGATCGTGCCGGTCCTGATCCAGCAAAAGAAAGGCGAGCCGTTGGCGTTTCGAATTGACGAGTACCCGCGCCCTACGACTTCATTAGAAACGCTCGCCAGATTGCGTCCGGCATTTGTGAAGGAGAACGGCACTGTCACGGCAGGCAATGCTTCGGGCATCAATGATGGCGCGGCAGCGCTCGTCGTCGCCAGCCAGGAGCGCGCACGTTTGATGGAGCTAGCGCCGATTGCAACGATTGTCGCCTATGCATCGGTCGGCGTTGATCCGCGTTATATGGGCATGGGGCCTGTGGCGGCGATTGAGCGGGCTCTGGAGAAAGCCGAACTGAATATTTCCGACATCGAATTATTTGAACTCAACGAAGCCTTCGCCGCTCAGAGTCTCGCGGTCATCCGTCAACTCGGCATCGATGAGGCGCGCGTCAACGTCAACGGCGGGGCTATCGCACTGGGCCATCCAATCGGCGCAAGCGGCGCGCGCGTGCTGGTGACGTTGTTATATGAAATGCGCCGGCGCAACGCGCATCGCGGCCTCGCGGCGTTATGCATAGGCGGCGGACAGGGCATTGCGATGATTGTCGAACGCTGATTGATCGTCAGGCGAGGAGATGGCTTGCAAGTCATGCCTCGGATTTATAAAGATCTTCAACTGATTTCATGAGAGATTGGATCATCCACCATCGCCGCACAGAAAAAACAATTGGCCTGCGAAGGCAGTGGCGCAAACGACTCGCTGTGTTTGCCTGGCCGCCTTTGTGTTCTGGTGGCAAATTATTCCGTCTTCTATCCGCTCAATCTCTTCTTTCCCTGCTTCTCCTTTTCATGAGCTTTGCTGTATCTACAACGAAGGCGCACCCGCAAACAGATAATCCGGAGCCAACGGCAAAGGGAGCCTTTGGAGCTTCGATCAAACTGCTTATCGAGCAGCGCCGCTTGGATGAAGCCATCGCCGTCTGCGAGCGCGCGCTTCGCTTCGACGCGAATTGTTTATCCGCATATACAATGAAGTGGGAGGCAATGCTGAAAGAGCCTGATTTCGAGAAGCAGGGCGGGCTCATACGGACAGAGATCGATAGGCTGCTCGCTCATCATCAAAGTGAACAAGCCTTAGGCATCGCCGCAAAGGGTTATGAGTTGCTCGCTGATGAGCAACTGGTGCAAGCGATTCATCAACGTGTGCTTGCAGAATTCCCGAACAGTAATTGGGCGCAAAATATCCTCGCCAGCCGCGCGCTTGGCGAACCGGAAGCTGAAAAAAGGGCAGACCTGCTCGAACGCTTTATCGCACGTTATCCAGAAGATCCGCGCGCCGGGCTGATCTATGCAAATCTCTTCCGTATGCGGGCTAATCAAGCGATTACGTTGAGCGCCCGTCTCGCGGCAATCGGCGATGCATGGATTCGCCATGCGTCGCCGACGGCGTATTCTATGATCGCTGCGCGTATCAAGGTTGCGCTTGTCCTTGCCGAAAGACAAAGTAATCTGGATCACGCCGAAGCCATCGCGATTGAAGCAGCCAAGATCGCCAGGGATCTAACGGTTGATTCGCCGCTGGTTACAGTTGAGCCGCCCGCAGGTCGAGAATCGTTGATCGCCAGGCTCAGGGATGAAACGCAAATGGCTCTTGGGTTCGTCCACTTGCGCCAAGGGCGAATCGTTGATGCGGCTAAAGAGTTGAGCGACCCGCTGCAAGCGGTAAGCAAGCAGGTTGAACGCGATGGCTACATCCTATGGAAAGACGCGGATCTGGGTGAGTTCGGCCTGCGACCGCGAGTGTTCTGGCTCGCGGAAATATTCGAAGCGCAGGGCGATTACCAACGCGCCGCCAGGTATTTGCTGGCAGGCGCGAGCGATGATGTGCACGGCACGCGCTATATTCAATCACGTTTGCCTGGAATCTATTCGAGGCTTGGTCGCACAGAGCGGGAAGCCGCTGCCGACTTCAGTCAAGCCGTGCAGCGTTATCGCGCTTTGATGACGCCGACGGTGGCGATGCGTGGGGAAGAGAAGCGCCGGTTGCTGGCCTCGCGCACGGCGATATCGACGCCGGATTTCAGAGCCCTGGGCCTCGACCGAAAAGAGACTGGTTTGTCCGACTTGAAAGGTAAAGTTGCGGTGCTGATTTTCTGGGCGACATGGTGTGGGCCGTGCGTTGCCGAATTGCCCTCTTTTCAGGAGACCGCTAGGAAGTATGCCGCCAATCAAGATGTAATATTTCTTGCAATCAGCATAGACGAGCACAAGCTTGCCGTCCGTCCGTTCATCGAACGTAGCGGTTTCCGCCTGCCTGTGGCTTATGACATCAATGGCGCAGCGGCGTTCGGTATTAATGCCGTGCCGTCGCTGATTATCCTTGATCGTCAGGGCCGCGTGGCATTCCGCGAAGAGGGTTTCGGCGGCGATGCCAACCGCTACGTTGAGCGATTGAGATGGCGTATCGACGAGTTGCTTGATGAGTCTGCTAATCGAGTTGGCGAAGACCAGAGAAGTTCGGACGAAGGCAGACAAAAGCCAAAGCCTTAACTCAAAAAGGCCGCATCAACCTGAGGCATCTTCGCCCACGGCCCCTTGAGCACGGCTCCGTGAGCATCGAAGATGGGCCAGGAGATCGAGGATAATCAATGAGTGATATAGATCACACTCTCACGCGCATCGCGCCCGGCTCGCCGGTGATCATCAATCTGCATAGCCCGCGCGAAAAGATATGGGGCCTGCTGAGTGAGTTGAATGCGGCGGGGGTTTTTCTGCGCGGCATCGATTTGAACACCTTTGACGACTGGACGCAGATGATCGTTCGCGGCGAGCGCAACATCGGGCTGAACCACGTCTTCCTGCCGATGTGGCGCATTGAGCGCGTCTCTCTGGATGAGACACTGGATGACATACAATCGATGGCGGATCGCTTCCAGTCGCGTGTCGGCATCACCGTCAATGAGTATCTTGGGCTATGAGCAAACGGAATTCACCCGGACGCCAAGTGCCGTTTACTGTTCTTGCAGGTGCTGGAAAATTTCCGGGTCGAGCTTGGTTGAATAGAGGATATTGTTGAGCGTGATCTCCTGTACAAACTTGCCGTCCTGTGACATCACCCGGCGCACCGGCACGAGGGTATTCTGCACCACTTTGAAAGGCGTGTAGAAGTATTTAATCATATACTTCGTCGGCGGCTGGCTGTCATCCAGCTTGATTTCATATTCGCATTGCACAATGCGATAGGTCTTGCTGCTGAGCCAGAAGCGTGTTTTCTCGCCGTTCGGCGTCGTCAGGTCGATCACATTGGTTTCAATCCCGACCACGGTTTCCGGGCCGACCAATTCAATCTTCGAGCCATCTTCCTTGTAGCGCAGCAGGGCAGTGTATTCATGGGTTAACTGCGCACGAAAGGCGCGTTCGGCGCTCGGCCCGAGCGTTATGTACTGACCATTCTGCGCTGACCAGACGCTCGCGCCGTTGAAACCGATGATGTACTTTACCGCAGGCTTGTTGGATTCTGTGCCGCCTGGTGAAGTCATCTCCAGATCAACCCGCAGTAAATCCTGCCAGGACTTCTCGCGGCGCATAGACCGCAGGCTGTAATTGCCCGTCAGATCCCCCTGATCGCTGGCCAGACGTATGGTTCCGTCCTCCTGTATCGCGCCGCGCACCGTCTCAAGCTGTTTGCGTCCGCCATAACCGAGGATGGCGGTTTCGACCAGCAGTTCGACCGGAGAATACTTCACCTGTGCCGCTTTGGCTTCGGCCTTTTTCTTCTCCAGGTCTTTATCCGTCGGCAGCTTGCCGTCGTCTTTTTGCGAGGCCCCAGGGGGGATGCCGCGCTGGCCTGTTCGACGCTGCGCGGTCACAAACGGCGCGCCAACGAAACAGGCGATTAGCAATAAAGCCGGAACATGGCGCAAAGCTTTTGCGAGATGGAGAGTGCCAATCAAAGCTAACAAGTTATCTTCTCCTCCGATACTCCATTGAAGTTTGTTGAGGCAACCTATGGCAGTGGTTCCAACCATGGAAATTCTAGCACAGCAAGTCGTCATCGCGCAGCCGGCCATCGGCTCAAATAGAGAATGGCGCGCGATCTTTCTTTTGCGCGCCACACCGAGCGTCAGGCCAAGCCCCAAGGCTCAGGGGACTTTTGGTTGCACGCTTTGAAAACACTACTATAGAATTCGCCCTCAGGATAAAAGATTGGAGGAACCCATGAAGATCGGTATATTGGTCGGGCGCGAAGGCACCTTTCCACAGGCGCTCATCAACGAAATCAACGGGCGCAATGCCGGCGTCACCGCTGAATACGTCACCCTTGGCGGCGTGCGCATGGCTGCCAAGGTCGAATACGATACCATCATTGATCGCATTTCGCATGAAATTCCGTTCTATCGTGCTTTCTTGAAGACGGTGGTACTCGGCGGCACCAAAGTCATCAACAACCCCTTCTGGTGGACGGCAGATGATAAGTTCTTCAACTATTCGCTGGCGACCTACATGGGCATCGCCATTCCTAAGACGGTATTGCTGCCGCAGAAAGATTATAAAGATGGCGTGGTTTCCGAATCCCTGCGCAACCTTGAATACCCGCTCGACTGGCAAAGCATCATCGATTATGTAGGCTTGCCGGCTTTCATCAAGCCTTATGATGGCGGCGGCTGGCGCGGCGTCTCGCGCGTCAATACCTTTGCAGAGTTGATGGAGAAATACGACGCCAGCGGCACGGATTGCATGGTACTGCAAGAGTTCATTCCTTTCGATCATTATGTTCGTTCTTACTGCATCGGCAAGCGCGACGTTTATCCTATGCCTTACGATCCTACCTTTCAGCGTTACCTGGTGATCGATAATTATCTCGACGCCGCCACCGATGAACGGGTGCGGCGCGAGACGATACTGATCAACGAAGCGCTCGGCTATGATATCAACACGGTCGAGTTTGCGATCAAAGACGGCATCCCCTACGCCATCGATTACATGAATCCAGCGCCGGATGCCGACTGGTGGTCGGTCGGCTCGATTTATTTCAAGTGGATGGTCGACAAGGTCGCCGATCTGGCGATAGACACGGCGCTGCACGGCGAACCGACATTAAAGCAGCATCGCTGGATCGATTTCCTCAACGATGAAATCAAACGGCCCGGCGTCGGTCAGATTGCCGGGGTTTAGAAAGGACAATTGATGAGCGACGCCGTCGAGCAGTACAACGCGCTGATTGAGCGCGAGCCGCCGTTGCTGGAAGAGTCGCGCGACTTTCTTGAAGCGATGCTCAAGGAAGTGCGGCTGGTATTTGGCGGGCGGCTGCTGACGCCTTACCTGCGGCCACACTTCGTGACGCGAGCCGAATGGCAGCGCATCACCAACGCTTGCGAGACCGTCTGGAGCGCGATTGAAAAGGTCGGGCAGATGGCCCCTTCGGACAAGTTGATGCTGGAGCAGATCGGCTTGACCGATGAAGAGCGCGTACTGGTTGCGGTTGATCCGGGCTACACGGATGTTTCGGTCACCTCGCGGCTGGATTCATTCTTGACGCCGAGCGCCTATCAATTTGTTGAGTTGAATGCCGAATGTCCGGCAGGGATAGCCTATGCCGATGTCGCCGCAGAAATCTTTTTGCAATTGCCGCTCATGCGCGAATTTCAGAAGAGCCACGCGGTCACACCGTTGTACTGTCGCCGCAACCTGCTTGACGCGCTTCTTAAAATTTATACACAGGTTCGCGGCCACGGCGAACAGCCGCAGATTGGTATTATCGATTACAAAGGCTTGCCGACGCAGCGCGAGTTCGAGATGTTCAAAGAATACTTCGAGCTGCACGGTTACCAGGCGACGATTGCCGACCCGCGCGAGGTTCGGCTGCGCGACGGCAAACTCTATCACGATGATTTTCGCATCGATCTGGTATACCGGCGCGTGCTGACGACCGAATTGCTTGAGAAGAAAGACGAGTGTAGGGAGTTCATTGCGGCCTACATGCAACAGGTCGCGGTTTTCGTCAATTCGTTTCGCACCAAGTACGTTCACAAGAAGATGCTCTTCGGCGTGCTCACAGACGAGCGGCATCAACACTGTTTCAGCGAAGCCGAGCGCGCGGCGATTGCCCGGCATATTCCCTGGACGCGGCGCGTCGAAGAAGCGCGCACCACCCATGCAGGCATGCAGATAGACCTGCTCGGCTTCATACGCCAGCAGCGCGACAACCTGGTGCTCAAGCCCAACGACGACTACGGCGGACACGGCATCTACATCGGCTGGGAATCGAGTGAGAGCCAATGGGATGCAGCCATAGACAAGGCGCTGGCCGGCGATTATCTAGTACAGGAACGTGTGACGACATCGCGCGAACTGTTTCCCTTCATCGATCAGAACGAAGGGAGCGTCGTGATGATCGAACAACTGCTGGATGTCGATCCGCTGCTGTTTTTCGGCAAAGTGCAGGGCGGGTTCACGCGGCTCTCATCTTCGTCGCTGGCGAACGTCACTTCAGGCGCTGGTATGGTGCCGACCATGATTGCAGATTTTAGATTTTAGATTTTGGATTTTGGATTGCCGGAGATGCGTCTACGCTTGAGCGCGCAGTCTATTTCGGCAATCTGTAATCGAAAAATCAAAATCTAGAATCAGGGAGATAAGGATGGCAAACTTCACGTTGGGGATAGAAGAAGAATTCCAGATTATTGATCCGGTAACATGCGAACTTCGTTCGCACATCACCGAGATGATCGAAGAAGGGCGCATGATTTTGGGCGAGCAGGTGAAGCCTGAAATGCACCAGTCGATGGTCGAAGTCGGTACGGCCATCTGCGACAATATTCAGGAAGCGCGCGCCGAGCTTGTACGATTGCGCAAGACGGTGGCCGATCTGGCGGGCAAAAAGAATTTGCGCATCGCTGCCGCCTCGACGCACCCTTTCTCAAGCTGGAAAGACCAGAAGATCACCCCGCACGAACATTACGACGCGCTGATCAACGAAATGCAGATGCTGGCGCAGTCCTTGTTGATCTTCGGCATGCACGTTCACATCGGCATTGATGACCGCGAGGCGCAGATTCACTTGATGAATGCGGCACGCTATTTCCTGCCGCACGTTCTGGCGCTGTCGACCAGTTCGCCTTTCTGGATGGGAACCAACACCGGATTAAAAAGCTATCGCTCGGAGATCTTCAAGAAATTCCCGCGCACAGACATTCCCGATTATTTTTCCTCGCACTCTGAGTTCAGCAACTACGTGAATCTGCTGTTGAAGACCAACTGCATCAACAACCCGAAAAAGATCTGGTGGGACGTGCGCCCGCATCCGACTTTCCCAACCCTCGAATTCCGCATCTGCGATCTGCCCTCGCGCATCGATGAAGTCCTGGCGCTGGCGGCGCTGTTTCAAGCCGTCACGGCAAAACTCTACAAACTATACAAACAGAACATGGGATTTCGCCTCTATCGCCGCGCCCTGATACAAGAGAATAAGTGGCGGGCTGTGCGCTGGGGACTCGAAGGCAAGCTGATTGACTTCGGTAAGCAGAAGGAAGTGCCGGTGCGCGACCTGATCCACGAGTTGCTCGATTTCGTTGATGATGTCGTGGACGAACTCGGCAGCCGCAAAGAACTGGAATACGTCCACACGATTCTCGAAACCGGCACCAGCGCCGACCGCCAGTTACGCAAGTTTGCTGAGACCAATGATCTCAAAGCGGTGGTCAACCAACTGATGTCCGAGACGATGGAGGGCGTCGAATGAGCGACGCTCTTTCAATCATTAAGGCAGTATGAAAAGCGTGCATCCGGCGTGTGGCAGGGGCTGCTGACTGCTTTCAATGATGCCACAAGATCGCGACTAACTCTGCTGCTACTTCCTTTTGCGATGTCCTCTGCGGCGCTATGATACGCAGGCACGTTGATTGCTCTTATCTTCTCGGTTCTAATTAAAGCGAAGGGGAGAGCACTATGCGCGACCGCGACGACCGGTATAGTAAAGACGAATTTAACAACTGGTCTGATGAAGTAGACCGGCGATGGCGCGATGATGAGTCTTACCAGCGTGTGCGTCAGGATGCGCAGGCCGCCATTCGCAGGGCAGGAGACAGCCATGGGCGGCCTCGGTCGCGTCGCGTTCCTTTTATGAAGTCAGTCCCGAAACCGGTTCTCATCGTCGCTGCGATCATCCTGGGCCTGGCGATTGCTGTGTTGTCTACTTATTTGCTATTCTCGCGCAGCGCTTCGTCGCCGCCCACGCCACCTCCGCAGACGCCGCCTGCCGCCGCCGCTCCCGCACAAACGAATACGCCGGCAGCCAGTGATTCGCCTATCCCTGGCCTTCCTATGCCACAAACGAATCCTGCGCCGCAGGATGAGAGCATTGTCGCTCAGGCCGCCCGCATCACCTTACGGCTGGCGCTGGCAGCATTATTGACATCGCTGCTGGCATTTCGACCGCGCAAGGATCTGCCGGTGATGCAGCGCAATCCCTACGTTGGACAGACGCAGATCCTGCTTGCCGTGGTCGCCTCGGCCCTGATGATGATCGTCGCAGACAATGCGGCGCGCGCCTTCGGCATCTTTGCGGCGGCCTCGCTGGTTAGATTTCGGACGAACATCCGCGACCCCAAAGAGATTACCGTCTTACTGGTTTGTCTCGGCATAGGTTTAGCGACGGGCGTCGGCAAGGTTGAGATGGCCATTATCCTGGCGCTGTTCGTGCTGGTGATGCTGTGGGTGCTCGAATACTATGAACCGGCGCAGGTTTTTCGCGCCCTCGAATTGACCATCATGACCCGCAAGGTGGATGAGACGGATGAGTTGTTACGCGAAATCTTTGACCGCCACCAACTGACTTCCGAATTGCGCATCATCGACCGTGAAGACGAATCTGACCCAATGGGCAAAATCGTCTATTACGTCAACCTCAACCCGCAAATCAGCACCGATAAATTGAGCGAAGAGATCTTCGCGTCAGACCCGGAAAACATCGACGCAGTGCGCTGGGATCAGAAAAAAAGCCAGTCCTACATCTATCGCTGAGAAGCCAGTAGCGAGGCGGTGACGCGGCGGCAGGCGACGGAGTTAAACCAGACCATCAGCCTATGCGGGGGGCTGCACGCCTGCGTGACCCCGCGTCTGCGCCGCTCACGGCTCAGCGGCACAAATCTGAAAGTTAATCTACAACTTTTGCCGGGCCGTATGAATCCTATAGAATGGTTCTTGGCGGCATCCACCCGCATGGCAACGAGATCGTAATTTCAAACTTGATCCAACAGGCGTGATTCGTGGAGGTTGTTATGAGTAGAATCAGAAGACTCCGGACCGGCGTTAGCATCATACTGTTAGCGGTGTTGCTCGCTCTGCCGCTCGATATTCTGGCGCAGACCCGTGTTGTCGCTCCGAAAAACCCTTACAGCGTCGATAAAGACGTGCAACTCGGACGGCAGGCGGCGCAGCAGGCCGAACGCCAGATGCCTCTGCTGAATGACAGCGCGACGCAAAGTTATGTCGAACGCGTCGGGCGGCGGCTGGCAGAAGCTATTCCTGCCGAATTCCAGCATCCAGAGTTCCATTATACCTACAAGGTGGTCGATGTCAGCGATGTCAACGCCTTTGCGCTGCCCGGCGGCTTCACTTACGTCAATCGCGGTTTGATCGAGACGGCGCGAAATGAGGCCCAGCTTGCGGGGGTTATCGCCCATGAGATCAGTCACGTAGCATTGCGCCATGGGACGGCACAGGCCGCCAAGGCGCAGAAGTATCAGGTAGGTTCGGTGCTGGCGCAAATCGCCGGCGCAGTCATCGGCGGCGGTGCCGGGCAGGTTGTCGGCGCGGCGGGCCAGTTGGGCATCGGTGCGGCCTTCTTGCGATACAGCCGCGATTATGAACGACAGGCCGATACGCTCGGCGCACAGATCATGGCGCGCGCCGGCTACGACCCGCATGAACTCGCCAATATGTTTCGCATCCTCGAACAACAGGGCAGCAAGGGCGGCCCGGAATGGATGAGCGATCACCCGAACCCCGGCAATCGCTTTGAAGCGATCAACCATGAAGCAGATTTATTGAATGTGCAGAATGCCGAGCGCGATACACCGGATTTCCATCGCATTCAGGCGCGCCTGCACGACATGCCGCGCGCGCGCTCGATGAGCGAAGTTGGCCGCAATACCCGGCAATACCCCAACTCAGGCCGTTACCCGCAAGATACCGATCAGAATTATCCAAACTCGCGCCGGTCTCCGCAGGACACAGATCAAACTTATCCGGACTCGCGACGTTACCCGCAGGACAGCGACCGGACGAACCCGAATGCAGGCCGCTACCCTGACGATACGGCTCGTAATGATCGCGACGCGCGCCGCTACCCGGACGAGACTGACCGGACGGATCGCAATACGCGCCGTGATCCGCGCGATACGGATGCCGCTGACCCCGGCAGCATCAGCAATCCGTCGTCGCAATATCGCACATATGATAACGGCGCAGTTCGCCTGGCGGTGCCCGACAACTGGCGCGAAATCCGCACAGACAACAACGAGGTGACTTATGCACCGGAGGGCGGTTATCGCTCTGTTGACGGCAATGTCGTCTTCACGCACGGGGCGCAGATCGAGTTGACTCGCTCGTCGAGCCGCGACTTGCAAGCCGCGACTGATGAATTGCTCAAATCGCTGAGCCAGGATAACAGCAATCTGCGCCGTGCCGGTTCGCCCTGGCGCACGACCCTTAGCAATCGCCAGGCGCTGGCGGTCTCGCTAAGAAATATCTCAGAGGTTTCGGGGCAGCCTGAAACCGTCACCCTCTTGACGACCTTCACCGGCAATGGTGATTTGCTGTACGTAGTCTTCGTTGCGCCGACAAATGAATACGGCAATTATCAGAGCGTCTTTGACCGCATTGCGCGCAGTCTCGTCGTCAATAAATAATCGAGTCTAGAGAATCTTGAGAGTCCTGAGAGATGAGGAAATCAGCTATGGTTTCCTGCCTCTCAAGACTCTCAAGATTCTCAAGATTCTCTTCACTGATTTACTGCATTCCCGGCCCTCCTCTTCTGCGTATAAATAACCGTAAACATTCTCAGCTATAGAGACGTAAACTGGATATGCCATCCAATAACTGGGTGATAAGAATTTATGAGAGTTTTTTATTCATTCTACGTTGATGCGGCGAAGATCGCCCTGCAATCAATATTCGCGCATAAGCTGCGCGCCTTTCTGACGCTGATCGGCATCATCATCGGCGTCGCTTCGGTCGTTTGTGTCGGCGCGTCGATTAACGGGCTGAACTCTTATGTCACCGAGCGCGTTTCGAAAGTGCTCGGAGTCAACCATTTTATGATCGCCCGCATGGCGGCGGTCGGGCATCTTTCGGACGAAGAGTGGGAGGCCATGAATAAGCGCAACAAGCCGCTCCGTTGGGAAGATATGGAGTGGTTACAACACCAGTGCGACACTTGCACAGAGGTCGGCGCGCAGGCCGTCACCTTGCAAGACCTGAAGTACGAAGGCCAGGAACTGTTCGGCACGCAGATTCAAGGGGTCACTGCCAACATGGCCGAAATCGAAGACAAAACCATTGCCGAAGGGCGCTTCATCCTGACGCACGAGGTCGAGCGCTCCGAGATGGTCTGCGTCCTCGGCGATGATCTGAAGGAAAAGTTTTTTCCAGGCCAGGATCCCATCGGCAAAACGCTGAAGGTCAGAGACCTGCCGATGACCGTCGTCGGCGTCGAAGAAAAGCGCGGCTCGATGTTCGGCAACTCGATGGACAATCACGTTTATATTCCGCTGACCACCTGGCAGCGCATGTTCGGTCGCCGCCAGAGTTTACAAGTCCACGGCAAAGCCACTAGCCGCGAGCAATTCCAACAGGCTATCGATGAAGCGCACGTCGAACTTCGCAATAAGCATAAGCTGAAGGGCAATCAACTCGATGATTTCGCCATGATTGATGTGCAGGAGATTAATAATTCTGTGGATCAGTTTACCGGCGCGATTGCCGGCGTCGTGACGCCGATTACCTTCATCTCATTGCTGGTCGGCGGTATCGTCGTCATGAACATCATGCTGGTCAGCGTCACCGAGCGCACCTTTGAAATCGGCTTGCGCAAGGCCCTGGGCGCAAAACGCAGTCATATCTTGATGCAATTTTTGATTGAGTCATCCTTGCTCGCAGCCTTCGGCGGGCTCTTCGGGCTGTTGCTGGCGGCATTCATCTCCTGGTTGATTTCGGTCTCAACGCCTGTGCCGATGACCATCTCTCTCGGTTATGTCCTTCTGTCGCTCATGGCTTCGGGCGGCATCGGAATGATCTTCGGCATTTATCCGGCGATGAAAGCCTCCAAGCTTGATCCGATCATCGCGCTGACTAAGAATTGAGGTGCTGTCTTGAAGAAAACCTACGTCTCGAAAGAAGTCTTCACGATGGCGCTCGACAATGTACGGGCGCACAAGTTTCGCAGTTTTCTAACCGTGCTCGGCATCGTCATCGGCGTTGCGACGGTGATCGCCATTTCATCCATTCTAACCGGGCTGCGCGCCAATCTGATTCAATATGTGGAAGATTTCGGCGTCAATAACATCTATGCCTTTCACCTTTCGACCGGCATTCAAGTGGGCGGGCGCGACCGCGCCGAGCGCAGCCGCAAACCGTTAACCGACGAAGATGCCGATGCCATACGCAATCAGGCCGGGGCGGTTGAAGCCGTATCGAATCAATTGTTCCTCTGGCTGCAAGGTGAACAAAAAACGCTTGCCAATGGCGATGTGAAGTACAAACAGGGAGACATCACCGGCGTGTCGGCGAATTATGCCAACGTCACCAATGTCAATATTGCGGAAGGCCGGTTCTTCAACGAGATCGACGACCAGCATAAGCGCGAAGTGATGGTGATCGGGCCGCAGGTGGCGGAAGCCTTGTTTCCAACACAAAACCAGATTGTCGGCTCGAAGGTGCAGTTTTACGGCAAAGAGTTTGAGGTTGTCGGCGTGCTCGACAAACGCAAGGTCGCATTTTTTATGGGTGAGAACGACGAAGACAATTCGGTCTTCATTCCCTATCACACGGCGCGCAAAATGTCGCCACGCAGCGAGTGGATCTTGCTCAATATCCGCGCCAAGACCGGCAAGATACACGAGGCGCTTGATCAGTGCGAAGAGATTCTGCGCCGGCAGCGCGGCGTAAAATACAGCGACGCCAACAATTTCGATCTGCAAACGGTTGACAAATTGATCACCCAGTTTGACAACATCTTTGCCATGATCGGGTTGATCGCCATCGCCATATCGGGGGTCGGCCTGCTGGTTGGCGGAATTGGCGTGATGAACATCATGCTGGTCAGCGTCACCGAGCGCACGCGGGAGATCGGTGTGCGCAAAGCCATCGGCGCGCGTGGCCGCGACATCGTCCGGCAGTTCCTGTTTGAAGCGATGACGCTAACCTTTCTGGGCGGCATCCTCGGCGTCACGCTCGCCGTCGCGGCGAGTTATGTACTGATGCTGTTATTCCCGACGCTGCCCGCCTCTGTGCCGATGTGGGCAGTAATCACCGGCCTCAGCGTATCGGTCGCCATCGGCCTGGTGTTCGGCGTCTGGCCGGCGCGCAAAGCTTCGCGCCTCGATCCCATCGAAGCGCTCAGATACGAATGAAACTCCATTGACGCCAATTGAGCATGGGACAAAATCTCTGGGTGGTTGAGTGCCTTTGAAATGGCCATTCTTCGAATGAGCCGGTTGTGTTTGAAATCCGATCTATAGCAAGGACATTTATTTTGTAGAGTCAAGGCTGCTGTTATACTGTCTGCGTAAGGAGAAACTGATGCCAAGTCAAATCGTAAATATTGACGAAGCAAAAAGTCAGCTAGCCGATTTGATCGCCATTGCTTCAGAAGGCGGAGAAGTGATCATTACGCAGGATGGTAAACCTTTGGCTCGGTTAGTTCCTATAGCAAAGCCGAAAGGGAAGCGTATCGCTGGCCTCAACCGAGGAAGTATTTGGACCAGTCAGGATTTCGACGAACCTTTGCCTGATGAGTTTTGGATAGGGCAAGAATGAACCTGCTCTTGGATACTCATACGTTCATCTGGTGGGCGGATGAGCCGGAAAAACTTTCGGCGGATGCGTTGCAAGCGTTAGAAGACGAAAACAATCATCTCCTTTTCAGTCTCGTCAGCGTCTGGGAAATGCAAATCAAAATTCAACTGGGCAAGATGCAGTTGAGCCTGCCTTTGAAGGACTTGATTGAAAGTCAGGAACAAGCGAATGAGTTAAAAGTCCTGCCCGTCACCAGAGAGCATATTTTCGCATTGGATAGTTTGCCGTTTCATCACAAAGACCCATTTGATCGATTATTGATTGCTCAAGGCATGGTCGAAAATGCAATCATCGTGAGTGGTGACCCAAAGTTGTCTACCTATCCCGTGACCCTGCTCTGGTAGTCTTCGCTCACGTAGTCAAACGGCTGTAGATGCCCGGCAAACGTTCAGGCAGACTCAACACATCATCGATGATGGTATAGCCGACCTCCCCGTACATATCGCGTAACTGATCTTCGCTGTCGCGGTCTATGGTGATGCAGAAGGGCACAACGCCGTCGATGCGCGCCTGCCGCAAGGCCATGCGTGTGTCTTCGCGAGCGTAGCGGCTGTCACCATAATCGTGATCGTATGGCCGCCCATCCGATAACACAATCAGCAATTTCGTGCGCGCCTCCTGGGATTCGAGCCGCGCCACCGCATGACGAATGGCGGCTCCCAGACGTGTATTGTTCTGGTAGGTGATGCCGCCTATGCGCTTTTCAACGTCAATCGAATAGCGTTCGCTAAAGTCTTTGACGACATAAAATTTGACATTGCGGCGGCCTTCGCTGGTGAAGCCCTGAATGGAATAAACATCACCGACGGCTTCCAGGGCTTCGCTCATCAAGACGAGGCCCTCTTTTTCGATGTCAATGATGCGCTGCCCCGGCTGTGTGTAGTGATAGCTCGGATTGCGGCTGATGGTGCGCGCCGTCGAACTCGACATGTCGAGCAGGAACGACACCGCGACATCGCGCTCGCGCCGCAGCTTGCGCGTGTAGAGGCGGTCGTCAATCAAGCCTGTGCTGCGTTTGTCGAGGGCGTAATCGATGACTGCTTGCAAATCAAAATCTTCGCCGTCGACTTCACCGCGAATGCGCCGCAGGTTCTCTGGCCGAAGCAGTTGAAATTGATAGCGAATCGATGAGATAACGCCGGCATAACGGCTGCGAACCAACTCGACAAAACTGCGCGCGCCGCGCGTGCCGCTGCGCTGAATGACGCGGCACCAACGCGAACGATGATCGCCAAGTTCGCGATCCCACTCATCGTAATAAAAAGCGGTGTCGCCTTTCTGTAAATCCTGCTCGACGGTTTCGCCGCTGCTCAGTTGTTGGAGCAGGTGGCTATCGGGCGCGACCTCTTGCGTCTGGTTGCTCGTCCACAGGCTGAAAGGATCCTGGCGCGCTTCGAGCGTTTGTTGGTCATCGGCTGCCTCGCCGGTGTCGGGGGCGGCTGATTCGCCCTGGCTCTGGCCGCTGCCACGGTCGTCTGGCTGATCGTTCTGCGCGTCGCTGCGTGAGGGTTGCTCAATGAAGAACTCATAGATGCGCCGGGTCGCCATCAGCGAATCGGCGACCGTGGCGTCGGCGCGAAAGATGTATTGCTCAAGGATTAATTCAAGCTCGCGCACAATCGACGGATAGGCGCGGCGCATCGGCTCAGTAGCGCCGCCGCAGATGGCAGCCTGGAAGAGTAATTCAAAAGGAATGAAATGCGCCGGAATCTCTTCGATGTCCGGGCGGCGCTCGCGCAATCGCTGGCGCACAAAATCAAGATCGCGCCGGATGCCGCGATAAGCGGTGCGCAGGAGAAAATCTATACGCCCGTTCTCGACCGTTGTGAACAATCGCAGGGCGAGTTCCGCATTCGGATACTCGGAAAGTATAGTAAGAAAATTTACGCCCTTTACTTCAGCGGCCTTTTTGTCGTGTTTGCCCTTTGCTTTCTTAGCCGCAGGCGCTTTGCCGGCTTCTTGATGGTCAGTAACCTCTTTGCCGCTCGGCTTGCGATGCGCGAAGGCGGTCTGGGTTTCAGCCATTGCAGCAAGTAAATCGGGGGCGTCCATGGAATAGGTTTGAAACTCGATCTGCCCAGCGCCGTGCGCCGCCAGGACTTTGAACAAACGGAAGTTTTCGCGCTCGTCCTCGAACTCGGCAACCACCGATGGCAGATAGATGGTTTTGCCGTCACCGATCTTCGCTTCGTCGGGAACTGCGGTAAGCGAAGCGATGTTGAGCACGCGGCCAGTCAAGCCCTCAACATAGAGCCGCAAGGTATGCGACACGGCATCGAGCGTCAGGCCGCCTTCGATTTTGAAAAGCGCTTCCTGGCTGGCCTTCGATTCGAGCGCGTAATAAGCCTGAATTCGCCGCGAATTTTCGGTATTGCGTTCGATGCCGCGCCGCGCCCATTCGCGAAACTGGCCGAGCGAGGCCGCGCTCAAGGCGAGCGGGCTGGCCTTGAAGCATTCGACGGCGGCAGCGGTGTGGCGGTCGGCGATCTCTTCGACGACTTGCAGAACTGAAGAGATAACTTCAGCGCGCCGATTGACTCTGGCGCGCGCAGCAAGCTCGGCGATGATATGCGGGCTCTGCTTCATGAAGTGATAGCTGGCGGCGTTGCCCTGCAACGCGACGCGCTTTGCCAGATCCGTCCAGCGCTCAAACGAATCAACCCCGGCGATGGTCAGTACGCGGCTGGCGGCTTTGAAGTATTGCAGGGCGACGCCGCCGCTGCGATCCAAATAAGACTCTGTGATGGCAAAGAGTTTTTCGATAGGCTGGGTGTCTGCGGAGCCGAAGACGGCAGGCAAGTCACTGAAAAATTCAGCCGCCGTGCCGCCCGAACGATAGGCAAAGGCCGCCGTCAGCGCCAGGGCGCGGCGCACCAGCGGCTCATCTTTGCTCGCCTTGATCTGTGCCAGCACCTGCGGTGCCGCCATGAAGAGATCATGGCTGTGTTTGACGGAATGGCGTGCCAACTCAAGCGAGATGGTCAACATCTGCGCCGAGGTTTCGCCGTCGCCGATGGCGCGAATGATTTGCGGGGCGCTTTTGAAACTGTCCATCGCCGTGTTCGCCGAAAGCGCCGCCTGTTTATTGACGAGCCTGAGAACAGGCGAGCGCAGGTCCTCGGCCACTGCATCAAGGATGGCGGCGCTCGTTTGAAAGAAGCTGGCGGCAGCCTCGACGCTGGTGGCTGAGAGCCGTTTGCCGATCTCGCCCCAGATGCGCATATCGCTGGCGTCAATTAAGCGCGAGACTTCGGGCGAGGCTTTCATCATCTCGACCGCCGCGCGCAGATTCAGCGCGGCAAGCGAGATGCCTATGTCTGTAGTCAGCAGCATGCGCTCGGCTGGAAGGACGCCTAGCCGCTTGGCCAGCGCATCAAGCGCCGCCGAGGTCATGCCTTTGAGGTGCTTCTTGAGTTTTCGTGTAATCTCTTTTTCTGTCGAGTCCATATCCATAATCATCATTAACCAGGAGCGCACCCGCTGGCAACTGGCTGCGCGCAACGAACCGCGACGACCAGGCGATGACAGACGATTTTGCGATGGCATCCAATTTGCCATCAATTGTCCGAAGCGATGTTGCCGTATGAATTTGACACGGCAGCAGGGCCGCATCAGATCATCAATGGAGGAAAGCGATGAAGCGATATTTGCTTGGCCTGGCGCTCACAGGGCTTGGCGCGCGATTGACGAAACAGGCCAGCCGCCTTGTGCCCAATAGCCGCCGCGCATCACTGCCTTTACAGACGGCGGGTTTATTGATCGCCGCTGGTTTCGGCGCGGGGCTGGCCCGATTGCTGCAAAGAAAGTCGCAGCGCAATAGCAATGGCCATGGCGGCGCGTAATGGCGCAAGCCTTGGCTCGTTTGCCAGGCCAGCGCTTGAATGTGGCGGTATCGGCCCGTATACTCATCGGCTATGTCTGATGCGGATGTGTCGATTCGTGAATGCGTATCGGTAGAAGATTTTCGCCAGTGCATCGAGCTTGAGCGGGCCGTCTGGAGTGATGACGACATCGGCATCATGCCGATTCGTCTGTACATGATTTCCAAGGCTTGCAACGCGCCGACCATCGGCGCATTCGATCATACAGGCAAGCTCGTAGGCTTCGTACACACCATGCTGGCGTTGATTGGCCGTCAGGTCGCCTATCACTCGCATCTTGCCGCCGTCATCGAAGGTCTGCGCCACAAAGACATCGGCTATCGCATGAAGCTCAAGCAGCGGGAGTTCGCCATTGAAGCGGGCATCCCGCTGATCATCTGGACATTCGACCCTTTGCAATCACGGAACGCGCACCTAAACATCAACAAGCTTGGCGTCATCATTCGCCGCTATGAAGAAAATTACTATGGCGAGGGACTGTCGACGGTGTTTGGCGCAGACGCTCCTTCCGACCGCATTTTTGCCGAATGGTGGGTGCAATCGCCGCAGGTCGAAGCGGCGCTGGCCGGCATCAGACCGCAAGTGGCGAATGCCGAATCGGTGCTCATCCCTGAAGAGATCAACCGGGTGCGCGCCCATTCTCTCGATGATTATTTAAGCTGGCGGCTGCGTGTGCGAGCCGATTTCTTGCGACTGCTGAACCGTGGATTGATCGCGCGCGGCTTTGCACGCGACGCGTCAAGCGGCACCAGTTGCTACCTGTTTGGCGGCGATGAACGACAGTTTAGCTTTGAAGCATACCGGGCGAGTGAAGCGTGAAAAGTAACTTAACCTGCATTGAGCCGGTTGGCCGGCAGCGGGATTATTTTGCATCGCGCTCGACCTGCAACGAGAGGTGTTATGAAATTGAGCCTCGAACGAATTGAATTGCGTGAGATTGAATTGCCTTTGAAGTATCCGTTTGAGACGAGCTTTGGCCGCACGACGCGGCGGCGCATTATGATCGTGCGGGCCTTCGATAGATCCGGCGCTTACGGATATGGCGAATGCACGGCGGCAGAAGACCCGTTTTTCAATCACGAAACCATCGACACGGCCTGGCTGATCATCGCGCAATATATCGCGCCAATACTGACGGCGGTGCGTATAGAGAGTGCTTCGGAGGTCATCGATGCGCTGGCTCGCATACGCGGCAACCGCATGGCCAAAGGCGGCGTTGAAACCGCCATCTGGGACCTCGAAGCGCGAATGGCAGACCGCCCGCTCTGGCAACATCTAGGCGGCACGAAGACCGAAATTGCCAGCGGTGTTTCCATAGGCTTGCAGGCGACGATTGCGGCGCTGCTCGAAAAGGTCGACCGCGAATTGGCCGCCGGTTATCAGCGCATCAAGATTAAGATCAAGCCGGGCCGCGATATTGACCTGGTTGCCGCCATTCGCGAGCGTCACCCGAAGATCAGGTTGTCGGTTGACGCCAACTCAGCCTATACGCTTGCCGATATAGATCTGCTCAAACGACTGGACGAATACGACCTGATGATGATTGAGCAGCCACTCGCGCCCGGCGATCTGGTTGATCATGCCAAACTGCAACGCGAGATTAAGACGCCCCTCTGTCTGGACGAATCGATCACCACGATGATGGATGCGCGCCAGGCGGTAGAGCTTGGCGCGTGCCGTATCATCAACATCAAACTTGGGCGCGTCGGCGGCCACACAGAAGCGCGGCGCATACAGGATTTCTGCCTGCATCGCGACATCCCTGTATGGTGCGGCGGCATGCTTGAAACGGGCATCGGGCGCGCGCAAAACATCGCCATGTCGACGCTCGCGGGCTTTCGGCTTCCGGGCGACGTATCGGCGTCGGCGCGCTATTGGGAAGATGACATCATCGAGCCGCCGGTGACCGTTTCAGCGCGCGGCACGATTACGCCGCCCGCAGGGCAGGGGATCGGTTACCAGGTCAACGAGCCGCGCCTCGAATCGCTAGTGGTGCGGCGCGCAGAGATCATATTGTAAGCCGTTTCACAAAACAGTTCTCTTGGGGAAAAACTATGTCAGAGTTTCAGGGCAGGGCGGCGATTGTCACCGGCGGATCACGCGGTATAGGGCGGGCCATCGTCAAAGAACTGGCGGCGCGCGGCGCAGGCGTCGCCTTCAGTTATTCGCGCAATCAAGAACTGGCCGATCAACTGGTGAATGAAGTCGAAGCGACAGGCGGGCGGGCGCGAGCCTTTCAAGCCGACGTGGTTGATCCGCAGGCCGCCGAAGCGATGGTCAAGTCGGTCAAAGCGGAATTCGGCTCGGTCGACTATTTGATCAACAACGCCGGCATCACGCGCGACAAGCTGATTATGATGATGAGCACAGACGATTGGGACACGGTGATTGATACGAATCTCAAAGGCGTCTTCAATGTGACCAAGCCTGCGGTCGCCATTATGGTAAGGCAACGGCGCGGCGCGATCTTGAATATCTCCTCGATCAGCGGCGTCGTCGGCATGGCCGGGCAGACGAATTACTCAGCATCGAAGGCGGGGCTGATCGGCTTCACGAAAGCGCTGGCCAAAGAGGTGGCGCGGCGCAGCATCACGGTCAATGCGTTGGCGCTCGGTTTGATCGAGACGGACATGACCGGGGGCCTTGCAGAAGAATATAAGCAGAAGATGCTCGAACAGATTCCGCTTGGCCGCTACGGTTCGGTGGCTGAGGTGGCGCGGATTGCGGCCTTTCTGTTATCAGCGGACGCCGGTTACATCACAGGGCAGGTGATCCAGGTTGACGGCGGCCTGGCGATTTGATCCGGCAAGAGTTTGACGGCTTGCCTTACGGTTCAGAGGCGGTCTGCGGGCCGCCGTTTGCGGGCTGGTTGAAGACCTGTGATCAGCGACCGCCTCTGAACGATAGGGTTTGGCAAACGGTTGATCGATCAACTTCATTCGATGGTGATTTCCGGATAAACCATCTTGCCTTTGCGCTCGATCTCGATTTGATACTTACCAGCCTGTAGCTCCGTGATGGCCCTGGCCAATTCGTCGGCGCTCTTGATTTCGGTGCGGTCGACTTTGTGTATGACATCGCCGTGCTGTATGCCGGCGCGCGCTGCGGCGCTGCCCTGTGCAACCTGCAAGACGAGAGCGCCCGACGAAGTTTGTAGTTTTAACTGCGCGGCCAGTTCCGGCGTCACGGTCTGGGCAAAGACTCCCAGGCGGCCCTGTGGTTGTCCGCCTGGCGGCTGATCGTCGTTACCGTCGCCATCGTTTTCAGGGCTCACTTGACGCGCAGTTGAATCATCAGGCCGTTCGACAAGCTCGACGCTCGCGCTTAGCGGCTGACCATCGCGGAGATAATCAACGCGCGCCTTCGAGCCGACCGGTGTGATGGCAACCAAGTCAGTCAATTCGCGCGGCGCTTTGACCTTCTTTTCATTGAATGCCGTGATGATGTCGCCTGGGCGTATGCCGGCTTTGCCCGCAGGGCTGTTGGGGTCAGGCACGCCGCTGACGAAGACGGCGCTGTCCGGCTCAAGCCCGGCAGCGTGGGCCCGCGCTTCGGTGAGCGGCGAGACCTGCACGCCGAGATAGCCACGGCTGACCCTGCCTGAGGTCACCAGTTTGCCGAAGACATCACGCACCGCATTCGAGGCGATGGCGAAGCCTATGCCGATATTACCGCTCTGCCCGAAAAGCGATTGGCTGCCGGTATAGATCAGCGTATTGATGCCGATGATCTCTCCCTGCATATTGACCAGCGGGCCGCCGGAATTGCCTGGATTGATCGGCGCATCGGTTTGAATGTAGCGGTTGTAGAGCGACGCGCCGAGTTGGCGTCCGGTGGCGCTGATGATGCCGGCGGTGATGGTTTGTTGCAGGCCGAAAGGGCTGCCGAGGGCGAGCACCCAGTCGCCCTGTTGGACATCGTCGCTATTGCCCAGACGCCCCACGGGCAGGCCGCTGCTGTTGATATGGATCACGGCAATGTCTGTGGCTGGGTCTTTGCCGACGACTTCGGCCTTGAACTTGCGCCCGTCTGCCAGTGTGACATCGATCTTTGAAGCGTTGCGGATGACGTGATTATTCGTCAGGATGTAACCGTCTTCGGTGGCGACGAAGCCTGAGCCGGCACCTTCTCTTTGCTGCGGCCCTTTAGGCGCAGGCAGGCCGAAAAAGGATTCAGGCGCATCAGACTGGCTGACGGTTTCGACAACGTCTATGAAGACGACGGCGTCTTTGACTGTCTTGATGACTTCGCGGAACGAGCGCGATAACTCTGCGGGCGACGGCGCATTGTTGGAAATGGCCGCCAATGAAGGCGGCAACTCCGGCGGCCTGTATGCGCCGCGATGCGTTCTGGCTTGCAGGAAGCCGGCGGCGACGACGAGCGCGCCAATCACGATGGTAAGCGTGATGATCATCCACTTCTTGCTTCTCGGCTGGCGAGGCGTCGGGGGATTCAAGGGTGCAGTTGGTCTGCCAAAAGCTGCATTGCGGTTTACTTCTTCCATGACCCATCCTTCCAATCACAATCTTTGCCATTAAAGATTAGCGAATTGCCAAGGGTGAAAGCAACACAGAGAAGGAAGCGAAGCGCAACGATGACTAATGATCGATGAAGGCAGAGTGGGCGATGGCTTTTCAACCATCTCAACCATCTGAATTCATCAGTCATCGATCATCATTCATCATTAGAATGGCACAAAAAGAGATTGGCCACAGAGACACAGAGACACAGAGAAGAGGATAATAATCTTTGGGTTTTTCAGTGCTTTTGGTTTCCTCTCTGTGCCTCTGTGTCTCTGTGGCCAATCTCCTGTCCCCATGTTGTGCGCTTCGATTTAGTTATTGATGCGGCGCGAGCGCGTCAGGCCGTAGGATTTCAGTTGCCGGTAGAGCGTGCTCGGCGAGATGCCGAGGATCTCCGAGGCGCGGCCCTGATGCCAGCCGGTCTGTTCAAGTACGGTGAGAATCTGTTTGCGGCGCAATTCGTCGAGGCTGCCGTTTACTCCCATCTCCATCTCATCATCTTCAATCAAAGGCATGTGACGGGCGCGCAATTCCAAAGGCAAGTCTTCGGCAGTGATCACATCGCTCGAAGAGAGAATGACGGCGCGCTCGATGACGTTGCGCAGCTCGCGGACGTTGCCCGGCCAGTAGTAGTTATTCAACTGCTCCATCGCGTCGCCGCTGATACGCATCGCACGGCCACCGCTGGTGCGCGCCAGAAAATGCTCGGCCAGCGACGGTATATCTTCGGGGCGCTCGCGCAGAGGCGGCAGATGGATCATGAAATTGTTGATACGGAACAACAGGTCGCTGCGGAACTTGCCTTCGGCGACGTATTGATCAAGATCGCGATTGGTGGCGGCGACGAAGCGCACATCGACGCTGACTTTTTTGGTGCCGCCGACGCGAAAGAACATCTGGGTTTCCAGAACGCGCAAGAGCTTCGCCTGTAACGTCAGGCTCATCTCGCCGATCTCATCGAGAAACAGCGTGCCGCCGTGCGCCAGTTCCAGAAGCCCCAGCTTGCGCTGTCGCGCTCCTGTGAAAGCGCCCGATTCGTAGCCGAAGAGTTCCGATTCGAGCAAGGTCTCCTGTATCGCCGCGCAACTGATATCGATGAACGGGCCGTTGCAGCGCGGCGAAAAATTATGCACCGTATTGGCGACAATCTCCTTGCCGGTTCCCGATTCGCCGGTCACCAGCACGAAGGCATTCGAGGCCGCCACCTTGCGCACCACAGACATGATGTCGATCATCTTATGGCTCTTGACGACAATGTCCGGGGCTTTCTCTTTGTAGGTGAGCCGCGATTGCAGGATGAGATTCTCCTGGCGCAACTGGCGCTTCTCGTAAGCCTTGTTGATGATGGCCTCAAGCTCGCGTATGTGGCAGGGCTTGGTGAGATAATCGTAAGCGCCGAGCTTCATAGCTTGCAGCGCCGTCTCGACGGTGGCGTGGCCGGTCATCATCAGGACTTCGGGCGGCTGCTCCTGCTGGCGCAACTCGCGCAGGACTTCGAGGCCGCTGCGGCCCGGCATCATGATGTCGAGCAGCGCCACGTCGAACTCGGCATCGCGCGCCGCGCGGATGGCGGCTTCGGCATCATGAACGAGAGTCACCTGATGGCCTGCACGCTCCATCTCCCTTTGTAAAACCATGCTGAGGTTCTTCTCATCCTCGGCGATTAATAGTCTGATACTCGGATTTGCGCTCACAGCATTGTCTCCATAATCAGCATATCGTCCGGCGTGTTCTGCCTGAGGCGGTCGCCATCGGCGTACTGATGTATCGGCAATAACACGCGGAAGGTTGCGCCTTCGCCTTCGGTCGAAGCGACTTCGATGCGCCCGCCGTGTTCGCTGACGATGCCGTAGCAAACCGACAGGCCCAGTCCTGTGCCTCGACCTAGAGGCTTGGTGGTGAAGAAGGGGTCGAAGATTTTCTGTAGATGCGCGGCGGGGACGCCGCATCCTGTGTCGATGAATTCGACAGCTACCGTAGCGGTCGGCTCGCCGTCGCTCCAGTGTGTGCGAATGGTTAATGTGCCGTCGCCCTCAGAGGCGTCGAAGGCGTTGGAGATCAGGGCGATGAAGATCTGCTTCATCTGCCCCTCGTTGACCAGTACAGGGGTCAGCGATTCGTCGAGTTCTTTGACGACGCTCATCTTGCCGAGCTTCGGGTGATGCTTCACCAGGGTGAGCGTCTGCTCGATGATCTGATTGACATCGGCGACATTCTTTTCGGCCTGTCGCTGGTGCGAGAATTCGAGCAGGCTGTTGGTGATGGCTTTGCAGCGGAAGGCTTCGTCGCGGATGATTTGCAGGTACTCGCTGAAATCATCGTGGACGGCGGTTTCATCAATATCGTCGACGCGCGCCGTCAGGGCCTCGGCACAGGCGGCGATGGTCGCCAGCGGATTATTGATCTCGTGAACGACGCCGGCGGCCAGACGGCCTATGGAAGCGAGCTTCTCGGCATGTATGACCGCTTCGTTCATCTTCTTCTGCTCGGTGATGTCTTCGCCGACGGTGATAATGTGTGATACTTCGGCGTTATCGACGCGCATAGGGACTTTCGATATCTTCCAGATTTTGCGCTCGCCTTCGTACCATGATTCCTGCTCGAAATGAACGATCTCGCCGGTGCGGAAGACCGTGGTGAATTCGTCTTCGAGCACGCGGCGCGGCTGACGCGACAGGACGCGGAAGACGTTGCGGCCCAGTACCTCGTCGCGCGACAGGCCGCTGCCGCCGAGTTCGCGGTTGCGATTCCAGGCGACGATACGCATATCGCGGTCGACGACGTAGAGCGAGACGGGCAGAGAATCGATGATCTTTTCGGTGAAGCGTTTCTGCTCTTCGGACTCGCGTGTGCGCTGGGAGACTTCGACGGCAAGATTGATCGACGTATCCTTGGTGCGGCGATAAAGCTCTGTGTTGCGTATGGCGAGGCTTAATTGCTGCGCCACTGCGCCGAGCAGTCGTTGATCGTCGCCGTTGATGGCGCGCGAGGTGCCGGCGCAGATCAACAATCCGAGCAGTTGATCGTCGAACATCAACGGCACGCTCATCTCCATGGAGATCTTCGGGTCGCGCAGGAAGCGCTCGACGACACGTACTTCGACGGCGGGCTGGACGCTGTAATCGGCGGTGTTCAGATAACGCGTGACGCGCTCTTCATCGAACCAGCCGTTGCGATTCGGCTTGTCGTTTTGCAGGCGCGAGTAGATGGCAGAGGCTAAGCTCTGGTCGGCGGCTTCTGACTTGACGATGACCGCGCAAACGTCGCAATCGAGGCTCTTGCCGACGGTGAAGACGGCGTAACCCATCAACTCGTCCATCTCAAGCGAGGTCATGAGGTTGTTGCCGAGATTATAAACGAAGGCCAACTGCGCGGCGCTCTTCTTGGTTTCGACATAGAGCCGGGCGTTTTCCAGCGCCACGCTCAACTGGTTGCAGACGGTTGCCAGCAACTCGGCATTCTGTTTGGCAAACGCGGTGGGTTTCTTGGAGAGCAGGAAGATAGCGCCGACGGGACTGCCTTTGATACCGATAGCGCCGCACATGAGCGCCTGCACATCGGCAAGAATTTCGCCGGCCAGTCCTTTGCGCGCCGATCCGGGCAAAGGCTCCAGCACCAGCGGCGTGCCGTTCATCAGCGGTGCCGTGCGCGCATGCAATTCCAACAAGCCTATGCGTACTTCATCGCTCAGGTCGAAGCCTTCGGCGGCGGCGATGGTCACGGGATGCGAATTGTCATTCCGCAGATAAACGATGCCGGCGTCGAGCCCTAAATGTTTGATCAGCACGGCGAGGGTGTCGCGCAACAGTTGGTCTGGGTCGAGCGAAGCGGCGAGCACGCTTGAGACCGCGTGGAGAATATTTAACTGTTGAAAGCGTTCGAGGCGCTCGCGTTCCAGTTGCCAGGCGCGCAGGTGAAAGCGCACGCGGCTGAGGAATTCAGCGCGCTGATAAGGGCGATGCAGGTAGTCAGTGACGCCGCGATTGAGCGCCGCAATCTTATCCTGCGGGCGGTGGCTTTTGGAGATAATCAGTATGGGTAATTCGGCAGTGGTTCTGCCGGCGCGCACCGTTTCGCAGAAGTTGAGCGCCCGCTGCGCCCACTCGATCTTCTTCGAGCTTTCACCGGAATCGTCTGCGGACGGCTCGAAGGCGGTGCCGATCAGCCGTGAAGCCGAGGGCTCGATAATCACCAGCGCTACATCGTCTCGGCAAGCTTCGGTTTGCGCGGCCTCGAAAGAATCGAGTGATAAGGCAATGTAACCGGACGCTGCGAGCAGGCGTTCAAGGGCGCACGCCGATTTCGCTTCATCGCCGAGGATGAGAATACGACCAGAAAACCCAGACCGACCGGGCATAAGCGAGCCTGCTTTCGATGCGGGGCAATGGAAGGCGAAGGGGCTTAACGGATTGTCTCGAAGACGGCGTAACTTTAAGTCAAAATGAACGAAGTGTCAATAATAATGTCGGCTCTGACGGCAGCTTTTTGCAAGTTGACCGAAAAATAATGTATGACAAGTGACAATAGGGGGAGGATTTTTGATATGCCTTTGCGACGGTTAAGGTCAAGCTCGACTCTCTTCTTGTCACCTGTCACTTGTCACTTGTCACTTGTCACTTTTCCCCAAGCTGTTGGCGAGCGAGTTGTGCTTCATTGCTGCGCGGGAAGAGTTTAATGAGATTCTGCAACTCGGTACGCCCTGCCTCAGGCTGGCCGAGGTCGATCAGCGCCATGCCCTTCTTTAAGCGTGCCGCCGGCACCTTGTCGCCTTTAGGGAAGATCGCAATGACCTTATCAAATTCAGTGATCGCCTCATTCAATTGCTTCTTGGCGTAGAGGGCTTCGCCGATCCAGTACTGCGCGTTGTCGGCCATCTCGCTCGACGGATAGGTCTCGACATACTGGCGGAATTCGCTGATGGCGAGATCGTAATTGCCGCGCGAGTAATCGCCGTAGGCGGCGGCGAAGAGTTGATCCGGATTGCCAGGGGTGATCTGCATCATGGTCGGCAGCTTGGGCAGATTTTCGACGAGCCGCTTCAATTCAGCCATCTGTCCCGACAGCCGCTCGATGCGTTGATTGGTAGCGCTCAACTGTTCGCCGAGATTGTTGGCCTGCGTGATGGCGCTGAGGCTGCCTTCGGCGACACGGCTCTGTGCCTGGCGAATGGCGTTGACATTATCGACGATTTGATTGATCAGCGCATTCATCTGGCCGCTGTTGCGATCCATAGACGCCTGCATATCGCGCACCTGGCGTTCGAGAACGACGACTTCGTTCTTGAGTTCATCGAGCGCCAGCTTGATCTGCGCATCTCTATCCTTCTGGTCGCCGCCGGGTGCGGCGACCACGGTCGCGGCCATCGCCGCGATCAGCAATGCGAATGTAATTCTGAAAAACATAGTTGCCTCTGGAATGTGTCTTTAATTCCGTATAACTCAACTCAACGGCTTAGGCTGCGCAAGGGGCAATCGAACAGCGATTGCGCTTCAAGGCGCGAAAGCGAGACGCCGCTATCGTTAACGATCAGCTTCAGCGATGGCGCACGGTTCTTTCGCGCCTCTCGGCTCGTGCAGCAGGCTAGCGTGTGCCGGGCGGTGTGCCGCCGCTGACATAGATGAAATCGTCGCGGCGGTCGTGGGCCCACGACGGCACGGCTCCAGGCGAGCCTTCGCTGGTGCCGGCGGCGCGTTCTTCGCCGTAGCTGACCGTTTGGACGCGTCCTGCATCGACGCCGAGCGAAACCAGAAATTCCTTAGCTGCCTGTGCGCGCCGTTCGCCCAGACCGATGTTGTATTCTTCGGTGCCGCGCGGGTCGCAGTTGCCTTCGATGCGGAATGCGATGGAGCGATAAGGCCCCTGGGTCAACCAGGATGCGGCGCGCCGCAGGCGATCCTGCGATTCAGGCTGGATCTCTGCTGAATCATAATCGAAGAAGATCGCCTGCACCTGTTGACCGAAGAGTGTCGCGAGGGCCGGGCTGGGCGGCGTCGGTGTGGTTCGCGGTCGAGAGTCGGTTGGCGGCTCTTCGGTGACCGTCAGCCGCGCCGACGCCGTATCGGTGCCGCCCGGCCCGGTCGCCGTCGCCGTGTAAGTGGTCGATTGCGATGGGCTGACGACGCGCGTGCCTGATCCTTGTACGCTGCCGAGATCGCTGATCGTCACGCGGTCCGCGTTGTTTGAATTCCAGCGCAGGGTGGTGCTCTGGCCGCGTGTGATGGCGTCTTGATCGAGCGAGACGCGAACGCTCGGAGCCGATGGGCGGGCTGTGACCTCGACTACTTTACTGTCGCGCACTTCTTTGCTGCCGCGTTTGGCGACCGCCACATAGGTGGTCGTGTTGTCGGGCGTGAAAACCTTAGCGCCGGTCTTATCGACCGCCTGACCGTTGAGGGTCACCTGCTTGGCATCTTTCGATTGCCAACTGACGCGCACGTCTTCACCCTGTTGCAGCCTGTCGCGCGAGACCTGTACCTGCACCTTCGGCTTGGCGCAACCCACGGCCAGCGCCAGAAGAAATGCGATGAATGTTACAGTGAGGATTCGTGAAACCCTGAGTGCCATGTCGAGACTCCTTTCTGAATCAGTTGTCAGTTGCTAGTCGTCAGTTGCCAGTCGTTGCGCCATTCCAAGTCTCAGACTCAAAACCAACAACTGACAACCGGTTACTGATAACTGCTATTACTTTGCCCAACTGGGCAGGCGACCGCCGCCGTGAGTCACCTGCCGCTGATTGCTGCCGTCGACGTGCATCTGCCAGATTTCCCAGCGACCGGCGCGGTTCGATTGATAGGCGATGTGGCGGCTGTCCGGGGCCCAGGTCGGGCTTTCATTGCGGCCCTGCGAGGTCAGTTGCAAGAGTTGTCCCGAAGCCACGTCGGCGACAAAGATTTGAAAGCTGCCGGCACCGCCATAAGTGAACGCGATATAGCGGCCATCAGGCGACCAGGACGGCGAATCGGCATGGCCGCCGCGCGCCACCAGCGGGCGTTGATTAGCGCCGCTGGCGTCCATAACGTAAACCTGCGGCGCGCCGCCGCGACTGGAGATGTAGGCGATTTCGCGGCCAGTCTTGGGATTCCAGCGCGGCGAGATATTGATGCCTTTTGCGGTGCGCGTCAAGCGCCGTGCATTCGAGCCATCGAGGTTGGCAACATAGATTTCCATAGACCCGTCATTGCTGATTGCCGAACTGAAGGCAAGCTGGCCGCTCGGCGAGATCGCCGGCGAGGTCGTCGTCGCGTTGAAGTGTGTGCCGCCGATCAACCCGCCATCCGCCGAGCGCACGACAATGTTCGGCACGCCGGTTTTATAGCTGACATAAGCGAGATAGCGGCCATCGGGCGAGAACTGTGGGAAGCGCAGGATGGGGCCGTCGCTGGCGAAGGTGCGCGCGTTGAAGCCGTCGTAATCGCAAACATGGATCGCATCGCCGCCGACATAAGCGAGCTTCGAAGTGGCGATGCCATCGCGCCCTGTAAGTAACTTTACAATTTCGTCGGCGAATTCGTGGGCGATGCGGCGGGCGTCGCCGCTGTGGCGCGAGGCGATGAGTTGCTGCTTGGTCTTCACATCATAGAGATAGCAATCGCCAGCCAGGCCGCCGGCGCTTTGCAGATTGCCGAAGGCGACATAGTCGGCCTTGGTTGGATCAGCCGACCATTCCTCGAACTTGAGCGATGCAGGGTCGGGCACCAGGGTTTTCGGGTTGAGGCTCTTGCCGACCAGGCCGGTGACGGCGGCGAAGTCGAGATCGTCGTGCAGGACTTGATTAAAAGTTGCCGCTGCGGCTTCGACGCCGGCAGAGCGCGCGACGAAATCTGCAAGCGCCAGGTTCGGCCCTGTGCCAGGCGTGACGATGATTGTGCCGAGTTGTTTGCGCATGTCTTCCTGTGCCGGCGGCTGCTCCTGCTGGGCAAAGCCTGAAGCGGACGCGAGCCAGATGAACGCGAACATGAGAGCGATAGCGATGGATGAACGAATCTTCATAAGTAGATGATCGACGCACAGGCGGCGCGCTAACAGCATATCACTTCGGGTAACGGAAAATAAGATTGACTGAAACTTCGCTGACGCCCGGCAGAAACCCCGGAGGAAATGGCGGCAACGGATCAGAAGCGATGATAGCGCGCTCTGCGGCATAGTTGACCTGAGAAATCTGCGCTCGCTGGCGAATGCTTGCAGGGTCAACACGACCGTTGACGAGATTCGTGATGCGCCCGTCGCGGGCTATGCGTAGCGTGATGATGACCGTCTGCACGGCTGCCGCGTCGGTCTGCGGCGGATTGTAATTGCGGCTGAAGATTGCCTGGATTCTGCGCCCATATTCGGTGCCGCCCGACAAGCCTGTGCCGCCGCCGCTGCCGGAGCCGATGGCGACGCCACCCACAGTCGTCGGCGTAGGCGTGCCGTAGGTGCGCCCGACCTGCGTCGAAGGGTCGCTTTTGCCGCGTTCTTCTTTGCCCGTGAAGATGCGCTCGGTTTGATTGGCGACGGGTCGCTCGGTTTTGATCGACTTCGGATCGACAGGCTCTTTATCCGTGCGCGGAACAACGTCGTCAGTATCTTCTTCGCGCGGCTTGTGTTCAACATGCGCATTGTTGATTGCATTATCACGGTCGCCGATATTCGAGATGGGCTGCGGTTTGGCAAATCCGAGAATCGCCGAAGGGTCGCTGACGCCGACATCAATTGCACCGCCGCCGCCTTCGCCGCCTTCGCCCGGCCCTGCGGCGACGATCTCGGTGGTCAGCCATCTTGAAGTGGCGAGGATAAGCGCCGCCGTAATGGCAATGTGCAGCGCCAGCGACAACAGTACAGCCAGACGCGGCGTCTCGCCATTGCCTGAATCCTCACGTTGTCGGCGGGTGGCGCTCATTTCTTTTTCACCGTCGGTTCGGTAACCAGGCTTACTTCAGCGCCGGCCTGCTTCGCCAGATCAAGAACGTAAGCGACGATGCGATAGGCCGTATCGCCATCGGCGCGAACATAGATTTTGCGCTCGCCCGTCTGTCCGAGTTTTTCGCTGAGCTGCGCCGGCAGATCGTTGACGTTGACCGGTTTGGCTTCGTTCTGCGTGCTCAGATAGATATTGCCGTCTTTATCTATACTGACGACGACCGATTTGGGCTTGGGTTGTTCGACGCGGCTCTCGCGGGTTTTGGGCAGGTTGACTTCGATGCCGGTCTGCAAAATGGGCGCGGTGACCATAAAGATGACGAGCAGCACCAGCATCACGTCGACCAGCGGCGTGACGTTGATTTCAGCAAGCGATGTTTGCGTGCGTCCTCGACTATCGGTGAATGCCATTCTACTCTGATTATTCGATTAAGATTTCAAGTTCGAAATCTCAAAGCCAGCCGCGAGGCCGGCTCACAGTTTCGCTCTGGCGTAATGGCGCTCGACGAGATTGAGCAATTCGAGCGCGAAGCGGTCGAGTGTCGCGGTGAGCGTTTTAACGCGATTGAGAAACTGGTTATAGAAGATCGCCGCCGGCACCGCTGCGCCAATTCCTGCGGCGGTGGCGATCAAGGCTTCGGCAATGCCTGGGGCGACCGCCTGTATGGAAGAAGCCGATGCCGTAGTGAGTCCCTGAAACGCGATGATGATGCCAACGACGGTGCCGAACAGGCCGATGAAGGGCGAGGCGTTGGCCGTCGTCGCCAGCCAACTCAAGCTGCGCTCCATTCGGGTAACCTGATTAATGGTTTCCGATTGCAGCACACGGCTGAGCGCCTCAAGGCTGCGCACCTGGCCGCCGGATTCGTCTAACTGCCCGGTGATTTCGTCATAGCCTGCAAGGAAGACGCGCCCTATGGGACTTTGCTCACCTTCGGCTTCGGTGTAAAGGTCTGAGAGTTTAGCGCTGCTGCGAAAGCGCACGAGGAAGGCTTTCGTAGCCGCTTCGGCGCGTCGCAGCCAGAGCCATTTCGTAATAATGATGGCCCATGAATAGATTGAAAAAAACAGCAGTAGAATCAAAACGGCTTTGGCAATTGGGCTGGCGCGCAAGAGCAAATCAATCAGAGAACTGCGGGGTGTCGGTGCCGTTTGCAGCAGTGAAAAGAGATAACCTCCCGGTATCGTCAATGCTCGTTCTCCTTGCGTTTAGATGCATCATCATTCTAGTTCGCAGCGGTTTGCAGTGTCAAATTTTCCCCCAAATCCATAGGCCGCGAGCCGTGTGCTTGACGAAATCACTATGGTGAATAATAGTGATTCGCCGTGAGTTCATCGAATCAGAGAAGATTGCGGCTACGGCCGCTCGCCTGGGTCACCGGCCTGACCTATGCGTTCCTCTATGCCCCCATTCTCATCCTCGTCGGACTGTCGTTCAATAGCTCGCGGTTCAGCACCATCTGGCGAGGCTTCACCTGGAGATGGTACGCCCTGGCGTGGCGGGATGCCGATTTGATCGCCGCACTGCGCATGAGCTTGATTGTAGGGTTGATTACAACTGTGCTGTCGACCGTGATCGGCACGGCGGCAGCCCTGGCGCTGGCAAGTTATCGCCTGCGCCTGCGACGTGTAGCGGAAGCGATGGTCTTTTTACCGGTGATCATTCCGGAAATCGTCATAGGCTTTGCGACCGCCGCATTGTTTGGGGCGCTCGGCTTCGCCTTTGGCGTCAGTACGATCATTGTCGCGCACGTTGCTTTTTCGATCTCTTATGTGGTTTTCGTTGTGCGCGCCCGCGCCTCAAGCCTGAATTCGACATTGGAAGAAGCGGCGATGGATCTGGGGGCGACGCGCTGGCAGACCTTTCTGAAGGTCACGCTGCCGCAACTGTTGCCGGCGATTGTCTCAGCCGCCTTGCTGGTCTTCACGATCTCGCTGGACGATTATGTGATCACGAGTTTCGTTGCAGGGCCGGGCGCAGCCACCTTGCCGCTGAAGATATACTCGATGGTGAAGACCGGCGTGACCCCGGAGATCAATGCCATTTCAACTGTACTGCTGTTCGTCACAGTGATGATGGTGCTGGTCTCTGATCGCCTGACGTCGGGGCGTAAATCGCGATGGACGATGGCTGCGGGCACAACCGCTGTCTTGATGCTGTTGTTTTTTGCGCTCGGCGGCCAGGGGCGCAGCGCCAGGGGCGGCGAGCTAAACATCTACATCTGGTCGAACTACCTGCCCGAAAACGTCATCGCCGAGTTCGAGCGGCGCTATGATGCCAAGATCAATGTCGAGCTTTACGATTCGAACGAAGCCTTGCTCGCCAAGTTGCAAAGCGGCAGCGCGAGCTTCGACATCATCGTGCCGAGCGATTACATGGTCACGGTGCTCAAAGAGCAGGGATTGCTCGAAGAGCTTGACCGCGACCAGATGAGCAACTTCTCGAACCTTGATCCGCAATTCGCAGGGCTGGCTTACGACAAGGCAAACCAGTTCTCTGTGCCTTATATGTGGGGGACGACAGGGATAGCCTATCGCAAAGATAAAATTGCTGGGCCAATAGAGAGTTGGTCGGCATTATGGGATATTCAATACAAAGACCGCCTGTCCATGCTGGATGATGTGCGCGAGACCATGGGCGCGGCCTTGAAATTCATGGGCAAATCACTGAATGAGACCGAACCGCAGGCGATTGCGGCGGCGGCGGACTTGTTGGTGCAGCAAAAGCCGCTGCTGAAAGCCTATGACAGCGGCGGCTTCGACCAACTATTGATGTCGGGCGACGTCTGGATTGCCCAGGCTTATAGCGGCCAGATCGCTAAGGCGATGGCTGAAAATAGTAATATCGGTTACGTAATACCCAAAGAAGGCTGTACGCTATTCGTCGATAATTTATGCATCCCGCGTGTGGCAAAGAACAGGGAACTCGCCGCCGCCTTCATCAACTACGTACTGGAAGCGAGGACGGCAGCCGAGATCGCCAATGGCACAGGCTATTCATCGCCGAATCTTTCAGCGCGCGCCTTTATACGGCCCGACCTGTTGGCGAATGAAGCGGCCTACCCCGCGCGTGAATCGCTTGAGCGTTGCGAGTTGATTAAAGAGATCGGCCCGGCCATCAGCATTTATGACCGTTATTGGACAGAGGTCAAATCAAAGTAGTTAAAACCACTCAAAATAATTAAAGCCACAATCAACAATCAACCAGGTGCGATTTAAATCAAAGACCGCTCATGTTATTTCCGTCTGATAACGTTCATTATTTTCCTGGTTGATGATGAAGGATGAAAGGACGGGCGATTGATTGGCCATGCGTCTATTCTGGTGACCGATATTTTTATGATCGATTGCCCGATGATCAATTAGGCTGCTTCAGCAAATTAAGTGATGATCAGTCAGGTTGCTTCAACAAGTTAAGCGATGGTCAGTCAGGCTGTTTCAGCCTGCTTCAGCTTGCTTCAGCAAGTCAAGCGATGGTCAGTCAGGCTGTTTCAACAAGTTAAGTGATGGTCAGTCAGCCTGCTTCAGCAAGTCAAGTGATGGTCAGTCAGGCTGCTTCAGTAAGTGAAGCGATGATTCAGTCAGGCAAGTGAAGCGATGATCAATCAGGCTGCTTCAGCAGCCTTTCCCGAAGGGCATCTAGGCCAGCGCTTTTAGCGCTGGTTGGCCATCTGCAGCGATTCGCTGAGCGCGCTTCAGCGTGCTTCTCCCATCGGGCTTTAGCCATTTGTCTGATGACGGCTAAAGCCTTTCGCAGGGATCAATGGTTCAATTGCGCAGTTTCGACATCAAGTCGTCATCTTTTTCGAGACGGCGCAATGGGGTCGAGTGCTCGCGGTTGATGCGTCCGGTGCCTGGGCGAAGCAAACTTTCGTCAAATGTGCCGGTTGGCAGCAGCGGCGCTTTCAAGCTGCGCTCGGCCAGATTGCGTTCCGCAATCTTCAATTCCGCCGCGTCGGTTTCGATTGCGACAGGCCGTGTGTTTGCCGGTGGTGAATAATTGAGCCGGCTGGCTTCTGGCGACAGCCGCTGACTTGGTTTCGCGACCGCGCCGACGGTTGAGGCTACAGGGGTGTTCAGGTTGCCTGTGGCTCGCGGCTGCAAGTTCGGGTCGAGCAGTTTCTGGCCGACCTTGGCATCTATAATACTGCCGATAGAGCGAAAGAGCTTGATGATTCCGCCCAGGGCCAGGGCCAGGGCCAGGGCAGTGATGTAGTTGTTTAGCGGCAGGCCAACCGTCTTATTGAGGATATAGGGCAATGCGGCGGCGACCAGCAAGGCTGAGCCGACGGCGATTCCATGGATACCATCGCTGATCTGCTTGCGGGCGCGCTTGAATTCACGCTCGCGCAACGGGTCTGTGACGATGACATCGCCATTGAGCGCCTGCGTCACCACATTGAGATTCATTCCGCAGGTCTTGCAGAACTTCGCCCCTTCGATGGCTTGTGTCGAGCAAGTAGGGCAATACATGGATTCTCGGTCTCCCGTGATTGTGCAGCGGGGTTGGCTATACGGCTACAGGCCGCACGCAGTCGAAACTTACCCCGAAGAACAATATGAGGGCAGGGGCAACGCTTGCGAGTATAACATGGATGGTTGACGGTCTCTATAGTTCATCGCTACACTCAAAAGCAAATCTTAATGGCATAAGTTGGAGGGTTCTTTGCTGAAGAGGATGTTTGCAGCAGTTGCGTGCGGGGCGCTTTACAGTTGTTGTTTGGCCAGTTTACTGTGCGCAGCAGAGAAGCCTGTGGGGCAGGGAAGTCAGGCCGCCCAGTCATCCCCCTTTGTTCTACCGATTGCTAAACGCGACTCCTTGCTGAATGGATTACAACTGATCGTTATGGAGCAGCCGGATACGGGCAAGGTGACGGCCCATCTGCGCATCAACAGCGGCGGGGTTTTTGATCTCGCAGGCAAGGGCGGCCTCGCAGACCTTACCGCAGGGATGTTGTTGCGCGGCGGCGGCGGCCTATCGGCAAAAAACGTCAGCGACATGGTCGATCAGCTTGGACTCGCCGTCAGGGTGACGGTCAACTGGGATGCCACGGATGTAGTGATCAGCGGGCCGAAAAATGAAGCGGAAAGCATATTTGTTCTCTTGAATCATCTGGTGATCATGCCGGCTTTCGACCAGAAAGAGCTTGAAGCGCTCAAGGCGCAACGCATCATTGCGGTCAACGCCGAGGCGGCAGACGACAACGAGAGTCTGCGGCGCAAAGCGCTTGAGGGGCTTTATGGCAGTCATCCATATGGCCGACCCTTGACCGGTACAGCCGAGACCCTACAGCAGATTGGGCGAACCGATCTGCTCAATTTTTACTCACGATTTTATCTCGCCAACAACGCACAGTTACTGGTGCAGGGAGAGATCACCGCCGATCAGGTGACGCGACTGGCGCGTCAGCGCCTCGGCACCTGGAAAAAAGGTGATGTGGCACCGCCGAACTTCCGCCAGACTGACCGGCTGACGAGCAATCGTATACTGTTGATAGACCGTACGGATGCGGCAAACAGCCGCGCGGTGCTGGCGTTAACTGGTGTATCGCGCCGCGCCCCGGATTACTTCGCAGCGATGATGGCCGCTGACATTTTCAATCAGCTTCTAACACAGGCAAACCTGGGGGCTACGGTGCGGGTAGAGCCGCGTGTACTGGCCGGCCCGCTGCTGATTGAGTTGAGCGCGCCGCCTGAAAAGCTCATGGAGGAAGTGCGGAACATCACCAGTCTGATGGCACGCCTGCAAACGCAGCCGCCAGCGCTCGAACAGGTGGAAGCGGCAAAGGCGCGGCTTTTCGCCAGCATGGGCGAACGTCTGCGCACCAATGAGTCGATTGCCGAGGTCATACTTGACATCGAGAGTTATGGACTGGGGCGCGACTACGTGCTGCATTACGCGGAGCGCGTCAATGCGTTGACGCCAGCCGATATACAAGCAGCGGCGCGAGAGTACATGAGGCCCGAAGCCATGGTCATCGCCATCCTTGGTTCAGCGGCCAAGGTTGAAGCCGATGCCAGGAAGCTCGGTAAAGTGACCATCGTTCGTTGAAGCCCGCAAGACCCACTCAATATGGTAAATGGAAAATCTGAATCCTGAAGCGTCTGGCAAAGCGGCGCGCGTCCGCCGTATGTTCGCAGAGATTGCGCCGCGTTACGACTTCCTCAATCACGCGCTTTCGCTGAACATAGACAAACGCTGGCGGCGCTTTGTTATAGACAAAGTGGCTGAAGGCTTGCGGCGTCCGCAGGCGCTGGCGCTTGACCTGTGTTGCGGCACAGGCGATCTGGCGCTTGAACTGGGGCGTCTGGTTGAAACCTGCGGGGTTGATTTCTGCCACCCGATGTTGAAACTCAGTCTTGCAAAAGTAAGCGATACTACTCATGCCATCTCGATCATCGAGGGCGATGCCTTAAGCGCGCCGTTTGCCGATGCCGCTTTTGATGTGGTGACCATGGCCTTCGGACTGCGCAATCTGGAGAGCGTCGAAGACGGCCTCGCAGAGATCTGGCGCTTGCTCAAGCCGGGCGGGCGCGCCGCTGTCCTGGAGTTTTCGCGCCCCGTACTGCCAGGGTTTCGCCATCTCTTTCAATTCTACTTTTTAAAGATATTGCCGCGCATCGGCAATGCCATCAGCGGATCGTCTTTTGCCTATCAGTATCTCCCCGAATCCGTGTTGCAGTTTCCCGATCAACAAAGACTGGCGGCCATGATGCGCGCGGTTGGTTTTTCCTGCGTCACCTATTACAATCTTTTTGGCGGCGTTGCCGCAGTGCATATAGGCGATAAGCCATAAAGCTTTAAAGCTTTGAGCGCCGCCTCGCAAGAATTCTTATATGATCAATGATGCCATAGGCTTTTTCTTTTCGCAGTTCGGCCTGAGCACAGGGCAGATCGAAGGGCTGCTGGCGACGGCGCTCGGGCGTGGCGGCGATTACGCCGATCTGTACTTTGAATATCGCATCAACAACAGCGTCGCTTTCGAAGAGCGCATCATCAAAACGGCTTCGCGGTCGGTGGCGCAGGGCGTCGGCGTGCGGGTGATTGCCGGCGACAAGACCGGTTATGCTTATACGGAGGAGATTGCCATCGAGTCGATAAGGCAGGCGGCAGCGACGGCCAGCTTCATCGCGCGCACAGGCGGGACGACCGAACCGCTGGGCGTCAATGCGACGGCCAATCTACATGATCTCTACAAGGTCGAAACTCCTGTATCGGCAATTGATCTGAGCCATAAAATCAACCTCCTCAAGCAGGCGGATGAGGTGGCGCGGGCCTTTGATCAACGCATACGCGAAGTGCAGGCGGGCGTCCACGACGAAATGAAATATGTAATGATCGCCACATCAGATGGCCGACTGGTCGGCGACGTGCAGCCGCTGGTGCGTATGGGGATGACCTGTATTGCTGACGATGACGGCAATCGCCAGGTTGGCCGGGGCGGTGGCGGCGGGCGCGTCGGCATAGAGTTCTTCGAAGAGGCGATGACGCCGGAAGCCATGGCGCGCGCGGTGGCCGGACAGGCCATCATACAGCTTGAAGCAGTGCCGGCTCCCGCAGGGACTATGGAGGTAGTTCTGGGGCCTGGCTGGCCCGGCATCCTGTTGCACGAGGCGGTCGGTCATGGGCTGGAATCGGATTTCAACCGCAAAGGTTCCTCGGCATTCACCGGGCGGCTGGGCGAGCGGGTCGCTTCGGAGTTGTGTACGGTGGTCGACGATGGCACGATTCCTGGCCGTCGCGGTTCGCTCAACATAGATGATGAAGGGCAGCCTACAGGACGCACGGTGTTGATTGAGAAAGGCGTGCTGTGCGCCTATATGAGCGACCATCTGAATGCTGAATTGATGGGCGCAGCGCCGACAGGCAACGGACGCAGGCAAAGTTATAAGCACATTCCTCTGCCGCGCATGACGAATACCTTCATGATGGCGGGCGACAGCGATCCGCAAGCGATCATACGTTCGGTGAAGCGCGGGCTTTATGCGGTGCAATTCGCCGGCGGACAGGTCGATATCACCAACGGCGAGTTCGCCTTTTCAGCATCCGAAGCCTATCTGATCGAAGACGGCAAAGTCACTGCGCCGGTAAGGGGAGCGACGCTCAGGGGCAATGGGCCTGAAGCGCTCAAGCGTGTGACGGCGGTTGGTAACGATCTACAACTCGATTCAGGCGTCGGCATGTGTGGAAAGGAAGGCCAGCAGATTCCCGTAGGAGTTGGCTTGCCGACGATCAAGATTAGCGAGATGACCGTCGGCGGCACGCGCGCCTAGCCGAAGTCCGCGCCGTGGCGGCCACTGTCTAATATCAAAATTCCATGCGATACGAGTTGACGAAAGCAACGGCGCAACGTCTGGCTGGCGAAGCGGTCAGGCGCGGCGCGAGCGCTGCCGAAGTGTTTATGAAGCGTCGCAAAGAGTTTGCGGTCAGCGTACGGCTCGGCGACGTAGAGAAGGTCAAGGAGGCTATAGACCAGACACTCGGTCTGCGTGTATTGATCGATGGTCAGCAGGCATCCGTGTCGTGTTCGGATTTTTCCGAAGATGTTGTGCTGCAAGTCCTCGGCGAAGCGATTGAATTGGCGCGGGCGACATCGCCGGACGAGAGCGCAGGGTTGCCAGAGGCTTCAGAGATGGCCTCGGAGTTGCCCGACCTTGACCTCTTCGATGAGGAGATCGAGCGGCTGCCGACGGAAAAGAAGATCGATATGGCGTTGGCCGCCGAGCGCGCCGCGCAAGACTACAGCGAGCGTATCATCAACTTTGATGGCGGCGGGCTGGATACGGCGAGCAGCACGATAGTTTTGGCCAACTCTCTGGGTTTTGCGGGCGAGTACCAGCGCACGTTGATCTCCCTGGCTGCTGTGCCGGTTGCGGCAGATGATCAGGGGCGACTACAGAGGGATTACTGGTACGATATGCGGCGGCGGCTCGATGAACTGGCTGAGCCTGAAGCGATTGGCCGCATGGCGGCAGAGCGCACCTTGCGCAAGTTGAATGGCCGCAGCGTGCCGACGCAAAGTGTTCCGGTGGTTTTCGATCCACTGATGGCGGCCAGTCTGCTCGGCCATCTTTTCGAAGGGCTTTCCGGTGAAGCGATTTTTCGGCGCTCAAGTTTTCTGGTTGACCAGCTTGGCGAATCGATTGCCAGCCCACGGCTCACGGTCGTGGATGATGGCTTGAAGAAGGGCGGGCTCGGCTCGCGGCCATTTGATGGCGAGGGATTGCCGACGCGGCGGACCGTGCTGATTCGCGATGGCATATTGGAATCTTACCTACTTAATAGTTACACGGCGCGCAAGCTCGGCCTGCGATCAACGGGCAATGCGGCGCGGGGCCTGGTGGGTGCGCCATCGGTTAATGCAGGCAACCTGACGATTGAAGCCGGTACCCACACGCCTGCGGAGATCATCGGCGCGGTGACCAGAGGATTATATCTTACAGAGATGATCGGTCAGGGCGTCAATATCGTCACGGGCGACTACTCGCGCTCAGCGGGTGGCCTGTGGATTGAGAACGGCGAACTGACGTTTCCCGTCCAGGGGGTGACGATTGCCGGGAATCTCAAAGAGATGCTGCGCGCCGTCGAGATGGTCGGCAACGATCTGAATTTTCGCAGTCAGGTGGTTGCGCCAACCTTATTGATCGGTCGCATGACGATCAGCGCCTGAGGGCGTCGCACGCGGGATGTAATACCACAATGTTTACGGTTGGAGTAGAGGACGAAATGTTTGAGCAACCGGCTGGGAAAATAGAAAAAGACCGTTCGCGGACGATCATGTTGTTAAGCGGCGTGGCCGTATTGGCAGTGATCGCGCTGGTGGTGCTGGTGACGTCTATCAGCCGTAAGCAGGCACCGATGGAGTTCGCGCGCCCGGGCTCGCCTGAGTTTGATTCCTACATCAGCCAGGTCAAATTGAGCAATATTGAAAAGCGTAAGGGCGAGCGCTTAAATGTTTTTTATGGACGCTTCCTGGTGACGCTGGAGAATACCGGCGACAAAACTCTGGTCGGCTTACAGGTACGTATGGCAGCAATAGACATGAATAAAGATCTGGTAAGAGAAAAAGTCGTCACCGTCATCCCTGCGATTCGCGGCCCACTTGAGGCAGGTCAATCGGCGCGCCTCGACATATCCTTTGAGCCGATCCCCAACCCGGATGATCTTCAGGACATGACGATTGAGGTATACAGTCTGAAGACGCCATAAACGGGCATTAAACCATCCTGAGAACCTTATGAGTCCTGAACGTCCAGAGAGTTTAGAGAGGTTAGAAAATCAGCGATAGTTTCCTGATGCTCAAGGCGCTCAAGGCGCTGAGGATTTTCTATTGTGCTTTGCGTATGGAAACGCCAGGCGGCGGGATGAATTGAAAATCACTTTCCGGGGCGACGAAATTTTCGCGTATATTCGCGAGCCTGAAATCCATGCGAGCGCCGTTGCGTTCAAAGATGACCATGCGATGTACGGCGAGAGGTGAAGGTGAGACCTCTACGAGCAGTTGCTTGAACTCTTGCGGCGCACGCTTCGGAACGAGCAGCAAGACGATATTGCCAGCGCTGGCCGGGCGCTCGTTGGCGGCGATCTCTATGCGCGAGAAATCGCGCCGCAGGTTGCCGCGACCGAGCAGGAAGAGGAAGGGAATCTGTGGGTCGGCGGATTCTTTGATCGATGCTTGAGTGGCCTGCCTCTCCCCATAAACGTAAAAGAAAATATGCTTGCCGTCCGAGACGAATAGTTTCCTCTCAGGCTGCGTGTATTCCCACCTGGCTCTGCCTGGACGTTTGAGAACCAGATGCCCGGATTCGCTGGCCGTGCGTCCATCGGCACCGACATAAACCTGAGTGAAATCGGCAGCCAGTCCGGGCATTCGTGCGAACTTGTTTTGTAATCCATCTATCAAAGCGGAAAGATTGTCAGACTGTCGCGGACGTGGGGCGAGGTCGGCGGCGGCGATACTCCGGCCTTTGAGTTGTGCAACTGTACAAGTGAGCGAGAGCATGACGATCAGGCACAGCCCGGAAGATGGGCGGCGGCGATGCGTCGCTGACGGCAAGAGGCTGAGGATCTTTGGCGACATGCTGGCTAACTCTCTGTTGGTGATTCGGCTTCGGGGTTGGCGAAGATGTCTTCGAGGGTGCGGCGTTTCGGGTTGATCGACAAGAGATGGCCGTTACACTGGCGTATCAGTGCGAGGGTAGGCTCGATGTCTGCCTCATCATTGATCAGTATCTGTATGCCGTTTGGCGTTGGACTGGCCGATTGCAGCGAGGCGATGGCTTTGCACAGGGCGCTGAATGCCGTAGGGTCAGGGCCGACGGCGATGATTTCCAGGGATGTCTCATCCTGCATGGTTAGCTCTTCGACCGTACCGAGTCGAAGCAGTTTTCCGTTCGTCATAATGGCGGCGCGGTCACAGAGGGTTTCGACATCCGAGAGAATATGCGATGAGAAAAAGATGGTCTTTTCCTGGCGGCGCAGGCTGAGCAGCAGGTCGCGGATCTCGCGGCGTCCGAGGGGATCCAGACCAGACATCGGCTCATCCATGAAAACGACCTCCGGATCGTTGACGAGCGCCTGGGCGATGCCTATGCGCTGAAGCATGCCTTTAGAATATTTGCGTAGTTGGCGGTCTGCACGCTCGTCGTCCAGTCCTACCCTGTTCAGCAGTTCGGCGGCGCGGCGGCGGGCCAGTGGTTTGTTGAGGCTGAAAAGCGCGCCGGTGTATTCGAGGAGTTCGCGCCCCGAAAGATAATCATAGAAGTAAGGATTCTCCGGCAAGTAGCCTATGCGTGCGCGCGTGGCGACATCATCGATGGGGTGGCCGAGTATGCGCGCCGTTCCTGAGGTCGGATAGATCAGGCGCATCAACAGCTTGAGGGTGGTTGTCTTGCCTGCGCCATTGGGGCCAAGGAAGCCGAAGATTTCACCGCGACGAATGGTCAGCGACAACTGGTCGAGGGCGCGTACGCGGCGTTTCTTGAACATACCGACTTCATAATCTTTGGTGAGGCGGTCAATCTCAATAACGCTATCGGCTGGGTTCGGCTGGGCGGTCATTTGGCTCTTCTCTCAAGGCATTTGCCGGCGGCGCGCAGGAAGGCATCGCGCAATTCCGGATTGCTGATGCGTTCGGCGTCGTCGCGTAGCGGCATGGCGGCTTTTTCGGGGGCGACGAAGTGAAACTCTTCGGGGGCAGGGCGGTCATCGCTGAGGCTTTCCGGGTTAATGACAAATTCGATGTTCGTGACGATTGGAGCGCCGAGCAGGGAATTCAGGCGAAAGAGCGCCTGGCCTTTGATGCGGTCGAGTTGGGTTCTCCAGGTGTGATCTGGTACGGCGACAATCAAGGTCTTGCGTTCGAGGCGCAAGGGTAAAGTGACTTTTCTTACCTGGCTGCCGACGGCTGCTGTCCATGCGGCGAAGACTGCCTGCTGTCGCGCTTCGGCGGAATCGCCGATCTGGCGAAGCATTTGTGGCAGCAGGTTGAGCAGGCTTGTCAGCATAGGCAGCCTTAGTCAGTGATCGCCGACCGCTGGCTCAATCAAGCGGTCGGCGATCACTGACGGCTAATGTTTGATCTTCGGCCAGTAGGTGGCGAAGTTGAAATCCGGACTGTTGGTCAGCGTGTGGCATTGCACGCAGCCTGTGGGTGTAGCCATGAATCCGAAACCCTTTGCGGGGGCTGCCACATGTTCGCGACCCGGTCCGTGACAGGCTTCGCATTGCACATTGGCGAGTTGCGGTGTCGAGATCAGCGACTGGAAGCCGCCCTTATTAAAGCCGACGACGTGACAGCGAACGCACTCGTTGTCGAACTGCTGACTCTTGCGTTCTAGGGTGGCCATTGCGTGAGCGTGGCCGCTCTTCTCCCATACGGCATATTGCGTGGCGTGGCAATTCATGCAGGTGGAAGCGCCGACAAAGGGTGAATCCTGGGAAGCGGGCTGCGCTGCTGGCGCGGGGTTGGCGTCCATGCTGGCCTTCTGTACGTTGGTGAAATCGTTATGAGCGGCGGTGACAATCTCAGAGGCCTGCGGGTCGTCCGGGAGATCGGCGTCGAGCGCGACATAGCGATTGATCTGGTTCTCAATCGTGCTATCGCTGCGCAGGTAGTAACGCAGTTCACCGAGATACTTCGTTTGATTGAAGGCGTAGGTGATGGTGGCGCGGCCAAAGTGCTCAGGATCATTCATCAGGCTCATCTGGCGGGCGACAATCAGTGTATCGATGTCGGGATTCTCGCTTGCCAGGCGTTGCGCCATGTCCTGCGACATGTAAGCCAGGACGACGACCATATCGGCTTTCTTTTTGGCTTCCGGGATAACCCGCTTAGCCGTTTCAAAGACGTCATTGATGCGAAAGCCTGCGTAAAGTGACTCATGCTGGTTAGGGCTCGTCGGCTTGCCTTCTGTAAGGCCGACGAAGGCAATGCGGAGTTTTTTACCAGGGGCGGTGCGGCTGAGCGTCACCTCACGGATGAGATAGGGTTGCGGGGCTCTTCGTGTGTCATCAGCCGGTTCGAGATTGGCGGAGATCAGCCGGTCGATGAAGGGATACTCTTGGAGGCGCTTTTCGTAGCCATCCTTCTTGAAGAGTTCGGCAATGTAAGGCAGATCATTAAAGCTGATGTTGGCGACGTCCTGATGGAAGTCCGAGTAGCCCTTGACTACCCATTGGTTTTTTGTCATAACCTCTGCGGGCAGATGGTCGCCGGCAAAGCGATCATCTGTGAACAGATTGCCCGCATCAACGAAGAGGGTGGGAACTTCCATATTCGATCTATGCTGGAATGCTTTGATATAGCTGACACGCCGTGCCAGTCCACCCATAGGGTGGCTCGGTCAGCCGCAGGTTTCGAGGCTGCCGTGAATATCAGCGCCGTAGATAATCGCCATTGCATAGCCGTCATCGTTGCCCAGGCGTTCCTTGATCTTCGGTGAATTGATATCGAAACTCAGTGGGGCATTCATATCAGCTTCGCCGGGATCGGAACCTGAGCAGCCGAACTGTAGCGTAGTAAGGATGGTGATGAATAGAAGAGTTACCGACAGCGATAGCTTGCGATGCAAAGTGAACCTCCGAAAAATGGAAATAGCGCTTGAGCCCGGCGCAAACTGAATTGACGCAGCGCCTGAAAAGAGCGACTGACGCAGATCATATCAAAAATGCCCGACAGCGAACCCAGAATCATTCTTGCGTCATCGTCGCCGCGCCGCGCCGATCTTTTGCGCACCATCGGTGTCGAATTTGAGATCGCGCCTAGCTCAGTTCAAGAGCGGCCTCACGTTGGTGAAGCGCCTGCTGATTATATCACACGCCTGGCGCGCGCTAAAGTGATCAGCATTGCCCGCCAGCGCGACCATTGTCTGGTGATTGGCGCTGATACGATTGTTGTACTTGACGGAAAAATTCTGGGGAAACCAGCCGATGAAGCAGACGCTGCGAGAATGCTGAGGAGCCTCTCCGGACGCTGGCATGCGGTGATGACCGGCGTAGCGCTCTATGACGTGGCGACGCGCCAGGAGGTTGCCGATTATGATAAAACGTTGGTTCGCTTTGGGCAGATGAATGAGCCGGAGATAGACTGGTATGTTAAGAGCGGGGAGCCTATGGATAAGGCGGGGGCTTACGGCATACAGGGGCTTGCAAGCCTGTTCATTGAGGAGATCGCCGGCAATTACTTTAATGTCGTAGGTCTGCCTTTGCCGCTAGTCTATCGTCTGGCGCGACGTTTAGGCTACTCGTTTATTCGCTGATTTCTTGATTCCAGTCGCAGCTGCCTTTGCCTCGTTGCCTCACTGCGCCGAACCGTGAGTCTGATAACCAAACGATATTAATGGATACTAAATTTGGCTTAAAATTAGCTCTATGGTTTGTAGAGAGATTAAGCTGGGCTTTTGGTCTTCGTTGACAGGGGAATAAAGCGGCAAGTAGAATCGAAATGATCGCTATTTTCAAAAGAATAAATAGGATATTTTATATCTCTGGTGATTGAGTCTTATGGCAATAAGCAAGTCGGATATCCCATCTGAATCGAATGCTGTCACGCCTCCATCTCGAATAGTGGGGGATAACTCCACCGTCTTGAATGAAATTGAACCAGAGGTTAGCTCGGCATCCGCCCTGGGGAATTCAGGGAGAGGCGATAGCGTGTCAATCGGCTCGTTCGTAGATTGGGTGCTTAAATTGCTCAGTTCGGTTCGGTTTGGGCTGGTGATGTTGGGAACACTTTTGTCTTGCTGCATGACTGGCATGCTGATTATGCAGATTAATGTTGAAGGGTTCCAAAAATACTACAACGCTCTCAGTCCTGCTAAAAAGCTCATGTTTGGCAGGCTGGGTTTTTTTGATATTTATCATTCCTGGTACTTCTCTCTATTGTTGGCGATTACCGGACTGAATATAATTCTCGCCTCGATAGACCGTTTCCCATCTGCCTGGCAATATGTCAAGAAGCCTAAACTGCTCGCCTCGCCAAAGTTTATTCGGGCACAGATGTTTACAATGGAAATGGATTACCGGGGTAAAAGTAGTGGCGTGGTTGAGGAAATTAAAAAGAAGTGGCGAGGAGCCCATTTTAGGGTGCGTGTGTCTGAGGGGGAAGGGGGAACAACCATATTTGCACAGCGGTATGTCTGGAATCGTCTGGGAGCATATGCGGTGCATGTTGCGCTGTTAACTATCTTCACAGGGGGCTTTTTGACTAATCGTTATGGAGTCGGCGGCAGCATGGAGATTGAGCCGGAGCGTGCTTCAGATCGATTTTCAGTTTTGCAATATTCTATAGATGGACCGCGAGCCAGTACGCTGTCCCTACCATTTAAGATAGAGTGCCTGGATTTGCAGCAGAAGCTAGTCAGACCGGAGGGTGGGCTGGATGCTCAGAATACCATTGATTGGTTGAGTTTTATTCGAGTTGCCGACAATGGTAAGGAAAAGGATATGTTGGTGCATCTGAATAGTCCTAGGGATTATCGAGGGTATAGATTCTTTCAATCGCAATTCTCACCGGTATGCAGCGCCAGGCAGATAGTTGTAAGTTTCGAATCAACGACCGGTGGAGAGCCGCTTACTGTGACCCTACGTCGTAACGAGGCCGTGGATGTTCAGGGAATCGGCAGTGTAAGGTTTGTCGCATTTTATCCGGATTTTGAAATTTCAGCCTCTGGTTTTACTCCATTGGAGTCAAATGAATATAATAAACCTTTTGCACAGCTAGAGATTCTGACACCAAGTGGTGAGCGACGGGTGGCCCTAGCGCTTGGCTCGCAGGCTTCTGCGTTCTTTGATTTAGGAAAGAATGACAAAGGAACAGTTGATGATATAGAGAAAGATCTGTTGGTTAATGGTAGAAGAGTTTTGCTTAAAGACTATGAAAAAGTTTCCCGTGCCCACACGTTGACCATTCAGTATGATCCTGGTCGTAACCCGGTCTATGTTGGCTTCGCATTGCTGCTGATTTCATTATGCGGTGTATTCTTCTTTTCTCATCAGCGTGTGTGGGCGGTACTGGTACCCTCGAATGAACAACCGGGTGGCAAGCTCTACATTGGGGGGAACACTAATCGGAATCGGCAAGCATTCGAAGCGCCATTTCATAGGATGGTGTTCCTAGCTACAGGGAAGTCTCCTTCCTAGGGTTAAGAAAGCTGTGAAACGGTTAGCCATAGGCTTCTCAGAAAAGGTATTTTCTGAGTCCGATAATATATATTATGTATTTTATACCTTGAACATAGGTCAATCAAATGCTGCTATACCTGTGATATGCTGTCCGATAACCAGCAGATGTATCTCGTTCGTCCCTTCATAGGTATAAACTGATTCGAGGTTACACATATGCCGCATAAGAGGATACTCTCCAACGATCCCATTTGCGCCAAGTATTGAACGAGCCGTACGCGCGCACTCAAGAGCCATCGATACATTATTCATCTTTGCCATTGAGACATGAACCGGCTTAAGTTTTCCTGCATCCTTCATTCTACCGATTTGCAAACACAGCAACTGAGCTTTGCAGATCTCTGTATACATCTTAACGAGCTTCTCCTGGGTTAGTTGATGCGCAGCAATAGGATGAGAAAATTGCACTCGCTCGCAGGCATAGGAAACCGCTGTCTGAAAGCAATCTATTGCCGCACCGAGGACACCCCACGCAATGCCGTAGCGCGCCTGTGTCAAGCACATCAAAGGAGCCTTCAACCCAGCAGCCTCCGGCAGACGGTTAGCCTCTGGGATTAAGCAATCCTCAAAGAAAAGTTCAGCAGTTACAGAAGCACGCAGACTCAATTTATGCTTCGTCTCTTTGGACTTAAAGCCTTTCGTTCCCTTCTCAACAATGAAACCACAAATCGTACCATCCTTATCTTTCGCCCAAACTATCGCAAGGTCAGCAATGCTTCCATTAGTTATCCAGGCCTTCGAGCCATTCAGAAGCCACCCATCTCCGACGCGATCTGCGCGAGTCATCATCCCACTCGGATTCGATCCGAAGTTAGCTTCTGTCAAGCCAAAGCAGCCAATTAATTTTCCTTCAGCCATTGCAGGCAGAAACCGTCGACGTTGAGCTTCCGAGCCAAAAGCATATATAGGGTACATACAGAGAGCGCCTTGAACCGAGGCAAAGCTCCGTATCCCTGAATCCCCTGCCTCAAGCTCCTGCATAACGAGACCATAAGCGACATTATTCATTCCAGCGCAGCCGTAATCGCTAGGAAGGTTAGCTCCCAAGACTCCCAACTCTCCCAGCTTATCAATTAACTGATGTGGAAATTCACCACGCTCGTAGCACTCTGCTATAATCGGTTTAACTTCTGCCTGAACAAATTCGCGCACGGACTGCATTGCCAGACGTTCATCATCAGCCAGTGAACTTTCCAAACCAAAGAAGTCAACTAATCCCGACACTATCTCACCTCGCAGTTTCTCTTATCAACTCACAATTTCATCTATACTGCTAAAATGTTTAATAATCTCAGCATGAACTGATACAGCGATCTCCTGTGGCGACTGGGCACCGATATCCAGGCCAATAGGAGCCTTTACTAAACTCAGAAAAACTTCAGGAACACCGGCCTGCCTCAGGCGACGAAAGACCCCTTCAACCCTGCGCCGACTGCCTATCATTCCTATATATCCTGCGCTATGATCTGCAATCTGCCTCAAAATTATCTCGTCGTATTGATGTCCGCGAGTCACAATTACAACAGCTGCACGTTTGTCCAGTAAGAGAGACTTTCCTATACAATTAAAATCTCCTAGCATAATATTATAACCAGGTAGTCTCTCCGTTTCTAAAAACTCCTGCCTATCATCAATAAGTGTCACCTCTAATCCCAGCATAATTCCCATCAGCGCTATACTACGCCCAACATGCCCGGCACCAAATACGAACAAACATCGTCGGCCACTAATTCGTTCTGCTACAACCCGAATTACCTCAGGAGGCACAGACTCATCTTCTCTTTGCTTACTTTCTAAGAATAAAATATCGCCTGTACTGTACCAGAAATCTCTGAGTCTTTCTGCTAGCTCATTTGAAAGGTCAATGCTATTTATATCGGATAATCTACGAATCCATAGATACGACCTACAGAGATCTGAACCCGATGATCCCACTGCAAGATCTGCTCCTACTCTCTTCTCAACAATTCGTAGGAGCATTCTCTGATCTACCTTTGATTTGTTATCAGACTCTTGTTTGTTTCTTTGGCCACCCATAATTGTCAATTGTCAGATGAGATGAACTGCTATCCCTTATAAAACCTTGCAATGGCAGACACGATATATTCTTGATCTTCTAAACCCAATTCTGGATAGATAGGTATAGCAAGCACTTCAGTAGCTGCCCTCTCCGCTTCAGAAAAATCACCCTGCTTATAGCCGATCCCCTCAAAGCATGCCTGTAGGTGCATGGGAACCGGATAATAGATTTCCGTCCCTATACCATTATCGGCTAGATACCTACGCAGGTCATCCCGCCTCTTAACTCTGATTACATATTGATTGAACACATGGGTTTGCCCTTCTAACTCCACTGGCAAGACAATCAACCCATCTAGCACCAGCCCCTTCTCAGAAAACAGCTCCTCATAACGCAAGGCATTGGCTCGCCGCGCTGCTGCCCAACCTTCGAGATATTGAAACTTTACGCGCAGGATTGCTGCCTGAAGCGAATCCAAGCGGCTATTTACTCCCACGCGGTCATGGTAGTATTTTTTCTCCGCCCCATGTGCCCGCAATGATCGCAGCCGCACCTCCATGTCCGCACGATTCGTAGTCATCATGCCTGCATCACCGGCTCCTCCTAAATTCTTCGACGGGTAAAAGCTAAAAGCCGCTACATCCCCAAGGCTGCCGGCGCGCTTTCCTTTATATTCAGCGCCAATAGCCTGTGCCGCATCCTCAATCACCACAGCGCCGATCCGTCGCGCTACCTGCTCAACCGTATCCATCTCTACACATTGCCCAAAGAGATGCACTGGCATAATCGCTTTAGTTCGTTCCGTCACAACAGAGGCCAGTTGCGCGACATTCATATTAAAGGTCTGAGCCTCAATATCCACAAATACCGGCGTCGCTCCGAGCCTGACAATAGAGCCAACCGTTGCAAAAAACGTGAATGGCGATGTAACCACTTCATCACCCGGCCCTATCTCAAAGGCCATCAAAGGTAGCAATAATGCATCCGACCCCGATGCGCAACCCACCGCGTATGCGCAATGGCAATAAACCGCAATCTCTCTCTCTAGCTCTTTAACTTCCGGCCCAAGGATCAACTGCTGACTCTCTAGAACATTTTTCACCGCCAAGAGAATCTCACTAGCGAGGCTTCCATATTGCGCTCGCAGATCAAGCATCGGTATCTTTCGCATCCTGGCTGTACTCACTTGAAAATCGCTCCTTCGTAATAGTTATTCCAACGTTCACCCCTTCAGCCAATCCCTTAATTCCCTAGAGAATTCATTTCTCAATTTTCTCGGCTTCACGTTTCGCCTCTACGTCGCGCGCGTCGAGGTAACCTTTAATCCAATGATACTGGCTGACATACTTGCTCGTCTCATTTTTGAAGATAGGCACAACATACGTCTTAACGACATATTTCCTACGCATTCGACCTCGACGAGAACTCGTCTTCACCGCAACCCGCTTCCTGACCGTTACGGCGGGCCGGCGGCTCAAATCCGGATTTGCCATCCACTCTTCCTGCTCACTCGACAGTAAGGCTAACACACGACCGACCCCACCATTATAGGCGGCTGCTAGATAAGGGCCAATCTGTTCAGAGCCAATTTCAAAGCGCGACCGCAGTGACTCCCAGTCCGCATCACAAAGCAGTACCTGAGCCATCACCGCGTTTACAGGATCACCCATGCCAACAGAAAAATTCGGCGTCAGACCCGCCTCAGGATACTTCCTCAATAACAGATTGTATGTTGAAGTAATCATCTGCACCAGACCTCTGGCACCGGCTTTACTGATCGAGTAAGCGTAAGCCTTCTCAGCGTTCGTGGCCACGACTGTCAACACCCTGCGCGCAAGTGGCGCAGCAAATCCCTGAGAGCGGAATTCCCCCGGATCTATATGCTCATTTATCAATAACACGCGAACAACATCACGCGGCACTACCTCGGTAATGTTGCGACCTTCAAATGCATGTGATCGTACCCCTCTGCGCTTCAATCGCTCATACGCTTTTTCAATAAATCCATCTTGAATATCCAACCCGCGCCGGACGAGATACGGGCTCTCGATCTCAGCGGAATACGGCGTATAAACAGCCTCAATCACCTCAGCATTGCCACCAAACCTGCCATTCTCATTTGATACAGGATATTTGATAGCCAACACCTGACTCCCAGCAGGATTCACACATTCAAACTCTGAGTTGATGCCATTCTCCCTCCTCAAAAGGAGAGCATAGCCGGGCGTCAAAGTCTCAAACCCTTTGTTATCACGCTTCAATCCGCGAACCACATGAAACTTGCCCTCAGTGTCTAGCACAGCAAGGGCCATTTCGCGTCCAGTAATTCCCATTACAGGAATATCTCTAAACCGTCGCCGTGACACACGCACCTGACGGATGGCCACAACTCCCTTTTGTAGAGCGACGCTTTCCTTCTCTAAAAGTAAACGGGCCTCTGACAATCTCGATAAGACAGACGCATCATTGGCTCTATACGCACTCACCCGCCTGAGCCCTGAAACCGCAACCGTTCCAATTAGTATTACCAATACAAGAATCCTGACAATCCATTTCATCTTAGTTCGACTCCTTATACCCATTGGAAGAAACTATATCCTATCAGTTCAAAATCTCCCACATATAAGTTTCGCCCACAATGATAAAACCCTTCCCTACCATCACCATCTGTTAACACTTATAATGAATCTATCGTTATCAGACTCGCGTTTTGGTTTTCCGAGCACCGAGAGTTGGCTACCCCTTGGACAATCTCACCCCATCAAGCGCTGCCACTCAGCCAGGCTACGAACTCGCAGATAGAAATTCTCCAACCTTTCGCTGCCAATCGTACTAATCGGACGCGCCGCATAGTTATGTCCGGGGTACAATATTGTGGCGTCAGGCAGTTTGCCCAGAACTTGCGTCAAGGAAAGATAGAGTTGCTCGGAATCACCACCAGGCAAATCGACACGCCCACAACCACCAATAAACAGCGTATCCCCTGAAACCAGTGAGCCCTCGACCAAAAAACACTGACTGCCCGGCGTGTGACCCGGCGTGTGCAGGAAAGTGATCGCCGCATTGCCGACGTTTACCTGATCGCCACCTTTAACCCTCAGCAGATCACTTTCAGAAAGCCCCGTGACACTCTTGATGCCCTCAGCTTCCAGTTCATTGACATACACTTTAACAGGCCGCAACGCCTGTAACTCTGCCAAGCCGCCGATATGATGCCCGAAGATATTCCCGCCAACATGGTCAGGATGGTAATGCGTAACCAGCGCTCCGCTCAGCCTCAACTCGTGCCTATCAATCTCTTCCAAGATGCCACTTACATCCCACGCAGGGTCCACAACCATGCACTCGCGCGTCTGCTCATCGCCTACCAGATAGACAAAGTTGGCCATCTGCCCAGCGATGTGGTCAGCACGCCCAAAATCTCGACCGGCCAGCAACTGTTTAATGAAGACTCCCATTTTAACCTTACCTCGCCGCGATGCGGCTGTGCAGAATCGCCCACCGACGCTTGAAAAAGCGCGTTTGCTCAGGTAAAAATTTAGCCTATGAACCGTTACAGAGCCAGAACACAAACCGTGGGCCTTCTGATATTTTTCACATTGCTATTGACACTTGTTAGTGCCTGCAACTCGAAACAGGAAAAGGCACGCAAGGCCATAGAAGAAAAACTCAAGAATATGCCGGTTCGTGAAATGACTGTCGATTTTTACCACCCTGCAGACAATATGCCAGACAAAGCCTACGTCGCTGTCACTGTCACCTACAACTATGCAACCAGCGATGGCTCATTCCAAAAAGAGTATCTCGGCTACATTCTCAAACAAGACGGCCAAAACTGGTCAGTTGAACAGAATACGCTTTATACAAAAGACAAAGGCCGCGCCGAAAACGCCCTCGCTGGCCGCAAATGAAGACGCCGCCAGTCCTCGATTGAAGGCTCGCAGATGGCCGCCAAACCTATTTTTTTCGCTTCTCATAGCCGCTAGTGTTTTCACCATACTGCGAATGATACCACGCCATCTCATCGTCAAAACCCGCCTGTCCACGCTCAAAGGGGCGCGCTCCGGTTCCCGTACCGTAATAACCTCCTGGCGGCAATGAACCATACATCTCGCCGCTCGTATCCGCAGGCGTCGGCTTCTCTTTCCGATAAGGCCGTTCGTAGCCTCCGCCGATGCCAAACCCCTTTGCACGCGCCGACAGATTGCGCGATGGATGGCGCGAACCCCGCGATGCGCCGCCAGGCGCACTGTCCGCTTTAATGTCGTGGACGCCGCTCACTTCCAGTTCCTTCTGTTTTTCTTCGGTCATCAATATCATCCCCTCAAGATAAGCTAAACCCGGTCACCGCTATTCTATAGCGAAGAGGCCCTGGCCTGCAGGTTCTCTTCATCTGACGAATCAAGAAAATCGCTCTCCTCATCTCGCAAGTGGCCGCCATAACCGTACTGTCGCAGCCGCCTGTACAATGTCCGCCGGTCTATGCCAAGGATTTGCGCCGTCCTGATCTGATGACCACCCATCTTTTCAAGGATCTTAATGATATAGCGCCGCTCAACTTCGGCCAAAGGAACATTATCAAGCACGGCCTCTTCAACAATATCACGCTCAGGCGAGGTTACGCTCGATGGCAGATCATCCATCGTGAGGATCTCGCCGCTGCCCATAGTTAAGGCATGCTCGACGGCATTCTCAAGCTCGCGGACATTACCGGGCCACGAATGCGTCATCAGCACGCGCATCGCCTCGCTCGAAAAACGCCGCGCCGGCTCGCCATGCTGCTGTGAGAACTTTTGTAGAAAATGGTACACCAGCAGCGGAATGTCTTCACGCCGGTCTTTCAAATCAGGCAATCGAACCGGTACGACGCTTAAGCGATAAAACAGATCCTGGCGAAACTCGCCACGCTTCACGGCCTCTTCCAGGTCAAGGTTGCTGGCTGATACCAGGCGTATATCAATCGTCAGATTTTCGCGTCCGCCGACTCGTCTGACGACGCGTTCCTGCAAAACGCGAAGCAGTTTTACCTGCAAGTTGGGCGACAGGGTGTTGATTTCGTCTAGGAAGACGGTGCCGCCTTGCGCCTCTTCAAACAGTCCGCGCCGCGTCTCGTGGGCTCCGGTGAAAGCCCCCTTCTGATGCCCGAACAACTCCGATTCGAGCAGGGTCTCAGGAATCGCCGAGCAGTTGATCGGCACAAACGGCGCATCCCGTCGATCAGAGTTATAATGTATGGCCCTGGCGACCAGTTCCTTGCCGGTGCCCGTCGACCCGATGATCAGCGCCGAAGCATCGCGCCGCGCTGCAATTCGCCGGATCACTTCGAACAATTGCAACATCGGCTTGCTGCGCCCGACGATGTTGGAAAAGTTGTAGCGGTCGCGGACTTCCGCCCGCAACTCGCGCACCTCGCGCCGCAGACTACGCCGTTCGAGGGCTTTCTCGACCGTGATGGCCAGTTCGTCCAGTTGAAAAGGCTTGCCGATATAATCTTCCGCGCCGAGCTTCATGGCCTCGACTGCCGATGAAATCGAACTGAACGCCGTCATGATGATGACCGCCACGTCCTGCCATTCCAGGCGCAATCGCGCCAGTAACTCCAGGCCGCTCATACCCGGCAACTTAATATCGGTGATCACCAGGGCAAAGTCCTCTTCTTCTAACCGCGCAATCGCGTCTTCACCGTTTTGCACCGCGGTCACTTTGTAGCCTTTATCACCAAAAAAAGACATCAACAGATCGCACATTTGCGCTTCGTCTTCGACGATGAGAATCTTCTGTTTCATATCCTTCTGCCGTCCTGCTTAACGCCTCTCCGTCAAGCCGCCAATTCCCTTTGGAAGATAAACCACCAAGGCAACGCCTTGCCCGTTCAACGGTAGCGCCGCCACTTTGGCACCATATTCGTCAAGAATCTCTTTGGCCAGCGCCAGCCCCATGTCTTCGGCTCCCCAGTTGCGCCGCGCCGACAGAAATCCCGCAAACGATTCAGCATAATCATGGCTACGGCCTTCCCTATCCACTCCCATCAATCTCACCCCAATAAATCCCGGCATCTCCGGCGGCTGCTCAATGCTCAACTCCAGTTGCCCGCCCGCCCCTACACGTCTTCCCGCATTCAATAAGAGATTGAAAAAAGCCTGTCGCAGCCGTGGGCCGTCGCCGTAGATCACCGGTGGCGGGCTTTTACAAACCAGCACAACGCGGACGCTGGCCTTGCGTAGATGGCTGCCCATCAGTTCAAGTGAATCGCCCAAAAAACCCTTCAACTCAATCGCATCAACCCTGCCCTGCGAGGGCCGCGCCAGATCAAGCATGATCCTGATATACTCGGCAACTCGCCGCGTCTGTTCGAGAATCGCCGTCAGTTCCTTGTGGCCGGTCTCCTCAGCCTTTGTGCGCATCAGCAGGTACTCAGCATAGCCGGAGATGATATTGAGCGGCGTGCCCACATCATGGGCAATACCCGACATCATTTGCCCAAGCGTCGCAAAATGTTCGGCTTTCAATAAGGCATCCTGCGACCGCCTCTCCTTGCCTCGCCCGGCAATGCGTGCGAACCCTTCAACCTCCGCCGTCGTCCCCAACAACGGCACGACCGTCACCCAATGGCTGTTGCCCATAGCATCGGTCTTAATTTCTGTCTGCACCGGCGACCCGGTTTTGAGCGCTTCTTCATGTGGACAAGCGGTTTTATGAAATACCTCCTCACAGCCTCGCCCCAGCCAGTCCGTGGCCGCGCCGCCCTCCGATTCAAGCAAGCGCCGGTTGGTGTGGAGAATCTGCCCGTCCGCCGAATGAATAGAAACCTCTTCATCCAGATAATCGAGCATCGTCAGCCAGGATCTCTTACTATGATCGCTCAAGTCCATTAACACGTCCTAAGATCTGCACCTGCTGAGGCCATAGACCTCTGCATGATTCAGTTCACTAACGTATCGGATTAGCCTGTCAGTCAATACGAAAATCGTCGCCTGCCGTGCTGGCTGCAACGATGACCAGTTTGTCACACAGCAAAGGGTATACCATCCCCAGCCATGTAGTACATCAGCAGCCACGCTCATTTTAAGGGTTGTAGCCAAAAGCCTGCAACAAGTTTGTCGCACCATTGTCGCTTCTTATCCCATTTTGATGCTGCACGAATAGCTGATCCGCTTCCCTCGGATGAGACCCACAGCCAAAAAATGGCGCAAGCCGGCAAAGCCGCCAATTCAATTTACAGCACTGTCCCAACCCCAGCTAGTCTATTGGCTAACCCCTCTCCAACCCCAGGCTGCCTCATACTCCAGCAGGGTATAAAAAAAGAAGCAGGAGGGCGATCCATTTCCCTCCTGCTTCTTTTTGATAATTCTCAGTCGAGGCGTTTGTCTGAAATCTCTATCTCTTATTGATATTGCAGGGCCGGCGTATCGATGGCGTCGGGCTATTCCCGCTTGCCATGTGACCCGATGTGGCGCTTGCGGCAGATGTCACACTGAAGGACTGCGCACCGCCGGCAGTTGGCCTAGCCACCACCAGGGCTCCCGATTCACCGATCTGTTCCTGCGACGCATCCATCGCAAACGAGTTGATCGCCACCAGGCTGTCACGCGAACCCAAGTAAGCAATTCGCCCGGTGCGCGGGCCGACTTGCGTCTGCAAGGTGAGATCCGCCCCGTCAATCGTATCCAAGGCGTTCAGTGACACGACGCTGCCTGAATGAGTTGCCAGCCACCACTCCGAATTCGGGCCGTCAATGATTTGGGTTAAACCGGCTTCGTCACGGAATTCCTCCGTAAAGACCTTGCTGGCAATTACCTTGCTGAGGTTCTTGCCCAGGCGAGCAATCGCCAGTGCCGGTGACTCAACCGCATTAAATAGACTCAACGTGCGAATGACGCTGCCCGGTTTACCGTTGCGTCCATTGGACGGTCTCCTGATTTGCGCGGTATAGCCCTGTTTGACGATGCCCACGGTGCGCTTCGCAGTGTCGAACTTCAGAAATCGTGGGCTGCCGTCCGAGCCACTTGCTGTCGCAAACGCATCAAATTGCACAAGCGGCTTGAGCGCCGTGGAAGCATCAATGCTGGCTAAATCAATCTGGCAGAAGCGACCATCGCTGGTGACCGTGTAGGCAAATGATCCCGGCAGGAAGAACTTGCCCAGGCTATCATATTTTGGAAACACCATGAGGTTGCTGCCCGCTGTAATAAAAACGCCTTCAGGGAAGCTCTCAGGGTAAAGGCGCTGCTTTAATTGCATCGTGCCGCCGCTATCGAGCTTGTAAAAGGAGAGTTCGGTGAGGTTCCTGGTCTTACCTTCTTCGCCAAGCGTGCTATTCCAGTAGACCGTCACCGTATCCGTCGCTGCATCGACATCCAGATAGTTGATACGGCTGCCCGCGTTGTAGGCGTCCGACTTGACGATGTCAACATGATAGAGGTAACCCTGATCGAGGTTATAGGTGAAGATCGAAGCGCCATTGGTGAAAACCAGAAGATTGCCGTTATCGGCGAGAGCAAAATCATCCGGCGCATCGCTGGTAGTCTTCTCCTGGCCGACGCCGGCGATATCGATCATCACGATGTTGTCGCCAAAGACCGGTTGTTTGCCGCTGTCGTCGAGATTGACGTGGATGTAAGCGATGGCGGCGATCTCTTGAACTCCTCCATCAACCGGCACAAAGCGCGTCCCCCGCACATAAACCGTATGGCTGTTCTCATCATAGACAAGCTTTGTCGGATAAAACAGCTTGTCTCCGGTTGCCGTCTCCATCGCATGCGACTTCACGCCATCGGCGGGTCGCTTCGAATCGATCATATAAATGCTATAGTTGTCGAGTTGCTCCACCGCCGCAGGGGCGTCTGGCACCTTCGATGGCGCATATGGGGCAACCAGGATATAGCGATCATAGGCGAAAGCTGTATTATTGTTTTCGCCATCAGCCCCAGGCATATCCACCGATGCCACCCTCCATGGTTGAGCCGCCTGTGGCGAACTCACCAGTACCCCGCCAAGCAGCATCAAGGCGATCAACATCACCCCCAACCGGGCAGCGTTCTGAGCTTTGCCTCTTCTCATCGCTTTTTCCTTTCACCCTCGCAGCATCCCCAATGGAGTTGCCTACCTAACTTTACAGTAATACTAATTCTATAAAGGAGCCGTCATTACCAGGCTGTCCAAACGGCAACCGATTTCTATCTGCTTATCCGTCAGGCTCGCCGAGGTTCACGTCGTATCGGAGCGTTCAACAGCTACACATCTGCCTTCTGCTTAACAGCCCGATAATATGGCCAAATCGCGTCCGAGTCAAGCAATTCTTTACAAGTGGCCTCGCCAATCATGTCACCTGCAAACATTGGCGGCCATTAGAAAAGCATCAGATACGCTCCTCGCGTTGAATGCCCAATTGCGCCATCTTGAGGCGCAGGCCACGCCGCGATAATCCGAGGTCTATTGCCGTCCGCGAAAGATTATTTTTGTTGCGTATCAACGCTTCATCGATAAGCTGCCGTTCGAGCGCCGCCGTGGCATCCTTGAGTTTGCCGCCGCCGTTGGTTACAGGCAGCTTCGGTCTATGGCCATTCCCATTTGTCGTGTAAGTCTCATTGACTGGCGATCCATAACTGCGGTCACGGTTCATTTGCGGCCTGCCGGACATCGGACGGCGAGGATGTACCACTTCTGGCGATAAATCTTCAACCGAAATCCGCGCCCCTTCATATGCGTAGGCCATAACCCGTTCGATTTCATTGCGAAGCTGCCGCACATTGCCCGGCCAATCGTAGGCAATCAGTGCATCAATCGCCTCTTGCGTCATGGCAATTCCCTGCTTGCCCGAACGCGTAGAGAAATGATCGAGGAAATGCGCTACCAGCACGGGCACCTCTTCGCGCCTGTCCCGAAGCGGCGGCACATGTATTCGGATGATGTTCAAACGGTGGAACAGGTCCTCTCTGAATCGACCGTCTTCAACAGTCCGCTCCAGGTCGGCGTTGGTTGCCGCGATGATGCGCACATCAACGCGCAGCGGCTTGGTCTCACCGATTGGCTGTATCTCGCCCTCCTGTAAAAATCGCATCAGTTTAGGCTGCACTTCTAGCGATAGGTCGCCGATCTCATCAAGAAATAGCGTGCCGCCATCAGCCGCTTTAACGATGCCTGGGTAATTCGCTGTCGCTCCCGTAAACGAGCCACGCCGATGGCCGAAAAGCTGGCTGTCAATAATCTCTTTCGGCGTTGCCGTGCAGTTAAACGGCAGGAAGATAGCCCGCGCCCGCGCCGATTGTCCGTGGATATGCCGTGCCACCAATTCCTTACCCGTTCCTGATTCACCGGTGATCAATACCGTAACGTCACTGGTGCGAATCTTGTAGATTTTATCGATCACATCGAACATCGGCGCGCTGCCGATGATGAATCCAGGCATGATTGTCTGCACGCGTTGCTCGGCGTCACTGGTTGTTGAACTGCGTGCCGCTGCCCTAAGCGAGCAGGTTTCCAAGCCAAGCTCCGCCTGCTTGAGAAGGGGTTGCAACCGCCCTGTGTCAAAGGCTTCGCTTACGCCGACATAAACCGCCATGGGGGTCCGGGAATTTTCACAAATCTTGAAGAGGAACCCATCCGCCTTACGGGCAAGGTTTTCCCCATTTGCAAACTTGAGCACTTCGCAAAGACGGTCGGCATCGCCGCGCGCAATCCCCTGTGTTGCAAGCGGCTCCATTTCTCCTGAATCATCTATGCGGCAAATGATGGCCCGCTCAACCGAGAAGTTTTCAAAGATCACAGCCGCCAATTCTTGAACCAGCAGTTCGCGTGATGCCGAGGCTTCGATGAGGCGCTGCATTAACAGCACATCATTAACCGGCGCGACGCGTATGTGCTGGGCTTCGTCTTCGCCTTGTGCCAATGAAGCCAACGCCTTGTCACTCAAGTCAAGGTCAGGTGCAGCCTCAAGCCGCTCAAAGATGGCCCGTGCTTGTTTCAGGTTCGCCGTTGCGCCCTTCATGTCACGAGATTTCTTCAGCAACAACCCCATCTCATAATAACTCTTGGCTAAGTCATAAGGGATCTCTGTAGTTGTGAAGATCGAAATACTCTGGGCGATATGCTGCTTGGCTTCGGCAAGTCTGCCATGGGCTGATTCTAATTGACCATTTAATCTTTGAATCAATCCTGAAACCGACAAATACATCTCTTCTTTCAGGCGGCCCTGCGCAAGTTCAATATATTCCTTTGCCTGTTCCAGGCCGCCTTGTGCGATATGAAACTCTGCCAGCCCAACCATTGCCAAAGTTAATCCATAGAGGTCGCGAAGCGATGTCGACATTTGCATCGCTTGGCGTAACGTCTTAAGGGCCGCTTCAACCTTTCCCTGGCCGCGACAGACGGCAGCTAGGGTGCGCAACACCCCACATTCCAGCCATTTGTCTGTACTTCGTTCCACAAGACTCAAGCTCTTTCGAGCATGCTCTTCAGCGTCCAAGTAATGGCCTTGAGCGCAAAGAATATCAGCCATCGTGATTCTCGCCATTGCCTCGTAGATTGGCTTCGCAAATTGCTGTGCTACATTGAGTGCTTTGTTGAGAACCTGCATGGCCTCTTCCCACTGGCCTGAGTCCTTTAATATGTCACCAAGATTATTATAGGCCAGCGTAAGGTAGTCCTTATGTCCGCCCCTCTCAAGGTATGAGATGGCTCGCTGCAAATAATTGATGGCTTCCTGGGTTTCCCCTGGATTACCTCCGAATAGCGTGGTGCCTATATCCAAGAGGATACCACCAGTCAAGTTTATGTTTGTTGATCCTTCAGCAAGCTCCAGGGCTTTCAAATAGTGCTGTTTTGAACTTGAGAAAGCGCCTTCGAAATAATCCACCGTTCCAAGACGCCGATGAATCTGCGCCAATAACTGGCGATCAAGAGATGCCCGCTGATTGCTTGCCGCTGAGATGAGGTGGTCGCGTGCGATGCCGAATTCATTGATGTCGATATAGGTGCGCCCCAATGCATAGTGCGCTTCGCTCGCGCCCAGATCATCACCAATTTCGAGAAACAGACGCTTGCCTTCATTCAAGGCAGCAAAAGCCTTAGCGTGATTGCCGAGAAAGCTGTGTATCCAGCCGAGCCGCAAACGCAAACGGCCGCGCAGCTTGATCGGCAAACTGCCGATGAGGCGCTGATCTTCATAGCGCTCGATGACTTTGTAAGCTTCATCATACTTGCTCAGTTCTTCGAGCGCCTTGCTCAACAGCGAACGGATGCGGGCCTCCTCTTCGACCATCATGGGCTCGCTCGCCAGGGCCGCTTCGAAGGCTTCGACGGCCTCTTCGTAGCGATAGCCGGCAAGCGCCCGCTCGCCACGTCCTGCCAGCGAATCCAGTCGGCCATTGAGCCTGCTGGTCTCCACCATAGAGAGCATAGACGGCGCGGCCTGGGCCTCGCTCGCCGCCGCCGGGTCACGCCGCTTCAAAAACTGCCGCACGGTGACATGGCTGATGCTTTCAACGATGCCGCGCTCGGTAGCTGCCGTCGCCAGTTTTTGCGGCGTCCACGCCTTAAAGGAGTAACCCAAACTGCCAGGCGGGCGGGCGGCGAGGCGAGCGATTTCTTCGACCTGTGACGGCGTGAAACGCGGTCGTGGGCCGCCCTGCGGGCCGCGCTTCTTGACAGCAATGCCCTCAAGCCCTGCCTCGTTGAAGCGGCGTATCCATTTCTTGACATTCGTCGGATGCGCCCCAAGCATCTGGCTGATCTCGGTCGCCGTCCGCCCTTCAGCCGACAATAAGATGACCGCTGCCCGCATAGATTCCTCGCGGCTCGCCGATTGGCGGCTACCAAGCAGCAATTCTTTTTCGTCTGCCTCTAGTGAGCGGACATGAAGCGGCTGGAACATAAAATGCCTTGGTCTGGAAAGATCCCGAAACCGCTCGGGTATTATCTTCCCTAAAGTTTCACCTGCGGAGCTCGCCACTCGTCCTAAGGGGGCGGCTGTTGGAAATTCAGCATTTCTTCTCATCACCCATTTGACTTGATGAGGCACCGAAAATATCAAAAAACTCCGATGGCGTCAACCACTATCTTTCCACTTATTTCAACTCGCTTGTATACATCGGTGTCGCTACTGAAATTACGATTTGCTCTTTTCGGCCACAGGCTGATAAAATCGCCGTCAAGGACGAACCATTCACTTCAACCAAGGGGGAGTATTTGATAATGAAGGATCTCAAGGAGAAACGGCCAGGAGATCGGGCCAGCATGGGATGGATACTAGTCGTTTGCTTAGCAGCGATTGCCCTGATGGCCAATACGGTTCCGGTCGGCAGCCAGACTGCTCAAGCCACTTTCAGTATCGATCTGGGAACCATACCGAGCCCAGCAAATATCCGGGTCAATGGTGCCAGCGCCAATGACCATCTGAGCGGCAACGGCACGCCGGCAACGTTTACAGCTTTCCCACGCGCCCACGCCATTGCCATCGGTGATTTCAATCACGATGGGTTTCAAGATGTCGCGATCGGCGCACCCGATACAGACTTCACGCCAACCGGGGGCGCAGCGCGGGCTAACGCCGGTGCGGTTTACGTCATCTTTGGCAAAGCGACCTTTGCATCCAATACCATCATTGATACCAATCTGGCAGGGACGAATCAGCCAGACATACAGATCTTCGGCGCTAATGCCGACGACGGTGCGGGCTTCGCTGTCGCAACCGGTGACGTCAATGGCGACGGCAATGACGACCTGATCATCGGCGCTCCGGGTTTTGATTCGACGACTGTCGGGCCGCCGGCAGTTCAACATGCGAATGCCGGCGCGGTCTACGTGATCTTCGGCGGCGCAACCCTGCTCGGCAGTACGGTCGATCTGGCTACGGCCAACGCTGCGGATCTTTTGATCACCGGCGAAAACGCCAACGATCAATTCGGTTCCACACTGGCGGTCGGCGATGTCAACGGCGGCACGGCCACCACGGCTGACCTGCTGGTTGGCGCTCCGGGCAGCAGCGGGCCGATTGTGGCACCGCCCGCGCCTCGCGCCAATGGCGGAGCCGTATTTATGCTGCAAGGCGGGGCCGGGCTGGATAACGGCGGCGCGACCACCAAAGTAATCGATCTTGCAATCGGTACGTCCAGTACGACTCCTGCGGCCGTACGCATCTACGGCAAAGCGGGCAGTCTATTCGGCAGCGCCCTCGCCATCGGCGACATCAACCTGCAAGGCGCTTCGGACATCATCGTTGGCGCGCCGAAAGCGGCGCGGCCTGATGCCGGCGGCGATGTTGCAGAGACCGGCGCGGTCTATGTGGTCTTCGGCGGCGACAACCTAACTCCCGCTGCGGGAGCAACGTCGAGGACTTTCGATATTCTGACGACGCAGCAGAGCATCTCTATCTACGGCGCTTCCACCAACGATCATCTCGGTGCCTCGGTCGCCGCCGGTAATATTCGCGGCGCGGGCGTCATCGATCTCGTCATGGGCGCGCCCGATGCCGATGGCCCAGCCGATGGCCGGGCAGGCGCGGGCGAGGTGTATGTACTGGCGGGCGGCACGGGTCTTAATCCGGTTCCTCCGGCTACCCAACGCCGCATAGACGTGACGCTCGGCACCATGAACCTGACAGTTTACGGCGCGGTGGCGGGCGATCATCTAGGCTCGACCGTGGCTATCGGACGCATCAACACGCAGGGCAATACCGACACGGTTGCTGACCTGCTGCTCGGCGCGCCCGGTGCCCAGGCAAACAAAGGTGAGGTTTCCGTATTCTTCGGCAACTCGAACCTCTTCTTCCTCGCGACACGCGATCTCGCCCCGGGCATCAGCCAGGACGATTTGCGTATCAGCGGCGAAGCCGCCGGCGATGAACTCGGATGGGCGATTGCCACAGGTGATCTGGATAAGAATGGCGGTGGTGACCTGGCGCTCGGCTCGCCGTTTGCCGATGTCGCCGCACGCACAGATGCAGGCAAGGTCTATATCCTGCTGGCCAGCCCGAATAACCTGCCGCCGGTGAATCAGAACCCGACGGTCACGGTGGTTAAGCCCAACGGCGGCGAAACCGTTCTTGGCGGTCTGCCATTCAATATCGACTGGATGGCGTCAGACCCGGACGGTGACGCCACAATTGACCACTTCTCCATCCTTCTGTCAACCAACGGGGGCACTTCCTTCAATACCACGATTACCAGTGTCGTGGCGGGTAATCTCCGTACCTTCGCCTGGAACGTGCCGTCCGGTTTAAATACCACCACGGCGCGTGTACGAGTCATCGCCTTTGACACCGCAGGCGGCACAGGACAGGACGACAGCAACGGTAATTTCACGATCAACGATGCCGGTATAGGCGTCACTCTCATCGCTCCCAACGGCGGCCAGGCGCTCAAACCGGGCGATGTTTTCAAGATCATGTGGAGCGTGCCAGATGCACTGGCCGCTCAGGTCAGGGGCTTCGATCTCTTCCTGGCAACCGATGGGGTAACTTTCAATATCCCGATCACCCCTGTGAACCCGACGCAGCCGGCGCTCGGCCCCGCTGTCCGCGAATTCGACTGGACAGTCGGTGCCTTCTGTTCTTTGACGGCGCGTGTCCTCGTCCGTGCCACAAGCATTACCGGCGCGGTTTCGACCGACGCCAGCGACGGCACCTTCTCGATTGCCAACCCCGGACCGACGGTTGATCTTGGTAACGAAGCCGCTTTCTTTACAGCGGAAAATATTCTGCTCTTCCGCACCACGTCGATCAACGGTACGGAAATTCGCTTCGTACCCGGCCTCACCGTGGAGATCTCTACGGACGAAACCGGCACCACTTTCTTCTCGCCGACCAGCTTGCGAACCAAGAAGAACGGCAAGAAGCTGCTGATCAAGGGCACCACCAATGGGCAGTTGATCAGCGTGTTCTGGCCCGATAACGCGACCCGCATTGTGCGGTTCACCAACCCAAGTTGCGGGCTGACGATCTTGCGCCTCAAGCGGGTTGCCAACTTCATCATCGCCGCCCCCGCTTTGGACGGCGTCAGCACACAGCGCTTGCAGTAACCCTTCCTCGCCAATAGTAAAGGGCCGGCTTTTTGGCCGGCTCTTTACTATGGCGCTACCTAACAGCGAGCCGGCGTTTGGCAGGGCATTGGTGATTTGTATAGCATTGCCTGGCCATTTTTTCGTCTTGTCAAACGATTTGTAATTGATTATCCTCTGGTGGAAGCTTGCTTCAGGGTCGCTTGGGAAGCCCTCTTTTCGACAACAATGTATCAAGCTTACGCTCACTCGGCGAAGGGTACATCGCTTAAAGTAAAGGGTACGCTCCCGCTTCATGGCAGAGCCGGAACGTCTTCTCTTGACTGGGGATTAGCGGTGTGCCAGGGTCATGAATTCGAGGAAGCCACGTTGAACTGAGTCAGCAGGTTTCAGCATTTGCGTCAATGAGCGATGATCAAATCGTCGCCCGCTGACGGCAAGAAGGAATGGGTATAAATGAGTGGGATGGGCTAAAGTGAACGTCCATCATTCGACTTTTTTCCTGTTCTCCCATGCAGGAGCAAGTGAAAATGAAGCAATGCCCCGCCTGCCATAAAGAGTTGAACGAGCATCTGCAATTCTGCCCATATGACGGTCAACCTCTAATTACGAAAGTCCGGCGCGACAGCCTCATCGGCACCACCCTGGATGGAAAGTTTGTTCTGGAGGAAAAAATCGGCGAAGGCGGCATGGGCAAGGTTTACCGCGCGACTCATCTAAGAATGAAGCATACGGTCGCCTTGAAGATACTCCATCCCGAGCTTTCCTCTGACGAAATCGCGCTCGAACGATTCCGCCGCGAAGCTCAGGCGGCGGTGCTCATCCATCATCCGAATGCCATAGCGGTGACCGATTTCGGGGTAACCAACGATACCGGCATGGCTTATCTGGTGATGGAGTTTCTCGAAGGCTTGGAATTGCGGGAAAAAATAAACCGCGAACACCAACTGGGATATGAAGAGACCTTCTACATCACCTATCAAACCTGCCTGGCGCTGCAAGCCGCGCACGCCAAGGGAATCATCCACCGCGACCTCAAACCAGACAACATCTGGCTCCTAAGGACTGAAGACGGGATGGAACAGGTTAAGGTGCTCGACTTCGGTATTGCCAAGCTGCTGTCTAACGCAGAGGAAAACCAACTCACCCAACAGGGGATGATCATCGGCACGCCTTACTATATGTCGCCCGAACAATGCCGTGGCGAAGAACTGGACGCGCGCTCGGATATCTACAGTCTGGGAGTCATCATTTACGAGATGCTGACCGGGCGGGTGCCCTTTAAGGCAACGACTCCCATGGCCGTGGCGCTAAAACACAATAGCGAACCGCCGCCGCCGCTGCACGACCTGCGCCCAGACATTCCACCATCAATCGAAGAAGTGGTTTTGCGGGCGCTCGGCAAGCGGCGGCGAGATCGGCAATTATCGGCTCTCGCGCTGTCTCAAGAATTTCAGCTCGCTCTCTACAAGGCGGATATCGATTTAAAGTTTCTCGGATCGAATACCATGTCATCTGCTTACCCGACAACTCAGATGATGAATATCAGCCCCATTCCTCCGCTGCCTGCGGGCATCAACCCGCCGAATTCGGCAGAAGGCGCGCGGCCAGTGGAATTCCGTTCTGATGAAGTCAGCGATTCCAGCGTCATGCCTATGCCTAGAGAAACGCCTACGCCCTACGGGCCGCAACCTAGCAATGGCGTTTTTCCGATCTCGGCGGACAACCGGAAGCTCTACCTGTTGGCGGGCGCGGCGGCCCTTATCCTACTGGCGGTGGTGATCGCGGTCATCCTCATCCTGACACAGCGGGCAGTTCCTGTCGTATCTGAAACCAAGCCGCCCATCGCCACAGATCTGCCGCTGCCTGCCGGGATGATTCGCGTTCCCGGCGGCTCTTTTATGATGGGCACGGATGACGCCGATGCCGAGCCTGAATCTAAACCAGCACAAGCCGTCACCGTCCAAGACTTTTTCCTCGACATCAACGAAGTGACGAATGAGGAGTATCAGAAATTTGTTAACGATAAAAAATACCAGCCGCCATCGCACTGGAAAAACGGCGAGTTCCCGCCGGGTGAAGCGCGGTTGCCCGTGTGGTACGTATCCTGGTATGACGCAAAGGAATACGCACAATGGGCCGGGAAACGGCTGCCGACCGAGGCGGAGTGGGAATATGCGGCGCGCGGTTCTGGCAACCTGAAATACCCATGGGGCAATGATTGGTCGCCCAGATTCTCGAATTCAAAAGAGGACAATCAGGACAAACCCAAGGCCGTCGGCTCTTACCCGAAAGGCCATAGCTGGTGCAATATAAACGATCTAGCCGGCAATGTCGCCGAGTGGGTCGAGGATGAATATAGGCTTTATCCAAACTCGACGGTTAAACCTGAACAACCTGGGTTCAAGGTGTTTCGCGGCGGCACTTATAAGCTGAGTAAGAATTTCCTTGTGAGCTGGGTTCGTTACTATGTTCAGCCTGAAAAGAAGTTTGATTATATCGGTTTCCGCTGTGCCAAGGACGCCTCCGATTAGAATTTTTCAATAGCTAGTCCAATCATTTTCGTAGTATCGTTGATGAGGCATGAAAAAGTAAGATCCTGGTGCGACCATGTATAAGGCCCTGAACATTCGCAACACCAAAATGAGGCTCGCCTGCTTCGGCCTATTCGTCCTCACCCTTTGCTCTGCCGATGCCATCTCACAGAAACTGCCACCCACAGAGGGAAATATCCCACCACCCGGAACCGGGACTAAAAGGACTCCCCCAAAATTGCCGACGCGCCCACCAAAGCCGGCAACTAGTATGCTGATCATCAAGACTGACCCGAAGGAAGCCACCATCGAAATCGACGGTCAGCCCGCCAGTAAAACCGCGCCTGGAGAAGTTAGTAAAGAACTTATTGCCAACAAGCCATACACCATCAAAGTTGCCGCCGGGCCGGATTATCAAACTAAGGAGCAGCAAATCACCCTCAAGGCCGGCCAGCCTAAAATTCTCGAAGTGGGTCTTACCTATAAATATGGCATAGTGGATATGGGGCCGGTTATCCCAGGCGCAAAAATCTATATGGATGATCATCTGCTTTCATCTGACATGTATAAAATGGATGAGGCAAGCAAACAGATTGTAATTAACAAAATTCCCGAAGGCGAACACAAAATCAAATATTACCATCCGGACTATGTGATCCTTGAGAATAAATACATGATAACGCCCGGCAGCCATTTTACCTGGACTTTCTTACCTGAACGGGCGCTGGTCGAACTGCGAGTGAAGACCAATGTCGGCGCTGCCATCTATATCGATAACGAGCCCAAGGGAACGGCCACCGGCGACGGCATCCTCAAACTGAGCGAGATTCGCATCGGCGATCACGAGATCAAACTTACCAAGGATGGTTTCCAGGATTACAAGGTGACGCGCCGCTTCGAGTTTGGCAAGCTCGTCGAACTCGATCATCCGCTTGAACCTTTGGCGACCGCGACGGAATTCCAGGATGATTTCGATATCGCAAACACTAGCCGGTGGACGATGCCGCCATCCGGCTGGAGCATTAAATCGGGACGCCTTCATATAGCGGATTCCCCCATAATTGGTTTTCCCACCGACCTGCGCTATTTCGACTTCGAGATGCATTTTCTCCTGCGCTTGACAAACGCCGGCGGCGCGGCGTGGGCTTTGCACATTAAAGATCCAAACAACTATTACTTATTTTATCTTTCGGGGCCGGAAGGATTATTTCCAAACCGTTTCATCACCTATATTGTCATCGATAACAAATTCGATCCGAATGCTCCTGTCAGTTCCGTGCCCGTGCCCATGGAACTTAAGGCTGGCGGAGATTACACGATTGAGATTACCGCAAGCAAGAATATAATCGAGCAGGCGATCACGCCCGCAGCAACCGGGGAACGGATCAGGTTCGGATTCTTTGAAGACCCCAAACACCTGTTCCCCTATGGGAACATCGGATTTCGCACAGTAAGCCGCGAACAATTTTCCATTGACGAACTCTTCGTCGTCCCCAAAGGGCAATAAGTTTGAAAGCCCCTTTGCAGAATGGCCCTCTTGAATTATCCCACCCGCCGCCGGTTTTTTCCGGCTTTGGACTGATTCAGTTATTCCGGCGTTTCCGATAATCTAGGCTGAAAAGCTACTGAAAACAAAGCGCTGAAAAGAGCTAAGGTTCAGGTTAAATACTTGTAATATCAGATACATAAATTTTTTATTTGACAAACCTAACCCGTTGAAGTACTATCGCAGCCGTTCATTTGTTAGCCTTTTTCCAGGAAGAAAATCTTCCGGGCTAACTGAATAAGGCTCTTCGTCAAAGGCATCGGAACGCTGCTTCTACCCTTAGCAAGGTTCGGATGCAACCGCATCGCAGATGGGTCTAAGCCGCATTACAATTCCTCTGAACTGACTGGCTTCTCGTGACTCGCATCGTGCGGCTGAAAGGTCTTGGCAATAACCTCACTACCAAAGTGAGGCGATTCGCTCGTTTCTTCATTTTTCTGCTTTATTCGCGATAGATATTCCGTCGCCATCGGGTAGGCAGAATACGCTAACAAATCGTCAGAATTAGCGGCTGTGCCAGTCGGCCAGGGAGTCTGCTTTTCTTTCTAAGGGAATTTGCGGGGCTGCGCGCATCTCAGGAGGAAACTATGTTTAGTCATCTGCCCGTGTCAATCAAAAAAGTTGTTACCTCTCTAACAATATTCATTTCGCTAACAAGTCTTATCCCGATCAGCGGATCCGGCGCACAATCGCCGACTGCCGGGGCGACGACCGGCAGGGTTTTCGAGGGCAGTCTCCTGCCCCTTCCTGGCGTCAGAGTGACAGTCGTCAATGAGCAGAATGGCAACCCCCACACGACGATAACCGATAGCAGCGGAACCTATCGCATACAATTCCTCACGCCGGGGACATACAGCATCACGGCCTCAAAGCAAGGCTTTGCGGATAGCGTGGTGAGGGTCGTCGTGCCGCTCGGCAGCATTCAAGTGATCAAGCCGCCCGATATAACCCTCAAACCTTCTAGTGTAACCACGGTTCCCGGCCCCCCCGATCCAAAGGGCCCCGAAGCGGGCTCTCTCGTCAACACGATTGATGCAACGCGCAGCGCCAACTTTACGCTTGCGCAGATCGAATCGCTGCCGCTCGGTGGCAGCACCGCCATGCGCACATTCGATGATCTGGCATTTCTGGCTCCGGGAGTCGCGCTGCCGCCACAAGCCATCGGCGTAGCGGTCGGGCCGGGCGTCGGCCCGGGTGTCGGCACTTCAGGCCAGTTCTCGGTTAATGGAATGCGCAGCCGGTCAAATAATTTCACCATAGATGGCTCGAACAACAACGACGAAGACATCGGCGTCCGGCGACAGGGATTCACGTCGCTAGTGCCGCAGTCGATAGAAAGTGTTCAGGAGTTCTATCTCATTACGCTCCTGCCTGGGCCACAGTTTGGCCGCACGCCGGGAGCACAAGCCAATGTCGTTTCCCGCTCAGGCGGTAATCTGTACCATGGAACGCTCTATGGCTTCTTCACCAACCGTAGCCTTAGAGCCCGCGACCCGTTTGATCTGGAGAGAGGTTCCATGGATAGAATCCCTCCAATCGTGCGCGCCGCTGATCAGCATGTGGTTAGCGTTGACGGCAATGCTTTAGCGCCATTAAATCCGTCCGAAGGAGAGAACCCTTTCCAACGACTTCAGTATGGATTTACTTTAGGCGGGCCGATAATCAAGAACAAGCTTGCATTTTTTGGCTCTTATGAGCGCCAGGATTTGAAGGCCGCCAGAGAGTCTCATTTCGCCGTGCCAACGGTTGCCGAGCGCGGCCTGACCATTGTGGTGAATGATCATCCTCTCTTGACTGGGGATAGAGGCATTAACGAAGGCGGATTTCGAGGTGGGCCGACATCGCTGTTAGGCGATGCCTTCTTCAGTTTGTTTCCTTTCCCCAATAATCCTTTCGGCCCGTATGGGCCTAATACCTTTACGGAAGTGCTTCGGGCAGACGCCACGGGAAATGTCTTGTCTGGCAAGTTGGATTGGCAAAACATCAAAGCCTTTGGCAGGGATCATAACCTGTCAACAAGATACAACTTCACGGACGATGACACGATCCTGCCGGTCACAGGCGGGGCGATTCTTTCTTCGCTTGAACCGATGATCCGCACGCAGAATCTCTCGCTCATCTTTAACAGCGAGTTGAGTCCGAAGCTCTCAAATCAATTCCGGGCATCTTATGGAAGGACTCGCCTGCGATTCAACGAAGTCCCCGATCCGAACTTACCTAAAGCCAAATCCGACAGCTTTTCTGATATGCCTTTTCTGCTCAATGCCGACATCCTGCGTAACCTCACTCGTGTAGGCTTTACGCCTAGATTTGTCAGCCTTACGCCCGATAGCCTGTCCGCTGATGAAAAGTCATCGTGTTTCAATTCAACGCTTGATCCTCGGAAGAAGACAGTGACTACAGAGGATTGCATAGGGCCTCTGGGCCAGCTTATAGTCTCCGGGTATAGCCCTGTCGGAGTGGATGTATTCAGTTTTCCGCAATCAAGAGTGAACAACGTCTTCCAGTTTGCGGATACCTTGATCAGCAATTGGGGCAAGCATCAGTTTACTACCGGCTTCGACCTGCGCCGCGTTCATCTCGATAGTAGCGTTGATCGAAACTTTCGTCCGCTGGCGGTATTCACAGGTGCAAGAAGTAGCATTTCAAACCAGTCAAGCGGTATCCCGCTAAATAGCAATTTGGAAGGAAGAGATTTCGTCGCAGTTGGAGCGCCGACAGGATTTACTCAAACCCTGGCGCTGAACCCGGACTCAATGATTCAGCTACGTTCCTGGCAAAATTATTTCTTCTTTGCCGATCAGATACGCCTGCGAAGCAATCTCACGGTGACTTTAGGGGCAACCTACCAACTCAATACGGTGCCAACCGATACAGAGGGACGGATTGAGAAGACTTTCCTGGAAATCAAAAAGCAGGACCAAGAGAGGAACGATCCGCTTCTCCAAGGGATCGCTAACGTTCTTCAGGGGCGCACAACGATCTACGAGAGAGACAGTAATAACATCGCCCCTTATCTTTCAATAGCCTGGGATCCTTTCGGCAAAGGGGAAACCGCCATACGGGCAGGCTATGGCATCTACTACGATCAGATTCCAGGCGCGGTAATCAGTCAATCGCGCAGTGTATTCCCTAGCTTTTTCACATTTAATCTGGCTGGCATTGGGCTTCCGCCTTCTGGTTTCAACTTCTTAAATCCGGCGCAGGTGGCGAAAAGCCCTACTCTGAATACGTTCAATCCTGGGAGCAGCAATGTCGTCGACATCATCGCGAGCGCGAACGCGACGTTCAGCAGCATTCTGATCAAACAGAATGTTCAAGGACAAACAGACTTTGCGCGCCCGGATTTCGTCCTCCCTGCGGCTGATCTCGCGACTCCCTACGCACATCACTGGGGGTTGACGATAGAGCAGGAACTCAAAAAGGAATTTCTATTATCTATAGCCTATGTTGGGACAAAGGGGGTCAATTTGCTTAGGTTGTCGACTCCGAATTTAGGCCCCAATAGAATTCCGTTGGTTACGGCAGCCCCCGCCAAGCTTGGGTCACCAAGCTTTCAAGGCCAAGATCTGACGCCAATCGGGCGCACTCAGGATCAGTTAGGCTCATTCACCTTGATTGAGTCGGATGCCAGTTCTATTTATCACGCTCTACAGGCTCAGCTAATCAAGAGATTCTCCAGAGGGATTCAGTTGACCGCCGCCTACACCTGGTCGCATGCCATAGACGAGGTATCTGATATTTTTGATCTGGCGGGTGCGCCCGCTCTACCGCAGGACAGCCGCAACCTCAAGGCAGAACGCGCTGATGCAAATTTCGATGTGAGACATCGTTTTGTCTACAGCTTCATCTGGGATTTGCCGGGGCTGCAAAAAAACCTGTTGCTCGGAAACTGGCAGCTTGCCAGCATCGGGACATTTCAAACCGGACAGCCTTATTCTGTTCTGTACTTCTACGATGTGAATCAAGACGGCAATCTGACCGATAGGGTAGCGCCCGGCGGAGCCGACGGAACGGGGACATTGGCCGGAGAGGCTGGACGCAACCTCTTTCGCGCACCAGGACTTGCGTCTGTCGATTTGGCGCTCAACAAAAGGTTCAGATTTGGTGAGCGGCAAAACCTCGAATTTCGCACGGAAGTCTTTAATCTATTTAATCGCTCGAACTTTGGCATCCCCGTAAATCAAGTCAACTTCGGCGGGCTGCGATTCAAACCGCTTACCGAACAGATTTTTATCGATACACGGGTGCCTAAGCGCGTGATTCAGTTTTCTTTGAAGTATAACTTTTAGCTGGTTTTGCCCCCGAACCTGATAGCTATTGAAGGAGAAAACAACATGAGAACCTTGCCAGGCCAAAAGAAGCGCGGATCTGAAAAGATCACAAAAAAGCTCTGTTCGATAGTCTTCTGCTCTGTCTTGTTACTACTCGTTTTCCTCCCTAGCTTGATTTTGCCTCAATACGCCAAGGGCGATTCAACGCAACCTGAGATAATCAGACCAGGTGAGCCAATCGGAGTTCGCCCAGATAGATTCAGAAATGCTCAGGGCAAATCAGTGAATGGTGCAAACGGAATCAATAGCATCGGCCCTGAATCAGGTCATTTTGCCGAAGCCCCTGCCCTCTGGAATGAAACTTACTTTGGTAGCCTGGACGCGGGGATGGCTTTTCACGAGGTAAAATATACTCCGAGTGGAAACTTACTGGCGGGGTTGTTATTTGACGAAACGGCCTGTATTTCTAAGACAGTCCCTCCCAACGTTGGTTGCACCTACGAGCTAGATAAATGTTCAAATAAGGTGGCGGCAGATCCAGTGTACCCGCCGCCACTTCGAGATCACTATGAGTTTAAACTGACGGTGGGAGGAACCGGGCTTTGTTCACAATGGCAGGTTAAATTCATAGTCGATCCTGGGGAGGATCCGGATTGGGTTACAATTACTTCACCGGCGTCAGGCCGAGGCCGTGATGACGCGATAATAAAATATACGGTAAGACCCAACACAGAACAAAGGACGCGCATAGGGGAGATCGTAATTGCTATTGCAAATGACAAATTACCATACAGCATTACTCAAGCTGGGACTGCTCCCCAACCTTCTTGTACCTACAATATCCCCGCTCCTAAGAGCACGACTATTGGCGGAGCAGGGACAGGGGATACGGAGGCGAGTTTCACTGTAACCACAGCGAACGAATGTAGCTTCACGGCGCTAAGCGATGTCGATTGGATTCCTCAAGCCAACATCAGAATCTCTGGCAATACGGTCGCCTATCAAGTCGAGCCGAACCCGGATCCCAGCCCACGTGATCCTGTTGGCCATATACTTATTAAAGATCCGCAGAACAATACCGTCGATACTTACACCGTCCATCAACTAGGAAGCGGTGCCTCCGTCTGCACCTACATGATAGCACTTCCTAAGAGCAGGGATTTTGACGCATCAGGAACGAAAAATACTGGATCCGCGAGCTTCACAGTGACTACAAATCTCGCGAGCGGATGTCCCTTTACTGCGGCTCTGCGTGAGCCCAATACAGTAGTGAATTGGATCACCAACATCCAGGTCGCAGGCAGTATGGTTAGTTACCAGGTGCAGGAAAACCCAGATATTACGCCGCGCCCTACTCCAGGTCATATAGACATCACAGATCCACAGACCAACACCGTTGTAGATACTTACACGGTCAATCAACTAGGAAGAAGCGCATCTGGCTGCACCTATACACTATCCCAGCCGAGCAATGATGTCAGCGGAGCAGGAACAGGGGATACGGAGGCGAGCTTCACTGTAACCACCGCGAGCGGATGTAGCTTCACTGCGGTAAGTGATGTCGATTGGATTCCTCAAGCCAACATCAGAATCTCTGGCGGCAACACGGTCAGTTACAAGGTGCAGGAAAATCCAAATACCACGCCGCGTGATCCTGCTGGCCATATACTTATTAAAGATCCGCAGAACATTACCGTGGCTACTCACACCGTCAATCAACAAGGAAGAGCAAGCAGCCCATTCGACTGCGCCTTTACGCTAAAGCCACAAAATGGGTTCGTAGGCGAGACCAGAACGTCGTTTGGTTTCACAGTCACGGCTGATAATGGATGCAAATGGACGGCTACCCCGGACAAGAATGATGGGTTGTTTACGATTCAGCCTGATACAAGTACAGGAGATGGTAAAACGGAGAAGACAGTAATCTTCACGCTAAATCCAAATACCGATGACCAGGCTGGGATAAAGACTGGGGACATATGCATCAGGGCAGATAGTGAACCTGTGAATGCATGTGTAAAGGCGCACAATTTTCATATCGAGCAAGCTCCTCCAGGAAACTGCCCTACGAATTCAGGGGCTGCGCCCCTGCCAGTACCTATCACGGTTGGTCAGACCGTCTATGGTGTGCTTTCCATCAAAGACTGCACTTTCCCTTCCCCTAGAAGCGCATTTTCTAGAGATCGTTACGCATTTAATCCCCCGGCTGGAAAAAGGATAGCTATAAATGTGGCGTCCTTCGACAAAGACTTTGATCCTGTAGTTACCTTATTCACTCAGACTCCAGACGGCAAAGAGGAAATGGTTGAGAATGGCAACGATGATGATGGCGCAGCATTCCGCAATGTGCGCCTGCCAAGCTTGCCGGCAGTCGACGAGGCGCACGAGTTTATGGACTTGCCGCATCTGGAGCCAAATCAGGGAAGGTATATCATCGAAGTCAGATCTTTTAGCCCAAACCAGAGGGGCAACTATGGCTTACTGATCAACGCCGAAGGAGACCCAACTCCCAAGATTCTCGGTGTCGTGATCGACGGGAAGACTTTGATTGTAACGGGTGAGAACTTTACCAAGAAAGGCTCCGAATTGATTACTGAATTACTTATCGGTGATGCCTCAGAGCCAGAAAAAAATACGCAAAACGATAAGTCGAGGACGAGAACAGCGTTAATCGCTTTGAAGTCTGCCGGCAAGGTCAAGGACGACTGCATGCCGCTTCGGGTACAGGTGAGAAATAGGAAGACTAACGAGATCATGCAGATGTCGGATGTCTTTGTTTATCCGACTTGTAAATCAACTCCAAAAGTCGATGAGCCAATCCGTTGAATCGTAGTGTTGAAGACAGCGCATCAAGAGTGATCCTGATGCGCTGTCTTGATCGTCTACAAAATTGAGCCGCTACCCACCTTACCGCTTTTCGTAATAGCGCATCACCAGCCCGTCGCGGCCTATGGCGTAACCGCGATTCTTGTAGAACGACACCGAGAAGAGATCGGCTGTCGTCGCGCTATCCTGTTCAACCCAGTTGCGCCCGCTGTCATATGTGCGAACGATGCGGCCACTGTAGCCGACCACCCAGCCGGTCTTTTTATCCACAAAGCTCATGCCGAACAATGGCTCAGCGACGTTCAAAGCGACGCGCTCCCAGGTCGCGCCGCCATTTTCCGAGCGCAAGAGCACGCCCTTGTCTCCGGTTATCAAGCCGACGCGATCATCGACAAAATAGACGCGATTCAAATCCTCCTGCACCCCCGAACGCTGCGGATACCAGTTGCGCCCGCCATCCGTCGTATGCAGAATCTTGCCGCCGGTGCCGACCACCCAGCCGCGCGAGTCGCGAAAGCTCAGATGGAACAACTGCGCATCGGTGCCGCTATATTGCTCGCGCCAACTCGCGCCGCCATTGCTGGTCGACAAGATCAATCCTCGGTCGCCAACGATATAGCCGGTCTCCTTATCGATGAATTGCACTGAGTAGAGATCAACAATGCCGCCCTGCTGGCCTTCGCGATAGCGCAGCGCATAGTTGCTGCGTATGAAGCTGCGCCCGCCGTCTGTGCTGCGCAGGATGGTGCCCTGATCGCCGACGATGCTGATGCGTTCGCCGCGCACGCTCACATCATTCAATCCCACATCGACCGTTGATGGCACGGGGTTGAACGTGCGGCCTTCATCCGCCGAGCGGGCGATCAATCCTTTCGCGCCGACTACCCAGATGTCGTCGCCATCATAGGTGACTGCATTGATCACCGCCGGTTGATTCTCCTGCTTGATGATCGTCAGCTGCGACCATCCCTGCTGTGCATAAAGGGTCGTCTGTAGAAAGGTCGCCAACACCATTGACCAGACCGTGATTGCCGCTATTCGGCGATTGCTCATGCCTTTTCCTCCGTTGTTGTACTGACGCCGAGATCCCTGAGCTTGAATCGCTGCACCTTGCCGGTGGCCGTGCGCGGCAGCCCCTGGACAATACATATCTCCGATGGCGCTTTGTAGCGCGGCAGCCGCATCCGTGCGAAGTCTTTCAATTCTGCGATGATCTTGTCGGCGTCACCTACTGTTCGGATGACCACGAAAGCGCGCGCCGTTGCCAGCCCATCCGCGCCTATTGCCGATACCACCGCCGCTTCGACGACCGCAGGATGTGCCGCCAGCACGCTTTCGACTTCAATGGGCGACACCCATAGGCCGCTGACTTTGAAACAATCGTCCGAGCGCCCGACATGATAATAATAGCCGTCGTCATCCCGCCTGTAGAGATCGCCGGTTTTCACCCAGCCATCTTGTATCGTCGCCGCCGTCAGGTCAGCACGGTTCCAGTAGCCCATAAAAGCGCTCGCGCCGCTCACCCAGAGGTTGCCCGAATCGGCCAGAACTTCCCTCCCCGACTCATCGAGAAGGCGCGCCCTATAGCCGTCGACTAGCCGACCGCTCGATCCAGGGCGCGCTTCATTCGGGCGATTGGCGATGAAGATGTGTAACATCTCTGTGGAGCCTATGCCGTCGAGGATTTCAAGATTGAATCTATCGCGCCACTCTTCAAAGATGCGTGCCGGTAACGCCTCCCCAGCCGATACACACAACCGCAGCGACGATGTATCGAGTTCCTGATTCGCATCGAAATCAAGTAAGGCACGATAGACCGCCGGGACGCCAAAAAAAACAGTCGGTTGCTGCTCGGCAAAGATCCGCGCGATACGTTCGGGCGTTGGTCGCTCGCAATCTAATATCACCGTCGCGCCCGCCGCCAGCGGAAAAGTCAGGCTGTTGCCAAGTCCATACGCAAAGAATAATCGCGATGACGAATAGGCTCGATCTGCTTTTGTAAGCTGCAATACTTTTGCGCCGTAAGTCAGGGCCGTATCGCGCGGCGCTCCCTGGCGGTGCAGCGCGCCTTTCGGCGTCCCTGTGCTGCCCGACGTATAGAGCATGAAGGCGGGCGAATCGCTCGTCGTCTGCGCATATTCCGAGCTTTCATCGCGTTCCAGTATTTCATCGCGCGACCAACGGCGTCCGTCTACTAAGCAGACCGCAGGCGCTTCGCCTGCGCCGCGCTTCAGCCCTGCAAGCTTCGCTTGTAATTCTGCTTCACAAATGATCAGGCGGGCACCGCTGTCGGCAATAATAAATTGTATCTCATCAGCCGACAGGGCGGTATTGACGGGCAGGCTCACCGCGCCGATGGCCGCGCCGGCAAGAAAGGCGGCGATGAAGATGGGCGAATCATAAAGCAATAGCGCCACCCCATCGCCGGCGCTCACGCCACTTTCAATCAGCCGCGCAGCCCAATCGTCAACCAACCGGCGCAGATCAAGATAAGAGAGTCGGTCGCCGCGATAGGCAATCGCCGTTTCATTGCCAATGCTCGACAGGCGGGATTCGCCCAGAAAATAGTTGCAGAGATTGAAGGAATCATTGCGGCTCATAGCGCCGCGATTATAGGCGATGCGTGCGGCGCATTCCAGGGCCGCCTTTTCACAAAGGTGTATAGAGATCGAGTCCGTCTTTTCGCGTCATCGTCAGCTTGTCTTCGGCAACCGCGTAATCGAGGTGCGCTACTGTCTCAGATAATGCCAGAAAACGATGATAGCCGCCGGCGTTGGGAAACAATTGTAATGAAGCTTCCCATGCGGTCGTGCCGCGTTTCGGCACAATCGCCAGCAGTTTCGCCTGGCGCGTCTCGGTGAAGCGATAGAGGCGATGGAAATGCTCATCAAAATCACTCACGTCGTCGCCGTGCCCGCCTTTCAAAACCGTTGGCGCAAGCTGTCGCAGCCGCGCCAGCGAGACGAGATATTCGCCGAGCGATTGAAAGCGCCGCTTCTCGTCAATCGGGTCAGGACTGAGCACAGGGTTAGGGGTGATGTTTTTGAGCACGGTGTCTGATGAAAAGATCAGCCGGTTGCTGGTTCGCACCAGACAGATCGAGCCGGGCGTGTGACCCGGCGTATGCACAACCGTCAGGCTCTCTTTGGCAAACAATATTTCATCATCGTCCTGCAAGGTTTCGACTTCGCTGAGCGGATAGGCAAAGCCTTTGAACTTTTCATAGCCGGCTTCCATGTGCTCAATCATCTCGCGCGGCACCCCGGCCACCGTCAGCAATTCGCGATACGCATGGTAATCTGTGTTATGCGCTACTGCTGGCGCGTCCCATTCATGTATCATCACGGTCGCACCCGACTCCTCCTGAACCAACTGTGCCAGACCATAATGATCCGCATGGGCATGCGAAATAATGATTCGCCGGATGTCCGAAAGTGTGTAACCAAGGTCACCAAGCCCGGCGCGCAATGCCGCAAGCGACGTATCATCGCGCGGCCCGGCATCGATCAAGGTCAGCGGTTCTTCCTCGATCAGATAGACATTCACCGGGCCGACATAAAATGGGGTTGGGACGACGATGCGATGAACCTTCATTACATATGGCGCGAAAGGAAGAATCCACGAAGGACACGAAGAAACACGAAGAATTGCGAATAAATATGATTTGTGTCCTTCGTGTCCTTCGTGGATTCTTCCTTTCGCCTTTCCTGACTAAGAGAGGTTGTACTTGCCTGCCTCGATGACGGCGTCGGCAATGCGGCGGCGCGCGGCGATGGTGTTGACCGGCATGAACTTCATGTAGCGGCGCAAGACGCCCATCATCATGCGCAGGTCGTCGCCTTCGCTCATGGCCGCGATGGCGGTTTTGGCGCGCTGCTCGACGCGCTGTATGGCATCATTGGCAAACACTCGCGTCGCGTCAATCTGTAACTGACAGTTGGCTTCGCCCTTCGCCGCGATGGCCTTCTCGGTGCGCATGATGGCGCTCTCCATGGCGTAGACATCCATGATCATATCGCTGGCAGCGGCGAGGACTTCCTGTTGCTCAGTCGCTTTATCGCGATACTTCAAGGCAGCCGAGCCGAGCACGGCGATGACCGCTTTCTTGCAATTTTCCAGGGCCTGACGCTCCTCTGCAAAGGCGGTCTCCGGCAGCGGTTCGGGCAGCGCGGGCGTCAACATCTCTTCCTGCAACTTCCTGGCAGCGGCAAACAGCGCGTTTTCGCCCTTCGCGGCGCGGCGCAAGAACTGGCCGGCGATGATCAAGCGATTGATTTCGTTGGTGCCCTCGTAGATGCGCGCGATCCGTGCATCACGATAGGCGCGCTCGACTGGATAATCGCTACTGTAACCATTACCACCAAACACCTGGACGGCTTCATCGCAAGCATAACCGAGCCATTCGCTGCCAATCACTTTAATGGCCGAGCATTCGATGGCGAAATCTTCGATGGCCTTCAAGGCTTCTTTGGGAACGTTGCGATCAACCGAAGCCAGGGCCTCTTCGATCATGCCGACCGTTCGGTAGATGGTGCATTCGGCGACATAGGCGCGAATCGCCATCTCGGCCAGCTTGTGCTTGATGAGTCCGAACGAAGCGATGGGCACGCCGAATTGATGGCGCTGTTTGGCGTATTCAGTGGCGATGCCCGTGAGCCGCTTGACCCCGGCAATCGAACTGATGCCGAGTTTGAGGCGACCGATGTTCAAAATATTGAAGGCGATCTGGTGGCCTTTGCCGATCTCGCCGAGGAGGTTTTCGACAGGCACCTGCGCATCTTCCAGGTTCACCGCGCAGGTCGAAGAACCGTTGAGCCCCATCTTGTGCTCTTCCGGCGCAATCGACACGCCGGGGAAGGTGCGCTCGACGATGAAGGCCGTGAACTTGTCGCCGTCAACTTTCGCGAAAACAATATAGACATCCGCAAAGCCGGCGTTGGTGATCCACATCTTCTGGCCGTTGAGCAGGTAATGCTTGCCGTCCGTGGAAAGCCGCGCCGTTGTCTTTGCCGCCAGCGCGTCCGAGCCTGAGCCGGATTCGGTCAACGCATACGCGCCGATCCATTCGCCGGTGGCGAGCCTCGGTAGATATTTGCTCTTCTGCTCGTCGTTGCCGAAGTAAACAATCGGCAAGGTGCCGATAGTCGTGTGCGCGCCGAGCGAACCAGAGAACGACGCCTGCCCTGAAAGATTCTCCGACGCTACCAGCGAGGCGAGCAGATCGAGGCCGGCACCGCCATATTGTTCGGGAATATCAATCGACAGCAGCCCAAGCTCGCCGGCTTTGGCCAGCAGTGAGCGATGCGCCGTATAGGATTTCGCTTCGATTTCAGCCTCTAGCGGCATGACTTCCTTCGCGGTAAATTCCGCCGCCGTCTGGCCAATCATCCGCAATTCATCACTGAGGTCTTCGGGAGTAAAAATATCTTCAGGGCGATGGTCTTCAAAAATGAAGCTGCCGCCGCGAAGCACATTTCGCATCTCTGCTGGTCTGGTCATCACGAATCTCCTTATAAGTCTTGCGAGTCTTTAGGGTTCTCTAAATTAATTCAAATATCCCTGCCGCGCCCATGCCGCCGCCGACACACATGGTCACCATGCCATAGCGAGCATTGCGGCGGCGCATCTCGTGCAGAATAGTCGCTGTCAGTTTCGCGCCTGTACAGCCCAACGGATGACCGAGCGCGATGGCCCCGCCGTTGACGTTCAGCCGGTCTTGATCGATGCCGAGTTCTTTGACGACGGCGAGCGCCTGCGCCGCAAAGGCTTCGTTCAACTCGATGAGATCAATCTGATCGAGACTGAGGCCGGCGATTTTCAAGGCTTTGGGAATTGCCGCCACCGGGCCTATGCCCATGTAATCGGGCGAGACGCCTGCTGTAGCATAGGCTACAAATCGCGCCACGGGCTTGAGGCCCAGATCTTTGGCCTTCGCAGCCGACATGACGATGGCCGCCGCAGCGCCATCCGAAGTTTGTGAAGAGTTGCCGGCAGTCACCGTACCGCGCGCGTGGAACGCCGGGCGGAGCTTACCTAAGGCTTCAAACGACGTATCGGCGCGCGGCCCTTCATCCGTATCGAAGATGAATTCTTTTACTACGCGCTTGCCTTTTGCATCGATCTCGACATTGTGAACCTGTAGCGGAGCAATCTCCTCTTTAAACCTGCCTGATTGGATGGCAGCGATGGCTTTTTGATGACTGCGCAAAGAGAACTCGTCGGCCTCCTGGCGCGAGATTGAATACTTTTGCGCCAGGTTTTCCGCGGTCAATCCCATGTTCAAAAAGTAATCCGGCCACTGATCGACGAGTGTCGGGTTCGGACGAATCGTGTGGCCGCCCATCGGAATCATGCTCATGGTTTCGGTGCCGCCCGCGACAAGGCAATCGGCCCATCCGGCGATGACCCGCTCGGCGGCAAACGCGATGGCTTGCAGGCCCGAAGAACAGAAACGGTTGATGGTCACCGCAGAGGTTTCTTTGGGCAAGCCTGCGAGCCAGGCGGCTTGCCGAGCGACATTCATTCCCGCCTCGGCTTCGGGGGTTGCGCAGCCAAGGATGGCGTCTTCGATGATCGCCGGATCCAGGCCCTCAGCTTGTTCGACCGCCGCCTTAATGGCGGTTGCCGCCATGTCATCAGGCCGCGTATCTTTCAAAGCGCCGCGCGGCGCTTTGCCGACTGCGGTTCTCACCGCTGAAACGATCACTGCATCTTTCATTGCTTCATCTCCATTCGTGCTTAACCCGCCACCGACTGACTATCCTTATTCCCTCGCGTCCTTCGCCCCTGCTGACTTCCCCTTGAATGCCAACCGCAATTTAAATTACAATCGCAATTCACTGGAAACGTTATCAGACGGAAGTTGCGGTAATCCCGGCCATGCCGCACGCCTAGGGCGGTCATGTCATCAATTGCGCAGCGGCTTGCCGGTCTTGAGCATGTGCTGTATGCGCTCCTGCGTTTTGCGCTCGCCGCACAGCGAGACGAAGGCTTCGCGCTCAAGGTCGAGCAGATACTGTTCCGACACCGGCGTCTGATGCGTGAGGTCGCCGCCGGTGATAATGTAGGCGAGCTTCTTCGCCACGTGCGCGTCGTATTCGCTGATATAGCCGGCGCGCACCATCATGTGAACCGCCAGCTTGATTGGTGCCAGCGCCGATTCGCCAAGCACGGGGATGTCCGTGCGCGGATGCGGCGGCAGGTAACCTTCACGCACCATTGCCAGCGCCGTCTGCTTGGCGTCTTCTATCAAGCGGTCACGGTTCATGGTGATGGCGTCGGTGTCGCGTAAAAAGCCAAGCTCGCGCGCTTCGACGGCGCTGCTTGATACCTTGGCTGTGGCGATTGTCTCGGAAACTTTACGTATGCGTGCGAAGAGGTCTTCGCCCGGCGCTCTCCCTTCCGTCGCCCGCAGCACCAGTTCTTTGACGCCGCCGCCCGCAGGAATCAGGCCCACTCCGACCTCGACCAGCCCAAGATAGGTCTCAGCCGCCGCCCGCGTCCTGTCGCCGTGCATCGTCACTTCACAGCCGCCGCCCAATGCCATGCCGTGTGTAGCCACAATTACAGGCTTGCCAGAGTAGCGCAGATTCATGTTGGCATTCTGGAATTGCCGCACAGACATACTGATCTCATCCCATTCGCCTTCCTGTATGCCGAGCAGCAACAGCATGATGTTGGCACCGACCGAAAAGTTATCGGCTTGATTGCCGATGACCAGGGCCTCAAAATTCTCGCCGACTTCCTTGACGGCGGCGTTCATCATCGCCACCGTATCAGCGCCGATGGCGTTCATCTTCGAGTGAAACTCCAGGCACGCGACGCCATCTCCTATATCGATCAGCGAGGCCGCGCCGTTCTTCTTGATGATGCGCTCGCGCTCCTTGAGCGATTTCAGAATCAGCACGCCCGGCGGCGGCGGCACCTCGCGATAATCCTCAGCTTGCAGGTCGAAGTAATACGCCCGCCCATCGCGGCGCTCATAGAAATGGCTTTTGCCGGCGGCCAGAAGCTTCTCAACCAGCGGCGGAATCGCTTCGCCGTCTTCCTTCATGCGGGCGACCGATTCTTCGACGCCGATCAAGTCCCACAACTCGAACGGGCCGAAATCGTAATTGAAACCCCACTTGACGGCGTTATCGATGTTGACGATGTCGTCGCTGATCTCCGGTATGCGGTTGGCGGCGTAGATTAAATTGGCGCTGATCGTCTTCCAGAGAAATTCGCCGACACGGTCTTTGCCGTAGATCAAGGTGCGAATGCGCTCGGCTTTATTATCAATCGTCTTGGCGGCATCGAGCGACGCCTGACGGACTTTTTCCGCCGCATGGTATTCGAGAGTTTTGTAATCGATGACCCAGTATTCCGTCTTGCCGCCTTCGCCCCTGACTTTCTTGTAAAAGCCCTGGCCAGCCTTGTTGCCTGTCCAGCCGCGCTTGACCATTTCGCGCAGGAAATCTGGCGGCACCAGCACATCACGCTTCTCGTCATGCGGCACCATCGGATAGAGGTTCTCGGCGACGTACAGTGCCGTGTCCAGGCCAACCAGATCGGTCGTGCGAAATGACGCAGACTTTGGCCGGCCAATCAACGGGCCGGTCATTGCGTCGACTTCTTCAATTGAGTAGCCGCCGTCCAGCATCACGCGAATCGTATTGAGCGAACCGAACGAGGCGATGCGGTTGGCAATGAAATTCGGCGTGTCTTTCGCGTAAACAATTCCTTTGCCTAACCGGCGGTCGCAAAAATCGGCGACGAACTTCGTGACCTCAGGCTCGGTCTCTGCGGTCGGAATGATCTCCAGGAGCTTCAGATAACGCGGCGGGTTGAAGAAGTGCGTGCCGAGAAAGTGACGCCGGAAATCGTCCGAACGGCCTTCGGCCATCGCCCGTATCGGCAGGCCAGATGTATTCGAGGTTACAATCGTTCCCGGCTTGCGGTAGCGTTCGACGCGCGCGTAGAGATCGCGCTTGATGTCGAGCTTTTCGACGATGGCTTCGATGATCCAATCGACACTCGCCAGCTTCTCTAGATCATCCTCAAAATTCCCTGTCGTTATCAGACTGACGACCGAGGGCGCAAAGAAGGCCGCCGGCTTGATTTTTCGCGCCGCTTCAAGGCCGCCGCCGACCAGGCGGTTGCGCACGGCGCGGCTTTCAAGCGTCAGCCCTCTGGCCGCTTCCTGCGTCGTTAATTCCTGCGGCGCGATGTCGAGCAATAACACCTCGACGCCAGCGTTGGCAAAGTGCGCGGCGATCTGCGCGCCCATGGTGCCGGATCCCAAGACAGCAACTTTTTTCACTTTGTAGCTCACATTCCCTCTCCACATGAAAACATCCGGCCTCTCGGCCTATTGCCTGACCGTTGCCGCCTGACGGCGTCGGTCGTCGACGTACAATTGCTCGATGATCGCCGCATAATGGTTTTCAATAACGCTGCGGCGGGCTTTCAGTGTCGGCGTCAAATCGCCCGACTCAATCGTCAACTCGCGTTCCAGCAAGGCAATCCGCTTCACCTTTTCCCACGGCCCAAGGTCTTCACTGTATTTATCAACCTGCCGTTGCATGAGGTCTATGATGCGTGGATGCTGAAGCAGATCCGCGTCCGATCCGCAGGCGATGCCTTTCAATTCGGCGTAACTGCGCAGCAGTTCCAGGTTCGGCACGATGAGCGCCGAGGGAAACTTGCGGGCATTGCCGACGACGAAAACCTGCGAGACGAAGCGCGATGATTTAATCATGCTCTCGACGCGCTGCGGCGCAACGTATTTGCCGCCGCTCGTCTTGATGAGTTCCTTCTTGCGATCTGTGATGACCAGGAAGCCGTCTTCGTCAAGGTGGCCGATGTCGCCCGTGCGCAGCCAGCCATCATCTGTAAAGGCTTCGGCGTTCTCTGCTGGCCGGTTGTAGTAGCCTTTCATCACCGTGTCGCCTTTGACGAGAATTTCGCCATCGCCGGCAACCTTGACCTCGACGCCGTCAAGCACAGGGCCGACCGTGCCGATCTTGTTGCGCGTTTCGGTGTTGCACGAAATCGACGGCGAGGTTTCCGTCATGCCGTAGCCTTGCAGTATCGGCAGCCCTGCGGCATGAAAGAGATAAGCAATTTCCTTAGCGAGCGGCGCGCCGCCGGAGATGAAAACGCGAATTCGCCCGCCAACTGCTTCGCGCCATTTCGTGAAGACCAGCTTGTCGGCAATCTTATGTTGTAATGAAAGCCACCAACTGATTGCCGCTCGCTGATTCTGGCGCACCGCCCAATGGTGACCGACATCGAGCGCCCACAAAAAGATTTGTTTCTTCGGAAAGCCTGCGCCAACCCCGCGCTCGATGATGCGCGCGTAAAGCTTCTCGAACATTCGCGGCACACTGGTCATCACCGTCGGGCGAACTTCCACGAGATTAGCGGCGACGCTATCGATGCTCTCGGCATAGGCGACCACTGCGCCGGCATAGAGGAAGAGATACCACATGGCGCGCTCGAAGATGTGCGTGAACGGCAGGTAAGTCAGCACGCGGTCGCGGCGATTTTCCAACGCGCTCCAGTGGTAGCTCAACAGCGTGTTGGCGGTCAGATTCTTGTGCGTCAGCATGACGCCCTTCGGGTCGCCCGTCGTTCCGGAGGTGTAGAGCAGCGTCGCCAGGTCTTCGGGCTGCGACGCCTGCCAGAGTGATTCGTAAAGTCCGGGTTGTTCGACGAACAGCGCGCGGCCAGCGCTCGCCAATTCTTCGACGTGGCTGACCGCAGGGCCCGTCGACGAAGGCTCGTCCAGAGCAAAGATGAATTCAAGCGACGGCAGGCGCGGGCTTAATTCAATCGCCTTTTCCAGGAACGGCGCAGAGACGAAGATGGCCCGCGCCGCCGAGTCTTTGAGGATGTATTCGACTTGATCGATTGACTGCGTCGTATAGATCGGCACGTCGATGACGCCAACCGCCAGCGACGCCAGATCGGCCATGTTCCACTCCGGGCGATTCTCTGACCAGATGGCGATGCGGTCGCCGCGTGCGATGCCGCTGTGCACAAGGCCGAGCGCCAACTCGCGGACGCGGCGCGCGACTTCGCCAAAGGTGAGCGATTGCCAGGCCAGGTCGCGTTTGAAACGCAGAAATTCGTCGGCGCGGAAGCGTTCGACCGCGATGTTGAATAGTTCGTTGAGCGTGCGCGGCACTGCGGTCATGATTGTCCCGTTGGCGGCGATTGGATTTGCCGAATCGTCAATTTGCCTTCTTCACCTGCGCCCCTTCGAGGCCATTCAGTAGAAGATCGATCACCGACTCCGCAGTTGACATCAGGCTGTAACGGCGACGGCTCAAGACCCAATTGGTAGCCATTTCGTCGAGTGCGCCGAACAGCAACTTGGCAGCGATGGTCGTGCTCACGCCCTTGCGGAAGATGCCCTTGCGCTGCCCTTCTTCGATCACGCCGCGAATCATCTCAAGGTATTCGCTCACCTTGGTCGCCGAAAATTGCTCCATGAATTTTGTTGACGAGCGCAACTCGACCTGAAAGACGATGGCCAGATCGCGGTCGCGGCCCAGCAGGTCGAGATGCGCGTGGACGATGTGTTTGAGCTTGGCGCGCGCATCGCTGACCTCGTCAAGGCGTTTGCGGCCCGCGCCGAGCGCTTCGTCCATGACGTGATTGAAGATCGAAACCAGTATGTCATCCTTGTTCTTGAAGTAGAGATAGACGGTGCCGTCGGCGACGCCGGCCTCGCGCGCGACATCGGCGACTTTCGAGTTGAAGTAGCCGCTGCGCGCAAAGACTTTGATTGCCGCCCGCAAGATGGCTTCATACTTGCCATTGGTTTGCGAGACGCGCCGTTCGGATGCCATCGCTTTTCCTTTCAAAAATGAATGATCATTCATTCACTTTTTACGCCATTTGGCGATTCAATGCAAGCGATTTGCGTGGTTGTCGCCAGAACAACGATTCGCCGCCAGGGCGATGAAGAGATCGCTATCTCAGATGGCGATCAATCGGCGTGGATGATTGTTCCGACATGCTCGCCGGCCAGCGCCGCCGCGATGCGTTCAGGGTGCCGGCCATTGATCAACTGAAATGACCGCAGCAGTCTCGCGTTATCAAGCAGGTCGAGCACGATGCGGTCGAAGGGCAGAGTTTCAAAACCGCGCTTCCTGATCTCTGTGCCGCTGATTTCGCTGATGAACGAGGCGTCCGCATGGCGCTTCGGGTCGCGATCATATAAACCATCGACGTCCTTGACCAGCGTAAGAGAGGCGCAGCCGAAACACTCTGCGAGCAGGAATGAGCCGGCATCCGTGCGATGCGGGGGGATGCGCCCGCTTGCCGGCGGATGCTCCCAGAGCGAATAAGGCGGCACGCCGTTGAAGATCACGCCGGGCGCGCTCTTGATAAACAGCGGCAGCAGGTGTCCGAAGATTTCCGGCGGGATGGCGACGACGCCGAGCGGCGCGAGCAGTGTGCCGAGGATATGCGCATTGGCCAGTGCATCTGCGGCGGCCAGTTGCGCCAGTACCCCGGTTGGCAATCCCAGGTCTATGCCGATTGAAAAAACGTGGCGGCTGCGGGCACCGCCGCCCGTGCCGATGATCAACTTCCTGGTGGCCAGGCACTCAGCCAGGGCATCAACCAGCGGATAGACAAGCGCTCGTCCCGCATCGAGAATCGAGCGCCCGCCGATCTTGATTACATGCGCTTCAGGTAGCATGCGAAAGACGGGCGTCTCGGTCGACCGCTCCACCGCTTTGTCCAACAAGCTTTCGCGCATCAGCATCGATTGCAAGTGTTGTCGTCCGTCCGTCGTTCTGGGTGTATCGGTCAATTGGAATTCCCCTCCCTGTTAGAGAATCAACTTGAAATCGTTCTCAACGGTGCTCGGTCATCGCCTGCGCCCGGCTCAATCAGCGGTGATGATCGTGCCGACGTGCTCGCCATTAAGCGCCTTTGTCAGATTGCCATGCTCAAGGCCGTTGATCACCTGAATCGAGCGCCGATGCGTGGCGTTGCGCATCATGGTCAAAACACTGCGCTCAACAACCATATCTTGTAGATCGAGTTGTGCCAGCTCGGCGACGGTAATCTTCGGGATGAATTTAGCGCCGCGATCCTTCTTCGGGTCGGCGGTGTAGAGGCCGTCTTCGTCTTTGACGAAGATCATGGATTTGGCTCCGAAGACCTCGCTGACCAAATAACTGCCGGTGTCTGTGCGATGCGGCGGTATGCGTCCGATGGCCGGGTTGGTATGCCAGTAAATGTAAGGTGGCATACCAAAGAAGACCACCGCCCCGCGCTCGGCCAGATAGTGCGGCAGTTGCGCGAACTGCGCCGGCTCAATGAACGGAATGCCATGCCTGGCCAGCAGATAATTGAGCATTCGCGCATTCTGCATGCTGACGAAGGTGCCGAGCACGCTCAACACGCCGGTCGGCAGTCCGAGATCAAGGCCGACGCTATAGGCATGGCGTGCCCGCGTGCCCGCGCCTGTGCCGATGATCATCTCATGCTGGCCGAGATTTTCGACGATCTCGTCAATCAGCGGAAAGACAGCGGCGCGGCCACGGTCGATGAAGCTCTGGCCGCCGACCTTGATGACATTCGCTTCGGGCAGAATCTGAACCGCCGGCCCCTCGCCGGTTTGCGCCATCAAGCGCTCATCGTCGAGAGACTCCACCAACAATGATTTGCCGAGTTCGGTAAGCAATTCGTTTTGCATTTTATGTTTGCTCGCTATCCCTGAAGGTTGTCGTGCCAAAGTCTATGGATGGCTCACCCCCCGCTGCTCAAATAGCAGATGAGTTACGGTGCTGGCTCAAACGCCAGGCAGCGGCGGCAGACGCAGCCCCTTTAGCACGTAGGTTTCTTCGGATGCTAACGGCTCATCGAGTCCGCCAAATATATCCTTTGCCCAGGTCTCAAGCTCAGCCAGAATTTCATCCCGAACGGTCGCCGGAACCTGAATCCCGCCAAGTTTTTCAATCGAACGCCACGAGTCTAATGACTGTCGCGGGCTGCTCGAAACTTGCCAACTGGCGACCGGCGCAATCGACAACATCTGTGCGCCGCGCCGGCAACAGGCGTCGATGAGTCGCCGATCACGCTGCCCGCCTCTACGGCCTTCAAAACCATGAAGGCGCAATCGCTCATTCATCTCTCGCGCCATGCGCGCCCTGACGCTGTCGGTCCGGCGATCAATGCGCCCGATGATCAGCGTTGCGCCCCTGGGCGAAGCGACGCGCCAGGCTTCATCCGCGACGTGCTCGTGGTTCAACAGGTGCAATGCCCGCGAGCCGAAGATCACCCGTGCCGCGCCATTCGCCACCGGCCAGGGGGTATTGGCATCGGCCTGTACGAGCGCGCGATTACCGAGATGCTTGCCCATGTGTTGTTCAAATTCCTTTAGCATGCCGGCGGATAAATCAAGTCCGATGTAGCGCACCGCTTCGCCGAACCACTGGCCGATCTGCCCTGTGCCGGGGCCGATTTCGACCACCAGATCATCCGGTTCGACGCAGGCAATCTCAAGCACCTTATTGGCGATCTTCTGGCAAGCAGCCATCGGCAGACCGGCTCGCCGTTCAAACATCGCGGCCTGACCGTCAAACAACTCCGGGCTGGCATTGGCCGAACGCCGTGGCGTTCGCCCGGCACTATTAGGCTTATCGGTCAAGTTCATTATGTATCCTGCGTTGTTTGAGTCACAGATGATGGTCGCAGAGTATAGCATCGCAACTCGCCTGGTGCAACGACCGGATTCCTTGTTAATCAGGTCACAAAAGCCGGCGATGGCCGCCGGGTGTTGCCATATATCTGTGCGATCAATTAGGCTCGCATTGTCATCCATCAGTTGCAATCGGTCTATGGCCTCATGCGAGACAGCAGATGAAAGTATTGGAAACTACAGGGCTCACACGAGAATTTGGCAGGCTTATCGCGGTCGATGCCTTGACCATCAACATTGAGTCAGGCGAAGTGTTCGGCTTACTCGGCCCCAACGGCGCAGGCAAGTCGACCGCCATTAAGATGCTCACGACGCTATTGCCGCCAACGGCAGGCAAGGCATATGTGGCAGGCTTCGACATCACCCGTCAGGCGGCCTGCGTGCGGCGCTTGATCGGTTATGTGCCTCAGGCTTTGTCAGTCGATGGCTCGCTGAGCGGCTATGAAAATCTGCTGCTTTTTGCCAAGCTCTACGATATTCCACCGCGCCAGCGAGAGTCTCGTCTACAGGAAGCGCTGAGGCTGGTCGGCCTGACCGATGTCGCCGATAAACTGGTGCGCCAGTACTCAGGCGGAATGATTCGCCGCCTGGAGATCGCCCAATCAACCTTGCATCGACCCCGTTTATTGTTTCTCGATGAGCCGACCGTAGGTCTGGATCCTTTAGCACGCCAGGCGGTTTGGGAGCACATCCAACAACTGCGCGCCGTTTACGGCACGACGATCTTCCTGTCGACCCATGACATGGAAGAGGCGGATCGCCTGTGCAGTCGCATCGCCATCATGCACCTGGGCAAGTTGGTCATCACCGATACGCCGGATCGCCTGAAAGCTTCCATCGGCAAACCCGATGCGTCATTAGGCGATGTGTTCGTTCACTATGCAGGCGATAGCCTGGAATCAGGGAGCAGCTATGGTGAAACTTCAAGAGGAAGGCGGCGGGCACGGCGACTGGGATAACTCGATCCCCGTAGCGCGGCTGAGCCCATTGGCGAGCTTTTCCGGCCTGGTCAAAAAAACGCTGGCCATTGCGGAATTTGAAATACGCAAGCTGCGCCATGATTTCACCGAACTGATCACGCGCGCCGCCCAGCCTGTGTTGTGGTTCATCTTATTCGGAGAAGTATTGACACGGGCGCGCGCCATCCCGACCGGCGACCATGCTTATCGCGATTTTCTGGCTCCAGGCATTCTGGCGCAAAGCGTTCTGTTTGTCGCCATCTTCTATGGCATCGCCATCATCTGGGAACGCGATCTGGGAATCACGAATAAGTTTCTTGTCAGCCCGACGCCGCGCGCGGCTCTAGTGCTCGGCAAGGCGCTATCGGCGGGCGTGCGTTCGCTCTCGCAGGTGTTGATCGTCTATGCGCTGGCGCTGCTGCTCGGTGTCAAGATGAACTGGCAACCGCTGGCGCTGCTGGGCGTCTTGGCGGTAGTCGTCGTTGGCGCGGCCTTGTTCTCGACTTTTTCTTTAATCATCGCCTGTCTGGTGAAAACCCGCGAACGCTTTATGGGCATAGGTCAGGTGTTGACGATGCCGCTCTTCTTTGCGAGCAACGCGATCTACCCAATTGAGTTGATGCCCGGATGGCTGCGCATGATTGCCGTCATCAACCCGCTGACCTATGAAGTCGACGCGCTGCGTGCGCTGATGATCAGGGATTGGCAGAGCAGTTTTGGCATCGGCATAGATTTCGTTGTGCTGATCGCGACGACCATATTTCTGGTGATCATCGGGGCGCGGCTGTACCCCCGTGTAGTGATTTGACGAACGCGAAACCGTGGCGCGCACTCCTGATTTTTTTTGTCACATAAAGAGAGGTCGAGTATTCGCCGCCGCAAGGTGGTATTCGCCCGCCCCTTTGCCGTTCGCCTTGCCGACAGAAGCCAGCTTGGTTCGCCGTTCAATGGCTGTGTTATACTGTCCGTCGAATGGCCGACAAGAACGACAGCGTGCTTGATAAGGCTGAACAACTCGCCCGGCGAGTGCTTGAGCGGCTCGGTTCGAAAGTCGACAGCAAACTCGGCGGCTCGGCAGATGCTGCACTGAGCCACCGCGAAGTGAGCGATCTGACTTCACGCATCGAACGAGAGATCGAAGCCAACCTGCGCGCTGACCGCGAAGGCGTGAAGCGCGTCGCGCCCAATCGCATTCGCGTCGGCTTCACCTACGAACGCGCCACACAGATGAGCGACGAATACCTCGACGCGCTGGCCAGAGAGTTGAAAGGCGCGGCCTACGAATTTATCGCCAACCGCCGCTATTCAACTCTAGCGCCGCTCACGGTTTCGGCGGCCAGCGATCTTTTCGCTAAATCTACGTTGATCAAAGCGCAATTTGATGGCGATCCTGAGCCGGCGACGGGCGCGTCGAATCCTACGGCGGGGCCATCGACGCAGGTCGCCGTCAACGAAAGGATTCTCCTCTTGCAAGGCAGCGGCGGGCGCAGCTTTCGCATCACGCTCAAAGCCAGCGCCGCAAGCGCCACCATCGGACGCACCGCCGGCAATGCCGTCCAGCTTGATGATCAAAGCGTCTCGCGCCTGCACTGTTCGCTGACCTTGAAAGCCACCGGACAGTTGCTGATCGCCGATCTCGGCAGCGCCAACGGCACAACCGTCAATGGCCAGTCGCTCACAGCCAGCGAAGCACGACCGCTGAACAAAGGCGATTGCATCGGCGTAGGAGATTTGCGACTGACAGTTGTTGAGATTAGCTGATCATCGTCGGTCAGAGCTTTTAGAACGGGCGCTGGGTTTCGTCGGACTACCTCAAATCATCGCGCGATTTACCGCGCCACAGGATTCAGCCTGAATGTGGATTCCACGTATCCTCACGATTATTTTCGTCATCGTCGGCTTGCTCGTCGTGCTGCTGCTGGGGTTGGCGGCGTATCGTCATCGCAATCCGCCAGTCACCGAACAGAACGAAGCGCCTGAGGATTTAAAAGAGTTCGGCCCGACGGCGACCAATGCCTGGCTGCGTGGCCTGCGCGCCGGCCTGTTGTTGTTGATCGCCGTCGTTTGCGGCTTTCATGCCTACTGGGTCTTCTTCGCCAATTCCAACAAGGACGGTGCCTTTGCAAAGGCCAAACGCAACGACGCGCGCAACCTGCGGCTGGCCGAGGCAGGCTTGAAAGGCTGGGTACTCGACCGCAGCGGCAAGCTCGAAAACGCCCTTGTTCGTTATCGCAACGACGCCGGCGTCATCACGCGCGAATACCCGCTGGGCGCGGCGGCGGTTCATCTGACGGGTTATTCGGATTACGTTTATGGCGCGGGCGGCCTGGAGTACGCTTATCGCGACTGGCTGACGCAACCGGCAAGCAATTACAACCAGATGCGCTCGCCAACCCCTGTGGGCCAGGATTTGAAAGTCACCATAGATTCGGCGTTGCAGCGCGAGACCTACAGCCTGCTGCAAGCCAGCGGCAAACGCGCCGCTGCGGTCGTCCTGCTGTTGCCGAACAACGAAGTGCTTTCAATGGCGACCGCGCCGAGCTTCGAGCCGCGCTCGATCAACGACGCGAGCACCTGGCAGCGCTTGAGCGAGCAGGCGGAAAATGCGCCGTTAATTTCGCCACTGGTCAACCGCGCCCTCGGCACACTGGTTACCGGCGGCCCGGCTTTTTATTACGCGCCCGGCTCGACTTTCAAAACCTTTGTCGCCGCCGTCGCCATCGATAGCGGCGTCACACAGGAGCGTTTCACCTGTACGGGCGAGGGCTTCACACCGCCTGGCTCCGGTCGCGCGATTCGTGATTTCGAGGGCGAAGTTCACGGCACACTCGGCCTTGCTGACGCCTTCAAGGTTTCATGCAATCAATACTTCGCGCAGCTTGGGCTGAAGCTCGGTAAAGATCGTCTGGCAAATTACGCCCGGCGTATGATGATGCAGACCACCCCCGAAGACAGCATCCCGCGCATGAACAATTTGTGGCAAATCTTACATGGCAAGCAGGATCGCTTCGACTTCGTCTTCGCGCCGCCGATGACCAAGATGAACCTTGGGTCGAAAGCTTCAGCTTATGACGTGGCCTTACAGAGCTTCGGGCAGGGTTATGATGATCTGACCCTGATGGGGATGGCGATGATCACCGCAGCCGTCGCCGGCGCTGACGGCGCTTTCGTCGCGCCGACCTTCGAGCCGGGCGCACCGCGCAAAATCGTCAGTCAATTTGTGGCGGCGCAGAGCGCCGCGCAGGTTCGCGATCTGATGCGCAGTGTCGTCGAGAGCGGCACCGCATCGGGCGCTTTTGCGCCCTTGCGCGGGCGCATCACGGCGGGCGGTAAGACAGGCACCGCCGACCGCGTCGTGCCGGTCTACGACAACCAGGGCAACCGTGTGCTTGATTACACAGAGAAGAATGGTGAAAAACATTACAAAACCGAGGGCCTGACCGATTCATGGTTCGTCGGCTTCGCGCCCGCAGATAATCCGCAGATTGTCTATGCCGTCGTCGTTGAAAACGGCGGCCAAGGCGCTAAAGCCGCCGCCCCGATTGCCGTAAAGCTCATTGAAAAGGCGGCGCAACTCGGCTACCTCAACGCCGGCGCGGCGGTGCAGACTCCGCAAACAACTGGCCGGCGAGCCCCGAAGACACGTCGTTGAAGGGAAAGGCATGCAAATACCAGAAGCGAAACTGAGTCGCACGAGCCCGTCGCTGCACCTGTTGCTGATCGGCGTTATCCTTGCGGCCTCGATCATCGGTTATGTCGCGGTCATCTGGTCAGGTCAGTTGCATGGTTACGAGCCGAGCCGTACGGTTGCGGCGCGCGACCTCGCGCTGTTCATCCCCATCCTAGGGCTCTTCTTCTGGCTGACGCGCCGGCAGCGGCATCGTGGCGAAATGATGCTTCTGACCACAGCGGTCTTTTTGTTTGCCGTCGGCTTGCTGATGCAGTTCCGCCTGTTCTCTGATCCGGAATACGGCGCGCGCGGTGCCGAACGCGTCAAAGCCCGCGAGTACAAAGCGCAAACGGTTCGCCTGCTCAACGTCGAGACGGGTTACGATGAATTAAAGAAAACCTTTCTCTTCGGCGCACCCGACAAAGTGCCGGAAAAACCGGCGGTCAACAAGCTGCCGGTCTATGAGCGCAGTTTCTTCGACATCGTGAAATCGGTCAATACGTGGATTCCGATTTTTGCGCTGCTGGCCTTTGCGCTTGGCTATCGCCTCTTTCGCAACGACCGCGTGTTGCTGTGGTTTCAAAGCCACGCACTGATCATCGGCCTTGCGACCATGATTCCTTTTGCGGTCGTCGCGTTCTTGAGCGATGAAGGCAAATTTTTAGGCCAGACGACGCCATGGGAAGGCGTCAAGGTTTTTTTCTTGCTGAGCTTTGCCGGTATCCTCGCGGACACCTATCGCCACCTGCGGCGCACGCGCTGGGGACTGCCGCCAGCGCGCTACCTGCTCCCCTTTATACTGATCGCGGCGATGCCCGTGGTTCCCTTCTTCGCCCTGTCTGACTTCGGACAGATGCTGGTCTTCTTCGGCGTCTACCTGATGCTTTACGTTGTCGCCGTACGCAAGAGCCTGCAACTCGCCTATGCTTTTGTGATCGTCGCCAGCGTCTTCGTACTCTTTTTCGGCGCTTCCAAGATTGCTTCGGGCGCTGGAATACCGGGCCGCGTCTATTTCCGTTTCTATCAGTGGGCGCATACCTGGGAACCGCCCGCACCGGATACATGGTGGTGGAAACGCGATTATGAACGCTACCTGAAGGCCAAGAATCTCCCGAATCCGACCGACCCACAGGATGTGAACCAGCGCAATCAGGAAGCCTGGAACGACAAAGTGCTGCAACAATCGCAAGGACTTTTTGGCGTCAATGAAGGCGGCGCGACCGGCGAAGGGCTTGGGCTAGGTTATCCAGAAACGGTGCCGATCTCAGATTCCGATTTTATCTACGCGGCGCTGGGAGAAGAGACAGGTCTGATGGGCGGGCTTGCCGTTCTGCTATCGATAGCGGTCTTCATCATTGCGGGCACTGCCATCAGCATCGGCGCAGGCGATATGTATACCAAGTTGCTGGCCGCAGGCTTCACCGCATTTATTGGCTTTCAGGCAATCGTCAACGTCGGCGGCGTGCTCCGCTTCCTGCCGATGACCGGGATCACTTTGCCATTTGTCAGCCATGGCGGCTGGTCGCTGATCACCTCCTTTGCCATGCTCGGCATCCTGTTGGCGCTCTCTCATCGCAATGCCGTCGCGCGCCCTGTGACCGAAGCACAGCCGCAGTTTGTTCCTGTGAGGTAGGGGTTTTGCGGCAGGCTAGCGCACCCTTGGGCATTCATGTCCCAATCTGCAATGACTAAGAATAAGGCCGAAATCTCCATTTGCAAGGCGGGTTATTTTTGATTGCAACAGTTAGCCTTATTATGCGAGTGCATTGCATTTTCGGCACGTCGGTTGCTCACCCATAAGACAGAATTAAGAGCATCACCCACCCATTGATGCTCGACAGATACAACCTGAGGGGCCAAGAGGCATCGGATGATTCCGGTGCCTTTTTCTTTTTCAGAGGTTTTCACCTTCAGGCGTCCAAGCTCCGTTTAGCCCTTCGCATTACAATCGCGGCATGGCGATTTGCGATGGCTCAATTGAGCGGGCGAAGTTTGGAAGGGTGCTGGCTCTTGGTCTTCATTTGAATTTTGTCATCGTGTGGCATCAGCAACAATCGTCGTGCGTCGAAGGTCGTGACGCCAGCCGGAACGTAGACCAGGCGATACCAGTTTTTGCGCAGGTCATCGGCAATGCTCTTGGCCGCGTCTTCAGCTTTGTCGAATGTAAAGATTGAGCCGCCTGTCGCCGCCGTCAATTGCTCAAGGGCTACCGGCGGTTTCGGCTTGTTGCGCAACAAAGCCCCGCGCGTCCGGTCGCTAACCTGCATAGCGTAGAGCACGATGTTTTCATCCTGCAAAGTCCGCAAGGCTTCGGAGAACTTCGTCTTGCTCTCGCTATCGTAGCCGTCGCTGATCAGTATGACGGCGCGCTTCTCAAGGCCGCTCTTCGCCGCCGCCGCCAGGGAATCCGACACAGCGATCAAGGCGTCGTAAAGATCCGGCACGCCTTTGCGAATGATCTTCGCCGACGCCGTTTGCAAGACCTTAAGGTCAGGCGTCATATCCTGGACGATTTCGGCATTCTCGTTATAACCGACGATCATCATCTGATCGTCGGCATAAAGTTCGTTGACCACCGCTTCGGCGGCCTTCTGCAAAGCCGGCATTTCAGCCCGCAGCGATAAGCTGCTGTCAATCATCAAGATGATACGCGAGCCGCTGTCGAGTTTGGCAAAGCTCTCGATCTCCTGCGGCGTGCCGCCATCATAAAGGTCAAAGTCCTCACGCGTCACCGTGCGGCCTTCGGGCGCGTGGACGATGACATTCATCGTCACCGTGCGTCGTGACGGGCCGTTGCCCTTGCCGGATTGTGCTTCGGCGCTTGCCATTGTCAGGGCGAAGACCGTAGCAATAATCATAGCGATGCGGGATGCGAAACGGATTGCACGCATTGTGAAGCTCCCTGTCGAGCGAAAGACTATCGAAACATTCTCGGCGGCACGGGAGAGCCGGCTTTCGCTCATTGAGATTATTCCAGATGCCCATCGTGCCACGCAACAAACAAAGGTGTAATAATGAAGGCCGTACAATGAATGATGAGTGAAAGTGAGATGATTGCGGTAAGCCTATGGGGGTTAGCGATCATCATTCTGCCTGCATCATTTTTCCCTCCCCGCTTGTCACGTTATCGAGCGGTTGTTATGCTTTGCTTTCGCATTCTTCTGCTTAATTTCGCGATATGGAAACCCAGACCTCTACCAGCAACCGCGAGCACTTTCAACAACTGGTCGACGAATTCAAGACACTTGCAGAGCGGCTTCGTCAAGGCGGTGGCCTCGAGCGCATTGCCCGCGAACATAAGAAAGGCAAGCTCACGGCGCGCGAACGCATAAGCCTGTTGTTTGACGAAGACGCCTACTTTCAAGAAACCGGCCTGTTAATCGCTTACGATCAATATGATGGGCAAGCGCCTGCCGCCGGCGTCGTCACCGGCATCGGGCGCATCAACGGGCGCGAAGCCGTCGTCGTCGCTAACGATGCCACGGTCAAAGCCGGCTCGTGGTGGCCCGAAACGGTGCGCAAGGTTCTAAGGCTTCAGGAAATCGCCATGCGCTGCCGCGTGCCGATTGTTTATCTGGTAGACTCAGCCGGCGTCAATCTGCCGTATCAAAGCGGCGTCTTTCCAGGTCAGTATGGCGGCGGCAGAATCTTTTTCTACAACTCGGTGATGCGCCGCTATCTGAAAGTGCCGCAACTCGCCGCCGTCATGGGGCCGTGCGTCGCCGGCGGCGCTTATCTCCCTGCCCTTTCCGATCTCATCATCATGGTCGAAGGCACATCGTTCATGGGACTGGGCGGGCCGAACCTTGTGAAAGGCGCGGTCGGCCAGACCGTTGACAGCGACACGCTCGGCGGCGCGCGCACTCACAATGAAATTTCCGGTGTTGCACATTACAAAGCCAAAGACGATACCGAGTGCGTCCTCAAGTTGCGCGAGTTTGTCACCGAACTGCCGCTGCCGCCGCCCGTGCGCGTCAAGATACTGACGCCGCGTGACCCTGCGCGACCGCTGACGGACATCTACGACATCCTGCCGGCTGATCATCGTGGGCCTTATGACATGCGGGACGTGCTCGCCTGTCTGCTTGACGCCGGCGAGTTTGACGAATTCCAGGCCGACTATGCGAAAGAGATGATCTGCGGCTTTGCCCACATCGAAGGCATTCCCGTCGGTCTGATCGCCAACCAGCGCGGCCTGATTCGCGGCGCGGCGGGCCGCCCGCCTAAGTTCGGCGGCATCATCTACACCGATTCAGCGGAAAAGGTCGCCTATTTCATCGAAACCTGCACCCGTCATCAAACGCCCCTACTTTTTTTACAAGATGTATCGGGCTTCATGGTCGGAACAGACGCCGAGCATTCGGGGATCATCCGCGCCGGGGCGCGATTCGTCGAAGCGATGGCGACGGCCCCTGTGCCAAAGATCGTCTTGACGCTTAATCACGCCTCGGGCGCGGGCTATTACGCGATGGCCGGCCAGGGGTTTGATCCCGATTTCATCTTCACATGGCCGACAGGGCGCATGGGCGTGATGGAAGGCGAATCGGCAGTGATGGCGTTGTTCAGCGCCGAACTCGAAAAGTTGCAACGCGCAGGCCGCCAGCCTGACGACCGTATGCTCGCCGAGATGGATCGCGTGCGCGCGAAGTACGACGCCGAGCTTGAGGCGAAGTTCGCCGCGGCGCGCGGCTTCGTTGATGCCATCATCACGCCTGAGGAGACGCGCCAGGCATTAGCCCTGGCGTTGCGCACGGCGCTCAACAATCCCGGTCCGCATCTCGGCGTGCCGATGCTGCCGACGCTGATTGAGTGGTGAGATCTTCGGTCGACTTGAATTCTCAGCACGCTGGAGCGGTTATCAATTGACTTTAGCTGGGGGCGCAGGCGTATGCCCGCAATTCCCTGCAACCCAGCGCCAAACGCTATCGATAACTGCTCTAGTTCGCTCGGGGCGCTTTAGTAATGATTCACACAGATGCATCCGTCCTCAACAATCTGAACCCAGGGAGGTTTGCAAATGAGATCACGATTTTCGCTGCAAGCAATCGCCGCTCTATGCTTGTTCGCGCTGGCGCTCGTCGCCGCGAGTTGCGAGCAAATGCACAACAACAGCAATTCGACCAACAGCAACACGCCGGCAGCCGCGCAACCGGCGGGGCTTCCCGCCGATGCGGTTCCGGTTCCAGAAGCGCCGGGATATTACAAAGCCGGGCCGACGGGTAACGTTTCGCTGAAGTTCACTGCGCCCGCTGAAGGCAGTGCAGTAAGCGACACAGCGGTCGCGCCAACCTTTTCGATCACCGGCTATCCGATTTATCAAGACCCGGCGCGCAAGAAAGGCCAGCACATCCACGTCATTCTGGACAACGAGCCTTACGAAGCGGACTACAATCCGAGCGCCCCGTTTTCGCCCGATAAATTTAAGAACCTCGCGCCAGGCACACACTCGCTGCGAGCCTTTCCGAGCCGCGAGTGGCACGAATCGATCAAGCAGGATGACGCCGCTGATTTCGATTTCGTCGTCTTCAATGTCGGCACAGGGACGCCCTTGGTCATCGACAAGAAACTCCCGCTGCTGACCTATTCGCGCCCGAAGGGCGATTACAAGTTCAAAGACGACCCGCGCGGCCTGATGTTGGATTTCTATGTGACCAACGCGAAGTTAGGTGACAACGACTACAAAGTCCGTTATACGCTGGATGGCAAGAAGACGGCGGTGCTGACGAAGTGGGAGCCTGTGTGGTGGAAGTGGGAAGATGTCGGCGTCGGCGAGCACACCGTTGTCCTTGAGCTATTGGACGCGAGCAACAAGCCGGTGGCGTATAAATTCCGCGACTGGGATTACAACCACACCGAACGCAAGTTTCGCGTCACCGATGATGCAACCGCCGCCGATCACAGCCATGACGCCAATGCCAACGCTTCAGGCAATCGCAACAGCAGCGCGGCGAACAAGAATAAGTAAGCCTGCTCTATAGAGTCACGGCAGAGCATAGAGCAGTTTTCAACTGGGTTTATTCAGTAGGGGCAGGGCCCTTATCCCTGCCCCTACAGCTATGCTGCAACCGCCCTGAACAAACGCAGGGAACCTGTTCAGACCTGCGCCAGATGGTCCATTCTTTACAAGCGATTCTTTGCTCCGGCGGATCCAGTGACTGCCTTTGTGCTGCGGGCTTACTCGATTTTTACTTCTAGCTTATAACTCGCATTGCCACGACTTGCCCCAACCACGATGATATAGTCTGTGGTTGCTGGCAACTTCCCACTCCATCGTGTTGCATCGTCTCCTTCTCCTGCTCCTTCTAGTGATTCTTGCTCGCCCAGGAAATAGATTTGAAACACCGCATTATCTTCACCTGATTTAATGCGCACGCTCATCGTCTGGCCTTCCTTTGCTCCGATGATATATCTGTCCCGCTGGCCACGAACGACCGCGCCACTGATTGCGGTTGAACTGCTTCCTCTGGGAAAGCGAATCCTTCTCTTGATGCCGGCGCTCAGAGCCGTGGTGGCAAACGCTATCACCAGAATTGCGGTTACAGCCAATTTGATTGTGCGCACAGAAATCCCTTTTTTCATTCCTGAAGCTCCTCCTTCAACTCGATCTTTAGTTTGAACTTCTAACCCCATCACGGGTCGCCGAACGGCATTGAAATTTACACCTGCGTCTCGACAACATCAAACCATCACCGAAGGGGCTCGCTTTCATAGACCAGTTAGATGCGGCTCGGCTTTCATATATCCAGCTTCTGCCTTCATGCCTTTCATCCTCATCGACTCATACTGATCGTGGTTTGAAACGGTTTACTGCCCCGCCCGCGCTCGGTTATTGCGACGGATTGGTTGAAGACTCTTCAGGTCTAGTCAATGTGATAGCCGATGATAGCACATCTACAGTAATCACCGCCGGCACTTCGTCAAAGCCGCTGTCGCTGACGGTGAAAATTCTTTCAGAGTCGACAATCGATTCGTAAGCGTTTATCGTCGTGTAGACTCATTTTCTGATGCGCTAGTAAGGGGTTAGTTATTTAGGCTCACGAGCCGCATCCCGGTTGAATAATCCGCGCGCTGCAACCATGGGCGGCGCTTTCTTGCTTTCAACCGCAATGTGCGATGGATCGTCGGCAGCTCTGAGGGCCGGGCAAAAGAAGGTGCAGCGCAGATGCATTGCACGTTCATCAATTCGGCGCGCTCACGATTTAAGCTCTGCGCCTACGGAGAGTGCCTTGACTTTTCGCCGGGCGAATCTTGCGAGGTGGTGATGTGATTATCAAAGAGATGAGCGAGAGACAGTTTCGCGCGGCGGCGGCACGCCACGGCTTCACGGTAACCGGGTGGTCGCTCACTGATAGCGAATTGGGCGTTGCCTATTCCTTCATCTACTCCATAGGGCCGAAGGGGATCAGGGTTCACTACCGCGAATGGCTGGCAAGTGCGATTCAACAGCGCGCCCAAGTACGCAAGCGGCGCGCGGTTCGTTGATTCGTTAGCGACATAGACATGCTGGATTACGGGGCAGCATCACCGAGAATCGGTAAAATGAATGGGGGAGAATCTATTGTAGTCATGAAGGTGGCGCAAATAAGAAAAGCAGCTTTTTGGCTGCTTGGAAGATGATGGTTTAATGATGGCCAGGGATGGAATCGAACCGCCGACACGCGGATTTTCAGGTAGTCTGTCTTGGCATATTGAAGCATATGCCGAACGATTAAATGCGATTGGTTTGTTTGACTTAGCATATTGAAGCATATTTGGATGATTTGAAGTGATTGGCATAAATTTGAATGAGTTGATCAAAAGTTGGCCAGAAATTCGATCAGCCAAGGCGACTGGCGATCTTGCCCAGGATCGCTGATTCGATGACGTTGCCGGCGATCTCGCCTTCTTCTCTGAGCACATGGGAGTAGATGTCCATCGTCGTTTTAATCGAAGAGTGTCCGAGGCGGGCTTGAATCAGTTTCGGCCTGACGCCCTTAACCCCAAGTAGGGTAGCGCAGGTATGGCGCAGATCGTAGATGCGCACCGACGATGGGAGCCCGGCGCGCACGAGCGCCGGCTTGAAGTGACGGCGGTGCAAGTTCGAGTGGTGCACCGGCCCGCCGATGGTGTTGGTGAAAACCAGGTCAAGGTTTTCCCAATCTTCACCCATCTGAAGTCTTGCTTCATTCTGCTCGCGTCGATGCACCTGCAAGGCAAGCATAGTAGTTTGCGATACAGTCAGCGTGCGCAGGGATTCGGGGGTTTTGGGTTCATCGAAATAGTAGCCCCCACCTTTGCGATTGAGACAGAGGACTTGCTCAATCCGCACGGTGCGCTCTTTGAAATCTACATCCGACCAGCGCAGCCCAAGGTATTCCTCCGGACGCATCCCCGAATCGAGCGCCAGGATCCAGAGCGCGTAGAAACGGTCATTCATCACCGCGTCGATGAATTTTTCGGATTGCTCGAAATCGAGGGCGCGCGGCGGCTTCTTGCGCGGTCCCTTGGGAGGATCAACCAGGCGGGCGACGTTGCGCGGCACCATCCCCCAGGCTTCGGCCTGGCGCAAGGCGCGCGTCAATACATTGTGCACATAGCGCACGGTGCGGGCGCTCAGCGGGCGCTCGATCAGGGACTTGTAAAAGGACTGTAGGTCCATCGGCGAAAGTTTTGAAAGCAGCCGGTTGCCGATGCCGCCATCGATGTAGCGACGCACCATGTCTTCATAATCGTAGTAAGTCCGGCGCTTGACATTCCCTTCGACCGAGTCATGCAGCCATTTCTTCAGGTAATCACTCACCGTGATCCGAATGACCTGCGATAGATCACCTTTGCCGTGCTGGACGAGCAGTTCAGCACGGCGCATCTCGGCGACGGATTTCTTGCCGCGTACGGTCTCAGTATAGAAGAGCTGCTTCCCTTCCTTGTCTCTGCCGAGGAAAATACGAATTTGATAGCTCTTCTTACCGCGCGGGCGGATGTTGCCGTTGGCCATCGTTATTTCTTCTCTTCCCCGTTGGCCTTCTTGTAGGCTTTGACAAATTCACGAGCAAAGTTGGTGCTCGGCTTGCGCTCAAAGATGTTGCCACGCGCATCGCCAAACTCCATCAGCAGTCTTGCGCGGCCCTCTTTCCCCGGTTTCAGCACGAGCCCGTCACCACGGACGATCCTTCTGTATTGCGGCATGCTGTCGGTGTGAGCGGTGTTGCCGCTTGAATCGACCGTCGTGGTTGATTGACTGCCGATATACTTGGTCGAAGCGCTGCTGCCGTAAACCAGCACGACCTCTGCATCTTCGGCGCGATCCGTGATAATGATCGCCGGAAGCTCCTTCTGAATGTGACTGACGATGTCATTGTGAGTCTTTAATTCAGTGCCGGTGTCGACGTAGATGCGCGTCACGCCTTTGAGTTCGGCGGGCGAGCCGTATTCGTAATTCTGCGAAAGGCCGCTCACCGAAATAAGGACAATAGTTGTTAAAGTAACAACGCATCTGTGCATCTCAAGTTCTCCTTTACGGTAGTAAAATGGCAAAAGCCACGGACGACAGCACATAAACAACTAGCGGCACGATCTTAACGAGAACGTGCCTTTGCATCACCTCTCGCGGCACCGTGGATTCGTCTAACAATCCATAGTTCGGGCAGGAGACATAGGAGCCAAGCGCGTAGCCCATGATGATCCTGTTGACGATATTTGGATGCTGCCACTGGATCAGACTATAAATCCCAAAGGCCGCCAGCGTGCCCCATGCTACGCAAGCCGCCAGGGTAACGCCGAGCGGTGCAGCATACAAAAGGTTCTTGGACAGAAACCAGCCCAGCTTCCTGCCGATATACATGCCGATGAGCGCGACGAAGAAGAAAACCATTTAGTCATCCTCTCCTGAATCATTCCCATCACTGCCGTCGTTACCGCGTTTCGCGGGCAGATAAACATGTTCGAGTTTAGCGATTTCCTCCAAGATATCAGTCTTTTCTTGGGTCATTTGCTCGAAAACCCAATAAGGATTTCCATCTCTAGCTAGTAGGCACCGTCCCAGACAGAAGAAGGATTGCTTTCCCTTAGCGGTGTTCGCCTCTATGTCCAAGAGAATCATATTTCCAACGGTGACCACTTGGCCGACGCCTTTCAATTGAGCACCAGGAACTGTTTCGCCGACGAATTTTTCTAGTGGTGTGAAAAAATCACCTTGCTGTGTGAATAGGATGCTTCCAAATTGGGTGGATTCTATTTTTCTCACAGCGCGCAAGCGGCTTAGTAATCCGCCTGTGGTGTTGCTGTTGTTCTGGCCTTCATTTCGATTTTGCGTGGCGGGCGTTGACGAGTTGCAGGAGAGAGTCGCCAGCGCAATCAGCGATAGTAATGAGATTCTGATCGAAAATCGGTAACAAGCAATCATTAGCTTTGCTCCTGCTTCATGGCCGACTCAATCGTCGTCCTTATACCATCTTCAGAGTGCCGGGGTGATATTCGCCTCTGTCTTTCTTTTGCACCTATAGGATTTTCTTCCATGCTATCAAGCATCCTGTGAGCATAAAGAGCAATTTCGCTTTCCTCGCAGGTCTCTGAGTTGGGCCTCGACTTTTTCGCCAATACTCATTTGCTCTGCTCCAGTTTCACAACTGCTGCTGGCGTTTGATTGCAACGCCTCGATTCAATGATGCCGTCAATCATGCCTTGAACGGCGGGCGCGTCTTCCGCTCGAAGCTTACTTGTCGCATCAGCGCCGAGCTTTGCAATGCAGGGTGGCAGCGTCTCGTCTACCGATGCCCGAAACAACTGCCGCTTGTTGCGGTAGTATTCCGCAACATTGATTCTGTCTTGAATCTGAAAGACCTTCGCGGGGCTATGGGCGGCCCCTGGCAGGATCACCTCGCATAGCCTGTGCGAGCGGCGATGGCGCGCATGCATCTCGGCGATTTCATTTGCTGTTTCAACGCCGGTGGGAAAGACTTGGCCGAAGCGCACCAAGATTCGCGCATCGTCTTCGGCGTCGGCAAACCGGCCAAGGCTCGCAGAGATTAACGAACGACTGTTGAGATAGTCGAGATAGCCGACGGTTTCAAAACGCGCCAGATGACGCGCCATAGGGTAGATCGATTCAAGCAGGCGCATGGCAGCGTGGTTTGCACCATCAAGCGCACAGGTGATGGCGTAATTCTTTTGAACCTGAAAGCTGAGTAAGGGGTTATCCTGGCATGTGAACTGAGTTGCTTCATGGTAAAATCGCCGCGCACTTTCGGGCTCATTTGCGAAATGAGCCGCCGCCCCAAGCGAAAGCAAGGAACGGGCGCGCGTCTCGTTATCAAATTGCGAGAGAAGACCTCTGCCTTTAGTCGGAGGAGGAATTTCGCGCTGTCTGAGTCCCCTAAAATGGGCGAAGACAGCCATGGTATCCCGCCGTGTTGTGCTGGAATCTGGTAGAGCCTGCCGAATCTTCTGTGCAGTTAGGCCGGTGTAATTTCCTAGTCTTTCGTTTGCTTCTTCGCTTTGGGCTTGGGGCCGGGTTTCATGTCTGGCGGCGTGGCGTCTGCCGGTATCTGGTACATATAGCCATTGAAAAGCGGCACTTTCTGTGCGCCACGAATCAAGCCATTCTGTAGCCACTTCATGACCGTCGTATACGCAACGTCGTGCATCCCTGCGTATTGTCTCGGTGTCAGCATTTCGGTTTTCGCCTTCTTCATGCATAACAATATAGCTCCCTACACCGATTATAGGCAATTCGAGTTGAGAGTCAAGAAAATAATGTAGATATCTATACTTTTTCATTGATAATTCGTGTAGATATCTATATAATCTCAACATCGAATCAATAGCAGCGAAGGAGAAAGCGAAATGTACGAAGACTTGGAAGGCAACCGATACGAATACGATGAGCGCGATGAAAACTATTGGGCTGATCGTGACGGCGAAGAGTAAATGGAAGCCGCTTGCAAATCCGGCAAAGAATGTTGCAAGCGGCCCAACCCCAAACCCTTTTCCAAGAAAGTGAGGCATGGAGATGATACCACGAAAAGCAGGCAAAAAGGCGGCAAATGTGCTGCCGTTTGAAAAACCCAGCCAAAGACGCAGACCGCAAGATTGGCCGCTCGGTACAGACAAGCGATACAGAGAACGCTTTGCCATCTTTGAGGCCACTATAGTGCCTCCGTTTGTCACCGAAGATAACCTGTTGGTTGACTGCATGTATGCCTGCCTGACGGCTAACACTGAGACATTGGCGAAAATCAAATGGCTTCTGAGCCAAAGCGGGGTGACGGTATGAAAACCCGTAGCCCTTTCCGCCATGCATCCATCGTGAGCGCCGATCAATCGGGCGGCAAGCTCCCGCCTGTCCCAATGTCTAAGGCGTTGCGCGACGCCCTCGACGGGCACGCCTATGCAGACGGCAGGAGTCCGCGCGATCAAGCCCTTGTAATCCTTGAAATCTTTTACGGACTGAAGCCAGCGCAAATCATGCGCCCTTTCGATCCGCAGATGATTAGCGCCCACGAGATTATTCGACGTGATCAGCAGGAATCCCCAGACCTTGACGATGTAGCCCGCGCTCTGGGTGAAATCGAGCGACTGTCGGAGGGTGACGAATAGATGAAGTACCAACTGCAAAGCGGTGCTCACTCCACCTTTTTGCTCACCTATCACTTGGTATGGTGCGTCAAGTATCGCCGTTCGGTCTTGACGCACCGCATAGGTGACAGGCTCAAAGAGATGGTGACGGACATTCTCAAAGAGCGCGACTGTGAGCTTGTCGCCGTAGAGACTGAGGTTGACCACATCCATGTCGTGTTCAGATGCAAGCCGAGTGATGCGCTGTCGGAGATTGTAAACCGGCTCAAAGGCGCGACGGCTTACAAGCTGTTTCGTGAGTTTCCAGCCCTTCGCAATCGCCTCTGGAAAGGGCATCTGTGGAGTCCGTCTTACTTTGTCGTCACGGTTGGCGGCGCACCTTTGGAAGTCATCAAGAAATACGTCGAATCGCAACGGGTCAAGTAAATGCTCAAGGCGTTCAAATATCGCATCTATCCAAGCCGCGCTCAGGTCACAGCACTTGGGCGCACGCTTGGGCTTTGTGCGGAACTCTACAACGCCGCTTTGCAAGAGCGCAGGGACGCATGGCGCATCGCTCACAAATCCATCGGCTATAAAGATCAACAAAACCAGTTGCCAGAAATCAAAGCGATTCGCCCCGAACTCGGCATGGTTCACTCTCAGGTATTGCAAGACGTTCTCAGGCGATTGGACAAAGCCTTTGATGCTTTCTTTCGCAGAGTCAAAGCAGGCGAGAAACCCGGCTTTCCTCGTTTCCGCGCTCGCGCTCGATACGACAGCTTCACCTATTCGCAATCCGGTTTTGCTATCGAGTCGGGCAAACTCAAGTTGTCGAAAATCGGCAAGGTCAAAATCAAGCTGCATCGCCCGATTGAGGGCAAGGTAAAGACGCTCACCATTACCCGCTCTGCTACGGGCAAATGGTTCGCTTGCTTCACGGCAGAAGTCGAGCATGAGCCGTTGCCGGTCATCACCGAGGCGACGGGCGTAGACATGGGCCTGAAAGAATTTGCCGTGCTGTCGAACGGGGAAGCCGTTGCAAATCCGCGATTCTTTCGCACCGAAGAAAAGCGGCTGGCAAAGGCTCAGAAGAAATTGAGCGCCGCCAAGAAAGGCAGTCCAGAGCGCAGCAAACGGCGTAAGGCAGTCGCGCACGTACACGAACGCATCACGAATCAGCGCCGCAACTTTGCCCATCAAGAGAGCCGCAAGCTGGTCAATAGATTTGCACTCATCGTATTTGAAAATCTCAACATACGCGGGATGCTCAAGAATCATTGTCTCGCCAAGTCCATCGCAGACGCGGCATGGAACCAACTTGTCCAGTTCACCACGTACAAGGCTGAAAGCGCCGGGCGTCGTGTCGTGCAAGTCAATCCACGCAACACCAGCCAGAGATGTAGCGGCTGCGGTGAGATAGTCGAGAAAGATTTGAGCGTTCGCGTTCATAGTTGCTCAGGTTGCGGCTTGGTCTTAGATCGTGACCATAACGCCGCTATAAACATTCTGGCTCTGGGGCTACAGAGCCTTCCGCAACTGCGGATAGAAGCCGCGCCGCTTCAGGGCGCGGAGTAGTCACCGATTCCCTTCTCTGCATCAATGACGTTTGAAATGATCGCCGCGCGGTGCTCGCCGGTGTTCGGGCCAAAGTTCAAAACGAAATACACTATGCAGCCAGTCGCGACTCCTTCTGGTTTCATGTAGCACTCCATTCACAGCAAAGGCTCTGATCATCGGTTTCGAGGTGAAACCATGCCCAAAATGCGCGAGCCTTTGCTGCAAGGTGAGTGTAAGGGCGGGGTCAAGGGGAAGGAGAGGCTATTTCATGGTGTTGGTGGATTGTCGCTAAGATTGAGCGCGATATCCTAAAGGAGCTTAAAGGAATGACGGTCAACTACCGGGCGGCCAAGGAGTGCCCCAAATTCCTCTTTTTCTTGTACTTCAGGTCTAAGTATATTCTTCTCGCAACCTCTAAATCTTCCCTCGCATAACTAATAAATATGTAACCTCGATTCATTTAATTTTTTTTAGATTCTGAGCTTTCAACGATGATTGTTGGCATTTTCCGTAGGGGGGTGCTTTGCTTTTATCGGGGCCGGCTTTTGTTTAGGAGTAGCCTTCTGCCATTCGCCGGAATAGATAAATTTCTTATTGCCATGTATATATCCGGCAAAATATTGTTCTACCGGCGCGGAGACAGTTACATTTAAAAATGCAGATAGGTCGAAAAGAAGATCGGCACCCTGCTGTTCTGAACCAACCCAGCATCCGAATAGCTTTACTTCCGCATCTGGACAGAAACGCCCAACTAAGGGCTGAAAAACCTTCTTCCAATCGTTAGGTAAACCATAACTATCATGGGCAATATAAGTGGAACGTTGAGGATCATCACTTTGCCCGTTTCCAAATCCGAAGAATCCCGGTTTTCCATGTCCATACAAATTAAGTTCTTGAATGCAGACGTCGTTATTCAGCTCCGCGCTCTTTTTTACCTCTTTCGACTGATCGGTTATTCTTTTAGCGATTGAAGTTACTAAAACTTCTTTTTTCCCATATAGAATCGGCCTAAGACCTTTTTGCTTTAAATTTCTAGCGCAAGCAAGATCGTATAAATTATCCCCTGGTCGCTTAAGTTCAACACCATAAATCTTCAAATTCTTAGGTGAGGAGACTGAGCGGCGTTTTGGCTTTGAGGGTTGTTTCTGAGAGCTTCTTTCGGTGGCGTTCAGGGCAGCTTGCCTGTGTATGTTCCCTGAAGACATTGGCGATGCATGACTTCGGTCATCGCTCAGAAACAACGCCACAAGAGCTATTATGCAGCCAATCGCTGACCGCTTGATGGAGGGAAAGAGACATCGGAGCATATGGGGTTTATTGGTGTTTGTGTAGACTGCTCACTCGTGCTTCGGGCCTAGCAGATGGGACAAATATTTGCCTGCGCACTTCCAGTATTCGCCCCCCCTCTTCTGATAGAGGACATAGATTTTTCCAGTTATTTCCATAAAGCAAGTAATGCCGACCGATCATCTTAACCTTCATAGTTTTGCCGGCGGAATCTTTTAGGTAGACATAAGCGCTTGGGCTAGCCCCCAACTCGCTTCCATCAACTCCTCCAAAGTCGAAAGCTCTCTTTACCTCTTTGATCTCATCTGGCGAGAGATTGTACTGAATATCTTGTCTGCTATAAGGTGAATCCAAATTAGCCGAAGCACGGTTGTATTCATAGACAGCCGCCGCCCGAATATCTGTAAAATTGAATAGTTTGGGAGAAAGGCAAACGGGCTGCTCGTTCTTGTTAGCGGCTGCTCGTTGGGGAGTCTGCGCCCACAGTTGTCCTGGAAAAAGCAGCACTAGAGCGATAAATACTAGGCGAAAAGGTTTTCGGGTTGTTAATTTCAAAATCATGGGAGCAAAGGATGTCAAGATTGCCATAGCTACCTCCGGTTTTAATACAGCATCCTCTTGGGAAAGTATTACGCTTGCATGTGCTTCAATGCAAGTGAGAGGGCGGATGAAAGAATCCAGCCTTCATGATAATTCCTAAGGTTTAAATTTCAATCCTTTTCTCTTGCAGACTGAAGAAAGAGTATTCTGCACATCGCTTCTCCCTACAAATTCCTAAGATGACCAGCAACCGAATAACGAGCGAACATGAATACCACCTCACGGAGAGTAGTGGTAAGGAATAACATAGCAGGAATGCTACGCACGCAAAACGGGAGGAGCCAATTCTCCTGCTGGCAAAGCCTTCAGGTCAACCTCTTGAGCCAATTTATCGCATAAAAACCATTAATTTTTTTTATAAAAGTTATAAGGCTCTCTGCTAACTCGCGTATTGTCCCTACTGCTCTTGAGCCGGATACTTCAGTGCTACTGAATGTGAAGTAAGTCTTTAAGGAGTCCTGAGGCTTAAACTTTTCACCCTCTCTTCACGGGCGCGCATTGTATGAAATGCAGCCGTATAATGTCAAGCGCAATCTCATTCAGATCGGAGCTGTTAGAAATCGCACCAAAGATTATATCGCCTGTTATATCTAAGAAAGCTGAATGATCATTCATTCATAAAACCAAATTTTGTATAAAGGAGGCCATGATCAGCGTGCCTATTCCCCGCCCTTTTTCTTTTTACTCGGGCGCCCGCCCTTGTCCGGCTCGAACTTTAACACCTCGCCACGCTTCACGAATCTTTTTCCAGCAATCTCAACAACAGGCAATTTACCCTCGCGTATCAGATGATTGATCGCTTGTCGGGTGACGCCCCGAATCTCGGCGGCTTGGGCAACGGTAAGCAAATCGTCAGGGTCAATCTTTACCATGCCTCCATTATATAAACCATTTTCCATTTAGCAAGAACTATTTCCCATAAACCTATTGACATAAGGAAAAAGGTTTAGTATTACCCTCTTGTCAAACGGAAAATAGTTAAAAAGGAGCAAGCACAATGTACGAAGACCTATACGGCAACCATTACGAAACACCGGAGCATGACGAGAACTATTACGCCGACTGTGATGAAGGCGACGACCAATAACACAAGGGCCGAGTGCTTCTAACACCCGGCTCTTGATTCCCTGCCCGCGCGAACGGGCAAGAAAGGTATTCACCTATGCCAAACATACCCGATGTGTGTTCGCCAAGCAATCCTTATCAGGCCACGAGCATCGCCGACCTGATCACCCCCAACCAACTCCACTGGCTCACTGTGGAAGCCGAATCTGTCGGCTTAGACAAAGAACAGACCGCGCTCGCCTTGTTCAATTGCTCGGTCTATTCGCTCTCCCGCGACGCCGCCAATCAGCTTGAGCAGCACTTCGCCCGCCTCAAGATGAGCGAGTATCAAGGACACGACCACGAGCATGATTGCGCGGTGTGTGGCGATACCTTCCACTGCAATCAATCGCTCTGCAATGCCTCTCTTTCGCGCTACTGCCATGACTGCAAAGCCGAGCTTTACGGCATGATCTCTGACCATCAGGAGGCGCAACCTCATGCCGCGTAAAAAACCCGCCGAAGTCCTGCCTTTTCAGAAGCCAAAGGCTAACGACCGCTCCACCTGGAGCCCTTACATGCTCAAGCGCAGCGCCGTGCTTCAAGCCATGTGCTTTTCTCCTGACCCTCTCATGACTGACTGTATGGCTGCCTGCCTGACTGCCGATGCCGAAACATTGGCTCAGGTGCATTGGCTTCTCTGCCACACGGAAAGGAGCAACAAGCAATGAGCACCAGCCGCCAGCCGCCGCACGACCCCTCCGCCTGCGGCCTCTGCCGCGCCAATCACCCCTTGATGCGCTACGACTGCGCCGCCCAGTCGCTCGATCTGGCCGAGATCACCCTTCGCATGAAGGAGGCCGGCACTGCCCACCTCGTGCGCTTCAAGCAAGGGCGGCGGGTGAATCTCAGCCGCGCCCAGGTACTCGAACACCTGCGCATCGGCCTCAGTACGGGCGCTTGCTCCGGCGGCGGCATCAAGGTTTTCGAGGTGCAATCATGAGCCAACGTCGCGTCCGACCCGCACACGCTTCGCGCCGAAATGCTGATCGCTCAGGCGGCGAGCTTGCCCCCATCCCTCTGTCTGAGGCGTTGCGCGAGGCGCTGATTTCTGAAGCCAACCGCAGTTCTCGCAGTCCCCGCGATCAGGCGCTAGTGATTCTCTTATGGTATTTCGGGCTGTTCAAGTACCACCCCACGGATTTGCTCTGCAATGAGCCGTCCGCTGTCGCATCGGAGATTAACGCCGCCGACATCAGCCGCGCTCTGGCTGACATCGAGCGCCTGTCTGGGGGTGAGCAGCATGATTAGCCCATCGGCAAATCCACCGTGCAGGCACTGCGGCGCTCGCACCCAGAAGCGCGGCAGCAAGGGCGGCAAGCCGCTTTACACTTGCACTCGCGCCTGTAGGCGGGGGATGCATACGGGCGGGCGACAGCGCGACTGCGCTAACCCGCACTGCGCCCGCTGTCGCCGCCCGATGGTCAAGAGCGGCACCAAAGATGGGGTTCGGATATTCAAGTGCGCGCCGTGTAGAACAAGCTGTCTGGCGCGCAGGCGTCATGTCAGGCAACCGCAGGTCAACCCATACTGCATCAGGTGCAGAAAGCCGATGAACCGCAATGGCTTCAGAAATGGCGCTCGCAAGTTTCGCTGCTTGAAGTGCCGAGAGACCTATCTAGAGGCTGGCGTCGAGCAACCCATAGCCCCGCACATCCGGCAGGCGCGGCAGCAGCGAGCGGCACAACTCAATGCTTCCTTGCTCGATTTAATCAGCGCCGCACTGCCTGATTACTTGCCGTTTGATCTTCGTCAAGACGTGATGCAGGAGACCGCAGTGGCGGCGCTCGATGGCGAGTTTGATCTGTCGGAGATGGCGCGCATGGTGCCGTACTATCGCCGCAGGATTAACCGATTGAGCAGCGACCGCTTCAGATTCGTCTCGCTCAGTCAGCCGATGCCAAACACCAATGGAGTGACGTATGGCGATGTCATCGCGGGGTGAGTCTATGCGCAAAACGTACAAATATCGCATCTATCCGAGCAAAGCACAGGTAAGGACGCTTGAGCATACGCTTGGGCTGTGTTGCGAGTTGTATAACGCGGCTTTGCAGGAGCGCAGGGATGCATGGCGCATCGCTCGCAAGTCGGTTTCTTGCTACGACCAGCAAAAACAGTTGACGGAAATCAAAACTATTCGCCCTGAGCTTCAAGGGGTCTACTCGCAAGTCTTATGTGATGTTTTGAAGCGGCTGGACAAAGCTTTTGACGCTTTCTTTCGTAGAGCAAAGGCTGGCGAGAAACCCGGCTTTCCGCGCTTCCGCTCAGGCGCTCGCTATGACAGCTTCACTTATTCGCAATCGGGATTCGCTATTGAGTCGGGCAAACTCAAACTGTCAAAAATTGGTCGCGTCAAAATCAAACTGCATCGCCCCATCGAAGGCAAGGTTAAGACGCTGACCATCACGCGCAGTTCTACGGGCAAATGGTTCGCTTGCTTCTCTGTCGAATGCGAGCTTGAGCCATTGCCGGTCATCACCGAGGCGACGGGCGTAGACATGGGGTTGAAAGAATTTGCCGTCTTATCGAATGGTGAAGTGATTGCCAATCCGCGATTCTTTCGAGTTGAAGAAAAGCGACTGGCAAAGGCTCAGAAGAAATTGAGCGCGACAAAGAAAGGCAGTCCAGAGAGACATAAGCGGCGCAAAGCTGTCGCGCGTATTTACGAACGTATCTCCAACCAGCGACGAAACTTTGCCCATCAGAAAAGCCGCAAGATGGTCAACCGATTCGGAATCATTGTCTTTGAAAAACTGACCATTCAGAATATGGTCAAGAATCACTCGCTTGCCAAATCCATTGCGGATGCAGCATGGGGTCAACTTGTGCAGTTCACCACGTACAAGGCAGAATGCGCCGGGCGTCGTGTCGTACAGGTAAATCCACGCAACACCAGTCAGATGTGTAGCGGCTGCGGCGAGATCGTCAAAAAAGAGTTGAGCGTTCGCGTACATCATTGCTCCGGCTGTGGCCTGACGTTAGACCGTGACCATAACGCCGCAATAAACATTCTTGCTCTGGGGCTACAGAGCATTCCGCATCTGCGGATAAAAGCCGCGTCCTTTCATGGCGCGGAGTAGCCACCCTTCCTTCGAGATTTGAGGGGCTTGGCTTCCGGGAGCGGCGCTTCGATGACTTCGAACGTCGTCCCTCTGTCGCGGCCCAGATTGATGATCGCCCTCTCGCCGATGCACCAGCAGGCGTTGGGCTGGTTATAGTGCACAGAGGCTTCGTACGAATCGCCGTTCCATAGGCGCACGAGCACCTTATCGCCGCCGTGAATCATGCGCCCGTTGCGGTCGCGCAACCCAATCTCAGCGAGCTTGTCTTTCATTGCGGTTGCCCCTTTTGATAAGCGATTACCTCAGGCACGGTAATCGCGCCACTTTGAATCATCTGTGCCCGCAGCGCCCACTGCTGCGCGAAGTAGCTCGCGACCTCGACATCGACGCCCATCTTCGGCGAGCAGACCGAGAGCATGTTGGCGAGCGTCGCATGGCGCAGGCTGTCGGGCGCTTGCGGCGCACCGCTCATCAGGAAGCGCACGAGCTTGCAGACCGCTGAGGTGCCGTTGTGGCGCAGGATGTTGCCGCCCTCGATGTCGTAATACTTGCCGATGGTGGTTCGCGAGAGGGAGTCTGAAGCGAGACGCTTGAAGTAGCTCACCGGCTTGCGGCGGGCATCCGAGCCGTCCACTTTGACGTTGATGATAGCGAAGATTTCACCGCCTCCGGAGGCGGCGATCACCGCGCCGTCGGCAAGCGCCGAGGAATCGACGATGAAGCCTTTTTGCAGCGGGTGGCCTTTGGTCGAGCAAATCAGCCGGCAATTCTCGGCATCGCTGTCGAGCGCATCGTTGCTCAGAAAGCTGTAGGGAAACTTCTTCGGATCATCGATAGCGCCGATGGTCGAAGAGTCGCCATTTCCGATTCCGGTGGTTGCGTTCAAGATTACTGCCGCTTGCTTTACAAGGTACTCGACTGTGGTGCTCATTTCGTTTCCTGTCACTCTGCGCAGGTTCAGCTTGGCTCGATAGCCACAGCAAAGGCTCCTGTCTGCGGTTTCGTGGTGAAACCATGCCCAAAATGCGAGCCTTTGCTGCAAGGTGAGTGTAAGGGTGGGGTCAAGGGGAAAGGCGTGGCTAATTCATTGCGCGGGGATAATCGTAATCAAACTTGCGGAATACCTGACGCCTGCGGCAGCGAGGCAGGCGCGTCCGTTTTAACGGCCCGCGCTGGTGGTCTCCTGATAACTCGGCAAGCCACTTCGGGCCTTTGGATTGATTGTGGCTGTTGCTGGCTCGCAACTTCAGGAGCGCACTGTTCGTTGATGGAACGTTAAGAAATTCGCTTTGCCGCCTCTGATTGATGCGATTATTAGGCCGTCTTAGCATTGGCGTGAACTATGCGATTTATCAGCTTAGCGGCTGGCCTACAAATTCCTTTTCCCAGTCCCTCCCATACTTGTCCTGCACTTCCCCGTAAATATTCCGATAGTCCTCCTTCGCCAGCCGAACCAACTGCGGTATTTTTCCCTTATCCCCATTCGCAAGTCGTAATATGGCGAGGCGCATGGACAGCGGATCATACTCATGCCTTCCCTTGCCGTATTCAGTGAGTGCGGCAATCACTTCAGCTACATTCTCGGGAGGAAAATCCTTGTTGATACGGTCAAGCACTTGTTGAGAAAAATTGAGCGCGCGCGTCAACCGGTCCCGCTCATGCGCCGCCACTCGCTTTCTATGACAGTTCTCGCACATTACCCCTGGACCGAGCCCCGGATATCCACCATCTGTTATTACGGCTCCGCACTCTTCGCACTTTGGCAGGAACAGTTTCCTGAATATCTGCATTTTCGATCCTCCGGCTCAGCGTTCGAGAGATAGGCCCGTCGCTAGGGCTAACTTCAGGCCGCGCTAATGTAATCTCACGCACAAGGCTTGTCAACGGGTGCAGGATGGGGCGCGCTCCGCTGTTTCACAGACCGCTTTCTAACTGCTTCAAGCGATCTGTGAATTGAAGAATATCGAATCGCTCTTTGAAAATTAATCGGAAAATTTGCAATGAGCAAACACTGGCTTGTGCTGTTGTCTTAAGCGCGAGCATCAAAGGCGGACCATCCGCAAGATACCTAAGCTGAAAATGAGTAGACTCCGAGTCGTCTTGCTCGCTCATTAAAGAGAGTATGGCATCCCTATTTGGATGAGCCCCATAATCTATTGTTCGATCATACAAATGCTTGGCAACCCTATGAATATCTTTGTCCACAGAGAGTAAACATCGAAACATTTTGCCCACGGTAAATTCATCTTTAACGCGGCGTTTGCTCTGCTCGCTATCATTCCTATTCAGCCATGTCTTTGCACTCCCTGAATTACGTTGAAAGTAAAGGGAGTATAAAGAATTCTCAAGACAGCCTCGAAGCACTATATAGGTCTCGCCAGCCTGTGCGCTGATTGCGAGCCTAACTGCTCCAAGATAACAAGCGTGCGCTTTCAAGAGGAAAAAGCCACAGAACCAATCTGGCGAATTATTAAGATTATGAATCAGGTCTCGATAGAGTAAGTGTATATCCAGCAATCGGCTGTAGTGTGGGCGAAGGTTTACAAATGTATTTAAGTTGTTACTTTGGGCTGTCTCGATAAACTCGGACAATGCATCTTGGCCCCAGCCTTTCGGAATTTGCTTGGAAGTCATATTGTCCCCCTACGGCATTAGGCTAACGCTCCGATTCGGCGGGCGACCCGGCTTACGGTCAAGTAATCACCTTCACATGAGGATAAGTCACTATGCTCTCATCGTTTGTTAGAAGTGAGCAGTTATAAGCTCTTGCGGTTGCAACGATAATTCTATCCGCTGGGTCTTTATGAAAGCCGTCAGGGAGTTGTACTGAATCGACCGCAATATCAACTGTAATATCAAGCGGCACAACGCCAGGATACTTGAGAGCTTCGGTTATCCATTCTTTCACTGGTATTGCGAAGCCGAGCCTTTTCTTCTCAACTAACAAGGCAATTTCCCAGCAGGAAATGATACTGATACCTATTCCTGTACTCTCATTTTTCTCTATCTCTGAAAGTTGAGTTTGAGTCAGTCGCATTTCATCAGCTACCCACCAAACCCATATATGAGTGTCGAGCAGTATCATTTCATCGCGTTCCAATCATCTTCGCCGACCGGCGCTGTCGGGTCATTGTAGAATAGAAGCGTGCCACGAAGGGGGTACGTTGATTTCACCTTTTCTTGCGTCCGCTGTCGGCTGGTCTTATATGTATTAACTAATCGCACTAGCTTTGCAAATAGCCTTTCACGTATAACAACAATCCTACTAACCGGCAAGTTCGCTTTCTCACTTATTTTATTAATCGCCAATCCTTCGTTAATAAAGAGACCGAGCCAATACCTCTCGTGACGATCAAGACTTTCGATAGCATGTTTCACATCCTCAACGGTTGGCCGGACCGCCGCATCGGAGCTTTCAATTAGCCCACTATCAGTTTTGCTTTTATTTGATGCCTCTTTGTCCATATATCTGCAATCTTCCTCACGCAATGGCGCTATCGTCGCTCATTTCGCCTTGCCTTTCTTCTTCGCATTCCGCTCAATGGTTTCGAGAGCAAGAGATAGATACGGCGGAATGCTTCGTTCTCCATTCTCCCATCGCCAAACGGAAACAGCGGTTGTTTGCAGGGCAGTAGCTAATTCTTCACGCGACATATCCAGCGCCTCACGTCTTTGCTGCAAATCCTTACCATCCATAGGCGCATTATCGCACCCATCAAATTCTCGGTCAATACCAATGGTAAAACTTATCACTCGATCATTTATTACCAATGGTAAAAACAATCATTGACTTTATTTATTACCAATGGTAATATTCGACCATCACGAAGACATAGGAGCGGCAACCATGTACGAAGACCTGTATGGCAATCACTACGAAACACCGGAGCATGACGAGAACTACTACGCCGACTGCGATGAAGGCGACGACCAGTAACACAAGGGCCGAGTGCTTCTAACACCCGGCTCTTGATTCCCTGCCCGCGCGAACGGGCAAGAAAGGTATTCACCTATGCCAAACATACCTGATGTGTGTTCGCCAAGCAATCCTTATCAGGCCACGAGCATTGCCGACCTGATCACCCCAAACCAACTCCACTGGCTCACCGTGGAAGCCGAATCTGTCGGCGCAGACAAAGAGCAGACCGCGCTGGCTCTGTTCTCCTGTTCCGTTTACTCCTTATCCCGCGACGCTGCCAACCAGCTTGAGCAGCACTTTGCCCGCTTCAAGATGAATGCGCTGCAATCCCACGACCACGAGCATGATTGCGCCGTCTGCGGCGACACCTTCTACTGCAATCAATCGCTCTGCAATGCGACTCTCGCCCGCTACTGCCTCGACTGCAAAGCCGAGCTTTACGGCATGATCTCTGACCATCAGGAGGCGCAACCTCATGCCGCGTAAAGCCAAAGTCCTCCCTTTCCAGAAGCCAAAGGCTAACGACCGCTCTACCTGGAGCCCTTACATGCTCAAGCGCAGCGCCGTTCTTCAGGCCATGTGCTTCTCCCCCGACCCTCTCATGACGGACTGTATGGCTGCCTGCCTGACTGCCGATGCCGAAACATTGGCTCAGGTGCATTGGCTTCTCTGCCACACGGAAAGGAGCAACAAGCAATGAGCGCCAGCCGCCAGCCGCCGCACGACCCCTCCGCCTGCGGCCTCTGCCGCACCAGCCACCCCTTGATGCGCTACGACTGCGCCGCCCAGTCGCTCGATCTGGCCGAGATCACCCTTCGCATGAA